>Ga0315294_10004693_pt1 | contig 14943 bp, 14 predicted proteins | sample YL17G13_40_MG_FD_203626 | JGI IMG/M metagenome (GOLD analysis project Ga0315294, IMG submission 203626) | Sediment microbial communities from Yellowstone Lake, YNP, Wyoming, USA - YL17G13_40 | ecosystem: Environmental > Aquatic > Freshwater > Lake > Sediment | place: USA: Wyoming | collected... | reverse complement strand
TGCTTCGCTATCTGAGCAAAATCCTTTTATTCTGGGATCTCCCTCTTTGTAAGGTCCTTCCGACTTGCCATCCTTTGAAATATAATACTTGCTTCCAACTTTGTCATAAACAAGCATACTTCCGTCATCTTTCGTACAGACAGTGATTTCCTCATAAACAATTGTATATTTCCCGAGATCTATAACGAGCTTTGCATTATCGCAGGCACATGCTGGCTCAGGTCCGGGTTTTGAGGAATTACTGTTGTTTCCATCTTTGTTGGTACCGAGTATTTCCTTTGCAACAGCATTCTTTACTTTATTGAAAACACCCTGTGATTGAAGAGGATATGAAACAAAAAAAGATAATGCAGAAATAACCAATAGTGATTTTTTCATAATTGTGGATGTTTATTTAAGTAATAACCTGTTTATTAAAAAATTGTTCAAAGAAATAAGATCTGGCTTTTAATCTTTTTTCGGCTTCATTTCAGTCAGTCCCTGCCTGAAGAGCAAAACAGCAGCAACTCCGAAAATCAGAAATAGCAGAGCTTTAATGTCAAGTCCGCGGAAGAAGATAATCAGTGCGACAACCACAGAAATTAAACTTAATCCAAAATAGATAATGGCCCTTGTGTTCATGGTTTTACGTTTAAATGGTTTATTATTATTTTTTTTAAAGAGGAGCTTATTGATCCTGCTTTGATTACTGTATTCAGTATCCACTCAAATTTAATAACAAATTCCCGTAACATAAAGTAGCGATGGTTTTCTTTCCACATTTTATTATAAACCGTTTTATCATAACACTTCATAAACGCAGCAGAGAAGTCATTCTTTTCAAAACATTTCAGAGCCTGCCAGCCTGCAAACCTTCCTGATTGCATTGCCTGTCCGATTCCGGCTCCCGTTGCAGGATTAACCAGTGATGCCGCATCACCGCAAATCATGAAGCGATTTCCTGATATGGGAGTTTTGTGATTGCACAGGGGTAAAAAATGTCCTTTGATTTCGCCTGTCATTTCTGATTCTGAAAACCGCGGACTCAAATCAGGATCTGTCTCAATAATCCTTAGCATCTCATTCCTCAGATTAAGTTTTCTTGCAGAAACAATTTTTGAAGGCATTCCCAGTCCGACATTGAACTGATTGTCCGGCAAAGGGAATATCCAGAAGTAACCAGGAAGCAAATCTTTCAGAAAATGAAACTCAATAGTTTTCGCGGGATTATTCTTAACATTTCTAAAATATGCACGGACGGCAACAGACCCTTCGCTGGGAATGATTTTAGTTTCAGAAAGGTTTTTTCTAATTATGCTGTTTGTCCCATCGCAGCCTATTACGAGACGGGATTTCAGTTTAAGATTATCCCCGACAAAAGCTGATACCCTGTTCCCGGTGACACTAACATCACTTACTGCTGATTCCTGGAAAACAGTTACGTTTTGAAGCCTGAATACAAGCTCAAAAAGAAAATTATCAAAGATCAGGCGCTTACAAACGAATCCATGCTCTGAGAATTTCAGATCAAGAGATTTTCCGCTGGGAGCTGTAAAACGGCAGACATCAGCCTCTTTCTTTTCAGCTAATCCTTTAAAAGCACCGGCATATGAAGGATTTATTGTATTCAGGACTTTTGGCACATAAGCAGGAATAGCATCACCGCATACTTTTTCGCGAGGAAACCTTTCTTTTTCAATTAATGCAACCTTAAGACCGGATTTGCCAAGGGCAAGAGCTGCCGTGCATCCTGCCGGCCCGGCCCCGGTAATTATTACATCAAAATCCGCTGTCATTCTTCAAAATCTGTTGAATCGACCCAGCCTGCAGACCTTCGTGATATTTCGCCTTGCATGTACCTGTTGTAAAAATTCCTGACAGATTCTGATGAATAGGGATATTTATCGAAAATATCCCCATTACCCAGTACTCTGGGATCTTCCTGTTCGCGCAGTTTCCCCAGCAATTCTTCACGGAGTTTTTGTTTCAGGGGATTAAAACCGGGATCTGTGGCCAGATTTACCATACAATCCGGGTCAACAGCAATGTTATATAATTCTTCCTCCACTCTTTTTCCGAAATTCAGATTCCAGTAATAAGATGACTGACCAGTGCGCCTCATGTTGAGGATCATGCTTTTAACCGGACTTGCATCACAATCAAGATAACCGGTTTCAGGATCCCCTGAAGGCCACCGGCCTGGCTTGAAATTTATGATATAAAGATTACCTTCTTTTGCAATGCCCCTTATTGGATATCCGGCATCATCGGGACGGCCGACATCATGCCGTTCCTTGCCGATCAGAACATAATCAAAAGATTTATCAGCCAATCCTTTTTTTCTGCTTTTGAAAATCGCGGCAATACTTCTTCCTTCTATCGGCTGCATGCCGCTTTTATCCTCATCTATTCCGGCAACCTCAAGTATAGTGGGTGCTATATCAATAAAGCTTATATAGTCATACATTGTACGCCCAGGATTTTTAATGCCCTTCCCCCACATTATGGCAAGAGGCATATGATTTGAATACTCGTATGCCTGCCCTTTTGCTCGCGGAAAGGGCATTCCGTTATCGGCAGTAACAATCACGATTGTATTGCTGAGTTCCCCTCTCTGCTCAAGCAACTCGAGAATTTTTACCACATGGTTGTCAAAATGTTCAATCTCAAAGGCATAATCGAGCATATCGTTCCGGACAATGTCATCATCGGGCCAGAAACCGGGAACCTTTTCAATATCATCAGGATTCTTCCCGCCAATTGTGACTCCTGATCCGTACTGATATTTCCGGTGAGGCTCATTTGAGCCATACCAGAAACAGAATGGTTTTGAAGGATCTTTTGAGTTCAGAAAGTCCTCAAAATTCCCAGCGTAGTCAGAACCGGATATTCCTTCCGTGGGAGGCTTGATTTTCTTCGAATCAAAGGCTTTCCCTGTAAGTTCCCTTGGATTGCCTGCACTATCGGCTGCCACTCCGGGAGCCCAGCCTTTTGCTGTGAAGCCGGTTGTATACCCGTTATTACCCAATGCTTCCATGAAGGTGGTAAATTTAGCAGGAAAGAATGGCACATGGTTGCCGGCTTCCTCAAGCTGCCAGCTGTTTCTTCCTGTTAAAAGACATGCCCTTGATGGTGAGGATTTTGCGTTAGGTGTATAAGCATTCCTGAATAAAATTCCATCTTCAGCCACCCTGTCAAATCCGGGTGTTCTAACCCAGCTGCATCCATATGCACCAATATGCTGAAATGAGATATCATCACCAATTGCTATCAGGATATTCGGACGTACAGGTTGCTTATTTCCCCTGTCGGATGTATTGCATTGGCTAAGAATGCATGGAGTGATTACAACAATGCTTTTCAGCCAGAACTCTTTCATCGGATATCTATTTAACACTTTACTGAGTACCCCATTTGTAATTTGGCCTGTTGCCCATTTCGAGAATAAGCGTTCCGCCTTCGGAAAGATCGGTATGAGTGAAAACAGGCTTTGTCAATTCCTTCCCGTTCAGCTTTGCTGACTGAATGTACTTATTGACTGCACTGTTATTCTTTGCGAATACAGTAAAGATCTTTCCATTCTGAAGCCGGATTTTTACTTTGCTGAAAAGCGGACTTCCAATCTGGTATTCGGGAACTCCGGGTGTTATCGGATAGAAACCCATTGCAGAGAAAACATAGAATGCGGATAATCCTCCTCCGTCTTCGTCACCCGGAACACCCATAAGGTCATTCCTGAACCATGTATCCATAAGCATCCGGACCCGTTTCTGGGTTTTCCAGGGCTTGCCTGCAAGGTTATAAAGGTAGGGTATGTGCATAGATGGTTCATTGCCCATGACAAACTGACCAACGTTTCCCGTGGCATCGGGCATGGTAGAATAATACTGCCATTTTGATTTTCCAAGTCCCTCGCTGAACAGCCGGTCGAGTTTATTCTCAAATTTTTCGGGTCCACCCATCATTTTTATGAGATCACCGAAAGCATGATAGGGCTGCCAGATGTACGTCCAGCCGTTGTTTTCGTCATAGTAATCACGCGCCCCCATACCGCCGTCATACCGGTAATCGAAAGGTTCGATCCAGTTTCCGGCACTGTCTTTCGGATGATAAAACCCGGTATCATTCTTAAACAGATTCCTATAATTAAGGCTCCGTTTGATAAAGAAGCTGTAATCACCGTCTTTACCCAGCTCTTTTGCCATCTGGGCCATGCACCAGTCGTCATAGCTCGATGCAAGGGTTATGGCAACTGACTGCCGTTTCTCAAAGGAATGGACCTTGGGGCATGTTTCGGGTTCGTCTTTTCTGAGCGCAGGGAAGTATCCTTTTTTATCATAAAATGCATCAAGCCATGTTGAGCTATCCCTTACCCAGGGAAGCTTTGTTTCATAAAGGATAGTATTTTTAAGGTGATCATAGGCTTCTTCAAGATCAAAATTGCGGACCCCCTTGTTCCAGGCATCAAGGAAGACCGCTGCCGAATGGTTCCCGTTCATTGCATGGTTATCTCCGGAGATTGTCGGGAATGTAGGCATCCATCCCGATTGCCTTGCCATCCGCATATATGAAGAGATCTTTTCATCCTGTTCATCAGGATTAAGGATAACCTGTAGAGGATGCAATGCCAGATGTGTATCCCACACCCAGTCGTCAGTATAAAAAACGGTGTCGTTTGATGGTTCGACCTTGTTGCTCCAAATGCTGAAATATTGTCCGTCCTCGGTAATATCAACCATTCTTTCAAAACAACGGTAAAGAGAAGTGTAAAAGACTCGCCTCTGGTTTTCAGAACCTCCTTCTATCTCTATTTTTGAAAGGACCGAATTCCATTTTGCTCTTGCATTGTCAGACATTTCATTCAGGTCCCAGCCTGAGATATCATTCAGCAGATTTTTTCTGGCCTGTTCAGCGCTGATGTAGGATAAGCCGTAGCGGATCTTTATTTCGGATGCGCTTTCATTATTAAAATTTGCGATCAGGGCGATCCTGTTACCCTTGATGGAAATATTATCAGAAACAACATCCCTGTCGCGTGTTTTTACATTTTCCGGCTTCCTCTCAAATTCAAGAAACAGGTACGCTTTAACTTTATCAAATGTATCAAATCCTGTTACAGATTTATTATTATATGAAAGTTCTCCCTGATTCGTAGTTTTCAGAATAATAACCTGATCACTGCCTTCATTGAAATGAAAAGAAAAAATACCTGATCTTTCAGCAGGTATGAATTTCACCTCTATGTCTGGCTCATCAAGTGTTACAGAATAGCAATATGGTGTAATGATTTCATTATCATATGTGTACAATATATTTCCATTTTTTTCTCTTATATCTCCTTCAAATGGGCTCAGGTTGAATATCTTTCCGGAACGGTGCGATACTACATTAAGCGGAAATCCCAGCATATTGCCAGTAGTATAATTATCCCTGTTCGGATAGAATCGCAGCATGTTGTTTGGCAGGTGAACTGTCGGGTATGTCGGAACCAGGAGATGGCTGATGTTGCCCATATATGGATTGACATAGTCAACAGGTTCAATCTTTTTATCTGAACATGAGATAATAACTGCATAATAAAGCAGTATTGGAAACATGACAAATCGTGATTTCATAGGATCAGCAATTATTTTGTGCAAGTTATAACAAACTCCTTTGAATCATTATTAAGCTCATTCCACTGAAAATCTCCTGCAATATGGTATTTACTAAACTTTGAACGCTCTATAAGGTGCTCAAGCTCAAACCTGAAAAAAAACCTCATAGGAGTTTTCCATTCCTTGCTGAAGTCAGTAATGCCTTTGTTCCATTCAAACCTGAAGTTGATATTGATTATCTGATTTATCAGATCAGGATTTGTGGAGACAATTCTCTTCACCCTGTTCCCGGGTTCATATTCCCCTTCGAAATCAGTAACATTGTCAAGCCCTTTGATGAGCGGCTTTAAGTCCGGAATAAATACATCGAAAATGAATTTTCCGCCAGGTTTAAGATGAGAATGTACATTATTCAAAGCATTTAGCTGCTCCTCCTTTTCGGTAAGATGCATAAACACCCGGAAGGGGGCAATTATGAGGTCAAATTTAATGTTCAGCTTAAAATCAACAATATTCTGAAGGCTTATTCTCTGCTGATCCTCTGCATTGAGTTTTGCTTTCAGGAAATCCAGCATTGAAGGGCTAATGTCGATGCCATAAATATCAGCACCGTTTTCAAGGGCTTCGATCAGAAGGCGGCCCGTACCTGTGCCGACCTCCAGCACTTTCCCTTTTGTATTCTTTATTTCCCCGAGATAAAATTTATTATCCACTCCGTCACGAATCTGATGGTAGATCAGATCATAAAACCTTGCAAAATACTCAGGGTACATATCAGCCATTTTTTCAACAGGTTGGTAAGAAAGTAAATTTACAACTCTTTTTTAGACTGCCCAGAGTGTATTTTTGAAAATGTGGAAAGACCGTTGCATGGTTTTTACCCCACATGTCCTAAAATAAAATTGTCATTCCGAACGAAGTGATGAATCTCCTGATATTAGTCGGACATTATTCATTCTTTTTTATGTTTAAGCTCCGATCTTTACCGAAGTCATGGTAAGTGACCCCCCGACAGGTTTATCATTGAAGATTGTCACAGTGTCGTCTTTTTCCTGTAATGCAATTGCATAAAGCAATGGCAGATAATGATCAGGAGTTGGTATTGCAAGGTCAAATGACATGCCCTGAGATTTATAATTTATCAGTTGCTCATGTTCACCATTCAGGATATATTTCTTCATTTTTTCACCGGCTTCAATTGCCCAGTCGTAACCGTATGTGTCATTTAATTTATTCCATGCAACCATTCCCAGGTTATGGACCATATTCCCGCTTCCGATTATGAGAATGCCTTTGTTTCTGAAAACTCTGAGATCCTTTGCAAGATCATAATGCTGCTGAGCGCTCATATTGTAATCCATGCTGATTTGTAAAACCGGAATATCTGCGTCAGGATAAAGATTTTTCACAACGCTCCAGCATCCATGGTCCAGGCCCCATTTGTCATCCAATCCAACCTGAGTATTTGTTACCAATCTTTTTATTTCCATTGCCAGACCGGGACTTCCCGGAGCAGGATATTGCACTGCATATAATTTTTCAGGAAATCCTCTGAAATCGTGAATCGTTTTTGGTTTTTCCATCGCGGTCACAAGAGTTCCCCTTGTTTCCCAATGGGCTGAAATGCACAACACAACTGCTGGTTTTGGTATGGTTTTTCCGATGCTTCTCCATCCTTCCGTGAATTCATTTTCTTCAATTGCATTCATCGGGCTTCCATGACCGAGAAACAGCACAGGCATATTTGCTGTGCTTTCAAATGGTCCTGCAGTATTGTTCAGATCATTAAGTTCCATGATGGTTACTTTTTCTCCTTATCATGTTAAACCTTCAGCTTCATGAAATGTTCACCCGTTCCTTGTTTTTGCAGTTTGTACAATCATAATTCTGGTAATAAAATATTGAATCAGGATCAGAGCTGATCCACCTAAAATAATCCCGGTTATAATTAAACCTTTCGGAGGAACAAAGTTCAGTCTCAGCATTCCCTGCAGTTCTTCGCCTATTGTTTTTTCATTCAGGGCAAGGAAAGCGGATGAAATGCAAATCAATACCATTATTATTGAAGCAAACAGCGGTACCTTTTTAATCAGACCTTCTTTCTCGCGCAAGGCAATACCTTTAATGCGGATCCTCCGGCCCCAGTAAAATCCGGCTGCTATTCCCATAATTAATTCAGGAACAGGCAGACCCATAAATATCCCGTAGAGAAATATTGAGCAAATAATATAAAAAACAGCAAAGATCCAGAACGGAATACCAAACAAAACTGACAACATTCGCCTCATTAAAATGATGTCAACAATAATTCCGGCCGCTATTCCGCCCGTAAAAAAATATGGTATGCTTTTTTCATTATAAAAGTAAAAGCCAATCGCGAGTGCAATCAGGGAAAGCAGAAATGGGAAAAACAGACCCAGAAAAGAGCCGAATATTATCCTGTCGTTTTTAAGCATTTTCATAAGATTCAATAATTAATCAACAGAGAGCTTCCGCATTGTAATATGAAATAATTCCGAATATTTTCTTTTATATTTGTAACCCAAAATAAGGGACCTGTTTATAATTTGTTTTTATATATGTCGAAAAAATACTCCCTCGAAAAGGACAAGATAAAAGTAGTATTGCTTGAAGGAATTCACAATAGTGCCAATGAATTTTTCAAGGCTAACGGGTACAATAATATTGAATCATTTCCCAATGCCATTGATGATGCGCTTCTCAGAGAAAAGATCAAAAGTGCAAATATTATTGGCATCCGTTCACGGACCCAGCTTACAGAAGAGATATTAAGGAATGGCAGTAAACTTCTAGCCGTTGGATGTTTTAGCATCGGCACCAATCAGGTCGATGGTCATGCTGCAAGGCTGATGGGAATCCCCGTATTCAATGCTCCGTTTTCCAATACGCGTTCAGTTGCCGAACTGGTTATAGCTGAGGCGATCCTTCTAATGCGCAACATACCGGTAAAGAATGCTGCTGCCCACAGGGGCAAATGGCTGAAATCGTCAGCCAATTGCTTTGAGGTACGTGATAAGAATCTGGGAATTATAGGTTATGGACATATCGGTTCACAGGTATCGATACTTGCCGAAGCCCTCGGGATGAATGTTTATTACTACGATATTGTCAAGAAACTAAGTCTAGGAAAAGCAGTAGCATGCTCATCGCTCGAAGAGCTGCTTTCAGTTGCTCATGTCGTGACATTGCATGTTCCTGAAACACTACTGACAATGAATATGATCAGCGAAAGAGAGATGGCGATCATGCGTAAAGGAGCATGCCTGGTAAATGCTTCTAGAGGCTCAGTTGTAAATATTCAGGCATTGACAGTGGCATTAAATACAGGGCATATACTGGGAGCTGCCCTCGATGTATTTCCTGATGAGCCAGTTTCAAACAGTGATCCCTTTATTTCAGAACTTCAGCAATTCGATAATGTGATCTTATCACCGCATGTTGGCGGCAGCACTATGGAAGCACAGGAAAATATAGGAACAGAAGTCGCTGAAAAGCTGGTTAAATACAGCGATACCGGAGCTACGATCGGGGCAACGAATTTTGTTCAGATCTCTCTTCAGCCCAACAACAATGCCCAGCGGTTTCTCCATATACACAAGAATGAACCCGGCGTTCTGAAAGAAGTGAACTATGTTTTTACTTCCAAGGGGATTAATATTGCAGGAGAATATCTTCAGACAGATCCTGAAATAGGTTATGTAATTATCGATACTGAAAGCCGCCTTGGTTCCGGGATTCTGGATGAACTTAAAGCTATTGAAGGGACTATCAGGGTAAGGATGCTGTATTGATAAAATGGTACAAAAAGGATCGCCTCTTGCACTGGGTAACGAGAGTGTATGGAGTTTGCTCTTGCAATATGCCATACCGTCTGTAATTGCCATGACAGCCATGTCGCTTTATAATATTACCGACAGCATTTTTATCGGTCATGGAGTCGGAGCACTGGCAATTTCAGGCCTTGCCATCTCATTCCCTCTGATGAATCTTTCAGCTGCCTTCGGTACGCTGGTTGGCGTAGGTGCTTCAGCGCTTATGTCACTCCGGTTGGGCCAGAAGGACTATAGCACAGCAAATAAAATACTGGGCAATGTTCTGGTATTGAACCTGATCCTGGGATTGTCCTACACTGTTGTTGTCCTTCTTTTTCTTGATCAGATACTCATATTTTTCGGGGCAAGTTCCGAGACTTTGCCCTATGCCCGCGATTTTATGACGATAATAACGCTTGGCAACGTGGTAACTCATATGTATTTCGGATTAAATGCTTTGATGCGTGCCACTGGTAATCCGAAAAGATCGATGTATGCCACTATCTTATCAGTTATCATAAATGTAATACTCGCCCCGCTCTTCATTTTTGGATTTAAATGGGGTATTCGCGGCGCTGCCCTTGCGACAGTCATAGCTCAGACCTCAATGTTGATCTGGCAGCTCAGTTATTTCAGGAACAAGGAAAATTATATTCATTTCCAGAATGGGTCATTCAGGTTAAAACGCAAAATCGTAACCGATTCCATGTCTATCGGAATGGCTCCTTTCCTTATGAATACTGCAGGGAGCATAATTATTATTGTTATAAATCAAAACCTCATTAAACATGGAGGCGATCTGGCTGTCGGAGCATACGGGATAATAAACCGTGTGGCCGCTCTTTTTGCTATGGTAGTTTTTGGATTGAACCAGGGGATGCAACCCATAGCGGGTTATAACTTTGGAGCAAAACAATTCGACAGGGTAAACACAGTGCTTAAATTAACAATTTTACTGGCCTCAGCTGTTATGACGGTTGGTTTTCTGATATGTGAAATCTTTCCGCATGCGGTGGCATCGGCTTTTACCACGGAGGAAGATTTGATTGACATAGTTGTACCGGGCTTACACATTGTCATGATATTTTTCCCTATTATAGGTTTTCAGATGGTCGCCTCCACTTTCTTTCAAAGTATAGGAATGCCAGGCAAAGCCATATTTATGTCACTAACCCGCCAGGTTCTGTTCCTGTTGCCGTGCCTTTTGATCCTGCCATCGTATTTCGGAGTTAAGGGAGTATGGTACAGCATGCCGGCAGCTGATCTGCTTTCGAGTATTATAGCCACATATTTGCTGATATCACAGTACCGTAAATCCTATATTAAGCAGTAAATTTGATTACAAATAAAGCGATCAGTGAATGAAGAAAGATTATTTTATAACCATCGGACGACAGCTTGGAAGCGGTGGCCGGATAATAGGGGAGAAGCTGGCTGCTCAGCTTGGCATATCTTTTTACGATAAGGAGCTGATACAAATTGCCTCGCAGGAAAGCGGACTGGGGAAAGAGTATTTTGAGCAGGCTGACGAAAAAAAAAGCTACTCTATTTTTGGGGGGCTGTTTGGTTTGCGCGGATCCCTGGCAGACGAACCCTTTTCCACTTATTATCTGAACGATGAAACATTGTTTAAGATACAAAGCGATGTCATCCGAAAACTGGCAGATAAGGGATCATGTCTGTTCGTAGGACGCTGTGCCGATTATGTTCTTTCGGAAAATCCGCGCTGCCTGAATATCTATATAAGCGCGGATATGGATGACCGCATAAAGCGAATAGCCGAATTACACAAGATGACGGCTGAAAAGGCCAGGGATTATATTGAAAAGGCTGATAAAAAAAGGGCAGGGTATTATAACTATTTCAGCAATAAAGTCTGGGGAGAAGCTGAATCATATCATTTATGTGTCAACTCCTCGGTACTCGGAATTGATGAGACAATTACCCTTATCCGTCATTTTGCTGAGAAGAGATTTAGTCTTTGATCAAGTCAAGCTTTGACAATGCTTCATCAAAGGTTGCAACAAAACAAATTACCCCTCTCCTGTTGCTTTCTTTTATAAAATCCCTGAGGCTTTTGCTTTTAAATCCGGAGAAATCACCGACAATTGCCAGCCTCATCCTGTAGTTTGAGAACTTTTGCAAAATCTCTCCGGCAACTTTTGTTTTAAGATCAAAAAAGTCCGGGTGGAGGCTCTTATCATAAATTATCATCCGGCCACTATCATTAAGACGTGCTTCAGCCATAAAATCCAGAATATCATCCGGACCAGTAATCAGGTCTGATCCTGGAAGAATTTCCGCTATCTTGTTACCTTCGGCAGTTTTATGGTATTTAATTTCTGTTGCCATCTCAAAGTTTCTGACAGGTTGGGCAGAAGTATACAGCACCGCCAAGATAAGCCTCTTTCATAATCAAATCACCACAATTTGGACAAGGATGCTTCACCGTATTTTTTGAGAGTATTGTTTTGTATCCTCCGTTGTTTCCGAAAAAGTCCTTTTCAGTATCCCTTCCACCCAAATCTGTCATTTTTTTTAGAGTTATTTTAAGACTTTGAAATAGCTGGGCTTTTTCAAAATCGGACAGAGTAGATTTTTTACGTTTGGGATGAATGCCGGCATTGAACAGGATATCCTGTAAAACCCCGTTACCAATACCCGGTATCCGTTGTTCAGTTGCCAGTAAAGCCTTTGCTGAAAGATCCTTTGATGCACTTTTGAGAATGTTGTCAAAAAATAATTCATCAAAAGTATCTGTGAGCGGGGAAGTGCTTTTCAGACTGAGCTGGTAATAAGAATTATCAAGTATGCCATAGTACGCCCATATTCCGCCATACATTGCTATATTGAAGGCAACAAAGCTGTCATCATCAAACACAACAAGCAGCTGATATTTGTCAGGCGGTTGTTTTGATGGTAAATAATATCTCACGTTTGTACCCTCACCGATCGTAATGAAAGTATTCTTATCAAAGCAGATGTCAACAAACATTCCATGTCCTTTCGTTGATTTAACCTGCCTTCCTTTAAGAATTTTCCCATATCCTGCAGGATAGCCATAAAAAAATGCAAACTTATGAGGACTTGTAGCATTAAAAACTTCGGTAATTCTTCGGCCTGTCAGGGTTTTGCCTGCCTGCAGGCTGATTGTTCGTGATTCGGGAATTTCCAGCATAATTATATTTGTTTAAAATCAACAGCCAGTTGCCAGTATTCATTCCCCTCCCATATGCTTCTCAAGGATATCAAGAATCGGATCAAGTTCTGTCTTGAATTTATTATATAATTTTACATTGTCTTTTCTTGCAAGGGCATCATGTCTCATCATTTCAACAACTTTAGCCAATTCCTTCTCTTCCTGGGTTGTTGGAGTGAAATCAAGAGAGGGTACTTCAATGCCTTCCGGGTTTTCGCCGTCACGACGTACCATCAGGAGGGAATTAACTATTAAAGCGTACCGGTCTTCAGTGATGCCAGCTTTTTTCAAACTAATTCCTTTATTTTCATCGTTTGAGTTGTTATCAGCCCGGGAGCCAAAGAATTTATCCAGTAATTCATACTTGGCTCTGATTTCAATGACCGGTCCCATAATATATGATCTGCATTGCTTAAGCACATCAGGATAAGAAGGATCGAGAAATGTCCAATCAAACATATTCAGAAAACCTGAGATTAGTCCTTCATCCACAGGGTGAGAGAAACTAAAGGCAGTGGCAACAGGGAGGAAGTCGCTATAATGGATTGAAAATCCGTTTTTGGTGTAGAATGAGTCCGCATCTTTAATAAATGATCTCATCTTTTCAAAGCTTGGATTGGTTGCATCATAAGGATTTTCTGTGAATTTGTTATAGCTTTCATTGGTTATATTATCTCCAAGCAGATGATTATTGATAGCAGGAAAATCTTTTCCGAATGTGAATATGGCTGTCGGAACCGCCGTAGGTTTTCCCCCTAATTCTTTATCTTCTATATATACTTCCCAGCCTTTAATGGTTTCTTCCCTTGAACAGTCTGGCAGATATATCGCTCCTGGCGGTACAATGATACGTTTTGTATGCTGTTTCAGCCACTCGAGAGGATCCGTTTTTCCTGATTGGATATCAAGGAACAACTGATACTTCAATTCAGTCAGCTTTTCATTCGATTCCACATAGTTCGTATATTGTGCAGCCTCTGCTTTCAGGATTGGAATTACTGTCCTGATCTCAGCTTCAGTCAGCCTGGCTACCATTTCCTGATACTGAGCAAATATATAATTGTGCATCAAACACGTACCTGAAAAGAATATTGTCATGAAGGTAAATTTCCATGCCCTGCTAGTCAATATTTTACTAAGAGCTTTCATGATTGACCTCACTTTCTTTTTAGGGACTATGAAATTATTACTTAACCTGGGGAATCGGGTTTTACTTTTTAACAAGTTCTACCCTCCTGTTTTTAGCCCTTCCTTCTTCTGTATTATTATCGGCTATGGGTTTATCCTGTCCGAAGCCTGCCGGGCTCAGGCGGTCAGAAGAGATTCCTTGTCCTACAATTGCAGAAACAACCGACTTAGCCCTTTCCTCAGAGAGGGGTTTATTTGATGCCGGGGTCCCAACATTATCTGTATGTCCCTCAACACCAACTTTAAGATCCGGATTTGACTTCATCATCTGGACAATTTGTTCGATGATTGGCTTAGATTCGTCCCTGATGATTGATTTACCGAAATCAAAGTTTATGTACAGAGCAATATGACCGTCACGGTTCAGTGCTTCAAACATAGCACTTGCTGTGACATCCTGTTTCATAAGTTCTTTTAAGACTACGGTGAGATAATAGTCATCGCCTCCAAGTGTAGCCACTTCAACCCACAACTCACTTCCATCCTTAACAATTTTCCCCACCATCATCTGGAGGCCATTATTGTCGGCACATTCGGCATTCTGTGGAGCTCCCTCGAAAAGGACAGTTCCACCACTATTCCTGACAGCATTGGCATAATTTCGCGATATTTGAATTACACTCGATTTCTGAGCGCCTTCCTTCAGTGTATATGTTCTTTTAAATTTCCTGCCTTCAACTGCAACGCAGGTTTTACCGTTGAAAAAATTATAACTGTCAAATTCAATATCTTCCGCATCATAAATCGCAAAGCTGGGCATTCCTGAGAACCAGGGAGTGTCTTTAAATTCAGACTCCTGGGCCTGAATTACAACTGGCACAAAAAACAAGACAACAATAAATAACCATAGTTTATTTTTCATGATTTCCTCCTTTCATAAAGGTACAATTAACAGTTTGAAATGAGCAGATTGGATATTTGCTTTTTGTAAAGTTACAGGATTGGTAACCTTAAGTCAAATCTTTTTTATTTGTTCTTTTCAAATTCAATCAGCTCCATGGGTGAAACAATATGTTCTATTTAGATCATTGTGTTAATTCAAGTGTGTAATCAAGCTGCAGGTTGGATTTAAAAAATTCCGCGATTTTTATCGCCCTGCTGCAATCGGTATTTATCAGTCTGACAATTCCTGTATCCGAATGAAAAA
>Ga0315294_10004691_pt1 | contig 14944 bp, 16 predicted proteins | sample YL17G13_40_MG_FD_203626 | JGI IMG/M metagenome (GOLD analysis project Ga0315294, IMG submission 203626) | Sediment microbial communities from Yellowstone Lake, YNP, Wyoming, USA - YL17G13_40 | ecosystem: Environmental > Aquatic > Freshwater > Lake > Sediment | place: USA: Wyoming | collected... | reverse complement strand
AGAATCCTGGCTTCCTCCGCTGATGCACCCTGAGACTAAAAGGCCGAGGACAAAAACCAAAGCCAACCTCATGTGTTCACCCCTAAAAGAGCTCCTCCTTCCCCGTAATACGGGCGGAGGTCTTCCCTTTTGAAATCGAGGCCCAGCTCGTCCTTCACGACGTGCTTGAAGCCCCGGTAGTGGACTTCAATGAGGTCGACCAATGTCCCGTCCGGGTCGAATATGGCGGCAGCCATGGGAAGATATATTCTCGCTCGCTTAATATATCTCGGATGAAATCCAGGAGCAAAGCCGTCGCCTATCCCGGCCTCCCGGTCGTTTTTGCGGAGGGGTTCAGGGACGTCAAACGGAGGATATCGGGCCACAGCCATGCGAGCCTTGCCATCACGGACCTACATGAGATGGCGAAGACGGAAACCGCGGCTGAGCTGATTCCTGAAGGCGCATATTTCACGCTCAACGGAATGCCGGCGTCTGATGCGCGGGCAAAGGCGGTGTCCGGGGTAATCCATGGGATGCTTGCCTTGGCGACTGACAGGACCGGCGTTAAACTAGAGTCCGTAAACCATGGAATCCTGACAGGCTCCAGCGACTCCGGGGCCGCAGCCCTTGTCACGGCATTGGATGACGTGTTGGAGCTTGGGCTTCCGGTCCCGAGGCTCGTGGAGCTTGCGAAACCGGTCAGCGAAACGGCGTACAGGAGCCTTGTCGGCGGCTTGAGCCAGTGCATAGTCGACCGCGACGGGGGGCTGAAGGTGACGGCGCTCAAGAAGGCGTCGTTTTTCAGGGACATGAACATATACGCGGTCGCGTTCGACGGCGTCAAAAGGTTTTCAGCCGACGACCTCCACACCAGGGTCGTCAACCACAAAAACTACCCGAAAAGGCCGGCTGAAGTGGACAGGCGGCTTGAGATGCTGCCGAAGCTCCTTGAAAGGCAGGACCTCGTGGGGTTCATGCACCTCATGGAGAACGAGGCGCGGACAGTCCACGCCATGTTCTCAGAGACGGGGATGGAAGTCATAAAGCCGGAGATGAAGGCCGTGACAGACATAATCACCGGCCTCAGGGAGTCGGGGGTAGAGGCGTTCTGGAACGTGGCAGGCGGCAGCGCAGTCTACGTCTTCACCCTCAACAAACACGCGAAGGAAGTCACAAGGGAGCTGAAAAACAAAAACTACCGGTACCGCCCCTTCAAGGTCGCAGACGGCGCAAAAGCGGTAATCTAGGCTTTTTAACCCGCCACTGCCAGTATCTTTGGATGAAAGCCGCCGAAGGCCACGGTTTCGGGAAGACGATACTCTTCGGGGAGCATTTTGTCGTGTACGGGCTGCCTGCGATAGCGTCTGCGATAGGAAGCAAGACCACGGCAGTCATCGAACCAGCCGACAGATACGAGCTCGTCGACCTTCGGCCTGCGACCCCCGGCTACAAGGAGGAAAAACACGGCGAACAGGTCGAATCCAACAGGCTCATATTCTCGGCATGCAAGGTCGACGTCGAAGAGACGCCGTTCAAGCTCACACTCGGCGGAGACCTAATCGCAGCATCCGGCGTCGGGGCCTCGGCGGCATCGGCGGCGGCGATAGCGCGGGCCTTGAACCAATACTTCGAACTCGGATACGACGACGCCCACATAAACGCCTTAGCCTATGAGGGCGAGAAAGGATACCACGGGAAGCCGTCGGGGATAGACAACACGGCGGCGGTTTACGGCGGCCTCATATGGTTTGCGAAAAACCTCAAAGGGGGCGAGAACACGATGGACCTCCTGAAGATGCCGAGGCCTGTCGAGATAGTGTTGGGGAACACGGGAATCACCGCAAGCACGAAGGAGGTCGTCGAAGACGTGAGGAGGAACCGGGAAAAAGACCCTAAGAAATACGGGCGCATCTTCGCCAAATACGGCGAAATCGTCGTCTCAGCCCGGAAGGCGATAACCGAAGGCGACCTTGAAGCCGTGGGCAGGCTCATGGACCGAAACCATGAGCTTCTAGAGGAGATGACCGTATCCTGCGACGAACTCGACCTCCTCGTAGGCGTGGCAAGGGAGGAGGGGGCGGCGGGGGCGAAGATGACGGGGACTGGGCGGGGGGGCCTCATGGTTGCCTTAACCCCTGGCAAGCATCTTCAGGACAAGGTCGCTGAAGCCATCGAAGGCGAAGGCTTCGTCGCCTACAAGACGAAAATCGGAATCTGAACCACTTTTAACCGCGTTGGCGTTATAACTCTACCATGAAACACGTTCGTGCATTGCTCATGGCGGCGTTGGTCGTGTTGGTCGCAGGCTGCGTCAACCAGGGGTCTAAGGACTGCAGCGACACAGGCTGCCCCCTCAATCTGTCGGAAGTCAGGCCGTCCGCCCCGAACTGCGGCGACGGAGTCCTCGAATCCCCCGAGGAATGCGACATCGGCTTCCCGTGCAAGAGCGGCTTCTGCCAGCAGTGCAGGTGTGCGGTTGCGTCGGCGGAGGAGGTCGTGTCCGACTGCCAGAATGAATGCAAAAAATTGGGGTACAGGAACTCGACCGTGACACCCGACGGACAGTGCACATACCCCCTCGGGAAGGACGACCCCTGCGCAATCCGCTGCTCATACAGGAAGGTCCTCCCGATGGCCAAGCAGGGCGAAGTCTGCTGCTGCAGGGAACTTCTCTACATCAAATGCAAGAATAAGGCGTTCCAGGACAAATGCGACTGCCCCAGCGAGGAGGAATCAAAGGCAATCTGCAGGGAGAAAAAGCCAGGCACCCAGGAACAGTGAAAAACCGGGTTTTTTTGGGCCCCGGCGTGAGTGAAAAAAGCTCACGTCTGGACTAGACCAATCCTCTCGAGCGAGTTGATTATCTCCGGAATGTTCACGTCGCTTTCGTCGCTTTCAAGGCCGAGCCTGTTGCCGTATTTTGCCTTGATTTCGTCCAAGCTGTTCTTGCCGTTGCATAGGCTCCATACGATGAAGACCTTCGGGTCCACTATGTAGGACCTCGACTTCTCATTCATCAGCACGGGCTTCAATCCGCTTACGCTCTTCGTCAATCCCTTAGACTTTGGGAATCCCATCTTTAACCACCCCCAAGAAAAAGTTAACTAAATTAGTAGTTAACCAATCCACCTATTAAGATTATGATTACACCTATAAAAGTCTGATTCACAGCCTTAAATCCGCATATTCGCCGGAATCAAGGGTTTCGGCCGCATGTTGGGTTCTTTGCTTCCTGCCCGAAATGGCCTGAGCCGTCCAAGGTGGTGCTGTCATCCCAATCGGCTCCCCCGCCGCCTCCCCATCCACGGCCCCAGCCGCCTGGGCCGCAGCAGGAGCAGCACATGCAGCCGAGGGTGGTAGACACCAAGGCTAGAACCAGCATGACAACCAGCATCCGCTTCATCCAATCACCTGAATATGCCTTTCGAACCATCCCTTATAAACCTATCGTTCCGAGGTCCGTTAAAATCGCATATATGAGCGCGAGTACCGAAACCCCGAATATTACCAGGAAGTTGACCCGTTCCTTCCAGTTGTCTTCGCTGCAGACTATCTCCAAAAGAAGGCCGTTGTCTTCGTCCGCGAGTCTGCTGCCATGGGCGAGCTTTTCCTTCAGCCTGCTTTCCTTTATTATCCTCGACCTCCCCTTCAGGACCCTGTATTTATAGACGAAAAACAGTACGAAACCCCAGACGCCCACGTACCAGGAAACCTTCCCCCAAAGGGGGTTGACTGTCCTCAGGGGCTCGATGACGCGCATCGCGACTGTGGCGACTATTCCCACAAAGAAGAAAAACCAGGAGGTCATGGAGTCGCCGCATACTGCGCGCAGCCTGCAGGACCTGCAGTCTTTCACAGGCTTACTGTCCTTTCCCTTAGCCATAGCCTACGATACCGTCACTTTTTCCCCGTCTATCTTGACATTCTGTCCTGTCTTGATTTTCGTCACGTCTATCCTGTCAACGCAGGGTATGTCTGAGATGATTGCGCCGACTGCGACGATGGTCTCGCACTCCATGTTTATCATCGCCTTCGGGGCTGTCCCCAGCTTGGCAAGCTGGTATATGGTGTAGGGGCCGACCGTGCTACCCTTTCCAAAGGGGAAGACAAGAATCTTACCCTTGATGTTCTCCCCGTTCAGTTCGTTGTCTCTGTCCGTGATTACGCCCGTCTTCGGGTCGACTCCCCCGTAGAAAGAAATCGGGTCCTTCGTCACCAAAGCCTCCCCCTCGGCCTTTCCCCTGTTGATTATCCTGCCAGTCAGTTCCATCTTCCTGTCACCGCCGCCTTCAGGCATTGTTGGAATGTGCCTAATTTCACCTGCATCTTGTTCTTGCCGCGGCAGTAGAAGCATGCCTTCGCGCTTGTCGTCGCCACGTTCTTGAACCTGCCTTTCAACGGAGCGACCACCATGCATGTGTCGCACGCCATCTTAGCCCCGGCGTCCTCTATGATTCTCGTATAGCCTCTATTGTCTGCCAGCATCTTCGTAGGCCTGGCTGTCGCAACCCACACCTCGACCCCGTCTTTGACCTTCTTCCCCCGCAGGTACTCCGCTATCTCCCGTATCTCGTCGATTGACGCGTGCGGGCAGCCGAGCGAAACGAATTCGATGTCTCCGGTCTGGTCGTTGAGCGCGCCATATGCCTCCTCCAAATCCTTCTGCGAGACGGTAACCCTCCCTTTCGGAGGCTCCTCGGAGTACCTATGGGCCTCAGGCGTTATCCCCTCCATGTGGAAGAGGGGCTTTGAGCCGTAGGTGACGACGGAGCCACCGAAGCTTTTCAGCTGGTCCGTGGTCGCGGTCTTCACGCCCTTGATATACGGCGTCTTCCCCTCGGCCTTCTTCCCGATCAGGTAGCCGAGGGCGCCGAAGTCGGGGAGCGTCTTCACAGAGGCTTGGACGTCGAACAGGATGTCCGGCCTTCGATTCTCCTCAAGGTGCATCCCATAAGCCGGCGTCTTCCCAATCATGGCGGCCGCAATCGCTGAGGGGCCGCCTTCCCTGTTTGTCCGCGCTCCGACGACGCTGTTGACGAATGTGACCGCGGACGACTCGCTCCATGCGACATGCTCCCCGTAGTGGGGTAGGTTGCCGATGAAATAGGGGGTGCATGTGCAGCAGGTGATGACGCCCATCTTGGCGAACGCCTCGATGACCTTGTTCTGCTTGTCTGCGAAATCAGGGCTTATCCCGAGTTTTTTCCAGTCAAGGAGGTCCATCCCCGCCGGATTAAGGGTGGTAGTGACCTTTACCTGCCCGTCTTTCGCGAGCTCTGCGAGGTATTCGAGGCCTGGGTCGCCGAGGTTGTCGTAGGAAACCCCGGCAATCTGGACCGATGTTATTGGTATGAGCTTTTCAGCCCCGTATATTTCGCCCAATGCGACTAAAATCTTCATCGACTTTGCTGCCGCATTCCCCCCGGAACCGCCTAATATCGCTTCCTCCTCCCTTGTCAGATTCATGCCCACGCACCCTGGAAGAAGTATTCGATTCATCATTAAAAAACGTTTTTTTAACGCCGAGTCGAATAGTTGGTTTAAGGTTGAAAACTACAAAAGACCAGATTTTAAAATATGCGCTGACTGTCTTCGTCCTCGGCCTTACAACAAGGGTGTTCCTCGACCTGGCGTTCTTCCTCACATACGGCCTCCACGCGTCCGAATCGCCTGAGATATGGCTGTACTATGCCGTAGCCCGCGGGAAGTTCAAGACCGGATTATCCGGCGACCCGACAGTGCCACTCCTTCAGGCCATAGGATGGATTGTGCCTGACCGGCTCCTCTTCCACGCCATAGTAGCCTTAAGCGCCTTAATGGCCTCGCTCACGGCCGTCTTGGTGTTCCTCCTCGCGCTCGAGTTCGCGGACCTGGGCACGGCATACGCGGCAGGCCTCCTTTATGCGTTCATGGTCGGCCCCTTGAGCCTTTCAGTCGCGGCGTTCACCCACGACCACCTTGCGATACCAGTGAACGTGCTGATAGTCCTCCTCTTCCTCAAGGCAGTGAAGTCCAAGACCCACCTTACCCGTATTCCGCTCCTAGCGGCCGCTGCCATCCTCCTCTATTTCGGAGGAAGCATCAACTCGAGCGTCTATGTGTCGGCTGCCGTTGTCGCGGCATTCGTCGCATCATGGTTTTTGCGCGGTTTTCCAAGGTACTTCCCCCATTTTACGGCCTTTTTTTTTGTGGGGTTTCTGGTCTTTGGCTTTTGTTTTCTGCCGGAATACATGGACTACGTCTTGGGGCAGCTTCCGCAGGGCCGCCTTGGGAGCTCTGACGTCGTTCCAGCGTCGCCTGCCAACCTCTGGCTGAAATACAATGTCCTGCTGTCTCTCCTCCCGTTCGGTTTCTTCCTCGCCTACAGGCGGCGGGACTACGCCAGCATCTCCTATGCGCTCCTGGGTTTTGTCTTCGCATCGGTGATGGACCGCGGCACAAGGCTCTCGGACGTCGGCGTCGCAATGCTTGCCGCGTACGCCCTCGTCGGATGGAAGCAGGAATGGACTACTCCTTTCCGGCTGCTTCTGGCAGCTTCACTCGCATACTCGGTCATCATCATCCCGTTCCCGCTGGTATACCACGCCCACGTCTTTGTGGCGGCGATGGCGGCGGGGCTTCTCATGGCTTATCGCGGGAGGGCATCGGTCGTCCTATTCGTCATATGCGTCCTCGGCGTCTCGCTGGTTTCGGCAACGATGTTCTTCAACACGTCGAAGGTCGTGTCCGAGGCGGAATACCGCCTGCTCAAGGACGTCGTGTCGAAGCTGGACCGGGAACGGGTTCTCGTCTCCTGGGACAGGGGCTTCATGGTCGAGGCTTTGACAGACAAGAAGGCCGTGTCATCGGCAGGCTGGATGGACTACGGAGCCCACGAGGCATTCTGGCTGCCTGAAAAGCAGGCGCACCAGCTCCTCAACCGGCTGGGTGTGGACTACATCGTGTTCTCGGACGAATACTACAACCAGATAGTCTACGCGGGGGAACTGCACTACCTCCTCGCCAAGGGCATGGTCTTCACGCCAAACGACCTGCCGCCGATTGCGATTGCGGACCGCATCACAGCCTACAAGCTCAGATACGGCACCAACGACCCGGCATACTTCAAAAAAATCCAGGAGACGGACGACCCCCTCCTCCAAAGGCATTATACTATATATGAAGTCGCGAAATCAAAGACGAACTCGACCCTAATCACCGTGCTCGCATTGAACGACGAAAACCATACCGTCTCGGCATCCGTGAGCCTGACACTCTACGAATACGCCGGCGGCAAAAAACCCAAGACCGAATTCGGCCAGATAAAGTCTGAAGTGATGAAGCCGGAGAATTACCTGAAATGCGCAGCCACCTGGCTTCTTAGGCTTACCTCGTTGGGCGTCGTCTCATACCTCCTAATCGACCAGTTCAACAACCGGAAAAAACGCGGAAAACGCTGGCAAATCTACCTGATAGCCGGCGTCGTGGTCGTGTCCGCAGCCATGGCATACTCCCTAGCCCCCGAGGGATGCTGCAAGCAAGAAACTCCGGAAGTCCAAACGACAATCACACACCACATCCAAACTGCAGAATTCCCGCCCGGGAACATGTCCGAGCTCGCCTTCGACATCGGAAAGACGGGCGACCTATACAACTGCACCGCAGAAATAGCGGGCGGCGGCCCCAGCGGCTTCGTCGGCTCCGTGACCTTCTACAACGTCTGCGGCCAAATCAACGAAAACGCCAGCATACTCCTCGTCGACTCGACCGCCACCGAAAAAACCGGAAACCTGACAGTCGAAGACTACCGCGAAGTCAACCTGAGACTCAAAAACGGAGAAAAAAAGAAAGTCGACTACGCATTCAAAAGACAATACCCCAACCACGACTACGAGGTAGGCTTCTACAAAACCGGCTGCGTAGCAGCCCTCGCAAACGAATCAACCCCCCCCACGCTCCGAGGCGTGGAAATATACCACGTCTTCTGCGGCCGCGCGACCGACCTCAGGGACCAGGCGAGGATAAGCTAACCCTCCTGCCTTCCCAGCCTCCTGAAGTAGTCGACTGCGTACTCGTAGTCCTTCCTCGCAAGCTTCCTGCTTTCCTTCAGGTGAAGGCTCCCCCACTTACGCTGCAGTATCCTGATGTTGTCGGCGGCTGTTGCTTTTTCCCGCTTGTCGTGGTAGAAGTAGAGTATATGCCGTTTCACACCAATAGCACCGAACACGTCCATCTTGTCGGCGTCGTAGAGCACCATCGCCTCGACGGTTTTCCGCATCCTAGCCGGCGTCTGATAGTCATGGACTGCGATGGCCGAAAGCACTGCCGGAATCTTTTCAGAAGGGAAGCCTTCCTTGGCAAGTATCGGTTTTGCGAGCTTTGCGCTCGCCTTCCCGTGGACCACCAATCCCCTATGCCTTGCCAAATCATGCAGGTACGCAGCGGCAACCAAAACCTCAGGGTCGCCGCCGACCCTCCTTGACAAGGCCTTGCACCGCCGCCAAACGCGGCGGCAATGGTCCAGAAGATGGGCGGACGAAGGCCTACGGGACCCGTCGACCGCCCGCTGGGCATAGCCTGCGAAAAGAGACTCCCAACGTTTCAGGCTCGCCATCATTCACCCAGGTTCGCCTTGAGGAACTTGTCGCGTTTCTTGTCCCATGGGATGGTGGCGTCAACCGCCACCTTGGCTGTCATGAGGCGGTCTGAGCCCTCGATTTTCTCTGCCGTGGCGTCGAGGCTTGAGCCCGGGCCTCTCCAGACTTTCACGTTCTTGTCTGCCTGCATCCTGGTCGCGATTGCCCATTCGACGTCGGCCAGGTCGTAGATGTCGATGTCGTTGTCGACTACAATCGCGTGTTTGAGGCTGGCGTGGCCTTTGTGTGCTGCTTCCGCTGCTTTCATCCCGTCGTCGGCGTTCTTCTTCTCGATTTGGACTATGGCGTGTAGCCAGCAGCAGCCGCCCGGGGTTATGAGGACGTTCCTGCATTTGGCTACTTCGTTGACTGCGTTGTAGATGGTCGGCTCCTTCGGCATCCCCATCAGCAGGCGGTGTTCGTTGTAGGCCGGGAGAAGCCCCTGGTAAATCGGGTTTTTTCTGTGCGTTATCCTGTTGATTTTCACCACTGGCTCGTCCCGGACTACGTCGAAGGTGCCGCTTATGTCCGGGAACGGGCCTTCCTTGTGCCTTTCCTTGGAAGTCAACACCCCCTCGAGGATTAGCTCAGCCTCTGCCGGGACCAGTATGTCGTTTGTGCGGCTTTTCACCAGCTTGAGCGGCTTCATCGAGTTGGCGATTTCCGTCTCGTTCGTGTCGCCTGATGAGATGGCTGCCGCAAGAAGAATTGTCGGGTCGAGGCCCAATGCTATTGACACGGGAAGTTCGCCCCCCGCCTCCTCCAGGAACTTCCAGGTGTCTCTGTGGCAGATTCTTGCGACGAATCTGTCTTTCGCAATCGGGGAGCTTCGGTGGTAGGCCATGTTCAGCCTGCCAGCCTTGTTGTGCGTGAAGTAGACCCCTGCTGTGACGTAGGGGCCCATGTCCTTTGAGGCGTGCGTGAGAATCGGGATTTTCGAAAGGTCGACTTCCTTTTCGACGACCTCCTGGCAGGCTCCCTTGGATACTATCTCCGGTTTCGTCGGCTTCTTTATGACTTCGGCAATTTTTGAAATCAGATTCTCCTTCTTTATGCCCAATGCCCTGGCGAAGTTGTCCCTGCTTCCGCAAAGGCCTGCGACGACCTTGTAATCCGAGCCTTTGACCTTCTCGAAGAGAACCGTCTGCCCGTCCTTTTCCTTGAGTATTTTCGCCACTTCAAGCCGCGGGTCAACCTCGTTTTTTATCCTTACAAGCCTGCCTTCCCTGTCCAGTGCGTCTATGAAATCCCTCATGCTCACATTAACCACCTTCTGGTTCTTAGATTGTATGTTTTATTTTTTTAAATACCCTCTTTCACTGTTATATGGGATGGCAAGGGGGAAGTCTCTCAAGAGATTCCGGCACGACTGGCTTCTAGTCCCCATCATCCTCGTCTGGGCCTTCCTGGTTTTGCCGCATCTGGGGGGTGCTTTCGGGGGTTTTCACGGGGTTAGTGAGGCGTATTTCACCCGTTTGGGGGTGAGCCTCCTTGACAGTCCCCTCCATTTTCCGACCCGTTTTGATGGGACTCCCCAGGCGGACCAGCCGGTTTTACCGCTTCTTTTGTATGCGAGCTTCAAGCTGTTCGGCGTGGGCGAGGCTTCGGCCAGGATTGTGCCCGTGTTCTTCACACTCCTCTCCATCATACTCGTCTTCCTAATCGGCCGGAGGCTTTATAGCCCCCTGGAGGGTGTCATAGCGGCAGGCCTCTTCTCTGTCACACCAATGGTTGTTTTGGTCGGCAGGAACGTCCAATACGAGGCAGTATTCATGTTCTTCGGTCTTTTGGGGGTTTACCTATACCTCTCGGACGGTTGGCTAAGGTTCTGTGCCGGTGTCTCGGTCGGGTTGAGTTTCGTGACGAAGCAGCCTGGCCTGCTTTTTTTCGCCGGCATCGTCTTATGGGAGCTTTGGAATCGGAAGCTCCGCGACCGCGGCCTACGCCTGTTCATCGCCGCCTTTCTCCTGGTTGTCGTCCCGTACGTCGCGTCCGGGATTCTCTTGAGGCCTGCCGGTTTTGTCGGAAGCTATGCCAGCCGCCTCTCGCTTCCCATGTCCGAGGAAGGCGGCGGACACGGCATCAACCTGATATTCAACGAGTTTCTCTGGGGGCTTTCCCCCGTCCTCTCAGGGACCTTCCTTGTGAGCCTTGGTTATCTCCTCTTTAGACGCGGTGTCCATGACAGGCTGCCGGTCGTTTTTTCCCTCGTCTGCACCATCTTTTTTCTCGTCTACAACAAGCACAGCTACTATATCGTCCCCCTCGCCCCGTTTGCCGCGTTGGTGTGTGCGAAGGCCGTCTCGTCAATCAGGGATGGGCGGTTCGTCTTTTCCATTCTTGCCGTGCTTTTCATCTCGTGCGTCTTCTACAGCCTCCTTCTTTTGTGCGCTGACAAATACGGCTATGAGGAGTTCAAAAGGCTCCCCAACGTTTATTCAACGGAGGAGCGGCCGGTCATCCTTCTCAACAAGGCGTTTGAGGAAAACTACCTTGACATCCTACGGTACTATAATCCCGGCGCAGACCTGGTCTTGCAAAGCGGGTTGGACGCCGCCCCCGGGGAGATGCTGCGTCTGGAATATGGCCGCCCCACGTATCTCCTCTTGCACAGGTCGGAGGTGGATTTCAACAAGGTTCCCGAGGACCGTCGGGTTCTTCTCATGAGGGGGAGCGTTCCAGACGACGTTTATGCGCCGGTGTTTTTCGGGTATGTCTTCTTCGAGGAGCCTGTGAACCCCCACTTTTTCATCAACGGGAACCTGCAGGTCCTGGGGAGGCTTCCGGTGACTGAATTCGGCGTCAAGAAAATCGGGGAGGTGCCTGAGCTCTTCCTTGTGAGGGTACTGGGCGATGAGCGGGTTTTCAGGGGGGAAAAAGGCGGCTATACCATAAAACGCGCCGGCTGAGCGGGCTTTTATTGGCCAGAGGAAATACCTTATATGCGTCTTCCGAAGTATCTCCTGGTGCATCCGGCATACCTCATCGCTGCCATCGCAGTCTGCGCCGCTGCCATCGTCTATGCCCCCCAATTCTCGGGCGGCGGTGCCGCCGGCGGCCAGGTGGACTCGACCGAGATACGGCCCATGCCTGGGGAAATATCCCTCACGTCGAACGGGATTTTCACCGGTGTTTTCGTCAACCGTGCGACCTCCCCGCTAAAGGTCCGCGAGTTCTGGCTTGTCGACAAATCCAACCGTGAGATGAAATGCGGCGCATTCGAAGAAGTCCTTCTGCCCCCCGGGGAAAGCTTCAAGGCGTCGATTGACTCATGCGGCGCAAGAAATCCGGGCGAAGAATATACCCTGGAGGTCAGGATAAACTACGACAAGAGCGAGGGTGGAAAGATGAGGCCCCAGGTCCTCTACGGAGAGCTCTCCGGAACCGTTGAATAGCCTATTCGATTCTCGTGCCAATCCCTGTCTCGCCAAGGAGCGCCCTTTTCAGGTAACCCGGCTCCATCCCGGATATTATCTCGGATTTCACGCCGTGTTTCGTGAGAGCCGTGAGCTCCCTGACTTTCCTGCCAATCCCGCCTGTGACGTCAGTGCCTTTTGTCCTGCGGCGCATAAGCTCTCCGACGATTTCCTCGTTTATGACGTCGAACTTCACTGCGCCTTTCTCGTCCGGGTCCCTGTCGAACACCCCGTTGTGGGAGGTGGCGAGTATCACCCTGTCCGCAGCCATCTTCTCCGCGAGGTAGGGGACCAGGTGGTCGCCGCTCAGTATGTTCAGGCCGGTTTTCAGGTCCGGGAGGACGTCGCCGTACATCACAGGCACGAGGCCGAGCGTGAGGAGCCGTTCCACCGATTCAAGGGGGAAGGATACGAGCAGCTTGTCTTCGAGTATACCCCCTGCCGACGGCTGGTAGGCTATGGCGTTGACTTGGGCGTCGATGAGCGCCCCGACGACTTCCGCATTCAACGCCTCCATCATCCTGTGGGTTTCAGCCATGCCCTTGACCTGGTCGTGGGTTTTCAGCCCCCTGTCGATGGCGTATTTTTTCGCGGGAACATGGCCGTATGGGCCTGCTCCGTGGACGACGATAAGCCTCATCTTGCGGCAGGCAAGCGCCTCCGCTATCTCACCTGCGAGCCTTTTCAACGCTTTCCTCACGACTTCAGGCTTGTCCTCGTGTTTCCTCGTTATCACGGACCCGCCGAGTTTCAGTATAGTGAGCTTCATTTTTTCGATATCACGAGGTTGTCGTGGTGGACCGCCTCCTTGCTTGCCTTCCTGCCTAGTATCTCCTGTATCTTGGCGGTGTGCTTCCCCATTATCCTCTCAAGCTCGTCTGAGCTGAAGTTGCTCACCCCCCTTGCGAACTCGCTGCCTTGCGCGTCCGATATCATGACCGCGTCGCCTCTCTTGAATATCCCCTTCACAGCCACAATCCCAGACGGCAGGAGGCTTGCCTTCCCCCTTGCAAGTATCTTCGCGGCTCCATCGTCGACTTTGATTATGCCTTTGCTTGCCGAGGAAAAGAGTATCCACTGCTGCCTGTTCTCCATCTTCTTCTCAGGCAGGAACACGGTGCCGACAGGCTCTCCGCCGATGAGCCTCGAGAGGACGTCATCCATGCCGGCATCCACTATCGCCATGGGTATCCCGCAGCCCATCATAATCTCTCCGGCCTTTATCTTCGCCGATATCCCCCCGACTCCCCCCATCCTCGACCTCCCGTCAAGGGAGGAGATATCCCCCGTAATCCTGTCGACGATGCCTATCTTCACCGCATCCCTCTCCCGCCCGGGGTCTTTTGTGTAGAGGCCGTCCATGCTGGAGAGGAGAACGAGGAGGTCTGCGCCGATGTTCGATGCGACGACTGCAGACAACGTGTCGTTGTCCCCGAATTTTATCTCCTCGACTGCGACCGAGTCGTTCTCGTTTATTATGGGGACGACCCCGGATTTGAGCAGCGTGTCTATGGTGTCCCTAATCCTCAAACACCTGTTCCTGGACTGGAAGTCCTCCCTCGTCAAAAGAATCTGGGCGACATCCGCCCCATATGACGAGAACGCCTTCCCATACGCCCTCATAAGCTCATTCTGCCCCACGGCAGCCGTCGCCTGCAGCATGCTGATGTCACGGGGCCGCTCTCTCAGGCCGAGCTTACTAATCCCCGCAGCTATCGCTCCTGAGCTGACCAGAATGACGTCCCTGCCCTCCTTCCTGAGGACCATGACCTCTGCGACAATCTTCCCCACCTTCCTTTCCGAAAGGTGGAGGTCGTCTGTAATGCTCGCGGTGCCGACCTTTAAAACCACCCTTCTGGCCTTGGAGAGAAGCTTTCTGCGTTCCATTTGATATTGATTACTCCCGCGCGTTTTAATATAACGCCCAATAATAGGTACTATGGCTTTGCCATCGAATCTTATCGTCCCGTCCCTGCTTTTAGCCTCGATAGTCTTCGTCCTCCTAACCGTCCTCTACAGGGTGGTCAAGGCATTGCGGTACAATCATATGCTGAAGTCCCTTGCGTCCGAACTGACACTCCACTACATCCACCCCGTCGTCTTCCGCACTCCGACTGTGGCCGGCGTCTACCGGGGCAGGCAGGTGGTCTTCGAGGAAGCCGAAGGGATGATGAGGGTGCGGGCGTTCCACAGCGGCGAACTGGACAGGGAATTCACGATAGGGACCGGAGAATACTTTCGCGGCAAAGGGGGCGGATTCAAGCTTGACGTCGGCAACGACGATTTCAGCGGCATATACCGTGTCTCAGGCTCCAACCTCTCAAGGATTCGCAAATACCTGGACAGCGGCCTGCAGATGCGCCTTCTCGCATTCCGCCTGTCGTTCACCGTCGGCAGACACTACGTCTCGGCGTCAATCGACCCCGCCGAGGCTGACAAGACATGCCTCCAGAAAACAGCAGACTTCCTTGTCGAGGCTGCCGCGAGGGCCGACCACCTGTTGTAGCTACTGTTCGACGTCGCCGAATATGACCTGATGGGGCTGTAGCGTAATCCCCTTGTCTATGTTGTACGGTACGAGGTTCATCATATGGTTCGTGCCCCTCATCTTCAGGACCTCCAACGCCCTTATCCTGGTTTTTCCCCTGCGGAAACTGTAAAGCACTATCACGCCGTCGACCACCGACTCCAGGACTCCGCTGCGGCTGTACCTCGTGGGCTCCTGCTCAGCCTCGGCCGTCATAAGACTCGTGCAGTCGCTCTTCCGAAGCCAGTTGATCATCTTGATGATGCTCTGCTTCCTCTCGAACTCGCCCTCAATCATTTGGCCGATGCTGGTGAGGGAGTCGATGACGACGCGTTTTGCCCTGAGGCTGCTTATCGCATCCATTATAACGCCGTATTCGCCGCGTATAATGTGCATGACATCCT
>Ga0315294_10004689_pt1 | contig 14953 bp, 8 predicted proteins | sample YL17G13_40_MG_FD_203626 | JGI IMG/M metagenome (GOLD analysis project Ga0315294, IMG submission 203626) | Sediment microbial communities from Yellowstone Lake, YNP, Wyoming, USA - YL17G13_40 | ecosystem: Environmental > Aquatic > Freshwater > Lake > Sediment | place: USA: Wyoming | collected... | reverse complement strand
GCCGCGTCTTGTCGGGGAAGACAACCCCGGTGGTGGCGTCCAGGAAGTTGATGAAATCCCCCTTCTCGTCCACCGCCTCCAGTTGGATCTCTCCCTGACCGCCGTGCTGGACGACGGAGGCCGTCACCTCCCGGCGCTGGGTCGTCCTGAGCGTCCAGCGCACGAGCTGCCCGAAGAGCTTCGCGTACTCGTCCCACTTCACCCAGAGGATCCCCCACTTCGCCTTGGCGTCAGAGGTGAAGGCGACGGATCGCCCCAGGCCGTGCCGCCAGGCGGCCAGGATGGGGTCCCGCTGATGGGAGAGGAGGAGCACATCCGCCGACGGCTTGGGCGTGGTGGACACGTAGCCCCCCAGCGGCGGCACCTGATCCCAGTGGATGTCCTGGATGATCTCGTGGGCCGGATGTGCGAGCGTGGGCCGGAAGGCCTGCTCGATGATGGAGGCCTTGCTGGCGAGCTGCGTCTCCAGCGTGAGGATGCGCGGGATGCTGTAGATGTCCTCGGTGTAGTAGAAGCGGCCGCGGCCCCAGCGGGACAGGTCGGTCATGAAGCGCATGTCCGAGTCCTTGCCGACCGCTACCGAGGAGACGGTGATCTTGTCCTTCTGCATGCGCCGCACGAGACCGGGGAAGTCGGCCGCCGTCACCTCCCCGTCCGAGAGGACGAGGACGTGGCGGAGCAGCGCCTTCCGGTCGTAGATGGTCTGGTAGGCTTCCTTCAGGGGTGGGAACAAATCGGTCCCGCCGCCCGCCTTGATGGTGGCGATCTCCTTGAAGATCCGATCCTTGTCCTTGGCGGGGCCCATGGGCACCACCCAGCTCCAGGCGGTGTCGAAGGCGATCACCCCGACCTCGTTGCGCTCGTCCAAGAGCTCCACCACGAGCTGCGCCGCCTCCTTGGCCAGATCCACCTTGGAGAAGCGGCCGTCCACGCTGGTCTCCATGCTCCCCGACCGGTCGATCACCAGGACCACCGACAGCGAGGGAATCTCCACCTTCTGCCGGGCCTCCATGGTCACCGGCAGGGCCTCCTCCAGCGGGGTGTGGTAGTAGCCGCCCACGCCGAAGCTCTCGTCGCCCCCCAGCATCACCAGGCCGCCCCCGTGGTCGCGGACGTACGTCCGTAAGAGCTCCATCTGGGGGCGCGACACGCGCAGGGCGGAGACGTTGCTCACGATGACGCTGTCGTACTTGCTGAGACCGTCCAGCGTGGTGGGGAGCGCCTCGGGTCCCTTCATCTCCACGTCCAGGTTCTGCGACCGGAGGGCGTTCAGGAGGTTCGCGCCCTGGTCCCGGTCCTTCTCCACGTACAGCACCTTGGGCCGGCCGCGCACGGCCGTGAGGCCGATGCCCCGGTTGTTCTCCTCCACGGTATCGTCCGGGGCCTCCAGCCGTGCCTGGAACACGTGGAAGCCGCCCTGCTCGATGGATTGCTGGTAGGCGAACACGTTCTTCCCGGGCTCGAGCTTCACCGGTTGGACCCCCACGAACTCCCCGTCCCGGTAAAGCGAGAGGCGGCCGGTCGTCGCGTGTGCGCTCCAGGCCACCACGCGGACCAGGAAGGATTCGCCGAACTTCACCTCCTGGGGGAGCACGATCCGCTCCACCAAGACCTCGCCCTTGGCCTCGCCTTTCAGGGGCACGACGTAGATGTCCGCGCCGTCCGCCCGCGCCTGCTGCGCGGCCTCGCGGGCGCCTCCCTGATTCTCGTTGCCGTCGGAGAGGAGGACGATACGTTTGGCCCCCTCGCGCGGGAAGGCCGCCAGGGCCAGCCTGATCGCGGCTCCGATGTCCGTGCTGCGGCTGTCGGTGGCCTGCGGGGGGCGCGAGGCGAGCGGTTCCCTGCCGACAGGCGTCTCCAGGACCGCGGACTCGCCGAACGTCACGACGCCGTACCGGTCCCGCCGGTCCGCCGCCTTGACGGCCTCGGCGAGGTACTGCCGGGCCTTCAGGCGATTCTCCAGGGAGACGCTGTCGGAGGCGTCCAGGAGGAACAGTGCGTTGAGCTGTTCCGTGGTGTGGTGCACCCCCACGCCCGAGAGCCCCGCGAGGACCAGCAGGAGCACGGCACCCCGCACGAGGGCCGCGGCGACGGGCCAGTGGCCATGGGCCTCGCGATGGTACAGAATCCCCTCCGTCACGAGGAGCAGGAGCGCCAGGACGGCGAAGAGCTTCCAGAGATCCTGCCGGGATGGGTAACTCGCGAGTGGGGCCTCCGCCGCCCGGCGCCCCTCGCCCTCGGCGGCGACCTCCGCGCGAGGCGCCACGTTCGACTCTGCGTCGTCCAGGAGGTTCACGGCGAAGCGCTGCTCCCAGTCGCCGGCCGCCACGCGATAGAGGCCCACCCGGGTCGTGTCCGTGAAACTCACGCGGCCGTTCCCGTCGGCGGTGAGCGAAACGCGTCGGCCGTCGGGGTCGGTGAGGGTGGCCTCGCGGACCCCTTCGGGCAGGCTCGCGTCGATCGGCTGTCCGGTGCGGCGCGTGAGCCCGACGTCCTCCAGCCGACTCGGCGAGAGCCAGCGGAGGGTGTTCGACACGAAAAGCGGAAACGCGACGCGGAGCGGGAAATCGGTGCGGTACAGATCGAAGCCGATGAAGATGGCCCGGAGCCCGCCTTCATCCAGGGCGTAGACCAGCGGGGTCAGGTTCGATTCCGCCAGGGCCCGCCCGCCCGAAAGCGGCCGCACGCGCATGGCGTCCTGGATCGCCAGCTTGGACAGGTCGAGGTACCGCATCACCGGATGGCTCCGGTCCCAATCCACGAGGGGCGGGTCTTCGATGCGGCCCAGCACCTCCAGCGGCACGCCCGGCGGCAGCGTGTTGATGAAGAGGTATCGGCCGGGGGGCACCGACTTCACCTGGGTATTGTCCAGGATCACGACGTCGTGCCTGCTCCCTTTCTCCAGCAACTCCGGGCCTCCCGCCTCCACTTGCACCTGCGGGTCGGTCGCCAGTGCCTTCTCCAGGAAGCCGTTTCCGGGTCCGATCAGGAGGACGCGGAGCGGCCGTGGAGGGGGAATCACGGCCACTGCCTGGTTGTCGGCGGCGAGATCGTCCTCGGCACCGATTGCGGCGCGCAGGATGCCTCCCTCCTGGTCGGTGAAGGGAAAAATGAAGGAGCGCGCGAGATCTGGGGCGAGGTCGACCCGCTCGGTCCGGATTGGGCGCCCGTCCAGTGTGAGGCTGAGATCGAACGTGGCGGTCTCGGCGCTGTAGTTCGCCACCGAGACGAAGGCTTGGTACTCGAAGGCGCCGAAGTAGGTCTTGCGCACCTCGAAGGCGGTGATGCCGATGTTCTTCCCGCGCCGCCCGAACCGATGCCAGTGCATGGCCGCCCCACCCAGGTCGGGGAGATCGGGCGTGTCGAAGGCGCCGTCCGTGAACACCTCCACCGCGGCGGTCTCCCCCCCACCCCCGGCCAGGTTGGCGCGTGCCAAGCGGAACGCCTCGGCGAGGCGCCCACCGCCATCCAGCGCGCCCACGCCCCGGATGGCGCGCCGCAGGGCGGCCGCGTCCTCGGTGAAGGGGAGCAACACCCGGGCCTCTGGCCCCGAGGCGATCAGCATGGTCTGTTGGCCCGGCCGAAGCCGCGCGGTCGCCTCCAGGGCCGCGGCCTTGGCCTGGGTCAAGCGCGAGCCCGCCAGGTCCGTGGCCTGCATGCTCGCCGAAACGTCCAGGATGAAGACGGTTCGCGCATACCCGGCCACCAGGGTCGTCCGCACCGGTCGGGCGATCGCCAGGGCGAGGAGCAGGAGGATCAGGATCTGGAGCAGCAGGAGCAGGGTGGGCCGGAGGCGCCGAAAGGGGGACGTGGCCTGCTGGTCTCTGAGGCTGTCCGCCCAGAGCAATGTGCTGCTCACGGTGAGCCGGCGGCGGCGGATCTTCAGCAGGTGGAACAGGATCACCGCCGGGATCGCCAGCAGGAAGAGGAGGCCGCCGGGGCTGAGGAACGTCATCGCAGGAAGCCGCCTCGCCGGAGATGGCGCAGGATCAGCTCCTGGAACGGCACCGCCGTGCTGGTCCGCAGGTAGTCGATCCGGTGGCGCGCGCAGAACGCCTCGGCCTCGGCGAAGTGCGTTGCGAGCCGCGCCTGATAGCGTTCCAGGGCGTACCGATCCACGCTCACGTCGCGGTGTGTTCCTCCCTCCGCATCCACCAGGGTGAGATCCCCCAGCAGGCCCGGCTGGAGCTCCTCCTGGCTCACCACGTGGAGGAGGAACACCTCGAAGCGCCGGTGGAGCAGCGCCTTGAGGCCGTCCGCGTAGCCGCCCGGATCCAGAAGGTCGGTGAGGACGACCGCCACGCCCGGCACCCGGCTCCGCAGGGCGTAGCTCGAGAGGCAGCCGTTGAGGGCCGTGGGGCCGGCCGCCTCCACACCGGACAGGAACTCGAGGAGCGGCAGGATCTGCCCTCGCCCGCGACGGGGGCGAAGCGTGCGCGTCACCTCATCCGAGAACAGTCCCAGGGCCACCCGCTCCAGGTTGATGAGCCCGATGTAGCCGAGCGCTGCCGCCACCTTGAGCGCGTAGTCCAGCTTCGGCGGATCCCCGAAGCGCATGGAGGCGCTGCTGTCCACGAGGAGGTGGAGGCACAGGTCCTCTTCCTCCACGTAGAGCTTGAGCAGCAGTTTGTCGAGGCGGCTGTAGATGTTCCAGTCCACGTACCGGAAATCGTCGCCCACGGTGTACGGACGATAATCCGTGAACTCGACCCCGGCCCCCTTGCGGAAGGTTCGGCGGTCGCCCTTGGTCTGCCCCATCCCCACGCGGCGAGACACGATGGAGAGCTCCTCCAGCCGTCGCAGGAATTCCGCATCAAAGATGCGTCGCGCCATCGTCAGCGGGCCTCCAGGGCCTTGAAGTACTCCTTCACCTGCTCCCGGTAGTTGAACGGGATCGGCTCCTTGGTGAGGGCCTCCTCCATCAGCTTCTTGTAGCGGGAGAACACGTCCAGGTAGGGCAGCCGCGACTCGTTCTGCGCCCCGCGCCCCGACAGGTTCGTGTCGTAGGCCTCCATCCGCCCGTCACGCAGGTCGCCCTCCAGCGTGGAGTCTTGCTTGTCGGTTCCGATCCGGGGCGTCGCGTCCCCCCGCGTCTGGAGCGATTTCTCGGTGCCGGGAAGCGACCCGCCCGACTCCCCGCCCTCCTGGCCCTTCTGGCTGCCCTCCCCGTTGCCTTGCCCCGATCCCGGCTGTTTTCCCCCGGGCGCTTCGCGCAGGTTCTTCCCCTTCCCGCCCGCGGCCTCATCCCGATCGCGGAGGCGGCTCAGGGCTCGCGACAGGGCGGAGAGGAGCTTGTCGGTGGGCCCGCTTCCCCGGTTGTTCTTGAGCTCCTCCATCAGCTCGTCCGGGAGTTCCCCGCTCCCCAGGCGCTGTTGGGCCTGCCCCAACTCGCTCAGGAGACGCTCGACCTGCTCCCAAGTGAGGCCTTGCAGCCCGGCCGACTTGAGTTGGTTCTGCATCTGGCGGATCATCATCTGGTAGGGGCTCTGGGTGAAGTCGCGATTGAGGTCGGGGAGGTTCTCGGGCCGCGCGAGGAGCTGCAGTCGCTCGTCTCCCTGCTTGACGAAGCTGCCGAAGTCCGGGCGTTGCTGGCTCATCTTGGTGTCGCGGAAGACGGCGGCCTGATCCCCCTGGGGGCTGCGCCCGGACAAGGGGCCGCGCTGCACCTCGCGCTCGGTGCCCCTGGGCAGCAACTCCTTGGGCAGGGCGGGGGGGGCGAGTCGCTGCGCGAGAGGCTTCTCCCGCTTTTCCTCCTCCTGGCTGGCGGCCGGCGGCGTCGAGTCGCTCGTGCGCTCCGGGGCTCGGAGCGGCAGCGGCGGAAGCAGCGTCAGGGCGAGCGCGAGGACCGCCAGCGGCCCGGCCAGACGCGCTTCGGCCGTGAGGCGAATTGGGAAGGCGTCCTTCGGCCCCACTTCCCGGACTCGGGCCGCCGTCTCGGCCAGTTGCGCCCGGTGAAGATCCGACGGGGTCTCGTCGGTGAGGTGCTCCGCGGCGGTGGTGAGGCGCTCTTTGAGGTCGAGGTGCCGGTCGGCCAGCCGCGCGACGTGCGCTGGGTCGACGGGCCGGAGCCAGCCGTAGAGGAATCCCGCGGCTCCGCCGGCGACGATCATGGCGAAGGCGGTGACCGGCCCGGCAACCGGAAACAGCCCCTTGAGGAGGAGCGGCCCGAGTGCGACAACGAGGCCCGCCGCGAACAGGCGGGAACCAACTGTGCACGCCCGCGCGAGGCGCAGGCGGCGTGCGAGGGCGCGCAGGGTCGCGCGGATCAGGTCACGGTCACGCATGCCAGCCCCCGGCGCCGCCATTCCTGGCGGCGACCATCGTCTCGCTTGGTCCGGAATGCCATTTCGGCCACATGGTGCGCCCGAGGCGTGCGAGGACAATCGTAACCTATGTGTGTTGGGAGGACCGAAAAGCGAGCGGAACACACCGGGGGTGAATCTGGATCGCGGCCTGATACGCCGGAGCGCAGAGCGCTCCCGAGCGAAGCATCAAGCGGCCCGGCCTAAGCCCGGTCGGCCGCCTGCAGGTCCTCCTCTTCTGGCGCGAGGCGCCCGACCGGGTTCGTGTCGGTCCCGGCCATCTCGCAGTTCCCGTTGAAGAGAGCGCCTTCCGCCACAACCAGACAGGGGGTCTTGATGGTGCCCGTGACGCGGCTCGGCCGCAGGAGCTCCACCCGCTCTTTCGCGACGATGGTCCCCTGCACGTGGCCGCTCACCACCAGCGTCCCGACCTCGATTTCGGCCTTGACCTGGCCGGGCTCTCCGATGATGAGCATCTCGTCACCGACGATTTCGCCTTCCAGTTGACCGTCGATGCGCACGGCCCCGGCGAAGCTCAAGACTCCCTTGAACTGCGTCCCCTCCCCGAGGAAGGCGCGGATCTCGCCGAAATCGGTGCCGGCCCGCTCCTTGTCCCGCTTCAACACGTGAACCTCCGAGGGCATGAAGACAGGTCCCCGCGAGTGGCGGGGACGCATACGAGGAAGAAAGCATACGACCGGGTCACGGTAACAGAGCAATTTCGGGCTGTCAATTTGAAACTCCGCGGGGCGTGGGGCCGCCGCGGTGGGGCCGGGGCTAGGCTGGCGCGGACCGAGAGGGATCGCCGGCCGTGCCGCACCACCGGAGGGCGGCGACCGCCACGATCTTGGCGGCGGCCACCAACTCTTCGATGGGGACGTACTCGTTGGAGCTGTGGGCGATCGTGCAGTTGCCCGGACCGAAGACGACGCTGGGAATGCCCGCGTACCGCCGAATGTACGGCAGGTCGCAGCCCGCCGGAAATCCGGCGACGGCGGGGGGGTGGCCCAGGACGTCCCCGAACGCCCCTTGCAGGAGCGCGACGAACGGGTGCTCCACGGGGGTCTCGGCCCCCTCCTTGTTCAGCCCAAGCCACTCGACCATGGGGGGATGCTGGCCAAGCCAGGGGTCCTCCGACGCGACGCGGGCGATGCACCGCTCGAGGTCGCGGCGCGCCTCCGAGTAGGTCTCCGCCGGCGCATAGCCCATCAGCCCCTCGAAGACGCACGTCTCCGGCACCTTCGAGGGAATCCGGTCGGCGGCGATCTTGCCGATCACGATGGGGGCGAAGATGGGATACCGGTCGAACAGCGGCGTCCGCAGCCGCTCCTGGCGCGCCTGCTCCAGTTCTTTCAGCGCGGCAAGAATCGGCAGGGCCTTCTCGAGGGCGCTGACCCCTTCGTAGGAGCGGATGGGGTGGGCCCCCTTGCCGGGAACCGTCACCCGAAAGGCCTGCCCACCCCGGGAGGCCGGACAGATGTCCAGGTCCGACGGCTCGAAGACGATGGCGGCGTCCGCCCGGTAGCCGCGCTGGAGCGTGGCGAGCGATCCGCCCCCGCCCCATTCCTCATCCACGACGCTTTCGAGGATGAGGTCCCCCGCCAGCGGAACCTCCAGGGTGCGCAGGCAGCGCGCCGCGAACAGTAGGGCGGCGAGGCTTCCCTTGTCGTCCACCGAGCCGCGGCCGTAGAGCCGCCCCTCGGCGACCGCGCCGGACCAGGGGCCGTGTGTCCAGGCCTCCGCGGGACCCGGATCCACGACGTCCACATGCGCGTTCAGGATGAGGGAGCGGCCGCTGCCGCGCCCCTTACACACACCGACCACGTTCGGCCGGCCCGCGAAGCTCGTGCCCTTGTGGAAGTAGGCCGGATGTGCGTCAAGCCAGGCGGAGTCCGGCTCCCAGACGTCCACCGCGTCGCAGCAGTCCCGCATCAGCTCCGCCACGAGGCACTGGCAGGCCTCCTCTGTGCCGACGACGCTGGGGATTGCGACCAGTCGCTGAAGGAGGCTGATCAGGTCGTCCCGGTGGCCCTCGACCCACTGCACGACGGCTTGCTCGAACGCATGCATGGCAGCTGGAACCTCCACGACGGACCGGGGCGGTGCCTACCGCCCCAGGTCGGCGACCGCGTCCTCGATGGCCTCGCGGAGCGCGACCAGTCCGTCCCCGATGGCCGCCTCGGTAATCGTGAGCGGCGGCGCGATCTTCACCGTACCCCCGCCGAACCCGACCGGGGCGAAGAGGAGCAGGCCCTTCTGGACGGCCTTCTCCACGATCGCGAAGGCGAGGTCCCCATCCGGCTCCGTGCCGCCCGCCCTGACCATGTGCAGGCCGGCCACCAGCCCCCGTCCATGCACGGCGCCCACGATCGCCGGATACCGCTCGCCAATCGCCTTCAGGCCGCTGAGCAGGATTTTGCCCATGGCGCGGGCGTTCTCGATCAGGCCCCCTTCGACCACCTTCCGGACGCTGGCCAGAGCCGCGGCTGCGCAGACCGGGTTCCCGGTGTGGGTGCTCGTCATCTCCGCCGGGCCGTAGAGGTCCATCACATCGGGCCGCCCGACCACGGCCGAGAGGGGCAAAGAGCTGGAGATGCCCTTCCCGCAGCAGAAGAGGTCGGGGACCACCCCGTAGTGCTCGAACCCGAACAGCTTGCCCGTCCGCCCGAAGCCAGCCTGGATCTCGTCGAAGATGAGAAGCGCCCGATGGTCGCGGCACCAGCCCGCGAGCGCCTGGATGTACGCCGGCGGGGCGAAGCTGGCGCCGCCGCCCTGGAACGTCTCCAGCATAACCCCGGCCACCCGGTCGGGGCGAACCCCCCTCCGTTCCAGTGTGTGCAGGAACAGGTCGAAGCTCGTGTCTTTGGTCCGGAAGCCGTCGGGGAACGGCACCTGGTGCATGTCGGGGTCCAGGTTGCCGATCCACGCCTTTTGCTCCGGGACACCTCCGACCATCTGGGCGCCGAGAGTCCGCCCGTGAAAGGCCCGCTCGAAGCTGACGACGGCGATCTTGCCGGGGCCGCCGACCTTCTGGCCGTGCGTGCGCGCCAGCTTGACGGCGCACTCCGTGGCCTCGGAGCCGGTCGTGAGCAGAAAGACCTTCTTGAGCGGCGCCGGCGCGAGACGCGCCAGGTACTCCACCAGCGCCGCCCGCGCGGCGTTGGGGAAGCAGTAGCTGTGCAGGAGCCCGGCCCCGACCTGGCGGAGGATGGCCTCGCGGACCTCGGGGGCGCCGTGCCCGGCGTTCGCCACCACGACGCCTGAGCTCCAGTCGAGCCACATGTTGCCGTACGCGTCAGAGACCTGGAACCCCTCCGCCCGGTCCCAGAGGATCGGCGGCTGACCGGTCATTGAGACCGGCTCGTACTCGATCAGCATCCTGAGCGTGGCGAGAGATGCCGGCGCCGGAATCGAGGTGACGATCCGGCGGAACGGCGTGTCCACGGGCGAGACCGCTCGTGGGGTGGGATCGAAGGCCCTTCCCATGGCGTGTGACCCTCCGGTGCGGAGCGGCCCCGGCTGCGGCGCTGTCTGCCGTCCCGGTCGGCACCCCGCGCCAAGCCTCGCCCCTCCCGCGAGGTGGGTTTCGATGGTGGGCGATGCGCGCCCGTCCTTCGAGTCGCCGACGGGAAGCCCCGCCGGCACGGCGGCAGCATGGCGCGGCGGGCGGTCGCTTGTCAAGTGTCTCCTCTTCTTCGGAGTATTCCGAGCTCGGGCGATATCCGGGAGGAAGGGTCGCGGTGGTGCTGCGCTCCGACCTCGCGTTTTGCTGAGCAGCCCCCGGCGCCCCCGAGGCGTGGGGATCCGCACCTTCCCGGTGGTCACCCGCAGGGTTCCCCGTCGCGGCCCGACCTCGCCCCCGTTCCAGTCCGTTCGGACCCGCGGCTGGCGGGGTGATCGCCGGCCGGCAGGGATCGATCAATTAATAACTGACTGGTTAGTTAGTTTAGCTGAGGCTCCTGGCGCGGCTGGCGGGCCCGACACCGGATGCCTCTTGACTGCGGCGTGATTGATCTGTTACGGTTCGGGCCTTGTTCTGCGGGCGAAAGTCGGCGGTGAGGGGGGCAGGGACATGCAGGCGCGCGGAGTCAATCCCAGCCGCTACGGGCTGGAGCATCACGGCATCCAAAACGTCAACCAGGTCTACTGGAACCTGGGGACCGCGGCCCTGGTGGAGAATGCCATTCGGCGGCGCGAGGGCCTCCTGGCGGCCGGCGGCGCCTTCGTCGTTCGCACCGGTCAATACACGGGGCGCTCGCCCGACGACAAGTTCGTCGTGCAGGAGCCGTCCACCCAGGACCGGATCTGGTGGGGGCCGGTCAACCGGCCCTTCGATTCCGCCCGGTTCGACGCGCTCTACGGCCGCCTCCTGGCGTACCTGCAGGGCAGCGACCTGTACGTCCAGGACTGCTTCGCCGGCGCCGACCTCGACCATCGCATCCCGATTCGAATCATCACCGAGTACGCCTGGCACAACCTGTTCGCACGACAGCTTTTTGTCCGACCCGATTGGACGAAGACCCAGGACCATATTCCAAACTTCACGCTCATCGACGTCCCAAAGTTTCACGCCTACCCAGACCTGGATGGAACGCGGTCCGAAGCCTTCGTCGTCGTCCACTTCGCCAAGCACTTGGTGATCATCGGGGGAACGAGCTACGCGGGCGAGATGAAGAAGTCGGTCTTCACCATCCTAAATTTTCTGCTTCCCCTCCGGCGAGTGCTCTCCATGCACTGCTCCGCCAACAAGGGGCGCCAGGGGGACGTGGCCCTGTTTTTCGGGCTGTCGGGTACCGGCAAGACCACCCTCTCGGCAGATCCGGAGCGCCGCCTGATCGGGGACGACGAGCATGGCTGGAGTCAGGATGGCATCTTCAACTTCGAGGGGGGATGTTACGCGAAGTGTATCAACCTGTCGCGCGACGACGAGCCGCAGATTTGGGGAGCCATCCGCTTCGGTGCCGTCCTGGAGAACGTGACGATCGATCCGGATACTCGACTCCTGAGTTTTGCCGACGGCTCCCTCACCGAGAACACCCGGGCGGCCTATCCGGCCAGTTTCATCCAGGACGCCGTCATCCCGGGGGTGGTAGGCCACCCCGGCAACATCTTTTTCCTCACCTGCGACGCGTTCGGCGTCCTTCCCCCCATCGCCCGCCTCACGCCGGAGCAGGCGATGTACCACTTCCTCTCCGGATACACGGCCAAGCTGGCCGGGACCGAGCGGGGTCTCGGCGGTGCACCCCAGGCAACGTTCAGCGCCTGCTTCGGCGCCCCGTTCCTGGTGCTCCATCCGACCGTGTACGCCGAGATGCTCCGGGAGCGAATCGAGCGCCATCGGGTCCATTGTTGGCTGGTCAACACGGGGTGGACGGGCGGGCCGGTCGGCCTGGGCCACCGCCTGCGACTGCCCCACACCCGTGCGCTCCTGCGCGCCGCACTGGATGGGAAGCTCGACGACGTCCTCACGCGTCCGGACCCATTCTTCGGTCTACAGGTGCCGACAGCCTGCCCGGATGTCCCGGCCCTGATCCTCTCGCCGCGCACAACCTGGCCGAAGGCGGAGGCATACGACGCTCAGGCGGAGCGCCTGGCCGCGCTGTTCCGGAAGAACTTCGAGCAGTTCGGAGACGTCCCAGCCGGCGTTCGAGAGGCCGGCCCGACGGACGGCTAGTGTCTAGGTGGGCGGCTGACAACCCCGGGGTGGGGGGCAATCAGTCCGGGTTGCTGGCGGTCGGCTTTCCCCGCAGGATCTCGTACATCCGACGGTACCCTTGGGGGCGCACCCTGACCGCAATGATGGCGGGCTTTGCTGCGGCCAGGGCGTCTTCCAGCGCGGACCGAAGCGGCGCTTCTTCTGCGACCTCGATGGCCAGGGCGTCGAACCCCTCGGCGAGCCTGGGAATATCGGCGGTCCCGAGCGGAACGCCGGCCAACGCATAGCGCCGCTGTTCCTGCGCCACCCGGACGAGGGTCCGGCTTCCATCGACGAAGACGATGACCACGATGGCGATCCCGAGCAGGACGGCCGTCGCCACGTCGGGGAGGCTGATCAGGAACCCGCCGTCGCCGACGAAGACAACGGCCGGGCGGCTGGGAGCCACGAGTTTGGCGGCGATCGCGGCCGGCAGCGCGCATCCGATCGCGCCCGGAGCGGTGGAACAGAGATAGCTTTTCGGCTCGTGGCTGTTCCAGAACGTCGCCACGACGGGCGCATGCGCCCCCCCGTCGACGGCCGCCACCGTCCCGCGCGGAAAGACCTCTCGGGCAATCTCCACGACCCGATGGGGCGGCAGACCGGAGCCCCCTCGGCTCTTCCAGGCGTCCGCGAGGAGCGAGCGGGCGCGCAGCCGGAATTCCCCGCCGCGACGCGCCCAGTTCGCCAGCCCCCACTCCCCGGCCGGCGGCAGCGCCTCCCGAAGAGCCACCAGCGAGGCCGGGAGGTCCGCGACCACCTGGCCGGCCGCCTCGAACGGTCCCGGCCCGAGTGAACACTCCGCCAGCGACACCACCGGCGCCGAAATGCTCCACGGCCGGGGAAGGACTTCGCCGGGGTCCACCCCAACGGCAAGCACGGCGTCCGCCATCCCGAGCAACTCTTCCTCAAGGCGGGCACCCGAAAACACGCCGGCGGCGAGGGGGTGGTCCTCGGGAATCACCCCCTTCGCCCTATACGTGGTGAGGACGGGTGCGCCGAGGTGCTCGACGAGTTCCCGCAGGGCACGGGCCGCCGGCGCCTCTCGGCAGCCGAGGCCGGCCACGACCACCGCCCGCCCTCGCCCTCCCTGTGTAAGGATGCGCGCGGCCGATCGGATCGCGCTGGCCGAGGGATCGGACCGGCCCGGACCGGTCGGCTGGAGACCCCGTTTCCTGGCGGCACGCCCCGCCTCGTCGGCGGGGAGGTCGAGGTGGATGGGGCCCCGCGGGAGGGCCAGCGCCTTGTCCCAGGCCCATCGCACCAACCGCTCGGCCCGCGCTGCGGTCACCGCCGCCCGATCCCTGGTCACAGCCTGAAAGAGCTGGAGGTGATTGAGGCTGGGTTGGGGGTTCAAGCGCAGGCTTGCCCGACGAGGCCGCGGCGTGAACAGAATGAGCGGCAGCCGATCCAGGAAGGCCTGGGCGACCCCACCAACCACGCTCGCTCCGGCGGCACCGGGGGGCACCAGGCACACGCCCGGGAGGCCAGACAGGTCGCCTTCGGTGGCCGCCATGAAGGCCGCGGCCGCCGCGCGGTGGCTCGCCACGAAGCTCAACCCCTGCCGCCGCGCCGCCTCGATCAGGTCCAGACCGCTCCCGTCCCCGGGGACGCCGTACAGGCGACGCACCCCGGCCTCAGCCAGGAAACCCGCGAGGATCTCTGCCGATGTCGCCATGCTGTCTCCGGCTGCGGTTGGCGATCTGGCCAGACCCCCAGGCCCGGCCAGCGGGGAGTGGGCGGCTCAGGCGGCCTTCGCGCAAATCTCGCCGAAGAGGCGGGCCTGCACGAGCATCAGATAGAACCAAAGGAACGGCCAGACCAGCGCGCCCAGATACGGAATCGCGGCGATGAGGCCGGCCAGGATATACAGGCCAACGCTCAAGAGGTAGGTGGCCACATACTCGGCCAGGATCGCGTTGATCCCGTCCCAGAGCATCCCCGGATGAAAGGCTGCCTCCAGTCGCCGTCGCTGGAGGTGGCCGGCCAGGGCCATCGGTAGGAAGAACAGGCTGAAGACCCCCGCCAATACCCCCAAGACCATGAGGACCATCCCGAGAAACAGGATGATCCCCCCCTTGACGAGAAGGCCTAGGCCGAACAGGAGGAGCAAGAGCGGGATCATGCCGTACCCCAGGGCGATTCCGAACCCCACCAGCCCGGTCCACAAGAGGCGAGGCCAGTTCTCCCACTCGGGCAATGCGCCGATCTCCCAGCGGAGAGTCCCGGCGTACACCTGGAGGACGTAGCCCAGGGCGGGGAAGTTCACGATCACCACCAGGGGTGCCACCCCAAAGGCCGCCTCTTCGGTCAAGAGGTAGGCCAAGCCGACGAAGAGCAGTTCCAGTAAGAGTCCCGTGGCCCCCCCTAAGAGGAGCTTGCGCTGCCACTCCGCCCCTTCCACGGGAAAGCCGAGCGACGCCCGGATGCGCACCCGCATGCTCAGCGTCCCCCCATGATTTGTTCCACGATTCGGGTCAGATCCTCGTCGGAATAGAACGCGATCTCCAGCGCTCCGCCCTTGCCGTCCCGCCGGATCCGAACTTTCGTGCCGAGGACTCCGCGCAGTTGGTCTTCCAGGGCGCCCACATTCGGATCTGTCTCCGGGGCGCGGCCCGCACGGGGCGGGGGCGCGGCCCGCAGGCGTCGCACCAGGGCCTCTGTCGCCCGCACGGTCAGCCCGCGCCTGACCACGAGATCCCGGGCCTTGAGTTGGTCTGCGGGCTTTTCCAGTCCCAGAAGCGCGCGGGCGTGCCCCTCGCTGAGACTGCCGGCGGCCACATCCTGCTGGATGCGCTGGGGCAGCCGCAGCAGGCGGACGGCGTTGGCCACCGAGGATCGGTCTCGACCCAGGCGCTTCGCGACATCCTCCTGGGTCAGGCCGAACTCCTCGATCAGTCGCTGGTACGACTCGGCGGCCTCAAGGGGATTCAGGTCTTCGCGCTGGAGGTTCTCC
>Ga0315294_10004688_pt1 | contig 14959 bp, 14 predicted proteins | sample YL17G13_40_MG_FD_203626 | JGI IMG/M metagenome (GOLD analysis project Ga0315294, IMG submission 203626) | Sediment microbial communities from Yellowstone Lake, YNP, Wyoming, USA - YL17G13_40 | ecosystem: Environmental > Aquatic > Freshwater > Lake > Sediment | place: USA: Wyoming | collected... | reverse complement strand
CAGGGTATTCGTTTCCGCTCCTGACCCGAAAAAAGCGCAGGAGGCGATGCAAGAAATTAAAATGCTCACCAGAGAATTCAAAGTCGGCGAGATTGTCGGAGGCAGGATAGTAAAAGTATTGGATTTCGGAGCGATTGTTGATTTGGGCGGGGGCCAGGACGGGATGATTCACGTTTCGGAACTTAAAGAAGGATATGTGAAAAACGTCGGCGACGTGGTAAGGATGGGAGATTTCGTAGAAGCCAAAGTGATTAGGGTTGACGAAGACGGGAAAATAGGATTGTCCTTGAAGCAAGCCGAATAAGCATTAACGAATGGACACGAATATAAAACAAATTTTCACTAATCACTAATCACTAATCACTAATCACTAATCTTAAATTGCGACTTGCGGCTATTCGTGATTCGTGAGAATTAGTAATCTATTCGTGTCAATTAGTAAATAACCATGGCCGAACCATTTTTTGGTAAAAGCGAAGCTGATAACCGCAGCGCGCCCCCCTCGGAAATTCCGGAAGCGCCGCCGGGGCTTGCCGAGATAACTATCCGCACAATGGCTTCGGATATCGAGTCAATGAGTGAGAGCGGGGGAGGACTGCCGCAGGCGGGAAAACTTGAGGTGCCGCTCGGCCCGCAACGAGAAAGAGTAAAAGAAGAGGAACTGTCACCGTTGCCGCAAAAAGAAGAAGCTGCATTAACGCCGGGACAAGAAGCGTCTCCCGAAGAAGAACAGCCATCAGCAATGCCGCAGATTGAAGCAGAGGCAAAGCCGCATACTGCGCGACGGGTTATAATCGGAGTGTTTGCCGCAGCGGCCCTGTTTTTCGTTGGTTATTATCTAATCCCCATAATATTCCCGTCGTCCACGCAGGTTCAAGAAATAACTCCGAAAATTTCAACCCCAACATCTTCAACTATAACGCCGCAGCCTACGTCGGAGGAAACCTTCCAAACTCATCAGTCTTTTTTCCACACCCCGGCTGACGAAACATTTACGCTTTTACTTCAGACAACCTCCGCCACTTCCACTCTCCAGTCATATAATCAGGAACTTGCTTCTTTGCTTAAGCAGAGCCGCGCCACCTCAACTTTTTTTGAGATTGTTATCCAAGGCGCGGAGAATAAATCCACTGCTTGGTCTGATTTCCTGCCTTTGATGAATATAACGGTTTTAAAGCCGGAGTTTTGGGACGCGAATTTTGTCTCGGATTTTACTGCCTATATATATAAAGATAAAAATGGCCTCTGGCCCGGCTACATAGTCCGATTAAAAGACAGCAGAGCGCCGCTCCTTTTGCAAACCGACATTGCGAAATTAGAAAGCGATCCTGCTATTTTGCGCAATTTCTTTATGGGCTCATTAAGCGAGCCAATCGGCGAATTTAAAGACGCTCAAGTAAGCGGCCAGCCCATCCGGACCCTGCAATTTTCTATGTCGGGCGCGAGTTTCTCTTACGGCTGGTTCTTCAATAAATATCTGATCATAAGCACCTCCCTTGAAGGGGTGAGGCAGGCAGTGCAGAGATTGTAGTAGAGAATTTTTCCTTTCTTCAACCTACTTCATCCACTTGTAGATTTTTGGAGATCACGTTTTATATGACGATCGTCACATAAAACGGGAAAATTGGGTAGAAAAAAGCCGCTCCGTTGCCGGGGCGGCTTTTACGACCTACCGAAACCCATTTTTTGTCCGCAAGCCGGATTCCCATCGCGCGCAAACGCGCCGAAAAAAGTTGCGAAAAGAAGAAAAATTACTCCGAAAGTTTGGGTACATTCAATAACTTCCGAATATTTTCAATATTTTCAAGATTTTTGTCACTCGCATTTTTGCCGAATACTCCAAAATGTAAATCTATTAGAAGCTTGGATGCTTGTGATACGTTTTTGTCCGTCTGCTTGCTTCTAAATATCAATTGCTTACGACACGACTCTAAATCGCATGACAACTGAAGCAATTCTTGTGAACAAATTTGCAATCTTTCTATAAGTTGGGCATCCGTTCCTGGATTTTCGATTATTTTAAAATAAAATTTTAACCGACTATCTATTTTCCCAACAACTCCTTTATATTTTTGGAATGGTTCAAGAAAAATTTTTTGTATAATTTCACTCAAAACAAAAACTAAAACGCCGGACATTACCGTTTGGAAAACAATACTTTGAAATAAATTTAACAACCAGTTCATTTATTCTCTATTTACTACTGAATAAAGTTTCGAAGCCAGTAGTATTTACCCAAAAATTATTAGGATTGTGTAACAGATATTTTCTAATCTCTTTTCTTTGTGTTGTCAATTTATCTCCGCCGTTTTCGTCGCCTAAAAGAACATTGGAATAACTGCCATCTAAAAATGCGGCATAAGAGATATTTTTATTCTGCTCTTTTAGGCTGATAATTTCAATCAATTCCGCAATTTGTTTATCTTGCCCGCCGCCAGAAGTATTTAGGTGTTTTGCTTCGCACAAAAATATTCTGCCATTCATTTTAATAATCAAGTCCAATTTCTTATTTTGTTTTTTGGTAGCTAATTTAATGCCGAGATTTTTGCGAACATTTTTTACACTAAAAATCTTTGAAAATTTAGCCACGCATTTTTGTTTTTTGAAAAAATCTTCCCAAGTTTTTACTTCTCGAAAACCATATTTTGCTAAAATGTGTAGAAGTTTTTTCTCGCCGCATTTACCTTTCTTACGGCCAGAGTTTGAATCTAAAATCGCTTGTATCCATTCTTCCGGAATCGCTTCATTTAAAATTCTTTTATTAAAATATCTTTGAGCAATTTTTTCAAGCAAAATAATGTCTCTTTTGGCTAGATCCAAAAAGCTGTCGCAGGCGTTTATGAAACAGGCAAATTCTGAACAATTAGAAAATCTTCCCAGCGTTTTTGAGAGCTCCGAAAAATATTTTGCTATAACTTTTTTATCTTCGTTTTTCTTTTGCAGGGTCCTAATCGTAATCAGGATATTTTTAATTTCCTTTGTGTTGGAAATATATTTCTGAAGTTGCGGGTGTTTCTCGTCAAAAATATAAAAACCATCTAAAATCTTTTCCGGATTTTGCTGGGATATTTCAAAATAACGCAGGTTGTTTTGAATTTTTTTCATCATAAATATAATTCAAAAATTTGTAAGCCAATTCAAAAGAAATTCTTTTCCTATTATTATCTCTAAAATTAGTCAAGAAAAAGGAGAGATATTTATTTCTTCCACGATTCAGCTCCTCGTTAAATCGCTTCATTAGTTCTATCTGGTCGTTTATGGGTATTTCTTCTTTGAAAATTAAGTGGGCCATATTGCGAGAGGTATTTTTACCTACAAGACCCGCAACGCCGTATTGCCTTATATCTTCAAGTTGGATTTTCTTTCCGTTTTTGCTATCTATGGCCCTCAAGAATAAGATATTTTTTTCTATCAATTTTTTTACATCTTTGCTGATACGAAGCGGTTTTTTATCTTTAATATTTTGAAATGCCAACTCGACTTCGTATTCACCAGATCGCAAATAATCTTCAGTTAGACGGAAGATTCCTAAATGATTTTCGGTATTTTTAATTCTATTAATGAAGTCCCCTCCAAACTGCCAGTTATATTTTCTTTCAATTGCAAAAGTAATCCGTTTCTTTTCTGGGAAAATAGTGGCGGGGATTTTGTTCTTGTCAGAATTTTCTTTTTTTCTCCTGAAATAAAAAGATACTACATTATAGGTTGTGTCTTCGAAAACTTGTTCGGAAAAGATATTTAATTTCACGATTTCAAATTTATCAAAGAATAGATTTCTGATTTTTTGAGAATTTTCCGCGCAGAGAAAGTTTAATGGGACGATTAAAATACCCTCCTCGCAATTCAAAATTGAAAAAATTGAAGCCTGATACAAATCTTCAAAACTTGAATATGTGCCAGAAAAAAATCTCTTTTTTATCTTTTGGTCCGCTTTGTTTTTATGTAAATATGGCGGATTAGTACAAACAAATTTATATTTCTGGGGGGAATTTATTGAGTCATTATTAAAGACATTTTTATTGTCAACGTATTTTTTATCACAATCAAAACCGACAGTTTTCTTGCAATCGTTTTTGTGGACCCACTTTATTAAATCTTGGTTGCCTGCAAAAGGATCAGTAACTTCTTTATTCTTCACAAATCCCTCAAATCCTTGCAGAATATAGTCAGAATTTGTGGTAAAAAATTGTCCAAATTGCCTTTTCATAAGAGAATCTACCCTATTATTATTTTAGTTGATTTCTAAGATTTGTTCAAATTCCGCCGACGCACTTGCACACGATGGGATTTCGGCGAGCGGGTAAAAATGGGGTTTCAAAAGGAGAAAATCTTTTGCCTGCGAGCCGTTGCGATTTTGCGCCGCGTTTGCCCTTGTTTGCCTATTTTGGTATCATATAATTATAAATAAATTATGGCCCTCAACCGGAAAAAGTATCAGAATGCCGTTCTGTATTTGTGTCGGAAACTAGGCGGTGAAGTGCGCGGCAAGAAAAAGCTGGCGAAATTGCTCTATTTCGTCGATTTTGATTTATACGAAAAGAGGCAAAAATCCTTGACAGGAGACGTTTATAAAGCTTTTCCAATGGGACCTTTGCCGTCAGCATTTGAACAAGTTACTGCGGAAATGACAAAAAAGAAATTGCTTACTGTTGAAAATATTAAGGAGCGTGATGATTATAATGCGACAGAGGTTTATCGTTGCATCGTCGAACCAGACACTTCTGTTTTTGACACAGAAGAAAAGAAAATGCTTGACCGCGTTGTAACAAAATACGGTCATCTCGATGGTAAACAATTAGAGGAACTGTCTCACGCCGAAGCGCCTTTTATTGGAACCGAGTTACGAAAAGATATTCCTTACGAATTGGCTTTTTATCGTGGTACAGATTTCAGTGATTTATGATCGAGTTTCTGTATCACGACGGCATTCAAAAAGAAATCGCCGCTCAAGAGCGGCGATTTCGTCGTATTCGTGATGGTTTAAGGGCGTTCGAGCTTTTGTGCGAAGTGCAGTTTCATCCAACAAATCCGAGGCAAGTTATTGCGCCTGCCAAAATTCATCGCATAACGCAAAACGATGTTTGGACGATATGGAAAATTGAACTTGTCATACCAGATTCCGGCTTGCGTCCAAATCAATATCCAAGAATGTGGTTTGCCGTGAAAGGCGCAATTATTGCCCTTTTATGCATCTCGACGCATATTGATAACTATAATGACGCAGAGATGGATCGGATAGCGCTTTCAAGGATCACAGATTTATTTTAGCTTTTATTTGATAATCATCGCCGCGCTTTCGAGCGATTTAGTCAAGGCGAGCGGGCAAAAATGGAGTAGGTATATCTACCCTTCTTTCGTCTCCGGACTTTTTATTTTCTGCAAGATTTTTACTTTGATTGTATTCAATAATTTTTTGTCTTCTTTCAGTTTCTCGCGCACGTTGTCAAAGCCGGTGCCGAGTTTTTCTCCGTCCAAGGAATAGCTCGCGCCGGATTTTGCGACTATGCCGTATTTTATTCCTGCGTTTAACACATCCGCTTCATAAGAGATTCCAGTGCCGTACATAATGTCAAACTCGGCCAACCTGAACGGCGGCGCAACCTTATTTTTGACAACCTTGGCCCTAATGCGGCTGCCCACAACCTCCTCTCCTTTTTTGACTTGGGCCACGCGGCGGACGTCAATCCTAACAGAGGCGTAAAATTTTAATGCTCTGCCGCCGGGCGTGGTCTCGGGGTTGCCGAAGAAAACGCCGATCTGCATCCTAATTTGATTTATAAAAATAATAAGCGTCTGGGATTTGGCGGCAATCGCGGTGAGTTTGCGGAGCGCCTGCGACATCATCCGGGCCTGGAGGCCGATGAACTGCGTGCCCATCTCGCCCTCAATTTCGGCTCGCGGGGTCAGGGCCGCGACAGAATCAACCACTATGACCGAAATCATATTGGAGCGCACCAAGCTTTCCAGAATATTCAATGCTTCTTCCCCATTGTCCGGCTGAGAAATTAAAAGCTCGTTGATTTTTACTCCGAGCCGGGCAGCGTATTCCGGATCCAAGGCGTGTTCCGCGTCAATATACGCGGCTTTGCCGCCTTGCTTCTGGGCTTGAGCAACGACATTAAGACACAGCGTGGTTTTCCCCGAACCCTCGGGGCCGAAAATTTCCACGATCCTGCCGCGCGGCAGGCCGCCGACGCCGAGTGCGAGATCAAGCGAAAACGAGCCGGTTGGAATAACCGCCACGTCCACCCTGCGCGCTTCGCCGAGCGTCATCACCGCGCCTTCGCCGAATTTGTCGCGCAAGGTGGAAAGCAGGTCGTCGAGTTCGTTGCCTTCTTCTTTTAATTTTTTTGGGGTCGCAGTCATTGCTTTTAGTTTATAACATCAACGCAAGCTGTCAATTAAACGAAAGGTCGTCTATGCCCCGTAGGAAACTGGGGAGAAAATATGAAAATATTTTTGACCCATAAACCAGAGGGATTTACCCCAAAAATCATTTCAAAAAAATGTCGATGGCATAACCCGCGAAAAATATTTTATTTCCTACGGGGTATATGGGATGAGGCAGTTAAAAACCGGATGTGCTAGTTGAGTTCGGTTGGTTTGTCGGTTCGTAAACAATCTGGCGGATTATTTTTGTTTCTCTGCCCAGGAATTTTGTGGCGCGGATTTCAACGGTATTCAATCCCGGCTCAAGAAGCATGGATTTCTCCCAGCCGCCGTCTTCGCCAACCCTCACCGCTTCTTGATTCACAAAAACCTGGCTCTGGCCTTCTGCGCGGCCGGAAATTGTAATAATGTTCTCGCGGACGCTCGTCAAATCCGCGGAAGGCGAGGAAATAATAATCATCGGTCGGCCGAAAATTGCCCGATATCGGAATGCAAAGTAGCCGACAACAACAATCAGAATAACCGCGAGCCAAATATATTTTGCGATTAGTCGGGGCGCAAAGCGGTTTTCCGGCAGCTTATCAGCCGAGCCGGAACGTTTAAGCAGCTCCATTTTTTGGAAATACTGCCACCATTCCTCCGGGTCAAAATCCAGAATGCGGCTTAGTTTTTGGAGATAGCCTCTTAAATACGGCGCAGCCGGCAACTCAAAGATATTGCCCTCGCTTAGATTTTCCAGGTGTCTTAAGGCGATGCCGGAAAGTTCTGACAGTCGTTTGAGCGTCAAGCCGCGTTCTTTGAGCTTGTCGTTCATAAGTAATGCGAAATCAGAGTATTCCATATTTTTATAAATCCTCTCGCGGTATTTTATCTAAAAATACTTCGCGCGGTTTGGCTCCTTCCCCTGGGCCGATAATCCCCCTTTCTTCCATTAAATCCAGCAAGCGGGCAGCCCTGGCATAGCCGACCTTTAATCTGCGCTGCAGGAGGGAAGCAGAGGCCTTTTTAGCAATTCCCACTAGCCGGATCGCTTCTTCAAGAAGTTCGTCGTCATCTTCGTTCGAGTAATCGTCAAACAGAGAATCGTTAAACGGCGCGGCCTCGCCATTCCCGAAACCGACCTCTTCAGTTTCTTTGTCTATATCTCCGTTATTCTCTCGGATAAAATCGGCTACTTTATTCGTTTCTTCTTCGGTTATATACGCGCCTTGGATTCGTTTTGGCTTGGAAATATCCGAGGACATAAACAAGAGATCGCCGCCGCCCAAGAGCTTTTCAGCGCCGGACATATCCAGAATAGTCCGTGAATCAACCTGGCTCGCGACCTGCAGCGCGATGCGGTTCGTGATATTGGCTTTTATGAGGCCGGTTATGATTTCCACCGACGGCCGCTGGGTGGAAAGGACTAAATGCAATCCAGTGGCGCGGGCCATCTGCGCCAATCGCACAATAGAACCTTCCACTTCCCGGCCGTAAGAAGTCATCAAGTCCGCCAATTCATCAACCACTACTAATAGATAGGGCAGAGGGTCGTCTTTGCCGCCGTTTATATTGTAGCTTTTAATATCCCGACTGCCGGATTTTTGCAATAAGTCATATCTGCGCTCCATTTCATTGATTGCCCAGCGGAAAACATTGGCGGCTTTTTTACTCTCGGTGATTACCGGCGAAACCAGATGCGGCAGGTTTTCATAAATCGTAAGCTCCACTCTTTTCGGATCAATAAGGATAAGCTTTAATGTCGCCGGAGAATTTTTATAGAGCAAAGAGACCAGAAGCGAATGGATACATACGGATTTGCCGCTGCCGGTCGCGCCCGAGATTAATAAATGCGGCATCCGTTCAATATCAGCAAATATCGGTTCTCCCATTACGTCGCGGCCCAGAGCGAACCCCAGAAGGCCGGTTGATCGGAATTCCGGATAAGCCATAAGGCTGCCGAGCCGAACCAGGGCCGCGGCTTTGTTCGGGACTTCAATTCCCACCAGAGATTTGCCTGGGATTGGCGCTTCAATCCTGATGGGATGGGCGGCGAGGGCAAGCGCCAAATCTTGGTTTAGGGCGGTTATGCGGGAAATTTTGACTCCTTCAGCTGGCTTTAGAGTATAGCGCGTTACTTTCGGGCCGATATTAATTTCGCTCATATCTACCGGGATGCCGAAGCCTTCTAGGGTTCGTTTAATGATGTTGGCGTTTGCCCTTAAGTCGCCGGTTGTCGGCTTCTCACTCCCGGATTTGAGGAGGTCAAGCGGCGGAGGAACATAATTTTCAAACTTTGGCTGAGAAATCCTTTTTGTTCTTGAGAAAATAGGGATTTTTGTTTTTTCTTCGGTGCTTTCTCCTTCTGGTTCTGTTTTGTCTTTGGCGGGCTGCGGCATACTTGCGCTTGCGGGAGCGGGAGATTGTTCTCGGGCTTCTCCTGTAATTACGGGCGTTTTTTCTTCAATCTTTTTTTCTTTATCTCCTCGCCTCAACCGTATTGGAACGTTTAGGGTAACAAGAACCGCGATAATAAGGATAAGTACATTTATTATAATGGCGGCCGTTTCTCCGAAAGGAATTTTTAGCGCGCCCAAAATAAACCCCAGCCACCCCCCTTGGTTTTGGGCGACAATCTCAATAATTCCCAAAACAGACAAGATAAGCAGGCCGGCTCCCAAAAGAGTGACGCCAATGATTTTTTTGCGTTCGGAGACGAACAATACTATTGCCACCACCGTGAAGCTTAAAGGAAGAACAAAATAGCCGACCCCCAGAAGGGTTTTCAAAATGCCGAAAATAAATTCTCCCGCAGGCCCGGCCATCCGCAGTCCAGCTAAACCTAGGACTATCGCAATGCCGATAAAAACAATTGCCCAGATACTTTTTTTGGTATCCGGGTTGAGACGGTGTTCGGCTTCGGTTGCTTTGTCTTTTTTGTTGTTTTTCTTTGCCATTCTTATTCTATTTCTATTGTCGTACATCGTCTGCTAAATTTCAAATTTACAACCCTATGCCTTATAATGGGATAATGCGGCTTAAGCGGAGTTTTAGGGATAAAAAACTTATTGTCTTTGATCTTGATGGGACGTTAACCGAAAGCAAATCTGAGATTAAGCCTGATATGTCTGGGCTTCTTTGCAAATTGCTTAAAACAAAGCCGATTGCGGTTATCGGCGGCGGCAAATACCAGCTTTTTAGGACGCAATTCATAGCCAAATTTAAATGTCCTAAAGAACTATTTCATAATCTTTTTTTGTTCCCCACTACCTCCACTTCTTTCTATTGTTATCAGAACGGTTGGAAAAAGGTTTACGCAAAGGAACTCTCAAAGAGAGAAAAGAAAAAAATAAAAAAGGCATTTCAAGAAGCTTTTAAGGAAATTAATTATATAAAGCCGAAGAAGACCTACGGCAAAGTCATAGAAGACAGAGGTACTCAAATCACTTTCTCGGCGCTGGGGCAGGAAGTGGTGAAGGTTTTGGGTGAAAAAGGAATTCAGCTCAAAACAAAGTGGAGAGACGAAAATACTGGCGTGAAATTAAAACTAGCGGAGGCATTACAGAGGCGTCTTCCGGACATGGAGGTGGTGGCCGCAGGGTATACTTCAATTGATGTTGTACGCAAGGGGGTAGACAAGGCCTATGGTTTGCGTCAAATAGAAAAAAATATCCACGTTTCCTTGCGAGATATGCTTTTCGTGGGCGACGCCCTGTTCCCGGGCGGCAATGATTATGCTGCGCGGAAGACCGGCGTGGACTGTATTTCTGTGTCCGGGCCGAAAGAAACAAAGAAATTTATCAGGTTTTTGCTTAAAAAACAATAATCTTAATAACTGGTTTGACGGCGAAGAATAATAACTGATACTCTGATAATAGCTCTTCGTCATCAAGGCGACGAAGGGAAGGAGGGTTTATGGAAAGCCAACTCAAAGAAATTCTGCAGGGCCTCGACGGGATACTCCGACGACTCGAAGCGAGGATGAACACGTTGTTTTTGTTTTCGGGCAGCGAGCCCCTGCCGCCCAGGGAGCGGGTGGAAAGAGCAATTCGGTTGATCCGGTTCTCAAGCGATATCGTTGCCGCGCTTGAGCGGATGATGGATCGTCTTTCAGCTACCATCGAACGCACAAGAGAGGAGATGTCCCGTTATGCCGTCCGCTACGATCTTCCAATTCCCGAAGCTGCGTAAAGACGCTCAACCTTCCGGTGGCTAAGCGCCTGCACAGAAACTCCGCAGAAGTTTCGCAGGCGCTTTATAATTTTATTGACAATATGCGGTTCTGTAGAGTAGAGTATGGCTAATGCCTGAATTTTTGAACAACTCGTTCGGCTTAAAACTTACGATCCCCCAGGTGGTTTCAGAAGTCCTCCGCTTTATGAAGGCCGAGCCGGAGCGGCGATACAAAATAACCATTGGCACGGACTCGGGCCAGCTTACAGGTGGCAGGGCTGATTTTGTGACTGCGGTGGTGGTGCATCGGGTTGGGAAGGGCGGCCGGTACTTTTGGCGGCGCCTCCAAACAGGGAAATTCCACACCATGAGAGACAGGATAATTAAGGAGGTTTTGGTTTCCTTGGATCTTGGAAAAGAAATTCTCATGGAGCTCAAAAAATTTTCCGATTTGAGAAATGAAAAAATCCCGAGCTGGGATTTTGAAATTCACGTGGATATTGGCGAGAACGGCCCAACAAAATCAATGATTCAGGAAGTGGTCGGAATGATTCGGGCCTACAATTTTGAAGCAATCACCAAGCCGGGGAGCTACGCGGCGTCAAATGTCGCGGACAGGCATGTTTAATTCATACGAAAGTACGAAAACATACGAAATTACGAAATCGGTGAAATGCCTTTTCGTATTTTCGTACAATTTCGTAATTTCGTAAGTTTGGCATGGACACAATTGTTTTTGACATAGAAACGCAAAATTTCTTCACAGACCCGGAGGTGGGTTGGGATAATTTCGCGGCCTTAAAAATCTCGGCAGTCGGGGTGTATTCCTATCTTTATGACAGATATTGGTGTTTTGAAGAATCGGAAATAGAGAAAGTAGCAGAAATATTTGACGGCAGCAGATGTATTGTGGGATTCAGCATCAACCGGTATGACGTGCCGGTTTTAAACAATTATTTCGGTAAATTGCCCCAAGGGAAAAGAATTGATCTTTGGGAAAAAGAAAGAATTGATCTTTTGGAGGAGATTGAAATGGAGGCAGGGCAAAGAATAGGCCTGGGAAAACTTGCTGAAGTAAATCTGGGCATAAAGAAAGAAAGGCACGGCTCCGAGGCGATTGGATTATATAAAAGAGGGGAAATTGAAGAGCTTAAAAAGTATTGTTTAAATGATGTCCGGCTGACCAAAGAATTATACGACCTTTATCGCCATCGGAAGTATTTTTTACTTCCAGATCAGCGAAGCGGGGAAATTATCAAAGTGAATTTTGGGAACCAGAATGTCCAAACCGCGCATCTATTTTGACCCCCCCACACCAAACAGAGATTGCGAAGCGACCAGATTCATATAAATAAATATAAGTGTTTCAAGCCCATATTGTTATGGATGATTAAGAATCTTTATTCAAACATCGCTTCAGTGAGAACAATTATCTCTGTTTGGTGTGGGGGTTACTCTCGTATCAAATAGTCGCAAACCTGCTTCAATTATGGTAAATTTTGTTTGTCATACCTAAAAACATGGAGTCAAAGAACATTGACGATATATTAAGGATGGCCAAAGAAAGGGAAGAGGCCACTAGTAAAGAAAGAACAGAGGCGGTTGTTTCTGAAATTGAGCAGGGGACATTAATATATCAAGAGGCGGCGGGGGAAGATGCGGTATGGACAGAGAAGTTGAAGGAAATTGACGGAGAAATTGCGGAAATTCAGGAAAGAATACGGATTTTCTCCTCGAGGAGGGCAGAAATAGAGGCAGATGAATATTTAAGGAAGCATCCGGATTTGCGAGCCGAAGCCCTTGAGAACTTGCGGAAAGAAGAAGATGAGCTTAAAGCCGCGTTGGAGCATAAGGAGCAGGAGAGATTAGAAGCAGAAAATTTGCAAAAAGCCGCAAGAGCAAATAAAAGCGAAATTGCTGGGAAAGTCAGGCCTTATTTAACAGAACGGGAGATTCCGCCCAAAAAATTAGACGAAATTTGGAAGTATATAGAAGAAGAAAGGAAGTTCGAAGAGAAGAAGAGGGAATACGAACAGCACGCCCTAAGAGAGGCCGAAGAATATGCATTTAGCATTGCACGAGCTCCTCGGCAAAACATTCGCGAATTTACTTGGAAAGAAGGGGTCACTTATTTATGGGGTCTGCCAAGAGATATTTTTTTTGATCCAAGAATACATAATGCATATGTAGATAAGTTTGATGAAGTCTTTAATAGGATTATTATTGAAAAACAGATTAGAAGCGAGTGGAGGGAAGGCCCCAAAGATAAGAAGGGAGAACCACTTAACGAGCAACAACTGCAGGCAATTCAACAAGCCAAGACCACTTTTGTTTATAAAGACAAGGCAGTGGTGCTATGGGACTCTGGTAAGCCGCAGGCGCATGAAGAAGAACCTCCCCCGCCTGAATTTTTTTCACGTTTAACGCCTAATGAGCAAAATATCGTTCGGGACGCTATAAAGACGCGGAAAAACAAGGAAGACCTGCTTGCCAAATTGAAGCTAAGCGAATACCAGCCAGAGATCCATCAGCAGATTTTGGACGCAGCTGCGGCAGAGGATGCCGAGTATGTGGCTGCAAAACTGAAAGAAAAAGAGCCAGCACTGCAGGCGGCCACGGGAAGCGCCCGAGAGCAGCTGGAAAACAAAGAGCAGGAACGGAAAGACTTGGAAACCGCGCAGAGGGATATAAAGAGGTTTAATGAGAAAAAACAAGAACATGCGTCTTCTGAAGGCGGGCTTAATAACTATCGGCAGTATAAACAGGAGCAAGAAGTAAAAAGAGAAGCTTTCCAGAAAAATCGCGATGAATTGAAGCGGTGGCCAAAATTTTTTGGAGTTGGAGGAGGCGTAAGAGGCATAAAAGAAAAGAAGCGGGATTATGAGCTGGAAGAGAAAATTAAAGAATTAAACACAGAAATCGCGGGATGGGATGCAAGAATGAAAGAAACCAAAGAGAGGCTTCTTGCCGTAAAGCAGGAAATGGATGCTTATTTAGAAAACATCAGGCGGCTCGCTCCGCAAGCCATAGGAGAAAACGGAGAACCTGTATGGAGCGTTTTTGAAGCGGCGAATCGAGCGTGGATTGCAGAAAAAGAGCAGAGGGAACTTCAGCGCAGGCTGGAGGCAATGAGGAAAACCGGAGACGAGTGGAGACAAGGCAGGTTTTTGAATTTTTCTCTTGAAGAAATGCGGTTTCTGGTTCCGGAGTACGGGAAGTTAAGCAGAATAGACATGCTTGCCGGCGTCTTTTGTAAAGAGATGGAAAGATTTTTTGACAATTTTTCGCTTTGGAGCAGAATGCCGGAGACAACTTGGACGGTTAAAAGCGGTACATTGAGTTTGGTAGATGTAAAGCCGAAAGTTGATGCAAGATTTTACGGCGACAAGGTCAGCGATGATTGGGAGAATTTAGAAAGCTTACACAGCAAAAGCCTTATGACAGTGCTTGAAGAGAAAGTCAGAAAAAGATTAGCGGACAAATTCGGCTCTTCTAAAATAGGAGAATTGCATTTTGCTTTTAGCGAGTGATTGCAGCACGCTGAAGTTAATTTATCCAGCAGAGTGGGGACTACGCTGCTCCAGATTGAGGCGGAGTTTTATTATAATTACTACAAGATGCAACGATCGCCAGTTATTACAGTAGACCATAAATCTTATGAAAAGACTTTATCTCGACTACGCCGCTACAACTCCGGTTGATCCAGCTGTTCTCCGCGCGATGCAGCCGTATTTCGCAAAACAGTACGGCAATCCTGGCTCTCTGCATTCTTTTGGCCAGGAAGCGATTGCCGCGGTGGATCATTCGCGGGAAATCATCGCGAAAGCCATTGGCGCGGATTTTCGGGAAATTATTTTCACCGGCTCGGCAACGGAGGCGAATAACTTGGCGCTGCGCGGCGCAGTGAAGGCGTTCGCTCATCAACGAATAACGAATCACTTCCGAATAAACGAATTCGCAAATTCGCAAAAGATTCGCTATTCGCTGATGAAATCACGCATCATTGTTTCTACTATTGAGCACGAATCCATCATGGAAACGGCGCGGGATTTGGAACGTGAGGGCGTGGAGGTGGTTTATGTGCCAGTAAATCGCGAAGGAATTGTTGATTTAAAAAAGCTAAAATCAGCGCTTGACGAAAGAACTATTTTGGTTTCGGTGATGTACGCCAATAACGAAATCGGGACAATAGAGCCAATCCAAGAGATCTCCAAGATTATTAGAGAATTTTCATCAACGAATAACGAATCGTTTACGAATAAACGAATTTACGGTGAACCTCGCCGAATCATTCGTAAATTCGCAGCAAATTCGATATTCGCTGATGGCTATCCGTTATTCCACACCGACGCGGCGCAGGCGTTTCGGTTTTTGGACTGCAGCGTGGACAAACTCGGCGCGGATTTAATGACGATTT
>Ga0315294_10004685_pt1 | contig 14963 bp, 9 predicted proteins | sample YL17G13_40_MG_FD_203626 | JGI IMG/M metagenome (GOLD analysis project Ga0315294, IMG submission 203626) | Sediment microbial communities from Yellowstone Lake, YNP, Wyoming, USA - YL17G13_40 | ecosystem: Environmental > Aquatic > Freshwater > Lake > Sediment | place: USA: Wyoming | collected... | reverse complement strand
AGGGTAATAACATTAAAAAAGTGGGAAACAGAATTTTCAACTTCATCAGACGTGTATTGTCAAGGAAATTTTGGGGTCAGAAATCCTGTCAGAGAGCTGAAGGAGCCAATGAATATCAAAAATCCTATAATAATTAAAAATAATCCACTTATGATTTCTACTGTTCGGAAGTGTTTTTTTATCCAGCCAAACACCCCCAAAAAGGTGTGAAAGCTGACCGCGGTTATGAAAAATGGGATGCCCAGACCGAGAGAATAAATCGCAAGTAGAACTATTCCCTTTCCCACAGTATCCTGATTACAGGCCAAAAGCAAACAGCCGCCCAGAATTGGGCCAATACAGGGAGTCCAGCCGAAGGCGAATGCCAGACCGACCAAAAAGGAGCCTAGCAGACCTAAAGGCTTGCTTTTGGTGTGGAATCTTTTCTCGTAGTTCAAAAATGGGATCCTGAATACCCCTATTATGTGGAGTCCTAAAAGGATAATGATGGCTCCAGCGATTTTGTTGAGAAGAGGAAGTTTTGACAAAAGAAATGCACCAATGAAAGTAGCCGAAGCACCCATGGCGGTAAAGACAAAGGAAAATCCCAAAATGAAAAAAAGCGTATTCAAGCTTACCTTTTTCAAGGCTTGGGATTTTTTATCCTGGCTTTTCATCTCCTCCACTGAAACCCCGGAGATGAAGGAAAGATATGCGGGGATTAAAGGTAAAACACAAGGGGAGACAAAGGAGATGAGTCCCGCGGTAAAAGCCGCAAACAAAGATATATTTTCCATCTATTCCTCCGGAACAAAGTGTGCAAAGACACTATTAAATAAGACTACGAGCCGCTAAGAAAAAAATTTGAAGAAGTGAACACACGCGGGAAGACATCCATGAAAATTCGGTTATCTTTATGAGGGTTTACGTTTCAGTGGGCTTTAGTTCTCCCTCTTTTTAATTTCCCAATCTCATCCCGAACCGTCTCTCTCAACATCTCCGGATCGAGCTTTTTTACCACCTCTTGGGCAATCTTTGTGGAGATGCTTTCTATCAGACCTTGAATGATTTTATCATAGTCAAAAGAGGGAGTTTTGTGGTCCAAAGATTTTTCAGCTTCTGATCCTACGGATAAAGCGGACTCTTCCAGCTTTCCTCTTAATTCATTTAGAAAATCCTCAGATCCTTCTTGATCCTCATCAATCTGATATATTTTAGCCTTCCTTTCATCCTTAGCTTTTTTCCTTAAATCTTCCTCAGCCAGGGAGGTTATGTCCGCTGAATTTAGCTTTTCTTTTGATTTTTGTTTAGCACCTAAATCCACCGTCCTCAGCTCTTCCGTTTCTTTTTTCAGCTCTGATATAAACCAATCAAACCCATGTGGTTCTTTTGTATCTAAAAAAGGAGCTTCCAAACTTTCTAATACGTCGCTTGTCTCTAAGATATCCAAAGATTCATCCATTTTTTTGCTTTTTTTCGAGGCAGTATCAATCAGTCCATTTTTATTGAGGTTCAACCTTTCTTCCCCTTTCGCAAACTCATCTTTTGACTTCTCCCTTTCATGGTGAATCTGCATCTTTTCTCCAAGAGGGGCACTCTCTTTTTCCACAAAATTTCTCACGTTCTCCAAAATGTCCTTCGGATTGAAAGGCTTCACCATAAAAGCATCTGCCCCCATCCCCTTTAATTGACTCTCCTTCCCCACCTGACCTGGGGTTAAAAGCATTATCACCGGAATATCTTTCAATTTGTCATTCCGTTTCAGTTCTTCGCAGACATGAGGACCATCTAAGATCGGCAGTGAAGCATCTAAAAAAATCAAATCCGGCTTATTGATTCTTATCGTTTCTAAAGCAGAAGCCCCGTCATCCGCCCAAAGAACTTCATATCCCTGTTTTTTCAACAAAGATTCCACTACCTTTCTTACAATGGGACTATCATCGGCCACCAATATCTTTTTACTCATGCATCCCCCAAACTCCAATGACGAATAAAAATCCGTAATTCGTTATTCGTCATTCGTCATTTTTTTTCAGGCTGTTGGGATAAAAGTTGACTGGCTTCCTCTAAGATCTTCTTCTCCTCTTTGGTCAGATTATCGAAACCGACCTGATTTATTCTATCCAAAATCTGATCCACTCTCTCTAAGAGTTTTTGTTCTCTCTGTCTTTTTTTGTTTATCACCTTCATTCTGTGCCTATATCCCAAGTCCCTCAAATATCTCCAATATCGGGATAACACGAATTTTGTGTCTTGAGATCGGAAAAACGGAGAGATTCTCCAGTCACTTTTTATATATATATATCCGATGACCATTCCACCTAAATGTGCGAAATGTCCAATTCCATCGGATGTATGACGGAAAGAGGCTAAAAATTCAATCACTGCAAAGAATGCCACCAAGTATTTAGCTTTTATGGGAAAAAGAAAATATAAATAGATGGGTCTATCTGGAAACATCATGGCAAAAGCTACCAAGATTCCAAAGATAGCCCCGGATGCTCCAATGGTGGGAATGTGGGAATTAAAAGACAAAAAGAAAGTGAAAAATCCTGCTCCCACCCCGGTGATGAGATAGTATCTTGAAAACTCTTTGGTTCCCCAGGATCTTTCTATCTCGCAGCCGAACATCCATAGGGCAAACATGTTGAAAAGAATATGAAAAAAGTCTCCGTGGAGAAACATATAGGTGAAAAACTGCCAGACGAAGCCCTTTTTAACTAAGGCCGGGGTGAGACCAAAGATATGGATTAACTCTCCCCCCCAGAGGAATTCTAAGAAAAAAATCCCCACATTTGCTAAAAGCAGATACTTCACTGCTTTGGTGATTCCCATCGGTCCAAGGCTAAAGGTCTTGTAATCGTAGTAATTCATATATTATATATCGGAATCATCTGGTGTTTGTTTAAAAAGGTCAAGTCAGCCATCCATTTCCGCCGAAGGGGGATAGGATCGATATGGCAACATAAATACGACCCAATTATTCCTTTCAATTTAAGTTATTTTAAATAGGCACAAAGATCAAGGAAAGTTTCAAATCTCATGGATCCAGAATTCGGACAAAGTCGATATTGTAAACTTTCCATCCTATGATTTATCCCATTCTTTCAAATCGATTATTCCTCATTTTTTATCCGTCATTTCTTTCGAGTTTTCGCAATTTTTGACGAATTGGCTTTTTTGTTGTCCGATAAGCTATTAGCTCAAATGCCCAATTCATTTTTAGCAGCAGGCTCGCAGGTTTCTGCGAATTTTTATTTATTGTCCTTTACCTTATTTTCCATCTTCAAACATGCCGCTGTTAATTGATTGCATGAAAACGACTTATAGAACCTGAAAAAATATGTGAATGCGTAAAAATTGGCGTGATTTTTGCATGTCCTTTCTTGTGACAGGTTGATTTTTTAGGGTTAGTCAAGTTTTGAACAGATTTCGTATTGTTTTTGGATGAGGTAAGAAAATAATGGTTTTAAAACATCGTCATTCGGCATCGCATGCCAAATTGGATTTCATTTCTATACCTCATCGAGATTCAGCCAGGACCCCTATCCAAACCAACTTGAACTTTTAAGTTTTCAGGAATTAAACGTTTTCTCAGAAAAAAGAAAAAATCCGTGTGCTTACATGTTTTAGGAGGTGAAAAAAAGATGAAGACGAAGAGCTTAGTAATAATCCTGGTTTTGGCAGTGTTGATCCTTACCGCAGGATCGGTATATCCGGGAAGTGGACCAAAAGAAATCACATTCGGATCTCCTGCTAAGGCGCATCCTTGGGAAGATCTTAATTATATCAATGGGCCTGTTGGCAGTAGTGCGATGATTCTCAAGGAAGATTACAGAGTGACCATAATCCCCTTCTTTTCGGATTTCTGGATTTGGATCTGCATCAAGGATATTCGTAAAGGAAGTGACCAGCAGAAGAACTCTATTAAAGTCGACGAGAGATCATATCAAATCATTTTCCCATGGTGAGAAAGATGAAAACGCCATTAGAAGGCCTAAATAAAATTTTTCCATCAAAACCCGAGCCTTTGGAAAAAGTAAGAATTGAGCGAATTGAGTCTTTAGTTAAGCAGAGAAAATTTGCTCCAGCCCTTGAAGAGATAAAAAGGGTGGAGGAGCAAAGAGAAATTCAAGAGTTTTCTGCTTTATGGGGAGATTTATGTTATCTTTCAGCTGTAGCACTCCACGGAATAGGAAATTATACAGATGCAAAAGCGAGGGCTGAAAAGGCATTTGATCTCTTCAAGAATACCTCCGAAAATAAGAAAGTTGCGGAAATTCAATATATATTGGGGCTAATTTATTTGGATTTGGGCGATTTGAAAAACGCTGAAAATTATATTAGAGATGCCATCACCAGTTATCGTCGAATTAGTGATCAGCCTGAATTAGTTCAATGTTACAACAAAATTGCCCGCATATTCTTCATAAAATCCGAATTCGAGAAAGCCATAGAATATCTAAGCGAGGCTAAGGAGCTTTCAGAAAAGATTTGCGATTTCAGGATGTCAGCAGTTGCGTCCAGCAATCTTGGCAGAATTTTTACACTGACGGGCAAATGGGAAAAGGCGGAAGAAAATCTTTTGATCAGCCTCGAATTCAACCAGACAAAAAACGATGAACTTAATCTGTGCAGAAGTCAATTGTCATTGGGTTTCTTTTGCTGTTTGAAAAGAGAATTTCAGAGAGCTTCCGAATATTTAGCTAAAGCTTTTGAGCTTGCACACAAAAATAATTACTTGAGGGAATTGGCTATTTACCATGAATATGCAGGGCAGTTGGCATTTAATCAAGGTGATTACAAATCAGCTCAGATACATTTTGCGGAAGGAATCCACATAGGAGAAACGGCTGCTCCTGAGGGGGATATAAATAATCAAACCTATCGTCTTTTGGCGGAGCTTCAGGTAGCTAAGAAAGAATATGATCAGGCTTTTATCTCCTGCCAGAAATCCTTAGAAGTCTCCAAATCCTTAGGAGAAAAAATAGAGGAAGGAGCAGTTTATAGAATCTTAGGACAAATTCATTCCGCCAAAGGCGAAAAGGAACTATCTTTAGAATATTTTAACAAAGCAATTGCGTGTCTTTCCCAGATAGGCGCTAAATACGAGTTAGCTAAGACTTATCTGGAAGCAGGGAGATCAAACCAGTTCGATTATTATAAGAGATTGGGCTTTTTGTCCAATGCCGAAATCGAATTCAGAGGATTGGGGTCTTTTTACTTTTTGGGTCAGGTTAATCTATCCATAGCGAATCTTTTAGTCGAAGACAATCAATACGACAAAGCACAACTTTTCTTGACTGATGCGGAAAAGCTTTTCAAGGAGGCAAAGGAACAAAAAGGACTTTGCCAGGTTTGTGATTTAAGACACACCATTGAAGAAGTTCTCTTTCAGGCGAGCATGCTCGCCAAGTCAAACGGCAGAGTCACCTTCGACAATATCATCACTCAAAACAGCGAAATGTTAGAGATCGTAGAAAAACTAAAACAGATCAAAGACTACGATATCAACATCCTTTTAGAGGGTGAAACGGGGACCGGAAAGGATTTGATCGCCAAAGCGGTGCATTATTCAAGCAAAAGAAAGGACAAAAGATTTATCCCGATAAGCTGTGCCGCACTCCCGGAGACCCTTTTAGAAAATGAACTTTTTGGACACAAAAAAGGGGCGTACACCGGTGCGGACACAGACGTGCACGGATTATTTGAGGAAGCTGAAGGAGGGACTTTATATCTGGATGAAATTGTTGACGTTCCCCTGTCCACCCAGGTTAAGCTCTTGAGGGCAATCGAAGAGAAGGAGATAGTCAGGTTAGGTGAAACCAAGCCCAGAAAAGTCGATGTACGGATCGTCTCCTCCACCAATCGCGACTTAAAAAAGGCAGTCAAGGAGGGCACTTTCAGACAGGACCTCTTCTATCGCATCAATACCATCAATATCAAAATCCCTCTCTTGAAAGAAAGAAAAGAGGACATTCCTCTTTTAATCAAGCATTTCTTAAAAGAATATGGGGTAAAAGAGGGAGAGTTAAAGAGATTTTCCACCGAAGGCGCCGCCCACCTTGGGCGGGGGCAGGGACCCTTCGGAAATCTGGCAAAAGTGGTGAAAAGATTCTTGGAATACAGCTGGCCTGGAAATGTAAGAGAGCTTGAAAACGAGCTGAAAAGGATGTTGGTCTTGGCCCAAGCCTATCCGTCCAATGGTGACCCATCCGGGCTATTATCTGAAAGGCTACATCAACTCTCCGAAGAGTTTCACACCAAAGATGGAGAAAGAACTGAACAACTTTTCCCTCCCGATGATATGCCCTACATGGTGCACACCGATGCTTCTTTATTCGAAAAAGTGGAAGAATTTGAAAAGGAGGAGATCATTCAAGCTCTAAGCCGAAATAACTGGATAAAACTAAGAGCCGCCAAGCTTTTGGGCATCCCCGAAGCCACCTTGCGAAATAAAATGAAGAAATATGGAATAAAGACCCCTTCAATAGCCTTATAGTCGCATAGGTTACATTATAATATCCCCATTTTTCGTTAGTTTTTTCAGCATATAAACCCGTGCTGATAATTTTTTGTTTCCTCTTAAATAATTTGTTGACTTTTGATCTTTATTCATTATCTTATTCAGCCGAAGATAAGTGCTTCGGGAGTGAGGCGGGAACAATTCAAAGGGGGTGCTGAGAGGCGAGGCTCACAAGATTGTATGATTTAAGATTTTGTAGATGAATCATGAAAAGAATGGCAAAAGAAATTGTTTTGCTGTTGTTAATTGTGGCAACTTTTATTATTCTTAATTTAGTAGGTTCAAATATGAGCCGCGCCATCACCAAGCCATATGAGAAACAAAAGATAGGGTCTGAAAAGAATTATCTTCAGGACGTTCCACATAAACTTTCCGCAGTTTATCCAAATGTGCAAGCCAGAGTTCACCGAGTGGGGCTTTTGAACATCTGTATGACCAATTGGGGCTTCTTCGGGAATGGGCAGGGTCATCCTTATTATGATTTAAAAGAGTCAATGGGGGGATGTTTTAATCCTCATCCCGACCAGGAAGTTCTGGCTCCCTCAGCTGAATATCCGGCCGGATCAAGTATAGAATATCTATTTTGGGGAGGGTTCTGGATAGGAGCGATAGTGGGAGACTCAGCTTATACTACCGTGGGATGCGATGGATGGCAGTGGGTGCATGAGCTGTTCCCAGATGGTCCTGCTCCCAAAGGTGTTATTGACGAAAAAACCACCAGACCCGGCTCTGGATGCTATTCCCCGGATGCTGTCTCGGAACAAGACATAATTGCGGTTTACACTGATACCTCAGCTGATATTCCCCTATCGCAACAGCAGATCGATACCTGGGATAACCGGAAGCACCATCCCTTGAATATTCAGATTACCCAGAAAAGCTATAGTTGGAGTTATGAATATGCCGAGGATTTTGTGTTGATCGACTTTACCATAAAGAACATAGGGGTTAAGAAAATAAAAGAAATGTATGTGGGTCTATATGTGGATGCGGATGTCGGACATAAAAATGAAAATCCGTATGGGGCATTTGGGGCCCAGGATGACATTGCCGGTTTCAGACATGTGGTTACTGCTCCCAAAGGTGATTGCTACGATACAGTTAACTTAGCCTGGATTGCGGATAATGACGGGCACGGGGTGACGAATGAATTAGTCTTTACCCCGGTAAGCCCCATAGGTGTGACCGGAACCAGGGTGGTGAGGTCTCCCAAGCCTGGGCTCAAATACTCATTCAATTGGTTTATCTCTAATCAAACCGGCTCTCCAAGAGATTGGGGTCCTTGGAAGGTGGAGAGTCAGAAAAGATGGGAGAAGATGAACCCATATGGGAGTGGCAACAATTTTCCGGATAATGTATTGGGCACCCCGGGAGGGGACGTCTCCAAATATTTCATCATGTCCAATGGTGAATTTGATTATGACCAGATATACTCCTGTGTCAACTATGTAAGTCAAGGTTGGCTGGAGCCCAATACGGATATGTGTGGTGATCTGGCGAATGGGTTTGATACTCGCTATCTTTTATCTTTTGGTCCTTTTGATGAGATTGGTCCTGGAGAGTCGCTTCTGATCACTGTCGGCTATATTGCCGGAGACAATTTCCATGTGAATCCTCTTAATTTGTCTACAGATCCTAACATGACAGATCCGGATAGATTTTATGCCAATTTAGATTTTTCTGATTTTGAGACCAACGCCACCTGGGCGGCTAAGGTATATGATAACCCCACTCTAGAGTATCCTTGTGGGGATGGAGTTCCCGATTTTACTGGACCGCCTCCGCCCTCCCCTCCGAGTCTAAGTTTTCATACCGAGAGGGGGAAGGTGAAGATAAAGTGGAACGGGAAGGTTACGGAGAGGACTCGGGATTCCTTCAACGGGCGCCTGGATTTTGAGGGGTATAGGATCTACATGAGTCGAACAAAGGAGACGTATAATTATGCTCTATTAGGCTCGTATGATAAGGTAGATTATAAACTTTACAAGTTAAATCGAGATAAGGTCCCTCGGGTTTGGGATTGGAAGGTGGCTTCGGTGAGCTGGGATTCTTTAAAATCCTGGTTAAAGGGGAAAGGGGCAGAGTCGATAGGAGATGATCCTCAGTTTTGGACTAAGACTCGTCCCTTTGTGATCGATCTTCAGCAGGACACCTTTTTCATTCGTCTTTCTGACTCTTTAAACGAGAAGGAAGTTCCGGTGGTATATGATTCCATTACGGTGGTTGGTGGTGATTCTTTATATTTTGAGGCTTGCGATTGGAATGAGGGATTTGATGGGATCGCGGTGAATAAAGCTTATCGGGACAGTGTGGATCGAGGATTGATCGCAGGGGAGATTGACAGCAGTTATTATGATTATGAATATGAGATTGAAGTATTTCCTGGACAGCCTTTATATTTTACGGTGACCGCTTTTGATGTGGGAGATCCTCAGACTGGACTTCCTCCTCTGGAGGCATCCAAACTGGTGAATGCCACTTTAGTTTATCCTTTGGATAACCCGGGGATGGTAAAGGAGAAGAGTTCTAAGGTGGTAGTTTATCCTAATCCTTACCGGATGGATGGTAATTATTACGAAGATGGATATGAGCCGGGTAAAGGTAATTTTGACAAGAGGCTGAATTTCATCAATCTTCCACCCAAGTGCACCATTAGGATATACACTTTGGATGGGGATTTGGTGAGGAGTTTGGAGCATGACAAGGAGGAGGGGGATTTGGATGCCACCTATCACTATTGGGATTTGATCTCGCGCAACACCCAGGCGGTGGTTTCGGGGATATACCTTTTTTCGGTAGAGGATAAAAATACTGGTGAAACCCAGGTAGGAAAATTCGTTATCATAAAATAAACCAGGGCGAAAGCCTGAAAGGAGAGAAAAACTATGCGAAAGTCTCTAATTTTGATGGTGGGAATTGTCTTTCTCTTGGCTCCCCACTTCGCTTGGGGCCAGGCCAAAGTAGCAACCGCGGGAGCTAAGTTCTTGGCGTTGGGGGTATCCGCTCGAGCCATCGGCATGGGCGATGCATTTTTAGCCATCTCCGAGGATGCTTCCGCAGTATATTACAATCCAGCCGGATTAACTCAAGTAGTTCAAAGAGAAGCCATGTTTACCCATGTGAGTTATTTAGCGGATATAAATTACGATTTTGTTGGATTGGCTTATCCTACCACTAAGTTTGGAGGGGTATGGGGGGTGGGTTTTTACATGTTGAATGCCGGCGATATGGATGTTACCACCCACGCAAGAAGCAATGGCACCGGGCAGACCTTCACCGCCAAAGACTATGCTTTATCCCTAAGTTATGCCCGAAGCCTGACTGATCGTTTCAGCGTGGGAATGACCTTGAAACTTATCGATGAGCTTTTAGATACCGAGAGAGGGACTGGTTGGGCGGCAGATATGGGGACCTTGTATAATACTGGCTTCAAAGGATTCAAGATTGCTATGGTGATAAGTAATTTCGGGCCCGATCTCAAATTCATTGAAGAAGATTGCCCTCTGCCCATGAACTTCAAATTCGGCGGGGTCTTCGATATTATTCGCAATGAAAATCACAAAGCCGTCTTCTCGATTGAGGGTAGCCATCCTAATGATAACATGGAAAAGTTCAATGCAGGTGTGGAGTATTGGTTCAAGGATATGTTTGCTTTAAGAATCGGTGATCACTTTGAGTATAATACAGGTGGAATTTCGGCGGGTTTGGGTCTTAAGCTTTCGGTATCTGACAGAAAACTCAACTTTGATTATGGATATCATGATATGGGACTTTTGGAAGGTTTTCACCGATTCTCAGTGGGGATTTCTTTTTAGGTGAAATATAAACCTGTATTATATTTTTAAATAAGGAGATTGTGACTTATGCGAAAAATTAGCTGTTTTGGATGGTGGGTCTTAATTTTTGCCATGATTTTTTCCGGCTGCGGGGGAAGGAAAGGTCAGGAGCCCAAGAACTCGCCTCCGCAGGTCTTTTTTGCCAATATTCCTCCGGAGAGCCTTAGAGTTTCGGTAAGTCCTCGAATTTATTGGTATGGGACGGATGAAGATGGCTACATCACAGCTTATCAATATGCCGTAATCAGAGATAGCCTAATTAAGATTTGGGGCGGTTTGGATGCGGCTAAGGACTCACTTGAAAAAATTAAGGCTGACAGCGCCAGTTGGATAAATAATACTACCCGAATGGGGATATTTGGAGTTCCAATAGAAGCGGAGGGAGGACATCAAGCCAATGTAAGGATGTATGCGGAGGTGAATCCTGATTCTTTTGCGGTTCAGTATATTTTCTTGCGAGCGGTGGATAATGCGGGTGGTGCCTCAGAAATAAAAATTCGAATGTATTCGCGTAACAATCATCCCCCTCAATGTGCCATTAATGTAGACAACACCTTCGTCTCAAAGAGTTTTTATTGCCTGCCTGAAACCACTCAAACTTGGAAAGGGATTGAGCTCAACTGGGTTGGTTATGATACTTTAGATTACCCGGATAAGCGAAAACAACCCGACTTTTACTTTAAGTGGGAACTGTGGGGCCCTTATAAGGATACCTCGTCCTTTTCTGATCCTACCGCTACGAAAGTTAGGGCTTCTTTAGATAGCATCCAAATTGGAGGAGAGTGGATTCGGGACGAGTGGGCTACAGATAAGTCTTATGTCTTTAAGAATCTGGAGAATTATCCAGGCCGTGGTTATGGCTGGTATCACCTCAGAGTCTGGTCAAGAGACGATGCTTTTGTGAGCAGCAAAGACTCGGCTACCACCTTTTTACGTATACTTAAACCTCTTTTCCGCTATGAACAGCCATCCCAAAAGTCCATCTTGGTGTTAGATGTCACCAAATATGGACAAATCGGAGCGGTAGCGGACAGTTTAAAGGTCCTGTCATTCTACCGAGATACCCTCCTCTCTCAAGGGCATATTTGCGATCGTTTCAATGTATATCCCTTAGGCGACAAAGTCCCCAGCGAGGATTCATTATCCCGATATGATTTAATAATTGTGCTCAATTTAGGAAGAGAAATAGGGATTTCCGAAGATGACTACACCAAGTTTAAGGAGTATCTGAACGTGGGAGGGCGCTTGTGGATTATCGGGTTGAACAATTATGGATTTGGCGGCGATAGACGTAAATTTTGTATGAAGATAGATATCACCGCATCCAAACCTAATACTCGAAAGGTGGCGACTGAGTATTTAGGATTGGATTGCGTATTCTATCCTAACTGGGGTAGCGGATTTCCCGATAGGTTGGAATTTCTTGGTGCTGAACCTTTTGGCTCTTGGGGGCTTCCCTCACTGGAAATGAATCCAGATAAGGTCAAAGAATTACCAGGTTATAACCCATCCCAACCTGGGACGAATTTTGGGGAAAATGGAATTCCACACGTATCTTGTGATATTCTCTCAAGCTCCTTGGATTTTGACAAAAGAGCTCCTCTCCAAAGGCGGTTATATAGCTTCGTTTCTCGTCGGGGTCTTGACTCAGAAGAAATGCATCTGATGCCATGTGCCACAACCTATATTGGGCCAACTTTTAGAACAGCGGAGTTCACCTTTCCTCTTAATTTGATGAAGAATCCTGCCGCCACCGAAGCGTTCAAAAAGATGGTTGAATGGTTCTGGCAAGGTCTGCCACTACCATAAAAGAACTTGAAGGATAAGCGCCCGGGGATTTTTTTGAGTGCGGCATGTTGAGTATTCAACTTGACTGTATCTGCTCTTATTTACCCTTTCTCTGAATCCTTCAGAGAAAGGGTAAATTTTTATTCGACAAAGGCAAGCAAAGGCAAAAAAGCTGATTCGTATTCTGGACGGTCTTTCACCTCTGAATGTAATTTTTTAGGCAAATTAACTTATTTATAAGGTCAAAGATATCTCCTTTTGTAATTGCTCCCTGGTAAGTCTTTGGAAAAGGCTCCTATAAATTTTTTTTACAAGGAAAACAAAAAATCCTTGACAAAAGCGATCGCGGAAACCATAATATAGACCAAGCCAAAACTATAATGCCTCCAAAAGGAGGAGATTTGGCTAAAGCAATTTAAGGAGGATAGACGAATTGAGCTTCAAATTATCATAACCGCGGCTCAATGTTCTACTAGAAATAGAAACGGAAACATTTTTTGTAAAAAGGAGGTTTAGAGTGAAAAGGGCAATTGTCCCATATAGAACACTGCTTTTGAGTTTGGGGCTTTTCCTGTTAGCTAATCCTTTTTCTAGGGCTCAGGAGGGGCAACCCGCAGAGAAAGTGACCCAGAAAAAGTTTAGTTTTAATCTTACAAAACTCTCTTTTGGAGCATCTGGACAAGTTTCCCTCCCCTTGGACCCTTATCTGGAGACGCATGAGAATCCTGGTCCCGGATTTGCACTGGGGAGTGAATATAAACTGGGGTCTTTGGCAAAAGTGGGAGGAGAATTCAGGTATTCCTTTCATAAAGGGGTACACCGAATAGAGGGAACAAATGAACACCGGATGGACTGGTTAACTACCGGTGAGAGCATTTACGGAAAGATTTTCCCCGGCTATTCACAGGAATTGCCTCTTTTTGCTCTGGTGGAGGTTAGTTTTTATCAATTTCGTCCCACCCATCACGTTTCATATCTTAGCTTCCCTTTTGGGGAGATGAAAGAAAAGGGAAAGGCAAGAACAAGAATGGGCGTGGGCCTGGGAGTTGGATTGGAGTCAAAAATTTCAGAAAAAATTGCCTTGAATTTCAAAGCTCTTTTCATGACGTTTGCTAATAAGAATCTCACTTTCCACTTTGACAGTGGGTATAAAGCTCAGATCTCAAATGAAACTCGACTATTTATCTTACAAGGAGGAATATTATTTTCTCCTTTTTAACTCCTAAGCATAATTTCAGTATTGTAGTGGCAAAGTTTACTTTGCTAAAAAGGTCGAGCAAGCTTGATTGTTACAAGCTGTCCCCTATGGAACTGAGTTTCTGGCTTTAAGCAAGGAGTCCGCTAAGAATAGTTTTTCTTGCGCTTCTTTAAAAGCCGGCTTGATCTTTAAGCTTTGCTCAAACTCTTCTTTTGCCTCCTCCAACTGATTATTTTTGGCATAAGCCAACCCCAGGTTATAATGATAGATGGCATTTTGTGGATCCAAGCTAACGGCTCTTTGCAGTTGGGTTACGGCCTCAGAAAAGCGTCTGGTGTTATCGTATAATGTTCCCAGATTGGCAAATGCCTCTGCAAAATCCGGTTTCAAAGCTATGGCGGTCCTAAGATGAGACTCAGCCAGATTTATCTCCCCTTGTTGTACATATATGGTCCCCAAATTGAAATGGGCTTTGGCTCTGGTTCCCAAATTTTCCAGATTATAGGGGTCGCCTTTGGAAAAAAGTATCTCCAGATCATAGATGATATCCTTTTGGGCGGAGGATTGATCTAATATTTTTTGGTATTCGGTCAGGGCCGAGTCCAGCTTCCCTTCTTCCTGAAAGATTTCCCCCAAGAGCAAATTGGCGTCGAAAAAAGGTTTTACATTTTTCATCCCCAATCTTAACTCATCTTTTGCTTTTTGATAATCTCCTTTCATTTGATAAGCCAAAGCCAGGTTCATGTAGGCTTCCGGGTAATAAGGCTTGATCTCCACCGCCTTTTGAGCCGATTCGATAGCTTGATCGTATAGTCCCCGGAGACGATATATCGCCGATAGATTATTGTAGGCTTTGTCCTCTATTGGATTTATTTCCAGTTCCTTTCTGAACTCCTTTTCAGCCTTCTCATATTCTTTTTTTCTTAAGAAAACGATCCCCTTGTTCAGATGAACCGGAGGTACATGTGGGTTTCTTTTGAGTGCCTCGTCATATTCCTTCAGAGCTTGGTCAAGTTCGCCTGCTTTGAGATAGACATTCCCCAGGCTAAAATAAGCTTGAGAAAAATCTCCTACACTTAAGTGATAGGCATTGGAATTGGTCAAGATCAAAAAGGGGAATAAGAGCAAAAAGAATAAAGCCACCTTTCTTATCTCTTTTCTGGAGAGTTTTTCCCGCAGCCACACTAAAGAAAAGGCGGAGAAGATAATCAAAAATGGAATCACGGGAAGTCTGAATCTGGCGGTGACAAAGAACATAACCACGGTGAACATGTATGAGACTATAAAGAGAATAGGTAACAGCGTATCCTTCCATTTCCTCACGGATAATACCATTCCCACAAGTCCCAAAGGACCAATAAGCCAGAATCCGATAGGCAAAATCCTTATCAAGGAGGAATATCTTCTGAAGAAATAAATATCCTGATTATTGCTTATCTCGAATTTGTTCCAAAAGACATATAGCTTTTTGATCAGAAGCTTAAAAGCGACTTTGGGTTCATTCCACATGAAGTCGATTCCCTTCTTGTAGTAGAAATTCGATATCTCTGAAGACTTCAAGCTTCTTTTTAGTTCTTTTTCCGCCATCTTCTCAAAATCACGATATTGCCAATCCTCCTTAAAAAAAATGGCGCTC
>Ga0315294_10004683_pt1 | contig 14968 bp, 12 predicted proteins | sample YL17G13_40_MG_FD_203626 | JGI IMG/M metagenome (GOLD analysis project Ga0315294, IMG submission 203626) | Sediment microbial communities from Yellowstone Lake, YNP, Wyoming, USA - YL17G13_40 | ecosystem: Environmental > Aquatic > Freshwater > Lake > Sediment | place: USA: Wyoming | collected... | reverse complement strand
AAACCCGGCCCAAGGGTCTGGTGAACCTGGATGGCAGCGGCAATCACCTGGCCGCTCAGCCCTTTGTGTCCCAATTCCTCTTTCTCGGTTTCCTGAGTTCCAGATTTCATACGTCTTTCCCGGCTTCCGGTTCCAACATCCGGCTGTAGAGCTTGAGCCGGTCTTCCAGCAGGCGCTTGGGGGGGAGCTGGGTGAGGTACTCCGACACCTGCAGCTTGTGCGGACCGGCGCTGAGCAGTAACTCGACGTGCTGCCGTCTTTTCGACGTACAGAGGATCAGGCCCACCGGCTCGTTCTCTTCTTGTCGCCACTCGTGGCGCTTCAACCAGGCCAGATAGAGATCCATCTGTCCCTTGTCGGCCGCGGTGAACGGGCCGATTTTCAGGTCAATCGCCACGAGGCAACGCAGCCCCCGGTGGAAGAACAGCAGATCGAGGAAGTAGTCCGCGTCGTCAATCCGCATCGGGAACTGCCGGCCGATGAAACAGAAACCGCTGCCGAGCTCCGTCAAAAACTGCTGGAGATTGGCGATGATGGCGGCTTCGAGATCCTTTTCGGAATACGCGCCCTTGATACCGAGAAAATCGAGCAGGTATGGGTCCTTGAAGGCGTCCTCGTAGCGCACCGTCTCGACCGGGCCGCTCTGTTTTTCCAGGCGGACGAGGGCGCGGGTGTCGCGGGACAGGGCCACGCGCTCGAACAGGGCGCGATCAATCTGGCGCTGGAGTTCGCGGGTCGCCCATCGCTGCGAGGCGGCTTGCTCGAAATAGAAACGGCGCTTCAGCCCCGCATCCACGCCGAGCAAGATGCGGTAGTGCGTCCAGCCGAGATGCGTGTGTTTGGCGAAGTCGATGGTGAGGCGATCTTCGGACTTGGCCAGCACCAGTGGCTGAAGGATGCGGGTGGATGATTTTTTAGCCGCTGGCTGGAGAATTTGGAGGTCAGGGGATTTTACAGGCGCTGCCTGTAGAATGTCTCCGGGAGCGGATTTGCTAGCCAGCGGCTGGCAAATTCCATCCACCCTAGATGCCGCTACCGCTGGCGGCAGAATGTCGCGCCCAGATTCTACAGGCACTGCCTGTAAAATCTCGAACCCCTCGAAGAACCGGCGCATGTCATTCAGGTTGCTTTGCGAATACCCACTTCCGTATTGACGAATGAGCACTTCGGCCAGGCCGCGCAGAAGCTGTTCGCCGTAACCTGCCCGCTTCTGGTTCTGCTGAATGTCCTCGGAGATGACGCGTCCGACGTTCCAGTAGAGCCAAACCAGCGTCAGGTTGGCGGTGGAGACGACGTGTTGGCGGGACGCCTCGATGAGCGACTGCACCTGCGGCAGAACGCGGTCGAGGCCGGTGAGTGCCGGTTTCCGCGTGCGTGGCTTGGCAGGTAGTCGCTGCATCGGCTCTCAGTTCTCCGTTCCTGGCTCGTCGAGACGGAAGAGTACGCGAACACGCTTGCCCGCACCGTGTTTGGCCTTGGCGTTTTTGATGGCCGTCCTGAGCAGGCTCGTCAATTTCGAGAGCGCTTCTTCGATGCGCTCCTCCTCGACTGCGCCGATCTGGTTCAGGAAAATGGCAATGGCAATGCTGGAACACAGGAGCCACGGCGGCCCGGGGGGCCGTGGGGGGATGGGCGCCCCTGCGGGATGCCAGTTCTGTGCGGATTGGGTTGTCGGTTACTGCCCGAAACGTACTCCCGGGCGTTGCCCGGGGTCAAGCGGAATCCCGCCCGCCACGCGTCCGTCTGGCCCTGGCGCCAAGGCGACGTGCTGGAGCGTCCCCCGTTGCATCCCCGCTAGACGTATCCGGGACGTTGCATCCGGACGCTCCTGGCCGCCCTCTTCCAACGCCTGGCACCAGACGGAGGGCGCCCGGGCCCATCGCTCGGCGGCCTCACGGACCGCGGCGGGTGGTGTGCCGAGGTTGAGGGCCAGGGAGCAACCGCGGCCGATCTGGTCTTGCGCGCACGTCGAGATGGAACTATGGATCACAGGCCAGGTGGCCTGGGCTGCACGGTGGGGAGCTCAGCGGAGCGGCACTCCCGGGAGATGGGGAGCAGGGCCGGGAGGCTCGGGCGGGAGCCTATTGGCGGGCCTGGTCGGTGTCAACAGGGAAAGGGCGCCCCAGCGAGGACTCGAGCACCCGCCGAGCGGGCCGACCAGGAGAAGCAAGTCGCCCTCGACGAGGCGGAGCTGCCAGGTGATTCGCCCGGGAGTACGAGCGGCTCTGCCGCGCGGCGGCGGAGTAAACGGCCTCGGCCAGCCCGTGCTCCGCCGAATGGGGGTTGCCTTCCTGGCGGCAGTCTGGTACAAGTCGATTGGTCGCGGCCATGGATCGCGGCCGAGACCATTTCCAGGCAGTGGAGGTGCGATGCGGCGTCCGAGCAGCCAGGCGGCTCTGCTGCGTTTCCTCATGTCGGTTCTGCTCCTCACCCTTCCCGTCCCCTCCCGCGCCGCCGACGGGACGGCGGCGACGCACCCGCACTTCCCCACACCGGCCCTCCTCACCGCCAACGTGGAGTTCTGGAAGCAGATTTACAGCGACTTCGGCGTCGGGGACTTCGTCCTCCACGATCGCGACAATCTGGGGATCATCTACGACGTGGTCCGGGTCGAGGAGGCCAAGAACCAGGCGCGGGCGACCGCCCTGGCACGACCCGAGATCCAGCGCCTGCGGGAGAAGTACGCCCGCATCCTCGCCGACCTCTCCGCGGGCGCTCTCCCGGGGGACCTGGGCGAGGACGCGGTCCAGGTCGCCCAGCTCTGGGGCTGCCCCTGCTCGCCCGATCTCTTGAAGCGGGCGGCCGGGAGCATCCGCGTCCAGCAGGGCCTCCGCGAGAAGGTGGAGGAGGGAATCCAGCGCGCCCGCGGCCTGATGCCGCGCATCGTCTCCATCCTGCGGCGCCACGAGGTGCCCGTCGAGCTGGCGGCCCTGCCCCTCGTCGAATCCAGCTTCAATCCCCACGCCCGGTCCAAGGCCGGGGCCGTGGGCCTGTGGCAGTTCATCAGGTCCACGGGCAAGCGCTACCTGACCATCAGCCGGCGCCGCGACGACCGCCGCGACCCGATTCGCGCCACCGAGGCGGCGGCCCGCTTCCTGCGTCACAACTACGAGGCCCTCGGCTCCTGGCCGCTCGCCATCATCGCTTATAACCACGGCCCGGAGGGCATCCAGGCCGCCAAGGCCGCGGTGGGATCGGGCGCCATCGAGGACATCATCGCCTACTACAGCGGCCCCCGCTTCGGTTTCGCCTCCAAGAACTTCTATGCGGAATTCTTGGCGGCCCTGGAAATCGTCCGCCCGCTCATCGGGAAGCACGCCCCGCCCCACGAGACTCACACCCGCCCCGCCTCCGCCCCCAAGCCCAGCTGACCCTAATCCTCAATCGCCAAGACGCCTGTCTGCGTGCCCCGCACAGGCAGGCCAAGAACGCCAAGCGGTTAGACTCTTTTCGTCGGGGTCAGGCGAAGAGGACCCGGGGGAGGATCTGCTGGAGGCGCTTGCGCAAGCGCGCCGGCACGCTTCCGTCCGTGATGAGCCCGGTGAAGGCGTGCAGGGGAGCGACCACGGCGAGATTCGTGCGATGAAACTTGGTGTGGTCCACCAGGAGATAACTCTCCCGGGCCACCTTGAGGATGCGCCGCTGGATGGCGGCGGCCTCCAAATCCCGGTTCGAGACCTCCCAGGCGCCGCTCACCCCGCTGGCCCCCAGGAAGGCCCGGTCCACGCGCAGGTCCTCCAGGGCCCGCTCGGCGAGCGCCCCGGTGAGGGAGCCGCTCACGGGCCGGGCCGCGCCGCCCAGCGCCACCACGTGGAAGTTCGCCCGGTTCCACAAGAGGTGCAGCACCTGGACCGAGTTGGTGACGATGGTCAGGTGGGGGACGGAAGGCAGGGCCTGGGCCATGGCCAGCACCGTGGTCCCGGCGTCCAGCAGGATGGTCTCCCCGGGCTGGACCAGCGAGGCCGCGGTTCGTCCGATGGCCCGCTTGGCTTCCTGCTCCAGCCGCTCGCGCCGCTGGAACGGCACGTCCCGCGGGTGGTTGACCGCCACCGCACCGCCGCGCGTCCGCGTGGCCTGGCCGGTGGCATCCAGGACCGCCAGGTCCCGCCGGATGGTCATCCCGGAGACTTGGAGATCCCGCGTCAGCTCCTCCACCGAGACGACGCCCCGCTCGTCGAGCAGCTCCAGGATGCGCAACCGCCGCTTGGCTCCGATCATCGTCGCCGGCTCCCCGTCGCGGGACCCGCCCCCCTGCGAACCCCCTACCTATACACACTTCCTGGCACCATTTCAAACAGTTTTGCGGCGGCGACCCCTACTTTCAACCGGAATCGCTCCGAAATACACCAAAATGAACAACTCCACACAGGTTTCTTGACAGCCGGCCGGGACCTGCTTTAGCATGTGGTTGCGGGCGCTCCGCCCGCCGTAGAGGAAGGAGGTCAGTGCCATGAAGGTTCTCTGTGCCGTCCTGCTGGGATCCTTGCTCGTCGCCCCGCTCGCGGGACACGCCGCCGACAAGGTCGTGGTCATGGTGCGCACCGGGGTCGAGGCCGACGCCATCAAGGCCGTGGCCCAGGCCTACACCAAGGCCACGGGCCACCCCGTGGAGCTGATGGAGATCGGCCGCTCCGGCTACTACGCCACGCTCCACACGCAACTCGTGGCCGGGACCGACTCCTTCGACCTGGCCCAGGCCAACGACGTGGACGTGGGTGTCCTGGCCGAGGCCAAGACCATCGCGCCCATCGGCCCCTACCTCGACGACCCGCGCCACACGGACCCCAAGGCGTACGACCCCAAGGACATCGCCTTCACTTACGCCTACCAGGGCAAGGTCTACGCCCTGCCCTTCGACGTCAGCACCCACTTCCTCTACTACCGGAAGGACCTGGTGAAGACGCCGCCGGCCACCTGGGACGAGTACTTCGAGGAGGCCAAGCGCTGGACCAAGCGGCTCAATGAGAAGTCCCCCACCATGTTCGGCGCGTCCTTCACCGCCCTGGCCGGCTCCGAGCAGCCCAAGGTCTTCTACTCGGTCATGTGGAGCATGGGCGGCTTCATCCTCGATGACCAGGGCCGGGTGGGCGTGGACAGCCCCGGCGCGATTGCCGCCGGGGAGTACTACGCCAAGCTGCGGGACGCCAAGGTCCTTCCCCCCGACATCTTCTCCTGGGGCTTCTCCAATGTGAGCGACGCCCTGGAGACGGGGGTCGTGGCCATGGCGGCCCCCTACTGGAACGCCGCCTACCCCATGATCAAGGCGGGCAAGAGCCCCCTCAAGGACCAGATCGCCATCACGGCTGTTCCCGGCTTCAAGAAGTCGGACGGGAGCATCTACCGCACGCCCTTCCAGCAGGGCAAGATCCTCCTCCTGAACGGTGGCTCCAAGCGGAAGGACGAGGCCTGGGCGTTCTACCGATACCTCACCGGGAAGGACGGCATGCGGCTCATGACCAAGGCAGGCGGGACACCCTCGCGCTACTCGCTCTTGCGCGATCCAAGCCTTCAGCCGCGGGAATACTTCGAGCTGATGGAAGCCTCGCTTCGGATCGCCAAGGGAGATTCGGCCCCGCCCTTCTACCTCAAGCAGCACGAGGCCATGAACGAGGCCCTGTCCAAGATCGTGACCGGCAAGGGGGAGGTGAAGGCCTCCCTCGGCCACGCGGCCGAGGTCATCCGCCGCCTGCAGCAAGGGAAGTAGGGTGGAGGCCGCGCCGCGCCTCTGGCTCTTCGACATCGACGGGACGCTGGTGACACAGTCGGCCGACCAACTGGACGCCTGGGTCGCAGTCTTCCACGAGGTGTACGCCCTGGCCGTCACCCCGCCGGTGATCGCCCCCCACCTCGGACAGATGTTCGCCAATGTCGTGCAGGGGGTGGTGACGGCACACGGGGGGCACGCCCCCCCGTCCTCCGTTCCCCGGGCATTGGCCGTCTACCTCGCGCACGTGCGGCGGGGGCTCGCCCTGCGACCCCCCGCCCTCTTGCCGGGGGCACGGGACTGCCTGGAGTTTCTGAAGCGCCGCGGGGAGTGGGTCGGTGTCGTCACGGGAAACTTCCGGGAAGAAGGCGAGCCAAAGCTCCAGGCCTCCGAGCTCCCCTCGCTCCTGGACGTGGTGATCTACGCGGACCTAGTGACCCCCACACGCGAGGCCTTGGTCCGCCAGGCGGTCCAGGCCGTGCGGGTCCGGGGCTTCGCGGGCACCCTGGCGGAGACCATCGTCGTGGGGGACTCGGCGCACGATGTGGCGAGCGCGCGGGGCACCGGCGCTCTGGCGGTGGCGGTCTGCACCGGCGCCACGCCCCGCGACCGCCTCGCCGCCGCGGGACCCGATCTCCTCGTCTCCGACCTCACCGAGTTGCTCGCCAAGCTCCGGCAACAAGAGGCTCCATGGCTAGAGAGCGCCCGCCTCGCCTGATCCCTTTCCTCGGGCTCTGGCTCGCCGGACTGCTCGGGTGCTGGGCCCTCATCTGGACCCTCCTCCCGCCCGGCCCGCTGGTCGTGTCGGTCAGCGGCGCGGCCTTCGTCCTGCTCTACCTCACCCTCCTCGTCCGCCTCGGGGATGCATACCTGCGCTACACCCTCCTCATCCCCGCCATGATCCTCCTGGTCGGCGTCACCGTGATCCCCATCGGATTCCTCACCTACCTGGCCTTCTTCAAGGTGACGATTCTCAACTTCCGCGGCCACTGGCCGTTCGCCGGCCTCGCCAACTTCGTCAGCGTGGTGCGCGACGACCCGCAGTTCTTCCCCACGCTCGTCCTCACGCTGGAGCTTCTGGTCTTCGGCCTGATCCTGCAGTTCGGCCTGGGCCTGGGCATGGCGCTCTGGCTGAACCGTCCGGTTCGGTTCGAGTCGCTCCTCGCCACACTCATCCTCTTGCCCATGATGACCAACAGCATCGTGGTCGGGATGTTGTGGAAGTATCTCTTCAACTTCTACAACGGACTCCTCAATCTGCTCCTCGGTCTGGTCGGCCTGGAGGGCTTGCCCTGGCTCACCGGCACGCCCATCGGATTCGTGCAGGCCATTCCGCTCCTCGGCCCGTTCGCCGTGAATCATCTCAACGCCCACTACGCCTTCCTCAGCATCCTCATCAGCAACACCTGGCAGTGGATGCCCTTCATGTTCCTGCTCCTGCGCGCCGCGCTGCGCTCGCTGCCGATCGAGCCGTACGAGGCCGCCCGGATCGACGGGGCGTCCGCCTGGCAGAGCTTCCGGTTCCTCACCCTGCCCCTCCTCCAGGGGGTGATCGGCGTCATCCTCCTGGTGCGGGCCATCGACATCCTGAAGACGTTCGGTCTCATCTGGGCACTCTTCGGCAACGCGACCATCACCCGGGTCATGCCCATCCACATCTACACCGTGGGCATCCAGACCCAGGACTACAGCCAGGGGGCGGTCCTGTCCCTCTTCCTGGCGGCGGTGAGCATCGTGGTCTACTGGGCCTTTCGGCAGGGCTTCGGGCCGCGGGCCCTGGCGCCGGAGTGAGGATGCGATCCCCTCTGCGCCGTCTCGGGTTTCTGCTGGCGATGGGCCTGGCGGTCCTGGTGTGGGCGGGCCCCTTCTTCTGGATGGTGCTGGGCTCGTTCAAGCCGCGGGAGAGCATCATCGCCAACGAGCTCGTCCTCTTCTTCACGCCCACCTGGGAGCACTACCAGGCCATCTTCTCGCGGCACGCGTTCTGGACCTACACGCTGAACAGCTTCGTGGTGGCCATCTCCACCACCATCATCACCGTGGCGGCCTCCGTCCTGGCGGCCTATGCCCTCTCGCGGTACCGGGCGGGCGGACGCCTCTTCGAGTTCTGGCTGATGTTCACCCGCATGCTGCCTCCGGCCACGCTGCTGATCCCGCTGTTCCTCATCTTCCGCACCCTGGGTCTGATCAACACCCTGACGGGGCTCATCATCGCCGACGCGTCGTTCCTCCTCTCCTTCAGCATCTGGCTCCTGCGGGGCTTCTTCGACGAGGTGCCCGTGGGGCTGGAGGAAGCCGCCCAGTGCGACGGGGCGAGCCGCCTGCAGAGCCTGTGCTACATCGTCCTGCCCGTGGCCGCTCCCGGCGTCACCGCCACGGTGATCCTGTCCCTGATCTTCGCCTGGAACGAGTACCTCTTCGCCATCGTGTTCGCCTCGGCCACCGCCAGTAAGACGCTCCCGGCGGCGGCCAACGACTTCATCACGGGGTATGCCATCAACTGGGGCCCGGTCTTCGCCTCGGGCGTGTTGATCGTCCTGCCCGTGGCGCTGGCCGCCCTCCTCTTGCAGCGCTATATTGTCCGCGGCCTGACCCTGGGGGCGTTCAAGTAGAGGGCAATCGCGTTTCCCTGGAACCGAAGGAGGTGTATGATTCCTAAGCTGCTCTTCTGCCACAGCGCATTCGGGAAGGATCTGAATACCATGCGCGACTATGTCGCGTCGCACCGCTACGACGGGGTCGAGTGGGCGTGGGACGGCTGGCGCCTGATGGTGCCGCAGCGGAGGCGGCAGCGGCGTCTCGAGGAGTTGCGGCAGGTCGGTCCGATCTCGTCCGCCCACGCGCCCTACACCGATCTGGAGATCGGCCACCGCGACCCCGACCACGCGGCGGCCGCCGTCCGAATCCTCCAGGATTACCTCGACGCGGCCAAGGAGCTGGGTGCTCACCACCTGAACATGCACGTCGGCTCCTACGCCCCGGACCCCGAGGAGCTGTCGTGGGACGGTCTCGTCCGGAACCTCAGCAGCCTCCTCGACTACGGCGCCCGTCGGGATGTCCGCCTGACGGTGGAAAACCTGCGCGGCGGCCCGACCAGCGATCCCGAGACGTTCGCGCGCCTCCTCGAGGCCACCGGGGCACCGGTGACCTTCGATCTCGGCCACGCGCACGGAAGCGCGTGGGTGCAGGCAGGGCGGGGATCCGTCCTCGAGTTCCTGCGGAGCATCCCCACGCCCATCCTGGCCACCCACATCTACTACACAGAGCGCAACGACACCCACTTCGTGCCGCAGACGCTCGCGGACATCGGCCCGGCCCTGGACGGCCTCGTGGCCGCTGGCTGCGACTTCTGGGTCCTGGAGCTGCACACCCCCGCGACGCTGGAGCAGACGCGGCGGATCGTGGACGAGTATCTGGCATCACGCTGAGACCCGCGCGCTCCAGACAGAGGCCGCCCCTCACCCCCGTCCCTCTCCCCCGGCGGGGAGAGGGAGGCTGAAGGCCGGGTGAGGGGGCAGAGAGGCATGGACAGATGAATTGCCCGAAGAAGGAGGACGCCATGCGAACGCATCATCTCCGTTGGAGGACCTTGAGTTTCATCGGCAGTCTGGCAATTCTCGCGATGGCTCTCGCCCCGCCGGTCGCCGCCCAGACCAAACCCGTCATGGTCTACGGTGTGATCCACGAGTACACGCTGGCCCGGCTCATGCAAAAGTTCGAGCGGGACACCGGGACCAAGGCGGATTTCATCCGCCTGTCGGCCGGCGAAGTGGCCACGCGCGTCCAGGCCGAGAGGCAGTCTCCCAAGGGGGACGTGATCTTCGGGATCTCCCGCGCCATCCAGGAGTCCATGAAGGCGCAAGGTCTCCTCGAGGCCTACAAGACGCCGCGGAGGAGCGAGATCCCCGCCAAGTACGCGGACCCCGACGGGTACTGGACGGGCAGCGCCCTCACCGTCCAGGGGATCGCCGTTAATACCGAGCGCTGGAAGAAGGAGATGGGCAACGCCCCCATGCCCAAGACGTGGGAGGACCTGCTGGATCCCAAGTACAAGGACCTCATCGTGGCGCCGAGCCCCCTGAGCTCCGGAACGGGGTTCACCTTCATCGTGGGTCAGTTCTTCCGCCTGGGCGAGGAGAAGGGCTGGGAGTACCTGAAAGCCCTGGACAAGAACGTCCGGTTCTACACGCCCAGCGGGATCGCCCCCACCCGCATGGTGGCTGCCGGTGAGTTCCTGATCGCGGTGACATTCGCCCACGACGCCCTGAAGGCCATCTCGGCCGGCTATCCCATCGCGCTGATCCACCCGGCGGGCGTGAGCTGGGACATCGGCTCGGCCTCTCTCATCAAGAACGGGCCGAATCCCGAGGGCGGGAAGAAGTTCATCGACTGGGTCCTCGGCCGCGACCCGATCCAGCTCATCGTGGACCTGAACTTCGAGGGCTCGCTCCGGAGCGACGTCAGCCTCCCCATGGGGGCCACGCCGCTGGAGAAGCTGGACCTGGTGGACTACAAGCTGGACTGGGCCGCACAGAATCGCCAGCGGCTCCTCAAGCAGTTTGGCGAGCAGTTCAAGAAGTAGCGTCAGGGGCGGCGCATGGCCAAGGCCACCGCGGTGCAGGCGTGGAGCGGGAGTTCCCGGGTGCGCGCCCTCACGCGCGACCCGCTGGGCCTCCTGGCGATCGTCTTCGTGGTCGGCTGCCTCGCGGTCTTCGTGATCTTCCCCGTGGTGCGCGTGCTCGCCCAGCCGGGGCTGACGGAGTGGTGGCGTCTCTTCACCGATCCCCGCTGGCTCCGGCTGGGCGGTAACACCTTCCTGATCGCGGTCCTGTCCACGGCCTCGGCCGTGGCCCTCGGGTTCCTCTTCGCCTACGCCACCTCGCGGCCGGACGTGCCCCTGCGGCATCTCTTCAAGCTGGTGGCGATCCTCCCACTGGTCTCGCCCCCGTTTGTGGGGGGCCTCGCCTTCATCCTGCTCTTCGGCCGCCGCGGCCTGGTCACCTACTCCCTCCTGGGCTTGAGCGGCGACATCTACGGCTGGCACGGCCTCTGGATGGTGCAGACCCTGGCCTTCTTCCCCATCGCCTACCTCTCCCTGGCGGGCGTCCTGCGCCGGATCAACCCGACCCTGGAGTACGCGGCACAGGACCTGGGGGTCCACGGCCTCCGGCTGTTCTGCACGGTCACGCTCCCCCTGGCCACGCCGGGCCTGGCCAGCGCCGCGCTCCTGGTGGGGATCTACGCCCTGAGCGACTTCGGGAACCCCATGCTGGTCGGGGGCGCGTTCAAGGTGCTGGCCACCGAGACCTACACCCAGATCACCGGGTGGGGCGACATCGGCATGGCCGCCGCCTTGAGCGCCGCGCTCCTCCTCCCCAGCCTCGTCCTCTTCGTCCTCCAGCGCTACTGGGTCGAGGGCCGCTCCTACGCCACCATCACCGGCAAGGGGAGCTTCGCGGACCCGCCCCCCATGTCGCCCGCCGTCCGCTGGGTCGTCTTCACGGCCTGCAGCCTGGTGGCCCTCGTGCTCCTGGCGACGTATGCCGTGGTGTTCGTCGGGGCCTTCGCCCGGACCTGGGGTGTGAACTGGCGACCCACCCTCGAGAACTTCGAGTATACCGTCTTCCGCGGCAGCCAGCTCTGGAACAGCATCCGCTTCGCCGGGACCGCGGCCCTCGGCGGCTCGTTCTTCGCCGTGATCGCGGCCTTCCTGGTCCACCGGAAGCGCTTCCCCGGCCGGGCCGCCGTGGACTTCGCGGCCGTCCTGCCCGCCGCGTTGCCGGGGACCCTGATCGGCGTGGGCTACATCCTCGCCTTCAACACGCCGCCACTCGCCCTCACGGGGACCGGCGCCATCATCGTGGCGGCCATGCTCTTCCGGACGATCCCCGTGGGCTACCAGGCGGCGGTGGCGGGCCTCGCCCAGATCGCCCCCAGCATCGAGGAGGGTGCCGCCGATCTCGGGGCACGCCCCCTGCGCACCTTCTGGGACGTGACGCTCCCCCTGATCCGCTCGGCCTTCACCTCCGCCCTGATCTTCACCTTCATCCGGTCCATGAACACGCTGAGTGCCGTCGTCTTCCTGATCTCGCCGGGGAACGTGGTGGCCTCCGCCTCCATCCTGGCCTTGGCGGAGCACGGCGACTGGGGGCAGGCCAGCGCCATGGCGGCGAGCCTCATGTCGGCGGTCTTCCTGCTGCTCCTGGCGTTCCGCCTGATCACCGGAGGCCGCCTGCGCCTCTTCGAGCTATGAGCATGGACAACACGACGGCACACGTGCGGATCGACGGGGTGGTGAAGCGCTTCGGCGGGACCGAGGCCGTGGCGGGAGTCTCGCTGGACATCGGGCGGGGAAGCCTCACCACGGTCCTCGGGCCCAGTGGCTGCGGGAAGACGACGCTGCTGCGGCTCATCGCCGGCTTCGTGGAGCCCGATGCGGGGGACATCCTGATCGACGGGGTTTCCCAGCGCGGCCTCCCGCCCTACCTGCGCAAGACCTCCACGGTCTTCCAGGAGTACGCGCTCTTCCCCCATATGACCGTCTTCGACAACGTGGCCTACGGGCTGCGCCTGCGGGGGCTGTCTCGGACCGCGCTCACGGAGAAGGTGCGCCACACGCTTTCGCTCATGCAGCTCGAAGGGTTGGAAGCGCGCTACCCGCGGGAGCTGTCCGGCGGGCAGCAGCAGCGGGTGGCCCTGGCCCGGTCGCTGATCGTGGAGCCCGAGGTCCTGCTGATGGACGAGCCGCTCTCCAACCTGGACGCGAAGCTCCGGGTGAGCGTGCGGGAGGAGATCCGCGAGATTCAGCGCCGCGTGGGCATCACCACGCTCTATGTGACCCACGACCAGGAAGAGGCGCTGGCCATCTCGGACACCATCGCCGTGATGCAAGGCGGAAAAGTGATGCAGGTGGGGACCCCGCGGGCAATCTACGAGCAGCCGGCCGACCCGTTCGTGGCGGCCTTCGTCGGCCAGGTGAACCTGCTCCGGGCAAAGATCGAGGGGGGCAGCCTCCGCCTTGGGTCGCTCCTCCTTCCGCTTCCCGCGAACACCCCAGTCCTGGAATCCGGCGAGGAAGTCATCCTGGCCCTCCGCCCCGAGGCCATCCGCATCGGAGCGGGATCGGCGGGGAGTGAGGTGCAGGGGGAAGTCGTATCCCGGACCTACCTCGGCACGACCGTGCGCTACCGGATCGCGGTCGCCGGCCAGCACCTCACCGTGGACGACCCCGACCCCGCGGGCCGGCCGCTCCTCACTGGTGTGCTCACGCTCAGCTTCGACCCGTCCCGCCTCCACCTCTGGCCCGCCGGGTCCGACGCGCCACTATCGCACCAGGACAGCCTGTAAGAGCACGCGCACCGCGGCCGGCCGCGCAAACCTCTTGACCCGTCCGGCAGCGGCTGGTATGGTCCCCCTCATTCCAGTCGGGAGCCCCGAGCCTCCCGGCCGTCGCGTCCCCGTCCACAATGGTCGTGGGGAATCGCAGGGGGAAGGGCAGCCTCTGACCATGCCATACACCGGTGCCGAAGTCGTCTGGGAATGCCTGATCCGCGAGGGCGTGGACGTCGTCTGGGCCTATCCGGGCGGCGCCGCCCTGCCGCTCTTCGACGCGCTCGCCAAGTATCCGCAGATCCACCACGTCCTCGTGCGCCACGAGCAGGCCGCCGCCCACGCGGCAGACGGCTATGCCCGCGCCACGGGCAAGGTGGGAGTCTGCGTGGCGACCTCCGGACCGGGGGCCACGAACCTGGTCACCGGGATCGCCACGGCGATGCTGGACTCCGTCCCCGTCGTCGCCATCACGGCCCAGGTCTCCGACTCGGTGATCGGCACCGACGCCTTCCAGGAGATCAACATCACCGGCATCACCCTGCCCATCACCAAGCACAACTACCTGGTGCGGCAGAGTCGGGACCTGGCGCGCACCTTACGCGAGGCCTTCTTCCTGGCCCGGACCGGCCGGCCGGGCCCGGTGCTGGTGGACGTGCCCAAGGACATCCTCATCGCCCCCTGCGAGTTCCACTACCCGGAGCGGGTCTCCCGCCCGGGCTACCGCCCGGTCGTGCGCTCTGCGCCCTACCAGATCCAGCGCGCCGCGCAGCTGATCGCGGATGCGAAGCGCCCCGTGATCCTCGCCGGCCACGGGGTGCACGTCGCCACGGCCTGGGAGGAGCTGCGGCGCTTCGCCGAGCGCATCAACGCCCCGGTGGTGAGCACCCTGCTCGGCTTGAGCGCTCTCACGGCGGACCATCCCCTCTGCCTCGGCATGGCGGGGATGCACGGCGTGGCCTGGGCCAACCTGGCCGTGCAGCACGCCGACCTGCTCATCGCCCTGGGGATGCGCATGGACGACCGGTTCACCGGGAGCCTCCCCCATTTCGCACCTCAGGCCAAGCTCCTCCACGTGGACATCGACCCCGCCGAGATCGGCAAGCGCGTCCCCGCGTATCTCCCCATGGTGGGCGACGTCCGCTTCGTGCTGGAGGCCCTGACGGAAGCGCTCCCGGAGCAGGACCACCGGGACTGGCTGGCCCAGATCGAGGCCTGGCGAACCCGGCATCCCCTGGAGATCCACGCCCAGGGCCCCCTGCCCCCGCAGGAGGTGATCCGCGCCCTGCATCAGGCCACGGCCGGCGAGGCCGTCCTGGTGAGCGACGTCGGCCAGCACCAGATGTGGGTGGCGCAGCACTACCGCTTCCGGCGCCGGAACAGCTTCTTCACCTCCGGCGGCCTCGGCACCATGGGCTATTCCCTGCCGGCCGCCCTGGGCGTGCAGGTCGGCCACCCCAAGGAGCCGGTCTGGGTCGTGGTCGGCGACGGCAGCTTCCAGATGAACCTGCAGGAGCTGGCGACCGTCGCCCAGGAGCGGCTTCCCATCAAGATCGTGATCATGGACAATGGCTACCTGGGCATGGTCCGGCAGTGGCAGGAGCTCTTCCACGGGGCCCGCTACATCGGGACGCCGATCAGCGGCCCGGACTTCGTCCAGCTGGCCGGAAGCTACGGCATCCCGGCGCGGCGCGTCACCGCCACGGCCGAGCTGCCGGCCGCCTTCGCCGCCGCGCGGGAAACGGACGGCCCGTACCTCTTGGACTGCAAGGTGGAACAGGACGAGAACGTCTACCCCATGGTCCAGCCGGGGACCAGCAATACCGACTTTGTGGAGGACCCGCGGGGGAGGAATCAGGGGAAATGAGGCACGTCTTGGTGGCGCTGGTGCAGGACGAGCCCGGCATGCTGTCCCGGATGGGCAACCAAGACGTG
>Ga0315294_10004682_pt1 | contig 14971 bp, 11 predicted proteins | sample YL17G13_40_MG_FD_203626 | JGI IMG/M metagenome (GOLD analysis project Ga0315294, IMG submission 203626) | Sediment microbial communities from Yellowstone Lake, YNP, Wyoming, USA - YL17G13_40 | ecosystem: Environmental > Aquatic > Freshwater > Lake > Sediment | place: USA: Wyoming | collected... | reverse complement strand
GGGCCAGTTCCGCCGGACCTCGGCGTCGCTCGGCCAGGTCTCGTCCTCGGCGGGCGGGGCGACCGGCACGGGCCCGCCGCGAAGGGCGAGGATCCCCGCCCCGGCCGCCAGGAGGGCGGCCACGAGCCCGACCGACCCGCGGGCGAGTGCCGCCAGCCGCGCCTCGGCGTCAGGGGCCGGCGCCTCGGCCGAGGGGTGCGGCAACTTCTTGCGGAGCGCCGCGGCCGACTTCAGGGCGACGGCGAGGGCCGACCCGCCCGCCAGAAGCATCCACCCGCCGCGCTTCTGCTGGTCCTGGCGGCGGAAGTGCTCGACCCGGAGGCGGTGATCCAGGGCGCGGATCTCGGCCTTCAGGGCCTGGTTCTTGGGGTCCTCGGCGAGTGCCGCCTTCCGCGCCGCCAGGTCCGGGTTGTCGAGCGGCGTCGCCTCGCGGTTGTGGAACCAGTTCGCCAGGAGCAGGGCCGCGCCCACCAGGACGAACGCGCCGGCCACGAGCGCGCTCGCGACCGCCGCGCGGTACAGCCCGCGGGCCACGTCGGGGTCGAGCGGCTTTTTCTTCTCGCCGGTGCGCATGGCCGCGCGCTACGCCTTTCGCTCTTTCGGCCCCTTCGCTTCGACAGGGCAGTACGCGAAGCACCGCGCGCAGGAGAGGCACCGGCCGCGGTCGGGCAGGTAATCGGCCCGCGTGCGTCGGATGGAAAGGTGCAGAAGTTTCGCTGCGACGACAAGGCCCACCCATCCGCCCAGGAGCCAGCCGCCCGTGCCGAAACCGGCCTCGATGCCGGCCGCCTCGGCGTAGAGGTCGCCGGGCGCGCTGCCGTGGATGCGGAACGCGTCGCTCGCCTCGGTCGTCTCGGTGACCTCGCCCGCCTCCTCCAGGCGGATGCGGTCCGAGAGGCGCACCGTCGCGTGCATCCGGGCGAGCGCCGGCGCCAGGAGCCGTCCCGTCCCCGCGCCCAGCGCCACGAGGACCGGCGCGAGCGCCAGGAGCGCAGCCAAGCGGCCCATGCCGGCGGCGCGCGGCCCGTGCGCGTCGGCCGTCGGCGGGCGGATCGCGGCAAAGGGGCACGCGTCCTCGCACAGGCGGCAGCGGATGCACTCAGCCGGCGTGATCGTCGCGTGCCACCAGGCCAGGGGCGACAGGACCTTGAAGATGGCCCCCAGCGGGCAGAGGAACCGGCAATACGCCCGCCCCACGAAGACGCTCACGAGGAGCATCCCCACGCCCAGGCCGAGCATCGCCACGCTGCCGCTTCGCCGGAACAGCGCGACGAACGGGTCGTACTCGCAGATGATGAACGCGCTGCCCGTCGCCGCAAAGAGCACCGCCAGCCCCAGGTACACGTAGGGCACCAGGCCCAGGCCGTGCTCGACCCAGGCGGGCACGCGCACGGGCCTCAGGAGCACGACGTCCTGGATCGCGCCCAGCGGGCACACGGCGGCGCAGAACGTCCGCCCAAAGAGGAGGGTGAACACGAGCGGCGCCGCGAAGAACGCGACGACCGCCAGGGGGACCGTGTAGGCCGGGTCGGCGAGGCCAAGCGTCACGTTCTGGATCGCACCGATCGCGCAGACGCAGCCCTGGCGGTAGAAGCCGAAGTACGCGAGCGAGAAGGCCATCAGGACGAACACCGCGCGGCGCGAGCGCACCCGGAGGACGAGGATCGAGGCAGCCACCAGCGCTGCCGCGAGCACGGCGACGTCGACGTACTCGAGGACGTCCGAGCGCGGCGGGGGCGTCGTCGTCACGGGCAACTTGTAGCCCGACTCGAAGTCCGGCGGGGGAAAGCGCTCCTCGGCCCGCGCGGCCAGGGGCAGGGCGCCCGCCAGGACGATGACGAGGGTCAGCCGCCTCACGCTTCGCGTTCCTTGCCTGGTGGCTGCCGATCCTTCAGGAGATACGGCTGATCCGCAGGGACGCGACGGTACGCGCCGGAGGGGCACGCGATCGCGATCGAGCACTCGTTGCAGTTCAGGCACAGGTCGTGCCGCACCTGGAGGAACAGCGACCCGTTTCCGAACGCGCTGCACCCCTTGACGCACTTGCCGCAGCCGATGCACAGCGTCTCGTCGATCGTGTACTGGTAGTAGGGGTCCTCGACGAAGGTGCGCTGGATGGCGCCGGTCGGGCACAACTGGTTCTCCGCGCCGGTGTTGAGGTCGTTGGGTTCCGGATCGAAGTAGCCCGTGCACAGTTCACAGTAGCCGCAGATCGCGAACGCGTGGACGCACTTGACGGCCGAGGGCGCCAGCACGCAGTTCGTCGCGCACTTGCCGCACTGGATGCACTTGGCGGGGTCGAGTTGCCAGACGGTGTCGCGCGGGCGGCCCCTCGCCGCCAGGGCCGCGGCCGCGCCGCCCAGGCCCAGGAGGCACGCCCCCTGGAGGCCCGCCTTCAGCAGGCGCCGCCGCGTCATCGCCCTGACCTCTTCCGGCCTGAGGTCGTGCGTCTCGTCCGCCATGGTCAGCGCCTCCCGAGGGACTGCCTGAGCGACAGGGCCTGGGGCAGGCCGCAGCCCCCGAGGGCCGGGCACCCGCGGCAGACGCCGCCCCCGGTGCAGGGCTCGCCCCGCGCCGCGCCCGCCCGGCGCCTGGCGGCCAGGACGGCGGCCGCGGCGGCCACGGCGGCCAGCGCCGCGCCCCCCGCAAGGACTCGCAGGAAGCCCCGCCGCCCGTGCTTAGCGTCAGCCCCTCGAGCCATCGCCGCCCTTTCCGTTTACCTAGGTTTCTTCACAAATATGCGCACCGATGCGTCTGTCGGGTCGAGGACGAGGATGCGCCCGCCCGAGTCGACCGCCAGGTCGAGCCCGACGGCGTCCTCCGGAAACGCCTCGGCCCCCGCCACAACGCACTGGAGCGTGCCCTGCGGATCGTAGACCTTGACGCGGGGCAGCCCTTTCTCGCTCGTGACGACGCTCCCGTCCTCGAGCACCGCGATGTCGGTTGGGTTGCAGCAGCCGGAGAAACCGTCGATCCCGATCGAGGCGCGGCCCCACTCCAGTTCCAGGTCGCCGTCGGGCGTGTAGACCTCGATCGTGTGGCGCCCCGGGTTCGCCACGCGCAGGAGCCCGTCCCTCGCCGCCGCGACGTCGAAGTGCGGGCTCGGGATCAGAAAGCCCGGGATGCCGCGAGCGGGGTCCTTGCGGCCGATCTCGCGGGCAACCTTGCCTGTGGTGTCGCAGCGGAGGACGACGCGGTTGCCCGCGTCGGCCACGAAGACGCCGGCGTCGCCGACCGCGATCGAGGTAATGGCGGCCCGTGGGCCGAGCCCCGCCCACGCCGCCCGCCGGGCGCCGTCGGGGCCGAAGGCCTCGACGTGGTCCTTCATCGCGACGTACACGGTGCCCTCGGACGCGACGGCGAGGCATCGCGGCTCGGCCTCGAGCGCGATCTCGCCGGCGCGGGCGCCGTCCTTGCCGAAGATGCGCACCGCCCGGTCGCCCGCCACGTAGATGCGGTCGGCGGCGTCGGTGGCGATGCCGCGCGCGGCCGCCAGGCCCGTCGCGATGCGATTGACCTCGCCGTAGCCGATCAGCGCGGGGTCGGTCCGGCGGTAGGCGCGGAGGTCGTAGGAGAACTCCTCGCCCAGGCCGCTCCCGCGCGTCGCGTCGGCCGCCCGGCGCTCGTGGACGAAGAAGAGCCCCGCCAGGAAGATGACCGCGATCAGGAGGCCCACCCCCGCCACGGCCGCCACGGCGACGCCGACGAGGACGCCCGTTCGCGAGAGGCCCGGTCTCAGTCCCGTGTTCCGCACGTCCGTTCTCCGTCCGCGCGGCGGTCCGCGCCTACTTGGGGGCCGCCACGTTCAGGCACACCATGTGCGTCAGGTCCCGCACGATCAGCCGGCCGCCGGCGATGGCCATCGGCCCCCAGGCGTCGTGGCCCGAGAGGACCTGGGCCTGGGCCAGGGGCTTATAGCCCTGGGGCGTCGCCTCGGCCATCACGAGGAGGCCCGTGTCGTTCATCACGTAGAGGAGGCCGCCCGCGATGAGCAGCGGCCCGAGGTCGAAGCGGTGCTCGGGGCCGCTTGTCCAGACGACGTTCCCCTCGAGGTCCAGGCAGACGAGTTCGCCGCTTGGCCGCACGCCGTAGATGCAGCCATGGTAATAGATCGGCGTCTGCTGCGCGGCCCCGAAGACCTTGGGCTCCAGGCGCAAGGTCGGCTCGGCCGTGATCCGGCCGCCCGCCTCCTTCAATTGGAGGACCATGCTGCCCGCGTTGTACCCGCCCGCGAGGAAGATCCGCCCGTCTCCGAGGATGACGGGGGAGGGGACCGTCGCGATGCTGATCTTCCAGGCGTTCGTCTCCCAGAGGATCGCGCCCGAGTCGGCCGACACGCCGACGACGCCGCCGGAGGCGCAGTAGACGTACATCCGCTTGCCGGCGAACTCCATCGGCATGACCGACGAGTGGGTCATCCGCCAGCCGCGCGGGTTCGGCGTCCGCCAGAGGACCTCGCCCTTCTGGGCGTCGACCGCCACCAGGAGCGCCTCGGGCCCGGCCGGGGCGAGGATGACGCGGCCGCCCTCGATGAGGGGGCACTGGCCGGCGTACCACGGCGGGACGCGCGTCCCGAAGTCCTTCACCAGGTCGAGGGCCCAGCGGAACTCGCCCGTCTTCGGCTCGAGGCACGTGACGTGGCACTTCGGGCCCAGCGAGACGACCGCCCCCTCCGTGACCGACGGCACGGTGCGCGACATACCGTGGTTGCGCTTCACGTCGACGGGATAGGAGTAGCGCCAGATGTCTTTTCCGTCGGTCAGCGAGAGGCACCGGAGGACGTCGGCCTTCTTGCGGCGGTCGTAGTCGAGGACGTAGACGCGCCCCTCCCAGATAGCGGCGGCGGCGTAGCCTTCGCCGACCTCGATCTCCCACAGGCGTTCGGGCCCGTCCGTCGGCCACGACTTCGCCAGGGCCGTGAACTCATCGCTTATGCCGTCGAAGTTCCGCCCGCGGAAGCGCGGCCAGTCGCCGAAGACCTCGGCGGGCACGCCGTCGCCCTGGACCAGTTGGGGCTTGGCCGTCGACGTGGTCGGCTGCATCGTGTCCGTGCCGGGGGGGCGGTCGGTCCCCGGGACCCGCTCGGCGACCTCGATGGGGGGGCCGCCGAAGAGCCAGACCCCCAGCATCGCCACGCACGCCACGGCTGTGGCGGCAGGGACCAGGATGCCGAGGAGGATCGCGATCGCTTTCACAAAGGGCTTCCTGGAAACCAGTTACGCGCCTGGACCATTATACGCGCGTCCGCCGCCGGGGCATACCCGCTGCCGCCCGAGGGCAGGGCGGCCACCCTACTCGTTCCGCAGGGCCCCGAGGAGCGGCCCGCGAAGGGCCGCCACGGCCGCCGCGAACGTCCAGACCGCTCCGCTCGCGACGACCGCCCCCAGCGCCAGCGCGAGCGACGCCCACGGCACCGGCGACCGCGGCGACGCCAGCGCCGGCACCACCGCCACCCCTGCGGCCGCTACGCCGCACACCAGGCCCATCGCCAGGAGGCCCCAGTGTTCGGACAGGACGAGCCAGCGGACCTCGCCCCTGCTGAATCCAACCGCCCGCAGCAGCGCAAGTTCCCCTCGTCTTTCCAGAACGTTCCGCAGGACGACCAGGCCCAGGCCGACGCTGCCCAGGATCAGGCCCAGGCCGCCGAGGACCTGGAAGATCGCCAGGTACGTGTTCTCGACGGCGGCGAAGGCGGCCAGCCGCTCGGCCGCCGGCACCAGGGCGAGCCCCACGTCCTCCAGGCCGCGCGAGAGCGCCTTCGACGCCGCCTCGGCCCGGTCCGCCGGCGCGTCGATGAGGAACATCCGGTACCCCCCCTCGCTCGGGAACCGCGCGACGAAGTCGCGCTCGGCAATGACCAGGTTCCCCTGGAGGACCGAGTTCGCCAGGGCCCCGACGATCCGCACCCGCATCGGACGCCCGCGGTCGTCCGTGTAGTCGAGCGTGTCGCCGACCGACTTGCCGAGCGACCACGTGATCATCGTGTCGTCGCCGACCGCCGGCACGGCGCCGTCCTCGAGCGGCTCGTCCAGGAGCGTCCATGCCGATCGGCCGGCCGCCGGCGGGCGGATCGTCCGCACGAACGTAAACGCCCCGCGCTCGGCGAACGCCCGCGGGTCCACGCCGACCAGGGCGGGCCTTCGCGCGCGGCCGAGGTTCAGGCACGATGCGTCGTCGCCCTGCCGCACCCGAAGGGGCACCACCGCAACGCCCTCAAGCGGCGCCCGGGGCAGGCCGAAGGCCTGGCGGCCGCGCTCGGTGTTCAGGTCCTCGCGCACGGGCATCGACGACGTGCCGAAGAGGCCGAAGCCGCCCGTGCCCGCCTCGCGGCTCGCGGCCCCGGCCGCCGGGTCCTGCCGGTTCGCCCCGATGGCCACGACGAGGAACGCGCCCACGGCCAGGAGCGCGACGGTCGCCAGGCTTCGCCCGCGCCGGCGCGTGATGTTCCGCAGACCCAGGCCGCGCAAGGTCAGCCGCGCGCGTCCGCTCGTCCGGCCGAGCGCCACAAGCAGCGTGCGCGCGAAGGCGAGACCCGCCACGAGGACCAGCGTCCCCGCCGTCATGAACGCCGCGACGAGGTCGACTCGGCGGGCCGCCCCGAGAACCGCCAGGACCGCCGCCCCCGCCGCGCCCGCCACGCCGATGGCGAGGCTCACGCGGCCGCGCCAGCGCACGCGCTTCGCGGCAGACGCCTCGACGCCTGCCCCGAAGGCCAGGAGGTCGCGCGCCGGCCGCCGCACCAGCCGCCGCACGCTCAGCCAGATCGTCCCGAGGGCGATCACCAGGCCCGCGGCCGCGCCGGCGCCGAGCGTCGCCCATGCGGCATGGTAGTCGATCCGTGCGGAGCCGACCGCGTCGCTCCAGACGGTCGCCAGGCCGTGGAGCATTGCCCGCGTGTAGAGCGTGCCGAGGGCGCATCCGGCGGCGCTTCCGACGAGCGCAAGCGCGCCGCCCTCCAGGAGCATCAGCCGCACTACGCGCCGCCGCGGGATGCCCAGCGCCAGAAGCGTCCCAAGTTCCGCCGCCCGCTGCTCGACGCCGAACGCGAACAAGAGGCCCACCAGCAGCATCGCCGCCACGATGAGGAAGAAACTGAACCCCAGGAACAGTTGGCCGAAGTCGGTCGTCGGCTCGGGCGCCCCGCCGCCGACCGGCTGGAAGAACAGGCCCAGGTCCGCCGGCCGGAGTTCCCGGCGCAGGGCCGACGCGACCTGCTCCTGCGTCCGCCCCGCGGCCGGAACGCGCACCGCCGTCAGGCTGCCGAACCGGTTCCCCCACATCTTCTGCCCGGCGGCCAGCGTGACGAACGCCTTCGGCGTGCCGCGGTGCTCGTTCCAGTAGGCCTCGTCCTTTGGCCGGATCTTGCGCGTGTCGATGGGGATGCCCGGCTTCCAGTCGCGGCAGTTCTCGACGTCGGCGAGGCCGGGGAAGTCGGGCATGAGCGTCGGGTCGGCGGCGGTGCCCTCCAGCGGCACGACGCTGCGCACGCGAAGCGCGCTCGAGGTCTCGCTGAGCCCCCCCGTCGGCCCGAGGACGAAGTACCGGAGGTCCAGCGTGTCGCCCGGCTTGGCCGCCAGGTCCTCGGCCAGCCACGCGTTCAGGACGATCTCGTCGTCGCGCATGTCGCCCGGCAGGACGCCCTGCGGCATGGCGGGCGACGCCGCGTTCGCGCCGAGCGGCCCGATGGCCGTCACCATGGAATAGGGCGTCGCCCGGTCGCCCAGGCGGAGTTCGTTCACGAGGTACGTGAGGACGCCGACGGCGTCGGGCGATGCCTTGGCAGCGGCCGCCGCGACAGGCTCGTCGAGGAACACGCGGCGGCTCCGGAGTTCGAACACGCCGCGCTCCGGGATGGCCGCCACCTCCAGGCCCGCGTCCGCCAGTTCCCAGTGGCGCGCGAATGCCGCGTCGGCCTGCTCGGCGCTCGGTCCGCCCGCGCCGTCGTCCCCCACCAGGAGCAGGTTGGCGGCCCCGCCCGCGAAGCCGGTCTCGCCGGCCGACAGGCCGATCTCTGCCTCGAGCCACCCGCAGTTCAGGAAGGCCGTGACGGGCGAGACCTGGGCGCTCGTGAGGCTGAAGCGGCCGAAGTCGGCGTCGTCCGCGACGGCCTCGACCGTGACCCGCCGCGCGATCGACCCCGCCTGGTCGCCGGAGAACGGCGCGTCGCCCGGCAGGCGGCCGGGCTTCTCGACCCGCAGGAGCACCGTCGCGCACACGCCGACGCCGAGCCGCGCGGCCGCGCGGCGGTTGAGCACGACGCCGCCGCGCGGGGGCGGCGCCTCCATGCGCGCGGCCCCGTCGAGTTGCCAGAACGCCGCGTCCACGCCTAGGACCTGGACCTCCGGGACGCGGACCGATCCGTCGTCGGTCGCCAGCGTACCTGAGAGTTGCAGGGCGGGCGCGGCTGGCGCGTGAAGGTCCGCGGCGATCTTGCACGCGAGCACCGTCCTGAAGAGCCGGTCCGGCGCGGTCAGGGCCAGGGCGACCGACCCGGTCCGCGCGCGGGCGGTCCGGGCCAGGCTCTCGCGCACCGAGTCGCCGATCGCCAGGGCCCCGACGAGTACGGCCGTTCCGGCGGCGCACCCGAGCGCGACGCCGAGGTGCGTCCGCCAGTAGTGCCGAAGGCCGCGCGCGACCAGCGTCCGGGTGTTCACGCTGCGCCTCCCCGCTCGCGGAGCGTCCCGTCCCTGAGTTCCAGGACGCGGCCCATCCGCGCCGCCAGGGCCTCGGCGTGGGTCACGACGATCAGGGCGACGCCCTCCTCGCGGTTGAGGTCGACGAGCAGTTGCGCGAGCGACTGGGCGGACGCGCGGTCGAGCGAGCCGGTGGGCTCGTCGGCCAGGAGGAGCGCCGGCCGGTTGATGAGGGCCCGGGCGACCGCGACGCGCTGGCACTCGCCCCCCGAGAGTTGCCCGGGCCGGTGTGCGAGGTGCGAGCCCAGGCCCACGCGCTCCAGGAGACCCCGCGCACGCGCCTCGGCGTCGGCGGCGCCCGGCCCGCCGCCCCCCGCGAGCGTCGGCACCAGGACGTTCTCCAGCGCCGTGCACTGGGGCAGGAGGTGGTGCAACTGAAAGACGAAGCCGATCCGGCGGTTCCGGACGGCCGCGAGGCCCCTCTCCGGGAGGGACGCCAGGTCGCGCCCTTCCAGCAGCACCCGCCCCGATGTGGGCCGGTCGAGCGCGCCGATGAGGTTGAGGAGCGTGCTCTTGCCGGAGCCGGACACGCCGACGACGGCCAGCCGCTCGCCCGCCGCGACCCGGAGCGACACGTCCTTGAGGACCGCGAGCGTCCCCGCGCCCTCGGGCGAGTCGAACTGCTTGGCGACGTGGTCCAGTTCCAAGAGCGCCGTGTTTTCAGCCATGTGCACATGTCCTCTTGCTCTCGGGGCCGCGCCGCGGATGGCCGTGGTCAGGCCGTCGCGTGCGGCCCGGCGAAGCGCCTCTGGGCCTCGGCGAAGGCGGACGCCACCTCGTCGGCCATGCGCTCGACGCCGAACCGCTCGACGACGGCCGCGCGGCCGCGCGCCCCGAGGTCCCGCGCCCGCACCGGCTCCGCCAGCACACCCTCCAGGGCGTCGGCCAGCGCCTCCGCGTGGCCCGGGTCATATAGAACGCCGCCCCCCGTCGCTTCGAGCAACTCCGGGAACACGCCGAGGCGCGGCTCGACGACCGGAACGCCCGAGGCGAGCGCCTCCAGGACGCAGAGGGCGAACGCCTCGCCGCGCGGCTCCGGCACGCACAGCACCGACAGCGACCGCAGGAACGCGGCCTTGGCCTTCGGGTCCGGGTGGAGGAGGAACTCGACGTCGTCCGCGAGGCCCTCGGCGGCCAGGCGGCCCCGCAGGGCCTCGACGAACGGCTCCTCGGCCGTCGTGCGCCCCCCGGCCACGCGGAGTTTCACGCCGGCCACGCGCCCGCGCCGCCGCAACCGCACGTACGCGTCCACCAGCACGTCCAGCCCCTTGGCCGGCGACATCTGGGCGAGGAACCCGACGGCCGGCGGATCGGGCGGCGCCGGTGCCGGCGCGTAAGCCGCCAGGTCGATCCCGGGATACACGACGCGCGTCCGCCCCGCGGGCGGCACGAACCGCCGCTCGACGACGTCCGCGTAGTAGCGGCTCACGGGCAGCAGCACGTCCGCGTCGCTCATGTGGTTGCGGACCGTCGTCCACGCCTCGTGCCGGTACGGCTCGGGGAGCGAGTCGAGGAAGGCGTCCTCGTCCTGGAGCATGCACGCGATCGGGACGGCCAGGCGCGACTTGATCTCGCGCGCCAGGCCCAGGAGGAGCGCGTTCGACAGCGACACGATGTCCGGCCGGTGCTGCGACGCCAGCCAGTCGACCAGCCGCTCGAGTTCCTTGGCCTGGCGGCCGTGTTCGCCGCGGAGCATCGACAGGGTCGTCTCGCCCAGGTCCTCGGGCCGCGTCATGCCGGCCCGGTGGGCCGCCCACCCGAGGAGCGGCCGCGCGTCGAAGAGGCGGTCGAGCCACCGCGGCGTCCGTCGGAACAGGGCGAGTTTCTGCTGGAGGTAGACGTTGATGCCGCCGAAGAAGACGGGCGTGCGGCCGGCGGCCGCCGGCACGTCGGTCCCGAGCGGCAGGTACAGCGGCACCAGGAGGACGTCGTGCCCCCTCGCCCGCAGCGCCACCACCAGGGCGCTGTCGCGCAGGCAGTTCTCGCAATAGAAGTCCGGGCCGGAGCCGGGCGTGATCTGGACGATGCGCATGGGGCCGATCCGATCAGGGCTTCGCGCCGAAGGCGTACACGCAGCCGTCGTCGGCGCCGACGACGACGAGGCCGCCCCCCACGGCCGGGCTGCTGGCGACCGGCTCGCCGATCTCGTAGGACCAGAGTTCCTTGCCGTCCGCCAGCGCGACGAGGTACACCCTCCCGTCGTCGGACCCGACGACGACCTTGTCGCCGCAGATGACGGGGCTCGAGTTCACCTCGCCGCGCGTCTCGAAGGTCCAGAGCGGCTGCCCCGTGTCGCGGCGGAGGGCGTGCAGCCCCTGGTCGCGCGACCCGAAGACGACCCGGTCTCCCGCGACCGCCGCCGACGAGTAGATCGCGAACTCGCGGTCCGCGTACCGCCAGACGACCTTGCGCGCCTGGAGGTCCACCGCCAGGAACTCGTTGCTCATGGTGCCGACGTAGGCGACGTTCCCGACGACGGCGGGCGACGCCGCGATGTAGGCGCCGGCGTCCACGTCGGCAGCCGCCTTCCCATCGGCCGCCGAGACGGCCCTCAGGCGCGCGTCGCAACTGCCGAAGACGGCCTTCCCGTCGGCAACGGCCGGCGATCCGTTGATATAGTTCTCCGCCTCGTAGATCCAGACGCCCTCGCCCGTTTCGGCGTCGACGGCGTGGAGTTTCGCGTCGTAGCCGCCCACGAGGATCCACGTCCGGTCGCCCCGCGGCGAGCGCACCAGGTTCGCCGACCCGAGGATCTGGTCATCCGTGTGATACGTCCATCGGAGCCGCCCCGTGGCCGCGTCGAGGGCGTAGAGGGCCCCGTCCGAGGAGCCCACGAACACCTTGCCGCCCGCCAGGAGCGGCGGGGCCTGGACCAGGCCCTCCGTCTTGAAGGCCCAGACCTTCGTGCCGTGCGCGAGGTCGATCGCGTAGACGTTCTCGTCGTCCGAGCCGACGAAGACGCGGCCGCCGCCGATGACGGGGGACGACTTGACGGCGTCGCCCGTCTTGAACCGCCACCGCAGGGCGAGCCGGTCCGGCAGCGTCCCCTCGGCCATGCCCGTGAGGGCCGGCCCGCCGCGGAACAGGGGCCAGGACGCCTCGGCGAGGGACGGACCGTGCGCGTCGCCCTCGGGCGGCGCACCGCTCGGGCCGCCCTCGCCGCAGCCGAGCGCCAGGCCCAGCGCGAGCGCGCCCAGGAGGGCGGTGACCGGTCTCGGCCGCCACGGCCCGTCTGAAGCCCGGGTGCCCATCGCGTCCTCCCCCAGCGCAAGTCCATTGCCCAGTATCCGCGGCCGCGCGCGGCCTGACAAGGCCCTACCCCGCGAGGCCGGCGGCCCGCACGCGGCCGAGCGCCGCCACGGTGAAGATCACCGGGTAGAGCCGCTCGGAGTACCAGAGCCGCGCGAAGTAGAGGCCGATGGGGGCCGGGTCGAACCGCGTACCCTCGGCCGTCCGCCGGATGAGCCAGGCGGCGCCGCGTGCGGCCGCGGCGCGGGCCCGGCCGGCGGTCTCGGGCGGCAAGCGGGCGGCGACTCGCGCCAGGGCGTCGACGGCAACGGCCGTCTCCTCGATCGAGGGCGGGACGGCGGGCGCGGCGCCCCAGCAACCGTCCGCGTCCTGGGCCGCCAGGAGCCACGCCGCGCTGCGCGCGAGCATCGCCGCCGTGTCCTCGCCGCCGCGCTGCGCCAAACCCGCGAGCGCCGCCACGACCCGCGCAGTGCCGTAGGTCGGGTTCTCCTCGTTCGGGGCGGCCGCGTTGCCGAACCAGAGCGGCGTCCACGCGCCGTCGGGCGACTGCGCCGCCGCGAGGTAGGCGAGGGCCCGGCGGATCGCGCCGCCCGTCCGCGCGCGGTCGGCCGCGGGCAGGTCGTCCAGCCAGGCCGACCACGCCGCCAGCGCGTGGGCCGTCAGGTCCGGGCTGCTCCGGTCGAAGGGCAGGGCCCCCCATCCGCGGCAGAAGGTCGGGACGCCGCCATCGCGGTTCTGGAGACCGAGGAGCCAGCCGACGCCGGCGCGGGCGGTCTCGCGCGCGGCCGTGTCGATCGGGCCGAGCGACCTGAGGGCCGCCAGCGCCCCGGCCGTGTCGTCGGCGTCCGGCACGCCGCCCGACTGGTCCGTCCACGCCCAGCCGCCCGGCGCGGCCGCCGTGTAGGGGTGCTCGGCGCGGTGCTGGCACCCCAGGAGCCACGCCCGGACGCGCCGCCGCTCCTCGGCGGGAAAGGTTGTGGCGGCGTCGGGCTGGGCCGCGAGCGCGCGGGCGGCCAGGCTCGTGACCCACGTCGCGAGGTCCGTGTCGATGGGCCAACTGCCGTCGGCCCGCACGGATGCGCAGAGGAATCGAACGCCGGCCGCGATCACGGCGTCGGCCGACGCCTGCCCGGGCGTCGGGCCGAGCGCGGCAAGGGCCATCACGACGAAACTCGTCAGGGGCGTCGCCTCGATGAACCCGCCGCTCGCGGGCTGGACCTGGGCGGCCACGCGGAGGGTCGGCCCCCGCGCGAGGTCCCGCACCAGGCGGGCGACGGGGTTTCGCGTCGGGCGGAAGCGGTGCCGCACCTGCCCGATCGCGATCAGGGCGGGCAGGGCGTAACTGACGACGGGCAGGCGCAGCCGCCGGAGCCAGCCGCGCGGCAGCGCGGCCAGTTCGAAGGGCAGGGGCTGGACGTATCGCCATGCCTCGCCCTGCGGGCCGAGACGCCCTGCCAGGGCGGCCATCGAGAGGATCGGGGCGGAGAACGTCCGGTCGTCCGCGTAGCGGGCGTCGACGGCCCGGGCGATCGCGGCGGGGTCGAGGCCGCCCGCCCGGGCCCGCAGCCACGCCGCGGCCCGATCGAGCGCCGGGCGGTGGGCCGCCTCGGCCTCCGGACCCGCGGCCGCGTAGGCCGACCACGCGAGGACCGTCGTGCTCAGGTTGCTCGGACTGTCGGGGGTGTCGCCCCAGCCGCCGTCGTCGTTCTGGTCGCCGGCGAGCCACGCGAGGCCCGCGCGGACGAGCGGCGCGTGGGCCCGCGCGTCGACCCGGGCCAGGGCCGTGACCGCCGTCGCCGTCGCCAGGGCACTCGACGCGAGTTCGCCCGCCCAGTGGTCGCCCGCTGCGGCGCGCTCGGCCAGGAGGCGCCGCCGCGCGGCACCGAGCGTTCGGGCGAGCGCGTCCGGGTCGATCGGCATCGTCATCCGTCCAGATGACCGAGGGCCAGGAGGCCGTACCACGTGTACTCGCAGTCGACGGCGTCGTCGGCCCAGTGCCCGCGGAAGCCTCCCTCGTCGGACCAGAGGCTGTCGATGAAGTCGAGGCACGGTTGCCGGACGCCATCCACCGGCGCGCCGAGCGTCGCGAGGGCGTGCAGCGCGATGGCCGTCGACAGGAGGTCGGGGATCGGGGTCGACGGCGCTGCCGCGAAGCCGCCGTCGCGGTGGGCGCGGGCGAGGAGCCACTCGGCCACGCCGGGGGGGACGGGCCGCCCGAGTTCCGCCAGGAGCACGGCGGCCGCCGCCGTCGGCGCCGTCAGGCCCCGGGCCTCGCCCGGCTCGTTGGCGAACGCGCCGTCCCGCGTCCGCAGGGCCGCGAGGCACCCGGCCAGCCCGGGCTCGACGGGCGCGCGGGTCCCGAGGTCCTGGTGCGCCCCCAGGGCGAGGAAGCACGCGTAAGCCGTCGCCCTCGGGGCGCCGCGGACGGCGTTGTAGCCGCCGTCGGCCGACCGGAAGGCGCGGAGGCGGTCGCGGAGGTGCCGGCGCCGCGCGGCCCGGGCGGCCCGCTGCTTGGGCGTCGTCTCCTCGCGCGCCAGCGACGCCCAGCACCGCGCCAGGCACGCCAGATGAAGGAAGTCGAGCGACTCGCCATCGCCGAAGGTCTCGAGGTACTGGCGGACCGGCCTCGCAGCCGCGGGCCTGCGGAGCGCCGCCAGGCCTGCCAGGCCGAAGACCGCGTAGTAGAGGTCGCTGGCGGACGCCCGACCGCGGAAGCCGCCGTTTGGATTCATGCGGCTGCGGAGGAAAGCGGCGACGCGGGCGGTCCGGTCACGCAACCGGCTCGGCGCTCTGGCCGCCGCGCGGAGCATCTTGAGCCTGAGGCTCACGGGTGGCCCCTCCGGGCTGGACGTCCCTGAAGATCCGGGAGATGACGCGTCGGAGGATGCCCTTGAGGCCGCTCCGGGTGAGGGCCCCGAGGGACGCGACGGCCTCGCCGCGGTAGGTGGCAAGCAGGTCGTGGGCGGCCTGCTCGACGCCGAGTTCGGTCAGGGCGGTCCGGACGGCCTCCTCGCGCGTGTCGAGCTGCA
>Ga0315294_10004680_pt1 | contig 14972 bp, 13 predicted proteins | sample YL17G13_40_MG_FD_203626 | JGI IMG/M metagenome (GOLD analysis project Ga0315294, IMG submission 203626) | Sediment microbial communities from Yellowstone Lake, YNP, Wyoming, USA - YL17G13_40 | ecosystem: Environmental > Aquatic > Freshwater > Lake > Sediment | place: USA: Wyoming | collected... | reverse complement strand
TTCTGCCATTGACTCCGCCACCAACCACTTCTGGAATACCATCACCAGTAAGGTCAGATATTGTATCAACTGACCAGCAATCACCGCCAACGGTCTGAGCCCAAAGCACGGCACCGGTTTGACCAGACAGAACCGACACCAAACTTGACCATGAACCAACAACAATATCTCTGATACCATCACCATTAATATCGTGAATTGGCACGAGCGTCATAATAACACGAGCAGTCCCAAGGTTATTTTGCCAAATTAAACTGCCATTTGTGCCATCAACACAATAAACCGTGTAAGCCCATCCACCGCCGACCACATCTTTTGTACCATTATTATTTGCATCATCAACTGATGCGACATATTCGACTGAATTTGGGGTAAGATATGACCACATTTGTGTACCAGTTCTGCCATTTAAACAATATATATGGTTGTCTGCACTGTTTCCACCAGCGGCAAGAATTACTTCTGGAACTGTATCATTATTCAAATCAATATGCGGGGTAATACACATTCCGGCATCCTGTGGTATGAATGTCCAAAGTATATCACCAGTATGTCCAGAAAAGCAGGCAGCAACACCATTGGGGTTGGTGGTTGCCGTACCAACTGAAGCAAGTACCTCGGGATAACCATCATGATTAATATCAACGGTTGGTCTTACACAATAAACCCAACCTGAGTTTGGATAGTACGTATAACTCCAAATTGTGGCTCCGGTTAGCCCATTAATCGCAAAGACGGTTCGACCCGGATATATTCCACCCGGAGTTCCCATAATAATATCGGGAATCGAATCACCGCTAAGATCGTTTATTACCGACAAACCGCGATTGCCCCATATACCGAGCACGTCGGTACGAGTCCAGATATTACTACCATTCAATCCTGAAACTAAAAACAACTTTATCGGTGGCGTAGTTGTTGCGCCATAATAAACAGCCGCCGCAACATCCGGGTGACCATCATTATTATAATCGTAAGTCGGAATCGAGCTGTAAATACCGCCGGTTCCCACATGTGACCAGATAACTTGTCCCTGTGGTTGCATGATTATTACGGATAATATTAGTGCTAACATTTTAGCTCCTTAAAAATAACGCGCAGTAAGTGGATAAAAATACTGCTGCCCATTGTTGTAAAATAAAATTATATTATTCGGGACGGTAATTTATTTTAGTCACTTCTAACTGTGTCAACGGTTGCTTGTGTCCTTTTAACCGACGATACTTTTCGCGGCGGATAAACTTGAAAGTGGTAACCTTTGGTGCGCGGTTATGCGAGAGTACTTTCACATCAACTGAAGCGCCGCCGACTTTCGGATTACCAATCACTGCTTTGTTATCGGTCTTAAGAAATATAACATCATCAAACGTAGCAGCTGTGTCCGGTGCCATGTCCAATTTCGGGACGGTTAGATGCTCGCCGACTTTGGCAAAAAACTGAAATCCTTTAATCCGTACAATCGCAAACATTAATTACCTCCTGGAGTTGTCTGTGGAACTTCGGTCCCGGTTGGCAAAGGGGATTGTTGGGTAGGGGCCTGTTCGGTTGCTCGTTGTGACGCTGCCGGTCTGATTCTCCGCGCTGACAGCAAAACCAAGGCCAGCGAAGTAATCATGAACATGATCGCTATGCCCGATGTTAATCGCGCCATAAACGGAGCTGCGCCACCGCCGCCAAAAAACGTATCGCCGCCGCCAAATACACCAGCGACGCCGCCCTTTTGTGGTTGCTGAAACAAAACAATTACTATCAGCACAACACTAACTAACACATGTAATAAAATAACTAATCCAAACATAGTTCCTCAAATAATAATAACAATTTTTCCTAAAATGTCAAGATGGATTTTTAAGAGAAAAAAATCGCAGATAAAAGATTATTTAATATTGTAAAATTACTTAACCACAACAACTCTTTCTATAATCCTTTTCTCTTTTGTTTCTAATGACAGAAAATAGACACCAGCAGATAACATTTCGGTATTAAGGGGTACATTATAAATACCAGATTTCTTACTTTCATTAACCAATGTTTTTACCAATCGACCAGAAATATCATAAAGTTGTAGCGATACTTTACTTTCAGCGGGAAGTGAAAAGCGGATAGCGGTTAATCTCTTAGCTGGATTTGGATAAACTTCAAGCATTGGATGTATAGCGTTAAGCATAGGGCTTTCTTCTTCTATCCCTACATTTGCAATATTCCAGGTATTTCCGCTATTATATGTATAAAGCACATAACTATCACCAGCAATTAAGCCATGCAGAGTGTCGGCAAAGTCAACATCATATAAAGTTGTATTGACATTACTTGTTTGTATTTGCCAGGAGTTACCACTATTATTGCTGTGAATAATTGTACCGCTATGACCGACTGCCCAAGCATGATTACCGACAAATTTTACCGAGCGCAGATATTTTGCTTGAGAAGGAATTATTACATTTTGCCAGGTGTTTCCACCGTTAAAAGTTCTCATTACATTTGCTGACATTGTTCTATCATTGCCGCCAACAATAAAACCATTTAAAGTATCATGAAACTTTATATCAAAGAAGTCATAGATTGTATCTCTTAATAATAATTGCCAGTTTTGTCCCCCGTTAGTCAATTTAACAATATAACCTTGTCCCTTTGTATATAATGTTTCTGGTGGCCATGGATAATATTCTGGATACTTTCCTCCACATAGCCAACAAGTCAAACTATCAAAAGAAGTGACGCCATTGAAAGCTACCATATCATAGGTAAATGGTGGATCGGGTAAAACTATTTGTTGCCAGGTTTGCCAATTATGTGTTGTATCATTTCCGCAAACCGTTCGTCCAATAACCGCATCAGAACACGCTGCCCACCCACAACTGTCATTAATAAATAAGATTCTGTATGCAAAATAGGCTATTCCCTGACCTTGAGGATACCAGTTTTGCCCACCATTCAGCGAATAAAATACATATCCTTGATCAGTTCCAATCCAACCTTTTTGTTCATTTAGAAAGAAAACATCGTAGAAATGCCGCCATGTTGAAAAGCTTTGATTTATCCACGTTAATCCACCATCTGGCGTATGTAACACATATCCCCAGGTATCACTTGCTACAACCCAACCTTTGAGTGTATTTGGCGCCATTGCCGCACCATGAAAGGTATGCGCCCAGGCAATTGTGCAAAAGAGAAATAATAACAACACAAGCCTTTTCATAACATCTCCTTGCGTCTAATATATTAAACGCCTTGATTAAATATGAGCTTATTTTATATCTTTGTCAAGGAGCGTCTTCTATTTCACAACTACTAATCTTTTAATAATTCTTTGTTCTTCAGTCTCTAATGACAGGAAATAAACACCGGTAGGAAGAGTTTGGGAGTTGAGAGTTGCAGAATAATTACCTTGTTTTTTCTGTTCATTAACCAATGTTTTTACTAACCTTCCAGAAATATCATATAATTGTAGCGATACTTTACTTTCAGCGGGAAGTGAATAGCGGATAGCGGTCAGTGTCTTCGCTGGATTGGGATAAACTTCAAGAAGAAATCGGTCAGCGGTAAGCGGTTGGTGGTTTTCTTCAATGCCTGATATTATTGAATCCCGAATTACCGAGATACTGGAACCATGGTAGTTACCAACGTAAATCCTGTTCTGCAAAGGATTATAAGTAAAAGCCTGTGGTTGATATCCGACCCCGAGTGTTGCTATCACTTGATTTGTAAGACCGTCAATTACAGTGACACTGTCAATTGCGGCACATGCACAATAGACTTTGTTGTTGGTTGGATTAAAGACCAAAGCCCATGGAACATCTCCAACTGTAGTGGTTGTGATTATTTGATTGGTTGAACCATCAATTATTGTGATATTATCACTTGCGGCATTAGCGCAGTAAATCTTATTGTTGGTTGAATTCAATACTAATGCATATGGATAAACCCCTACTGGAATTGTAGCAACGACTTGGTTGCTTATACCATCGATCACGGCTACATTACTACCACCAGCACAATAGACTTCATTATTAATAGGATTATAAGAAAATGCACGAGGATAAAACATAGGAATTGTTGCAATTAATTGGTTGGTTGCACCATCAATTACGGATACGCTATCACCGAAATAATTGGGAGAATATACTTTATTGTTGGATGTATTATAAACCATAGCCTCTCCTCCAGACGGCAGTGTTGTAATAACAGAATCGCTGGCCCCATCAATTACTGTCATATTGTAACTATAAGAATTAGCACAATAGATTTTGTTGTTGATTGAGTTATACGTGAATGCAAACGGACTGGCGCCCACCCGAATTGTTGTAATCACTGAGTCCGTTGTACCACTAATAACTGTAACAGTACTATCAAGATTAGGATATTCACCTGAATTAGCGCAATAGATTTTATTATTTATCGGATTATAGAGTAAAGCACGAGGACAAGTTCCTACAATGATAGTTGCAATCACCTGATTTGTTTCACCATCAATTACAGTTACAGTACTATCATAAATTCGATAACCAAACCCATAATTAGCACAATAAATTTTATTATTAGTTGAATTCCATGCTAAAGCAAGAGGATTGTGACCCACTGGAATTGTTGTTTCCAACCATTGAGCAGATGCAGAAGTGAGTAGCGAGTAGAGAGTAATGAGTATAAAAATAGATAAATTATACTTTTTCATACATGCTCCTTATATTCCTCACTTTTAATGTAAGCTAAAATAGTCATTTGTCAAGGAGCGTCTTCTATTTCACAACTACTAATCTTTCAATAATCCTTTTTGATTCGGTTTGCAAAGACAGAAAATAGACACCAGCAGGCACAGTTTTAGAATTAAAAGTCAAAGAGTAATTACCGGCTGATTTATTTTCATCTAATAATGTTTTAACTAATTTGCCGGAAATGGCAAAAAGATGAACTGTAACTTTTCCATGATTAGGCAATGAATAGTGAATCACGGATGTGGACTTTGCTGGATTCGGATAAACGACGAAGTCGTTGCAAGCCGAAGGTGTAGCAATCTCATTCTCTTCAATACCAGATAGTATTGAATCCCGAATTACTGAGACAGAAGAACTAGAATAATTTGCGACATAAACCCGATTCTGAATCGAGTTCCAACAAAATGCCATAGGGTAAGACCCAACCGAAATTGTAGTAATGATGGAATTGGTCACGCCATCAATAACTTTAACATTACCGCTAGTTACATTAGCGCAATAGACTTTATTGTTCTGTGAATTCCAAATCAATCTATAAGGATAACCTCCGACTGGAATCGTTGTGATGACTGAATTGGTCGCACCATCAATCACTGACACGCTATTACTATTAGAATTAGCACAATAGATTTTATTGTTTAATGAATTCCATATCAAAGCATTAGGACCTCCTCCTACGGCAACGCTTGTAATTACTGAGTCTGTTTGACCATCTATGATAGTTACATTACTAGCATTTGTACAATAGATTTTATTGTTTTGCGAATTCCATAGTAAAGCATTAGCATTACTTCCAACGGTTATTGTTGTGATTACTGAATCTGTTACTCCATCAATTATTGTTACCTTATTAGCATTTGAGCAATAAATCTTGTTGTTATGTGCATTCCAAACTAATTTTTGCGGACACGTACCGAACGGGATTGATCCAATCACTGCATTTGTCATACCATTTATCACGACAACGGTGTTGGTGCTCGTTGTCACGCAATAGATTTTATTATTTAATGAATTCCATGCTAAAGTAATCGGATTTTGCCCAACATTTATCGTTGTAATCACGGAATTGGTTTGGCAATCAATGACCGTCACACCACCACCAGTAATATAACATGCGCAATAAATTTGATTGTTTTGTGAATTCCAAAGTAGATCGCATGGTCCCCATCCGACCGTGATATTTCCAATTACTGAATTAGTTTGACCATCAATCAACGTGACTGTGTGATCCCAAATTGAAGAAAATCCAAAAAGAGCACAATAAACCTTGTTGTTCTGTGAATTCCAAACCAAAGCATCTGGTGTAGATCCAACAGTTATATTCCCTTCTAACCACTGTGCAGATGTATTATATAATGGAATACAGAATAGAGAACAAAGAATAAACAACATATGCTTTTTCATAACATCTCCTTGCGTCTAATATATTAAACGCCTTGATTAAATATGAGCCTAATTTATATCTTTGTCAAGGATTTTATTCAATTTTGCAAGTATGATGAGATATTAAATATTCTACCCCGCACCTATTCTCAAACACAGCGTAAATTTAATATAACGTTAATATTTAACTTATGCAATCTCAAGAATAGGTGCGGGATTCTACCTATAGGTAGAGTAAAATATTAGTGCTGACTAATGTATTTTTGATGCGGAAATTAAAGATAATCATATACATATCATATCCTTAAAGCCAATTTCTTGTAACATAGGGGAGGTATCCCCCCTATATAGGACTATTTAAGGTTCTACTGAGAACAGAACATTGAAAACAGGTTATTATAGAAGATATAGCGAGGCTTTGAAATCAGCATATGTTAAGTTATATAACCTGTCATCTGAAAGCAATCTTAATCAGTAGTCTAATACGACTTATAATCAGGATTAAGTCGCGAGATATAACAGGACATAAAACAGACGATTAAAAAGAGGATTAGTTACTAAATTAAGAAGTCAACATTCAAAAGTCTCCGCAGCGAAACCTTGGTCATTGCGAGGGAGTAAAACGACCGAAGCAATCTCCAACTAATACCATCGTATGAAGACGGAGATTGCCACGGGGTTGCTTTCAGCAACAACGCAACGACATATTGGTAATGATTTTATCACACAAATACAGCTATGACAATTATTTTTGGACTCTATACGAGACCCTGAAATAAATTCAGGGTGACATGCAATATTTTTAATTTTACTTCGGCTGAAAGTTTATAAGCCGTAAAAACGCATCCAGTTTAAGACTTGCCCCGCCAACCAAGGCACCGTCAATGTTTTCTTTCGCCATTAAATTATCAACGTTCTCCGGTGTAACACTTCCGCCATAAAGAATGCGCAATTGCGATGCGGTATCTTTTCCGTATTTATCTAGAATATTTTGTCGGATATAAGCGTGAACTTCGTCTGCCTGTTCCGGTGTAGCAGTTTTACCAGTACCGATTGCCCATACCGGTTCGTATGCAATTACAACTTTATCTAAGCTGGTAATATTGGTAAGCCCGCCATTAATCTGCCGTTTTATCACATTAAAGGTCTGGCTTGCTTCCCGTTCCGCCAAAAACTCGCCGACGCACAATATCGGTTTTAATCCCAATCTTAAAGCCGATAGCATTTTTTTATTGACAACTTCATCACTCTCAGCAAAAAACTGCCGACGCTCAGAATGACCGAGAATAACATACTGGCAACCTAAATCCAGAAGAAACTCGCCCGAAATCTCACCGGTAAAAGCGCCTTTGGTTTCCCAGTGCATATTTTGAGCACCGACCTGAATATCCGAACCCTTTATCACATTAGCAACTTCAGTTAAAGCAGTAAATGGCGGGCAGATTAAAACTTCGACATCTGAAGAAAATTTAGAATTTTTAAGCTGCTCGGCAAATACTTTTGCCTCGCTCGGTGTCTTATTCATCTTCCAATTACCGGCAATCAATGGTTTTCTCATTTTTTACCTTTCTAAATTTTTAACCACAAATAACACGAATGAAACGGGTCGCGTAGCGCTGGCGAAGCTTTAGCGAGCCAATTAAACAAATTTAATACCAATCTTTTATTCGTGCTATTAGTCCTATTTGTGTAATTAGTGGTAATCTTTTCTGATATCATTTGTCTTTTAAAGCAGTGATGCCCGGCAATTCCTTGCCTTCTAAGAATTCCAGACTCGCACTACCGGCTGTTGATACAAAACTAATCTTGCCTTTTAATCCAAATTTTTTCAATGCTGAACCAGTATCGCCACCGCCAACCACTGATGTCGCGCCAGCGCTGGTCGCATTTGCAACCGCTAATCCGATTTCTCTACTGCCATTGGCAAATTTATCAATCTCAAACATACCGATTGGTCCAGCCCAGGCAATTGTTTTAGCGTTCTTAATAATGTCTGCAAAAAGTTTTATCGTCTCTGGTCCGATATCTATTCCTGACCAACCCGGTGTTATCGCATTCACATTTACTATTTTGGTACTGGCAGTCGCATCAATCTTATCCGCAATCACAACATCAACTGGTAATATTATTTTCTTCTCAGATAACAGACTCTTTGCTTCAGCCAACATTTCTGAATCAAAGATTGACGAGCCAATTTCATATCCTTGCGCCTTGATAAAATTGAAAATCAAGCCGCCGCCCAATAGCAGATAATCGACTTTGGGTAACAGGTTTTTAATGACACCGAGTTTATCGATAATCTTTGCCCCTCCAATAATTGCAACATACGGTCGCTTGGGTGATTCGGCAACATAACTTAAATAGTCAATCTCTTTTTCCATCAAAAATCCTGCAACCGGTGTTTTAAAGAACTTTGCTATCCCTTCGGTTGAAGCATGCGCGCGGTGCGCGGTCGCGAACGCATCATTGACATACAAATCTCCGAGCATTGCCAAAGACTTGGCAAAGTTTGGATTATTCTTTTCCTCTTCGGGATGGAATCTTAAGTTTTCTAACAGAACCACATCGCCCGGTTTTGCCTGCTGAATTAGATTTTCCGCAATTGAGCCGACACAATCATCAGCAAATAGCACTTCGTGATTGATAAGTTCGGAAAGCCGTTTTGCCACTGGTTTTAAGGAATATTTTATATCTATTTTGCCTTTGGGTTTCCCAAGATGAGACATGAGTATTGTTATTCCATTCTGCTTGATAATATATTCAATCGTCGGTAAAGCTGCGCGAATACGGTTATCATCAGTAATCTCGCCGGTTGGCGACAATGGTACATTAAAATCAACCCGCACCAAAACTTTTTTATTTTTAATATCTAAATCTCGTACTGTCAGTTTTTTCATAGTTTTCTAAATTCGATTAGATGAAGAACCGCTTCTTCACACCAGTTTTTTCCCAATATATTCAAGCAGGTCAATCACCCGGCAGGTATAACCATACTCATTATCATACCATGCAAAGACTTTGACCAGTGTCTTGTCAGTCACGTTTGTAATGTTTGCATCAAAGATTGCCGAATGCGGATTGCCGGTAAAATCAATCGAAACCAGCGGGTCGGTTTCATATTGAATATATTTTTTCATTGGTCCGGCGCACGCTTTTTTAAATGCCGCATTGACATCGTCTTTGGAAGTCTCTTTTTCCACTACGCAGGTGAAATCAACTAAAGAAACATCTGGTGTTGGCACCCGGATTGCACTGCCATCAATCTTGCCCTTCAGTTCCGGGAAAATTATACCAACCAGTTTTGCCGCACCGGTTGAGGTTGGAATCATTGACATCGCCGCGGCTCGGGCGCGCCGCAAATCTTTATGCGGTGTATCCAGAATTTTCTGGTCATTGGTGTAAGCGTGGATTGTTGTCATATAACCACGTTTGATTTTAAAGTTTTCGTGTAATACTTTTGCAACTGGCACAATACAGTTAGTTGTGCAGGATGCGTTAGAGATAATATGGTCGGTCTTTGGGTCATAAATCGATTCGTTTACACCCATCACAATCGATTTTATTGGTGTCTCGCCTTTGGGCGGAGCGGTAATGACAACCTTTTTCGCACCTGCATCAAGATGCGGTTTACACTTCTCATAGGCGGTAAAAATGCCGCTCGACTCAACTACTATATCCACTCCTAAATCTTTCCACGGCAATTTTGACGGGTCTTTTTCTGAGAATGTTTTAATTTCCTTGCCGCTGATAAGAAATGATTTGTCCAGCGACTCTACATTCTCGGTCATGATGCCGTGAACCGAGTCATATTTTAATAGATGGGCAAGCGTTTTGGAATCGGCAATGTCGTTAACCGCAACAAAATCAATATTCTTGCTCTTTAAGCCGACTCTTAAAACCAGCCGGCCGATTCTGCCAAAACCATTAATTGCAACTTTTAATGCCATACTGCCTCCTGATAATATAATATATAAATTTCATTGTATTTCTGAACTTACAGAAATCTTATAGTAATTTTAAGTATAATAAAGAACTGCAGTTGTGTCAACCTATTGACAAATCTGTAAATAGTCTATTATCATAAGGTGTGATATTTAGAAAACTCGCCCCGTATCGGCAATTGTTATATTTAGCTTTTTTTATAACAATGTTTTTCAACTGCGCCTTTTACAATACATTTTACAATGCGGAAAAATATTACCATGAGGGTGTGGAAAAACAGAAGACCAGTCCAACCCAGGCAAAAACGAATTTTGACAAAGCGGTTGAAAAGTCCGCGCTTGTTATCAGCAAATATCCGCGTTCTAAATTTACTCCCCAGGCGTTATTCATTATCGGTATGTCATATTATTATCTTGGCGACTATGCCAAAGCAATTCCCAAATTCGAAAACCTGCTTCTGGTTTTTCCCAATTCCAAACTTGTTAACGAAGCCAAACTATACTGGGCGTTATCGTTAATCGCAACCGAGGATTACAATAATGCGTTAGTAAAATTAGAAGAACTCCGCGCCAGTTTGCCACAGCATAAAACGAGCGGTCAATTTATCGAGCTGGTGCAATATAAAACTGGCGAGATCTATTTGTTAAGAAAGGATTTTGACCAAGCGATTCAGGAATTTCAGGTTTTTACCAATCAGCATCCGAAATCCGACTTGTATAATAACGCTTTACTCTTCTTGGGCGATGCACATCATGTTTTAAAACATTACCCGGAAGCGATAACAAAGTATCAAAAATATTTAGCTCAAACTAAGGTAAAAACCGACGACGCAAAAGCTGATACGAACAGCGAACGAACCAATGTTATTCTGCGGGTTGCCGAGTGCTATATCGAATCTAATCAGGAAACGCAAGGATTGAAAATTATTGATGATATAGTTAAAAGCGATACCATCAAATCAATACAAAAATTGGACAGCAAATCATATCTTGATTTGGGCAAACTGTTCATGCAAATCAATGACCTGACCAAAGCGCGTACCTATCTTAAAAAAGTCAAGGACGTTAAATATTCGGCAGAGGCGTATTACCTTTTGGGAAACAGTTATGAGAGCGAAACTAAATTTGATACGGCAAAGGCGTACTACGATAGTATTGTTGTTAAAAATCTGCAATCGGATTTCAGGGCATTAGCCGAAAGCCGGATTACGCTCTTGCAGATGGTTGTTGAAAAACCTAAGGAAAAGCCAAAAACCCCGAGTCCTGATACATTAAAACATGAAAACAAAACCGAAGAGAATGCATTTGACACTCTAAAAATAGCAGTTGATACGATACAACCACCGAATGAGCTTGATACGATGAAATATACGATTGAGACCGATACATTTATAAACCATATGAAACATGACACGACCAAAATTAATGTGAAAACCGACACAACTAATAAACAGGTTATACCGGACACCTTAAAGAACATCAGTAAAGCTGAGACCACCGCGTATGAAGATTCTGCCTCAAAGCAATTTCATATTGCGGAAATCTACAATATGAATCTTAAGAAATACCAGCAGGCAATTTTAGAATACGAAAAGGTCTGCACTCTGTTTCCGAAAAGTCCGTATGCGCCAAAAGCTTTGTTTGCCGAAGCCTGGATATACAAAAATATTTTAGGTGCGCAAGCCGAAAATAGTCATTACAACTCCGATTTTAAACGGGTATTATATAAGATTATTACTGAGTATCCGAATACCGAATACGCCAATGCCGCAAAAGATATGCTCTTAGAAAAACCCAAGTAATTCTGTGATTAGAAAACAAGCGATAGTTTATAGAAATGAAAAAATCGGGCCTGATATTTATTCGATGTGGCTCAGATGCCCTCAAATCGCCAAAATCGCAAAGCCCGGACAATTTGTACAGATAGCCGTAAATGATTCATACGAACCGTTTCTGTGCCGACCGCTTTCAATCGCCGACTCCACCAATAACATGATACGGATAATTTATCGGGTCATCGGCAAAGGCACCAAAATATTAAAAGAAAAAAAGAAAGGCGAAGTATTATCAATATTAGGACCTTTGGGCAAAGCAATTGCACCAATAAAGAATAAAAATATCGTGCTTTGCGCAGGCGGCTTGGGTATTGCACCTTTATTATACTTAGCCAAAAATCTAAAGAAGAATAATGACCTTATTTTATTCTATGGTGCAAGGAATGAGTCGGAATTAATTTTGCTTAAAGAATTCAAGCCATTATGCGACAAGATATTTTTATCAACCGACGATGGTTCCCGAGGTAAAAAAGGATTTATTACTGATATATTATTCTCAGCTCAGGATATACTTGCCAACGCATACTGTTTATATATAGCCGGACCATCCGCAATGATAAAGAAAATTTCCAATTATAAATTCAACACTCCTAATCTGAAATTATTTGGATTTCTCGAAGAGCGGATGGGTTGTGGATGTGGGATTTGTTTTGGCTGCGCAGTAAAGAAAAAAGAAAATGGTTATCTTCGCGTATGTACTGACGGACCAGTATTTAATTTATCTCAATTAGAATTATGACCAAAATTAAGATAAAGAATCTTATTTTCAAGAATCCAATCATCTTAGCATCAGGTACATTTAGTTTTGGCGATAAGTTTATTTCAGTAGCGAATGAAATGGGTGGTATTGTTACCAAGGGCATTACTTTATTGCCGCGAGTGGGTAATCCACCACCGCGAATTTGTGAAACACCTGCGGGTATTCTTAATTCAGTCGGCTTGGAAAATCCCGGTGTTGATAAATTCTGCAAAGAGATTTTGCCGCGTTTACAATCATTAAAGACTAACTTGATTGTAAATATCTCTGCTAACAGTGCGAAAGAATTTAGCATCTTAGCACAGAAACTTAATGATACGAATATTGATGCTTTAGAAATAAATATATCCTGTCCTAATATTAAAGATAAAGATTGTAATAAAATGATTGGACAAGACCCGAAAGCAACCTATGAAGCAGTAAAAGCGGTTCGCAAACAAACCAAAAAAACAATCATAACCAAACTGACTGCTAATTTTATTGACCCTTTATTAACCGCTCAAGCCGCCAATGATGCCGGAACCGATGCAATCTGTTTAATCAATACTTTATATGGATTAGCGATTGATTCAAAAACCGGCAAACCATTTCTTGGCGGTATTACCGGTGGGCTTTCCGGTCCGGCAATAAAACCATTTGCCTTATACTGTGTTTGGCATGTTGCATCAAAAGTAAAACTGCCAATCATCGGTTGTGGTGGAATTGTGTCGGCTGACGATGTTCTGGAGTATTTACACGCCGGCAGTAAATTAGTTGAAGTCGGCTCGGCTAATTTGCGTAATCCCTATGCCGGGCTTGAAATATTAAAAGAAATAAATAGATTAAGGGGGTAAAATATGACCCAATTAATCCTTGCCGTTCAGGGTGATTCGTTACAAAAAGCCAAGCATATTTATAAAGCGACTCAGGGTTGGGCTGATGTGTATAAAATCGGTATCGATTTATTCACCCATTCAGGCACAAGATTAATCAGTTATTTTACTGATAATGACGCCAAAGTATTTCTCGATTTGAAATTCTGCGATATTCCGACCGTGGTTGCGCGCGCCAGTGAAATCTGCGCCAAATTTGAGGTAACGATGTTCACGATTCATACTATGGGCGGTATTGAAATGATGAAGATGTGTGCTGAACATCTTAATGAATTCTGTGATAAAAAACATATTAAGCCCCGGCCATTGATTTTGGGCGTAACCATTCTCACCAGCATTTCCGACAAAGAGTTTGCTCAAATCTGGGGAACGAGTCACAAAATTGATATGTCATCACACATTACAAGACTTGCCAGCTTAGCCAAAGTTTGCGGGCTTGACGGGGTTGTGTGTTCTGCTCATGAAATCACAGCAATTAAAAAAGCATGCGGTAATAATTTCCTGACTGTGGTTCCTGGTATCCGTGTTATGCCACCTGCTGGACCGGAAACCGAAGGCTTGGAAGGAATGAAAGTCCAGCATGATGACCAGGCACGGTCGGATACACCGGAAGCAGCAAGCCGTCTTGGAGCAGATTATATTGTAGTTGGCAGACCGATTATTCATGCTTTGGACCCGGTTGCCGTGATTGAAAAAATTCGTGAAGATATTAAGAAAGGCAGCAAGTAGAGAGCAGTGAGGAGAGAGCAGATGGACATTGAAAAAATATTAGAGGAAAATAATGTTTTAAAAACCGGGCACTTTTTATTGTCTTCGGGTCTTCACAGCGCAAAGTATTTTGAGAAGTTTCGTATTCTGGAAAATCCTGAACTGGTTGTGATGTTTGGTAAAATGATTGCCGAGCATTACAAAGACAAGGGTATTTCGATTCTCTGCGGACCGACCACCGGCGGTGTGATTATCGCATATGAAGTCGCAAGGCAGATGGGATTAAAATGCATCTTCGCCGAATCAAAACCGCCAGAAGCAGGTCGGGTTATCCGGAGGGGCTTTACAGTTCCAGAGGGTGCAAAGATTCTGGTCGTTGATGATATTCTTACGACCGGCGGTTCAATCAAAGAGACGCTTGATGCCTTAAAATCTTTTCCCGGTAAAGTTATCGGAATTTCAGTCTTGATTGACCGTAGTAGTGAATTGATTAAATTTAACGAGATGGTTCCAGAAGTCGAATTCTTTGCTTGTTATAAGACGGCGGTAAAGAATTACGAGCTTAATAGCTGTCCGTTATGTAAAGTCAATATTCCGCTCCAGGCACCTGGTCGAGGCGGAAAGACATAAAACATTATATCTACCCGATTACTTTTTCTTATGGGAAGGTTTATCCCGTTAGAAAAGACGAGGCGCTGAATTAATTTCATCATCTACGATATTATCGAATCGCCAATCGGTTTTCTAACGGGATTTATACGCTG
>Ga0315294_10004679_pt1 | contig 14974 bp, 14 predicted proteins | sample YL17G13_40_MG_FD_203626 | JGI IMG/M metagenome (GOLD analysis project Ga0315294, IMG submission 203626) | Sediment microbial communities from Yellowstone Lake, YNP, Wyoming, USA - YL17G13_40 | ecosystem: Environmental > Aquatic > Freshwater > Lake > Sediment | place: USA: Wyoming | collected... | reverse complement strand
GCTTTGGAGACGTCGGAGCCTGCATCGCCCCAGTCGGCAACGACCTCCACCCCCGGGATGTATTGATTCTTATTCAGCCACTTCCAGGTGGTCACCCAGCCATGGAAGGCCGGTGTCTCGGTGGCCGCATAAGACCCGGTCATGTTTCCCAGGAAAAAAACCCGCACCTTGGTGGGCGCCTGGGCCATGGAAGGACCCACAAAAAGGAACCCCATCAAAAAGAAAAATACCAGCAGGATCCCCAGGACTTTCCCCCCTCTGTTCTCCCTTTTTTTCGCCTTCATCCGTTTTTGCCTCCTTTCCGTTTCTCCTCCCCCCTTTAGTAGGGGAAGGGCCATATGCGCATGGAAGCTTTGAGCGTTGCCCAGCTGTGGGCCAGCCCCCGGGGTTCGAAGATGAGGAAGAGGATGATCACCGTGCCGAAGGTGATGGGTCCGATGGCGGCCGCCACCGTGTCGGCGATCGCCGGAAAGGCACTGACCAGAGCCGGGGTACTGGCCATGGTGAGCTCGGTCAGGAGTTTTATAAAGACGACGCCGAAGATGACCCCGATGGCGCTCCCCATGCCGCCCACGATCAGCATCCCCAAGTACCAGATCGAATTTAGCAGGGTGAAGTGTTCATACTGGGCCACCCCCAGGTAATGAACCATCAGCGAGCCCCCCACGCCGGCAAAGATGGAAGAAAGGCCAAAGGCCAAAACCTTATAGCGAAAGATGTTGATGCCCATGATCTCGGCGGCCACGTCATTGTCCCGGATGGCGATGAATGCCCTTCCGATCTTGGTGCGCAGGAAATTCCTGGCAAAGAAACTCATGAGGATGGTGAAAGAAACGATGAGAAAGAACCATTTTTGCTCCGTGTTGAAGGTGATCCCCCCCAGGGTCGGAGAATTGGCCCGGCAGCCGAAGATCCCGTTGGTGATCGTCGGCAGATGGATGATGAACCACGGGAGTACATACTGGGCGGCCAGCGTTGACATGGCGATATAAAACCCCTTGATTCTCAGGGCCGGGAGCCCGAAGGCAAACCCGATCACCCCGGAGGAGATGGCCGCCAGGGGTAGACAGGCCCAGAAAGACAATCCCAGTTTCGTCGACAGGATGGCGCTGGTATAGCCGCCGGCCATCATAAAGGCGGCTTGGCCCAGATTGATCTGGCCGCAGTATCCGGTTAGGATATTCAATCCGTGAACGACGATGATGGTGATACAGGTCGTGTTCAGGATACTCAACAGGTAATCGGAAAAGAAGATCGGCGGGAGGGTGTACAGAAAAAGGAGAAAGACGGCCATGAGCACCTTGTGAAAATGGGTGCGCAGGATAGACATACTGATGGTATCTTCATAGCGCACATCAAAAGTTCCGCACGGTCGATGGTGCATGGTTCAGACCCTCTCGATCTTTTTATAGCCGAAAAGGCCATGGGGTTTGAAGATGAGGACCACGAGCATGATGATATAGGGGGCAATCTCTTTTATCCCTCCGCCCACGTACCTGTCCAAATAACCCCCGCCCAGGTTCTGCAAGATCCCCACGGAGATTCCGCCCACAACCCCTCCGCCCACCGATTCCAGGCCCCCGAAGATGACCGCCGGGAAGGCATACAGGCCCAGGGCTCCCAGCGAAGGATCGACCCCCATAAAAGAAGCGGAGATAATCCCGCCGGCGGCCGCGGTCAGGACCGCGATGAACCAGGAGATCATGAAGATCCGGGTGACGCTGATCCCGACCGAACGGGCCAGCTGATGGTCCTCACTGGCTCCGCGCATGGCCAGGCCCTGCCTGGTATAGCGGAAGAAGTAGACGAAAATCCCCAGGGCGATCATACAGGCGAGAAAGCAGACGAGTTGATTGTAAGGGAAAACAAGACCTCCCAGATGGAAGGCCCCCCGGGGGAGGAAGGGGGGTTTGTATACTCGACCGGGGCCGGGCCAGATGAGGACGACGATGCCGTTAAGGATCTCACCCAGGGCGATCGTAGCCATGGCCGCGGCCAGCAATGGCTGCCCGATCAGGGGACGGAGGATCAGGCGCTCGATTAAGAATCCCAGCATGGCCGCCCACAGGAATAAGAGGGGAATGCTGATCCAAAAAGGAAGGCCGAACGGGACGAGAAAGGCCCAGAAGATGAAAGCCCCAAAGACGACGATGGCCCCGTGAGCGAAGTTGAAGACTCCGGAGGCCTTGACAATAATGATGACCCCCACAGCCATCAGGCCGTAAACCCCGCCCATCATAATCCCGGTAATCATCAACTGGCCGAAGTACAACATCTCCCCCTCCTCAGGCCACATCCTGGATGTGGATGGCGGTGGTGATTCTTCCCTTGCGGCCGTCCCGGTATTTGACCGCCGCTTCGGAGACGATCTCCTTTTCCCCAGCGTAGATGGCGCTGGACAAATCCTTATATTTATCTTCCAGGAACCACCGGCGTAATTTCCGCGTGCGGGTCATCTCCCCTTCATCCGGATCGAACTCCTTGTGGAGCAGGGCGAACTTTTTTATCTGCAGGTTCGCAGGGAGGGCCTGATTGACCCTTTGTATGTCTTTCTGGATCAGACCGTACACCTCGGGCCTTTGCGAAAGGCTTACAAAGGTGGTGTAGGGAACCCTTTTCTTCTCGGCCCACTTGCCCACATTTTCAAAATCGATGGTAAGGATGGCCGAGACGAAATCCCTCTCGCTGCCGATGGCGATGGCATCCTTGATGTACGGGCTGAACTTGAGACTGTTCTCCAGGTACGTGGGGGAATACCTCGTGCGATCCTTGAGGATCATCATGTCCCCCAGGCGGTCGAGGATGATCAGGTACCCTTCGGGGTCGATGACCGCAGCATCGCCGGTATGGAACCATCCTTCCCCGTCGAAGGCTTTGCGGGTGGCTTCGGGGTTGTTGTAGTACCCCTCGCACATGTTTTCCGCTTTTAGCACCAGTTCACCTTCTTCGCTGATCCGGAGCTCAACTCCCGGCAACGGGCGGCCCGAGGTGCCGACCTTGACCAGCTCCGTGGGAACGGAAGTCAGGTAAAGTGCTTCGGTAAGGCCGTACATATCCTTGATGGGCACCCCGATGGCATGGAACCAGGTGAAGATATCCGGGCCCAGGAGCGTTCCGGCCGTGATTCCCAGCCTCAGTTTCAAAAGACCCAGGTAATTGCGAATCGGGCGGAAGATGATCCAGTCGCAGAGGGTATTGAGAAGAGCCCAGAATAACGGAGGATGCCGATGCTCGTTCAGACGGTATTTCGCGGTCCGGTAGCCCACCCGCATGCACAGGTTATACAGGGCTCTCTTCACCACCCAGGCGTCGTTGATCTTCATCTGCACCGTCGAGTGCAGACTTTCCCACTGCCGGGACCCAAAAAGCAAGAAGTTCGCCCCGATCTCCCGGATATTCTCCTGAACGGTCTCCGGCTCCTCGGGAAAGTTTACCTTCATCCCTTCCCGGAGCCACCAGCCGATCCCTAATCCCTGCTCCGTGATCCAGGCCCCGGGGGCGAAGGAGAGGTATTCATCCCTTTCGGTCATCCCGTCGATGACCGCCCCGCGATCCAGGGAAGAGCGGAAATAATCATAGGTGAGCATGACCCCTTTGGGATGGGCTCCCGTAGTGGCCGAGGTGTAGCAGAAGACCCCCAAGTCACTTCCCTTCCCCCGGCTGATATTCTCCTCGAACAAGCCCGGCTGGGTTTGCTCCAGCTCCCGTCCCAATTCCTGAACCTGAGCCAGGCTGATCAGATAGGGGTCCTTGTAGGCGGACATCCCTTTGGGGTCCCAGTAGACCACCTTGCGGACGTTGGGCAGTTCCTCCCGGATCTGCAGAATTTTGTCGCACTGCTCCTGGTCCTTGGCAAAGGCCAGAACCGCTTCGCTGTGATTGACAATGTACTGGATTTCCGGGGGAGTGGCGTCGGTGAAGATGCCGATGGAGATGCCCCCCGCCGATTGGACGGCCAGTTCCGCCCAGTACCATTCCGGGTCGTTGTCTCCGCAGATGCAGACCTTTTCGCCCCGCTGCAGGCCCAGGCGGATGAGCCCCAGGGAGAGGGCCTTGATATTCTGATAGCAGTCCTCCCAGGTGTACTCATTCCAGATGCCGTATTTTTTCTTGCGCATCGCTACTCGGCGGTTCCCGTATTTTTCCCGATTGCGGAGCAGAAGTTTGGGGAAGGTATCGGCGGCGTCCATTCTCTTTTGCCCCTATGTCCTTTTTTTGCCCAGGTAAGCCTGGATGACCGCGGGGTTGTTCACGATCGCTTCCGGGGGCCCCTCGGCCACCTTGTGCCCGAAATCGATGACCATAACCCGTTCGGCGATGTCCATGATGGCCTGTATGTCGTGCTCCACCAGGATGATCGTGGTTCCGTGCTCTTCCTGAATGTCGAGGATGAAACGGGCGATGTCCTCTTTCTCCTCCAGATTCATCCCGGCCATGGGTTCGTCCAGAAGCAGCAGCCGGGGCTCTGCGGCCAGGGCCCTTCCCAGATCGACCCGTTTCCGCATCCCGTACGGAAGCGTCCCCACCAGCCTGTCCCGGATGGGCTGGATCTCCAGGAAGTCGATAATCTCCTCCACCACTTTCCGGTTTCGAATCTCTTCCCGGCGGGTCCAGCCGAAATAGAGGGCCGCCGGAAAGGCCCCCCGTTTCATGTGGATATGGCGGGCAGCCATGAGATTATCCACCGTGCTCAGGCCCTGGAATAGTTCAATGTGCTGGAAGACGCGGGAGATCCCCCGGGTGGCGATTTTGTGGGGCGCCAGAGTGGTGATGGGACGCCCTTCGAAATCAATCGCGCCCCGCTGGGGCGGATAGAAGCCGTTGATGCAGTTAAAGATGCAGGTCTTCCCCGCTCCGTTGGGGCCGATGATGGCCAGGATTTCATGCCTCCTGGCTCCGAAGCTGACCCCGTCGATCGCCTTCACTTTTCCGAAACTCAGATGCAAGTCCCTTACTTCGAGGATAAGGGGGGCACTGGCGTTCGCCATTTCCTGAAACCTCCGCTCCGACAAAGCCGGTAGAGAAGGGGCCTAGAATGGTTGATCCCTGCGATCGGAAGGGAACTCGCAGGATCCCCGTCAGGAATTAGGCCGTTTTTGGGCCGCACCTTTTGCCGCCTTCGAGCTCTCGCTCGAATATTGAATGAACCGGTAGGCCTTGACTACCTCCGCGGGGGAGCTGGGAAGGATCCCCTGGATCCATCCCAATAAGATTTGGAGAATGCCGCCGTAGAATCCAAGGGCGGCGATCTGCGGGTTCAGGGACCGGTCGAAATCCCCCGTGCGCTGTCCTTCTTCATATATTTGCCCAATCAGCCGGAAGGCCTGCTCTACCGCCTCTCGATTCTTCTGGAAAAAAGGGGAATGGGGGACAACGTAAATGGTGAGGACTTTCATCAGGTCAGGTTCGCGTTCATAACTGCGGATCAGAAAATTCCCCACCTTCTGCAATTTCAGAGAGGGGGAGATATCTTGGCTTCTGGTTTTTTCGATATAATCAATGAACCGCTGCCAGCGTTCGCGAAAGAGCAAGAGGAGGATATGCTCCTTATTCTTGAAATAATTATAAACCTGGCCATAAGAAATTCCGGCTTCCTTGGCGATATCCGAGACTCGACCCCGCGGGTATCCTTTTTTAGAAAAAACAGCAACCGCCGCTTGCATGATCAGGGCTCTTTTTTCCATACTTCGAGCCCTTTTCTCCAAAGTCCGCCCTCGCGGAAAACGGTTTCGGGAAAGAGCCTTATGGTTTGACCGTGCCAATTTTGCCCCGCAATCAGAAATTGATTGACATGTCAATCAGGCTTCTAGCATTTTGCCGAATTATCTGTCAAGAGAAAAATGGGATTCGTTTTTTTCTCCTCGTTTCGTAAAATACTCGGCCTAGGAACAAAAGGAAGCGCTATCTCCTGAGGCGGGTACTGAACCGCACAAATAACAAATATCTTGCCAGGGACCGAGCCCTTGCAAGAATTGAGATGGGGGAGGAAAATGATGGACCTGGGAAGGCCATTTTTACTTTCTGACCCAGCAATGAACTTCCCGCCGATGTGCGCAGATGCTCCCAGAGATGGCCAGATGCGGATATGGTTTTCGAATCGGAACTATTTTCTTTGAAGGTGTTGACGCCCCATACGGACTTTCGAAAAATTAGATTTTACCTGGTTTGAAACGAATCCCGGGCTGGGTGCTGCGTGTCTCGGCTGGGCCTCACGTTTCCTATCCTACCATCAACATCCCGCCATCGATGTTGAATGCCTGTCCCGTGACGACGGACGCTTCCCGGCTGGCGAGATACACGACGAGAGGGGCGATCTCCTTTGCTTCAAGACGGCGGCCGATCGGCGTCAAGCTTGCCTCGAATTCCGCGATCGATTTAGAGCAGATGATGTATGATTGGTCTTCCTTGGGTTGCCAATGGTTCAGACGGAGGATTATAAAAAAAGGGGCCGGAAAGGCCCGCGAAAAATTAGAGACCGCGAGAACCTTCGATCCCTATCCAACGAAGCTCCGGCTCTTCAGAAGGGTAACCAGGTCATCGACTTCTTCTTCAACCCCTTTTCCCGTATCCGTTTGATAGGTCAGGGCAGCCGCCTGACGGTATAGATGGGCCGAAGAAGACCATATCCGCTGCAAATCTTCCTCGAGAGAGACACCTGGGTTTACCCGCGGGCGGTCGGCTGCGCGGACTCGGCTAGCAAGGGTAGGAAGATCAGCCTCCAGAAGAATCATAATTCCGGTGCCCCGCAGGAGGTCGGTATTCCATTCATACCGGGCCGTTCCTCCCCCCAGGGCTATGACCGTTCGCTCCAACAGGGCAAAGCGTTTGCAGATCCGGTATTCCAGTTCCCGGAAAGCCAGCCAGCCTTGCTCCCGGACCAGTTCGTGGAAGGTGTAGGGGCGACCCGCCGGGTCGCCCCTACCGCTTAATTCGCGATCCATCTCCCGGTCCAGGTCGAAAAAAGGCCACCCGATCCGCTGGGCCAAAAGCGTTCCCACGGCGGTCTTGCCGGAGCCGATCATTCCGGATAGGTAGATATTCATTTCAAATCCCTGTTCTCCATCTTTCTTTCTTGAGTCCTGATTCGAAATTCTTCCAGGGATTGGAAAGGCCCCCGGATCCCTTCATAGAGACTGCGCCGCAGGCCTGCCAGATGGTCATAGAAAGCCCGGTTCAAGGGGTTCGGTTCAAAAACTCGCTCCACCGGAGCGATCCTTCGCGCTGCCTCGGCCAAGTCTGCATACCACCCGATTCCCAAACCGGTAAGGAGGGCAATGCCGGTTGCAGTTCCTTCCGTCAGCTCGGGGCGGGCTACGGAGAGGCCGGTGGCATCGGCCCGGATCTGGTTCCACAGGTTGCTCACCGCTCCCCCGCCGACCACCTGAAGGCGTTTGACCCCCGCCCCAATCCCCTCCAAAACCTCAACCATCTCTCTGATCATGAGGGCCACGCTTTCCAGGATGGCCCGCGCCACTTCCCCCCGGCCGTGCCTTAGGTCCAGCCCGAAAAGGACCCCGCGGGCCGCAGGGTTCCATAGGGGAGCCCGTTCGCCGGACAGCCCGGTGAGCCCGATCAGGCCATGGGCGCCGGTCCCCGCCCTTCCTGCCTCCTGATCCAGAATCCGGTAGCGATCCGGCCCGGTCAGATCCGGACAGAATTTCTCGACGAACCATTTCAGAGCCCCGCCTGTGGTTCCCATGACCCCACCCACCATCCAGCCTTCCGAGATGGGATGCGGGTTCAGCAGGGTCCTGCGGCCAGAGTCCAGGAGCGGCCGGTCTGCGGCGATCATCAAGACGTCGCTGGTGCCGGTGACGTTAACCGCGGTTCCCCCTTCGGCAATGCCCGCAGCCAAGGAAGCAACCGTCCCATCGGAAGCTCCGGTCAGGACCGGGATCCCCTGGGGAAGACCCGTGGCCTCAGCCCCTTCCTGGCTGATCCGTCCGGCAATCTCATCTGCCCGGCGAAGCTCGGGAAGAAAGGTTCGGGAAATTCCCGCGACTTTGAGAATCTCTTCGCTCCACTTCCGCCGGACAACGTCATAAAGCATGCTGTAGGAAGCATGGGTGGGGTCGGAGCCGATGGTGCCTGTCAAGCGGCGGATCAAATCATCCTTGATCCCCAAAAAACAGGAGGCTTTAGAGAATTTCTCGGGCTCGTTTCTCCGGATCCAGAGGAGCTTGGCCAGGAAGATCTCCGGGTCCAGGCGGCGCCCGGCAATTTGGTAGAGGCGGTTTTCATCGATCTGGGAGGCAAGGTATGCGGCCTCGGCAGAGGCCCTTCGGTCCATCCATAGCAGGGCCGGGGTGATGGGATGGCCTTTCCCATCCAGGAGGAGATACCCGAGAGCGCTCGCCAAACCCACCGCAGCGATTCGCGAGGGAAGCGTCCCGGCAAGGATTTCCGGAACACACTGGCAGACGCTCTTCCATATTTTTTCAGGATCGACTTCTGCCCGCCCATCCGCTCCTACCAAAACCTGGACCGGCCGGCCGGCGGTCTTTACGATCCCCCCGCTGCAATCCATCAAGTGGGCGCGGACCGATCCCGTTCCAATGTCCAGGGCGACGGTCAGGGGATTCCGGGAATTCATGCCCGGGAGGCGTCCCTTGCCGCCTGGATCAAGGGGGGGAAGCTGTAGGTGGGAATGGAGCACCCGCAGGCCAGGATGAATTTGGTTTTTCCGGCTTGGGATCTGGCGGACTTCACCTGATCCCGGATGGCAGGGGTCGAGATGTAGGCAAATTTCACATGATCGATCCCGCCCATGAGGGTGAGAGGGGTGCGCTTCCGGGCCTCGGAGATTACCGGCCCGCCGTTCAAGTCCGCCCAGGATAGGACCTGCACGGGATAATCCAGGAGGCGGTCCAGAAATAGTTTTTCTCCGTGGGCATGAAGGATGTGGCCATCCCCTTTTCCGGCGATGGCCCTCAGGAACTCCAGGTCGAAGGGGCGCATGAAATTCTCATACTGTTCCAGGGTTAGGAACTCCGCAGAGGCCGGAACCGACAAAAAAATCCCCGCTGAACCCCGCTCCAGGCTGGCCAGGGAATACCGGATGAGATTCTGGTTGACGACTTCCAGGGCCTCCAGGAGGGCCTCGGGGTATTCGGCCATCAATACGGGCATGGCCTCCTTCACCAGGTTACGGCGGAGGGTGTTCCAGGCATTGAAGACCGTGTCCACGAAAGGAGCCTTCCCCTGGAGAGACTTGGCGATGATTTCCAGGGCCTTTAGCTGCTGCCCCATGGGAGTGCGGGCCACCTCAAGGGGGTGAAGTCGTTTCAGGTCGGCGGGAGTGGACATGACCTCCATTCCCTCCGGCATGGGATAGTCATAATCGTTCATGACTTTCAGCAAATCCAGGTCGTAATATTCGAAGAAGTCCAGATGAACCCGGGCCGTCAGCTCGGGGGAAGCATGCTGATTTCCGAAGTGATACCAGACGGAAAACGGGGGGTGATCCACCGGTTTGCCAGCCAGGGTGGCGCGAAGTCTTTCAATTTTGTTCATATCTACCTCCGTAGAAGAGCAAAATTCGAAATTCGAAGCACGAAATTTGAAAGAAGCACCCATTTTCAAAATTCGAAGGTTCTAAACAAATCAGTCTCGGATTTCCAATTTATCTCCCATGATCCCTCCTAAAGCTCCAGGTATGCTTTACGCATCATGGGGTGATTGATCAGGTTCTGAGCCGTGCCCTGCAGGACGATGTGTCCGTTCTGCAGCACGTAGCCCCGGTTGGCGATCGCCAGGGCCATGTTGGCATTCTGTTCCACCAGGAGGATGGCGATCCCCTGTCGGTTGAGCTCCTGGATGAGTTCAAAGGACTTCTCCACGAAGACCGGCGCCAGACCCATGGAAGGCTCATCCATGACCAGCATCTTGGGCCGGGCCATCAACGCCCGGGCCATGGCCAGCATCTGCTGTTCTCCACCGGAGAGGGTTCCGCCCGGCTGCCTTCTCCGGTCATGCAGAAACGGGAAGAGCTCGTAATTTTTTTCGATATCTTTCTGAATTCCCTCCCGGTCGTCGCGCGTGTAGGCCCCCATGAGGAGGTTTTCGTAGATGGTAAGCTCCGGGAAGATTCGCCGGGATTCGAGGACCGGAGCAATGCCGGCCCGGACGACCTCCGCAGGAGAGCAATGGTGAATAGGCTTTCCTTCAAAAATCACCTCTCCCATGAAGGGGTGGACCAGACCCATGATGGTTTTCATGGTGGTGGACTTGCCCGAGGCGTTCCCGCCGAGAAGACTGACCAACTCTGCCGGATGAACCTCCAGGGAAACATCCCAGAGGACCTGAATGGGGCCGTATCGGGTGCAGACCTTTCGCAGCTCAAGCACCGTGCTTCCTCCCCAGGTAGGCCTCGATGACTCCGGGGTTATGGCGAATCTCCTCGGGGAGACCCTCGGCGATCTTTTCCCCGTGGTCCAGGACGATGATCCGGTCCGAGGCTCCCATGATGACCTTCATATCATGCTCGATGAGAAAAACCGTGATCCCCAGCTCATCCCGGATCTTCTTGATGAGGCGGGCAATCCCTGCGCTCTCGTGGGGGTTCATCCCCGCCGTAGGCTCGTCGAGAAGGAGCAGTTTCGGCTCGGAGACCAGAGCGCGGGCGATTTCCAAACGTCTCCGGTTGGCAAAGGAGAGGGTTTCGGCGAAATCATGGATCCGCGGCAACAGCCTCGCTTCAAAGAAAGACAAGATCTTGAGCCCCTTCGCCCGGGACCGTTCTTCTTCCTCTATGACCCAGGCCGGACGGGTGATAGCCCCCCACAGGCCCGCCCGCTGATGGGAATACTGGCCAAGGAGGACGTGTTCCAGGACGGTCATCCTTTTGAAAATACGGCTGGTCTGGAAGGTGCGGGCCAGACCGAGGGCGGCAATCTCGTGGGGGGCCAGGGTATGAATGGAATGATTCTGGAATTTCATTTCTCCTTCATCCACGGGTTGAAAACCGCAGACACAGTTGAAGAGCGTGGTTTTCCCGGCTCCGTTCGGGCCGATCAGTCCCACGATTTCCTTTTCCTGGATGGTAAGCTTCACCTTTTTCACCGCCACCAGTCCCCCGAAGACCACGCTGACGGATTGAACTTCCAGAAGGCTCATGGGGCAGGCTCCTCGGCGGCCGGCAGCTTCTCCGCCCGGGAGAAAAATCCTCGAGTGGGAATGATTCCCGGTACCCCGGCGATTCCTTCCGGGCGGAAGAGAATGGCGGCGATCATGATCAGTCCGTACACGACCCCCCGGTATTCGGCGAGAAAACGAAAGACCTCGGGCAGGATGACCAGAGAAACAGCCCCGATCACCGGGCCCAGGATGCTTCCCATCCCTCCTACGATCAACATGGTGAGGATCAGAAAGGTTTCTTCCAGCCGGAAGGAGTCGGCGCTCACAAAACGGGCGTGGTGGGCGAAGAAGGCTCCGGCGAGGCCGGCGAAGAAGGTGGCCAGAACGAAAGAGAGAACCTTGGCCCGGAAGGTATTGACGCTGATCGACTGAGCCGCCAGTTCGTCTTCCCGGATGGCCACGAAGGTTCGCCCCACCCGGGAGTCCATGATCCGGGAGATGAGGAAGATGACCGCCACGTCCAGGAACAGAATCAGATAGTAATATTCAAAGTTGCTTTTCAGGTCGAATCCGAAAAAGGAGACGGGCGGAATCCCAGGGATGCCCATGGGGCCCCGGGTGAGCCCGATCCAGTTCATGATCACCAGGAAAGTGATCTGCTGAAACCCGATGGTGACCAGGGCGAGGAAGATTCCTTTGAGGCGAAGGGTGGGCAGGGCAATGGCGGCGCCGAAAGTACCCGCGACGATCCCCGCCAGGGGGAGGGTCAGCAAGAAAGGAAAATGAAAACGAGTGGCCAGGATGGCCGCCGTATAAGCGCCGATGCCGTAAAAAGCGGCATGTCCAAAGGAGAATAATCCCGTGTAGCCGTTGGTGATATTGAGGCTGGAGGCCAGAATGACGTAGATTCCGGCAAAAATCGCCGTGTTCAGGATATACTCGTCGCGCACGAACAGGGGGAAGACCGCCAGTGTCCCGAGAACCGGCAGCCAGACCTTCAGGTTGTTGCGGCGGGGGACAAAGTCGTAGAGGGCCATGATCACACCGCCCGGATGGTCTTCCCCAGAATCCCCTGGGGACGGAAGATGAGCACAATCACCAGCACGAGGAAGGCCACGATATCCCGGTATCCGGAAGCGATGAACTGGACGGTAAGATTTTCCACTACTCCGATGATCAGGCCGCCGAGGATGGCCCCGGGAATGCTCGTCAGCCCGCCAAAGATGCACGCCGCAAATCCCTTGAGTCCGGCGGTATCTCCCATCACCGGATAAACGGCGTTGTAGTAAATTCCCACCAAAACCCCCGCAGCTCCTCCCAGGCAGGAAGCCAGGGAGAAGGAAATGCTGAAGACCCGGTTGATGTTGACCCCCATGGCATGGGCCGCTTCATGGTCCTGGGCCGTGGCCCGCATGGCCCGGCCGATCTTGGTCCCCTGGATGAGGATGCGCAGTACGATGATGAGAAACCCGGCCAAGCCAAGGATCAGGAGCTGAAGCAGGGAGATTTGGAGGCCGGCAATGCGGATGGTCTCTCCGTAGACGGAGGGGACGGGTCGGTTCTCGGCCCCCCAAAAGATGTTCGCCAGGTCCTTCAGGATGATCGCCAGCCCGATGGTGATGAGCAAGGGCGGCATGTGCCCAGCCGCCCGCAGGGGGCGGAAGGCGATCTTTTCGATGAAGAACCCCAGGACCCAGGCCGCCCCCATGCCCATGGCCAGGGCCACGTACCAGGGCAGATGCCAGACACTCAGGGCAAAGTAGCCCATGAACGCCCCGATCATGTAGACCTCGCCGTGGGCGAAGGTAACCAGGTTCATGGTCCCGAAGATGATGACGAACCCGATGGCGATGAGGGCGTAAATGCTGCCCTGGGTCAGACCATTAATCAACTGGGTAAGAAGCAACGATAGAGTCATGAGTGCAGGTTTTTATCCATCGATTGGGGAGAAGGTTCTTCCCCCCCCCATATGGCCCTCCCCCCTAAAGACCCAAGGGGGGAGGGAAGGATAAGAATTCCTGGAATCCGAAAGAAGGAATTTACTTTCCTTCGTACAGAATAAACTCTACATTCTTGATCACTAGATGCCGGTAGTCCTTGATCACATCCCTCCGCTCAGTGAAGGTGATCTTCCCGGTCACGCCCGGAAAGTTCTTCGTTTTCTCCAGCTCATCCCGGATGGCCTTGCGGTCCGTTCCGGCCTTGCGGAGGACTTCGGCCATGAGGTTGATTCCGTCGTAAGCGATGGCGGCGAACATGTTGGGGGCGGACTTGTATTTCTCTTCAAATCCTTTCACAAACTTCTGCACCTCCGGCCGGGGGTCTTTGGGGAAAAAGACGGCGCTGGTATAAAGGCCGTTCACCGAAGCCCCTCCGATCTCCAGGAGCTTGGGTGAGTAAAGAGACCCCGGGCCCATGATGAGAACATCCATCCAGCCCAGTTTTTCCCGTTGTTTGGCAATGAGGGCCATTTCATTGTACATGGAAGGGATGTAGAGCAACTCAGGCTTGACGCCGCGAAGTTTGGTCAACACCCCAGTGAAGTCCTTGTCGGCCTCGAAGAAGGCTTCGATGGCCAAAATCTCCGCGCCCATCTCTTTGGCGGCGTTGACGAAGTAATCTTTAGTGGCGATCCCCCAGTCGTTGTTAATATAGAGAACCGCGATCTTCTTCTTGCCCAGAATCTTTACGGCATAATTGGCCATGAACGGCCCTTCCCCGGCCTGGGTGCCGATGATTCCGAAGGACCATACGCTCCCGGGAGCGAACTTGGGATGGGAAGCGGTGGGCGAAAGCTGAACCAGGCCGCCCCGGTCGTAGATGGGCTGGGCGGCCATGCAGGCGGTGCTGGTAAAGTCCCCCATGGTGGCCACGATCCGCTTGTCGCTGACGTATTTTTGGGCCACCGCCGCCGACTCCTTGGGATCGCTCTTGCTGTCCGTGTAGATCAATTCGATGGGCCGACCTTTCACTCCCCCGGCGGAATTGATCCACCCCAGACCCAGGTCCATGGCTTTTTTCCAATTCTGACCGTATTCGGCATAGTTCCCCGTCAGGGGAGCGCTCACTCCGATGTAAATAGGGTCCGCGCCCCAAACGATTCCTCCGGTCAAGACCAGTACAGCGAAGAAGACCATCATCACTTTCCCGAACTTGCTTTTCATTTTGAGCCCCTCCTTTTATTGGGTATTTTTTTCTTTTGATTTTTCTTTCCCTTTCCCGGCCGGATGTGGAGGTAGCAGCAGTTTCCCTGTTTCGCCTTCCAGGTGTCGGCGAAAAATTCGAACCCGGCTCCTTCGAAGGTGCCGTTATCCACCCGGGCCGCGATGGCGCAGATCTTCGCGGTTTCTCTATCGCTGAGGCCGGCCTCCTGCCAGGCTTCTCTCAGAGGACAGCGGTGGAACCGGATGTCCACCCCTTCCGCATCGCTCCGCAGGACTTCCGCCGAGAACATCCTTCCTTCATCGGGATCCAAGCCCAGAAATGCATTTTTGAGGCCCTCCAGGTCATCAGGTCCATATTTGGCCAGCAGCTGTTTCCCGATTTCCACACCCCGATTGTATATGCTCCTCTTCATGATCTCCGCGGCCTTCTTCTCTCCTACCCCTTTCCGCAGTTCGTCGAAGATGTGGTAGTACATCATGGCCCGGTTCTTGAATGCCGAATAAACTGCGCCCCGCAGTTCTTTTTCTCCCATAAGCCCCCCTAAAAAGGGATTAAATATGAATTCTCCCCTAAAATTCTGGAAAAATCAATGAGCTTTAAAAACTCGCCCCCCTTCACTTTGGAGATGCCTTTTCTTGTGGCCCGGGGGCAAGACCGTGGTTTGAAGGCAGGATCGGCGGGTGGCAAAGATCCGATGAAAGATCGCTTCCCTTCCTCAGAGGGAGGCGGTACA
>Ga0315294_10004678_pt1 | contig 14975 bp, 14 predicted proteins | sample YL17G13_40_MG_FD_203626 | JGI IMG/M metagenome (GOLD analysis project Ga0315294, IMG submission 203626) | Sediment microbial communities from Yellowstone Lake, YNP, Wyoming, USA - YL17G13_40 | ecosystem: Environmental > Aquatic > Freshwater > Lake > Sediment | place: USA: Wyoming | collected... | reverse complement strand
GGTCGACGTTCACGCTTAGCTCTATCATGTGTCCTCCCTGTTTCGCATCATAACACATCAGAAGGAGTCCGGACAAAATGGGAGAGAGGAACGAGCTTGATGCCCTTCTTGTCCAGATCGGGCAGTTTGTTCTTCAGGACCTTGAGCGTGCCAGGATAGAGGTGTCCTATGATGACGACCCTGCCCTTCGCAAGGGCGATTTTCTCGGCTTTCTCGAAGAGTTTCTTCACGTTTCTCTCGTCTTTCTTCGCCGTGTCCAGGAAGAGGTTGTTTTCCAGGCATACCGCGCCGACTTCGGCAGCCACCTTCTTGCCGACCGTACTCGGGGTAGTCCTGCTGTCCAGAAAGAAGAGTCCGCGTTCCTTTGTCATCTTGAGAACGGCCATCATCACTTCCGGGTCCTGGGTGGCCAGCGAGCCCATGTGATTGCTCACACCACATACTTTAGGCAGGTTGCCGAGATGCTTCCCGAGTCTGTCTCGTATCTCGCCTTCCGAGAGGTCCACCAGGATAGGGTTCTTGCCGGGGTTAACTCCTGGATAGCCGTGCGGCTCCATCGGAAGATGGAGAAGCACTTCCTTCCCCCTGTCTATCACAGCGTCGTGCGCTTTTCTCGAGCCGCGATAGCCGGGGATCACCGAAAACGTGATAGGATAATCGAGGGCAAGAAACTCCTCGAGCAGGCTGTCGTTGCCGTAGCCCAGGTCGTCTATGACGATAGCCATGGACGCACGCAGGGCAGGCGCCACATCACGCGACCTCTTGAACGTGATTGTGTGCGTCGCTTTGTCCGCAAACGCGATTTTCATCGTCAGAAACCGGCCGTGTTCGCGGCTGGAACCCTCAAAGGCGTCCGCCACCCTGCCGCCGGCTGCGCTGACCTCTTCGGTCACCGCCAGATTGCACTTCAACAGGGATTGGTTTGCCGGAAGGAACACGGTCCAGCGTTCGGCCGACCCTCTCCAGCTCGCCGTGACTTTGATGTCGCGCGGCCTCGCCCCGAATTTCGCCGCGATTTTCTTGAGATTTTCTCCGAAATGCGCCGGGTCGGGTTGCGTGTCGCTCGAGCGGACGGAGCGGAGGGCTTTGAGCGCGATACGTCCGCCCTTCTCGTCGCGCAGAGAGACCAGGACAAATATGGACACCACAATCGCAGCGAGGATTATGGCCGCGAGAACGGTCCTTCTCGCCGCGTTTCCTTTCTTTCTACCTTTCGCCGCCACTTGAATCCCAACCCCGGGGGTAGACCAAGAGATGCAGTCTCTTGATGCAACTTCTGGGAAAACGAAATTGTCGGAGCTCTGCGCCGCCATTGAGCGCTTCATGTTCCACGTTTTTCGGTGCGGGCAAGATACTAAGCGCGAAGGGAGGAAGTGTCAAGAAGGGGTGCAGATGGGGCCGGAGCGCCCCAGCAGAAAAGAGAGAGGCGGTGACCAAAACTCTTCCCTATCGGTCGCCCCGGCCGAACAGTGCATCAGGTTTCAGGTAATTATCGGCAGAATAATGGGTTGGCTTGAGGAGTGTGACCGGACCCGGGAAGGTCGGGCGGAGGATTGTGCCCGGAAGAACGGGGTGAAGTGCGCCGCGCCGCACGCCGGGTTCTAATGCGGTCTCGTCAGCGCAATATTGCTGCAACGGGTCAGCGTGATGCTGCCATGGAGAACAACGCCTCGGCAACTCGCGTCGGGTTAACGGTAGAGTGCCTTCAACCGGCCCCAGGTTGAAGACTCCGGGGCCACGTTCAGATAACCAACCGGAGAACCCCCAATTGGTGGCCGGTCATACCACTCCGTTACGACCCAGAGAGTCGAGTCGGCCGGGTCAGGCGCAAAATAGAAATCGGCGGTGCCGTTGGTAACTCGATAGGTAGTTTGGCCCTCTACAACGTCCAGCAGGATGCCCGTCACAAAGACGTGCCGCCAGCCCGGGTGCAGGAGCTGTGGTGGTGCTATGGGGCTCACCCTGTTGTCGGGCTCGGATGGATTGACCGTCCACGTAAGCCTGATGTCGTCTATCACACCTGAGACTTTCAGTTTCAGCATGTTCTCAAAGGTGGCAACCTCGTCATCCGGACCCCACCAACCCTCGGGGAAGCTGGGTGGTTGGTCATAGGGAATGAAATAGAACTTGAAGCTGTCCGGGTGAAACAGAGTTCGATACATCTCGGCCCAGTGAACCGCGTCTTCGTCCGTCGCCACGAGCGCGTCGGCGCCGGCGTAGATGGACCTCAGGTCATAGAGCACATTCTCTGGGCTGGTGCGGGGCAACAGGAAGGGAGGGGGCTCGCGATCTTTGTCCTTGTCATCGTCTGAATCAGAACTGAACGGATTCCAGCAGCCGGCAAGAAGGAGCCCGAGGACCAACATCAAGACAAGCGGAGCAACAACCGAAATGCGTATCGCAAAGCGAGCAGGCAGAGGACACCTGCGGGTCATGGCCGTCTCTCCAAAGAGCGTTGCCCGAGCGGACAGCATACAGCACGAAGATGAAATCCTGTCAGCGCAATCGTGCTGCAACGCTTCAGCACGATATTGCCACAGAGAGCGGTGCAAGATCAGACGGCGACCAGAACGAAACCGGTGCTGGCTGAGATCGCCTGACCGCAGATGAGTAGCGACCAGGCCTGTCCTGCTAGCCCCCTACTGGCGGCTGGTCAAACCATTCGGTGATAACCCAGAGCGCGGGGTTATTCGGGTCGGGCGCAAAATAAAAGTCGGCGGTGCCGTTGGTAACTCGACGGTCCATTTCACCCTGGATGACGTCCAGCAAGATGCCCGTAACCTTGATGTGACGCCAGCCCTCGTGGCCCAGTCTGTTGTCCGGTTCAGAAGGGTTGATTGTCCAGGTCAACTGGATGTCATCTATTACTCCTGCCGCCTTGTTCTGCAGCATAATCTCAAAGCCAGAGACTTCCTCGTTTACGCCCCACCAAGGATTAGGGAGGTCCGGCGGCTCTTGCCCCGGAATGAAATAGAACTTGAAAATGTCTGGGGCAGAGTGGAACAACGTCCTATAGTTCTCAGCCCACATGTGGGCGTCCTGGTCAGTGTTCACTATGTTGTCTTTGTCGCCGTAAATTATACGGAAGTCGAACAGCACGTTCTCCGGGCTTGTGCGGGGCAGGAGTTCCTGTGTTCCGCCGCCCCCACCGCCGTCGTCCTTGTTAGGCTTGAAGGGATTCCAGCAGCCTGCCAAGAGGCAAAGGAAGAGAGAAGCTGTCAGCAGAGCAATAATGGAAAATCTGCGGTTCATTGGTAGGCCTCCTAGAGACACCCCTGCGTCCACACCCAATCCCTATCCTGTCCGAATTATTATAGCACAACCCGCCTTGCCGGTCAAACTGTTCAGAGCCGGTTCCATAACGTAGCCGACCACAACAGACTGCGATTGCGGGACTTGGCCGTGCCGGCCAAACGGTTCTAAGAGCCGGCTCCGCCCACGTCCGTCTCCCGGCCCCTGCAGCTTGAACCCCGCACTTACCTCTTTGTTCCCTTGAGATTACCCCAGGTCCTGGTGAGCGAGTAGTCGGGGTCGCGCTTGTCCAGCCACATGTAGATGTACCAGAGACCGCCCACGCTGCGCACGTGGTAGTCCACCAGCCCCCGGAAGATCTCGGCGCCACCGACTTTGAAGAGTACCTGAAGCTCGTACTTGTAATAGTAGATGCGCTCCTCGGCGCTGACTAAAACTGTCGTGTCGCGCTTGGTAAAGGTGAGCCGCAGGGAGCTGGCTTCGTCGAAGATCCTCTGCGCCACGAACAGTTCTGCGTCCAGGTTCCACCCCGCATAAACGTCCTGCTGGAGCTGGGACAGCAGGTCCACGGAATCTGCCGGGTCAGGGTGGAAGACGAATCCCGTGTCTACGAAGCACCTCTCGTAGTTGGCAACGATCTTGCCCTCCATCGCGTTCTTGATGTTGACGAACAGGGTTTCTGGTTCTGTGGGAGGTATCCACGGCACACCGCCTCCGCCAGGCAGCTCGGGATTCCGCGGGTCGAACAGACCGCATCCGCAGCACGAAAACAGGGCCGCGGTCAGGGCTAACAGTAGAAACAGTCTGATTGCCATCTCTAGAAAAACTCCCTCGAAACGCTGGCGGCAGCGTTCCAGTAGCTCCGGCCGAACGCGGAATTGGTCCTAGAAAGCGTGAAATTGGCGGTACTCCGCGCGTCGAGCGCGTATTTGAGCCGAAAGTCGGAGAGAAACTCCAGCACCTTTCCCCCGACGTTCCATTTCTTTCTCCCGCCCAGAAAGCGAAACGTTCTGCTTTGCTGAAACCTCTGGCCAAAGGAGAAGTTCGTGTCCGAACCGAACTGGTACGCCGCAGTGAGGTAGAGCTCTTCTGTCACGCTCCCGCCCGACCTCTGATACACCTTGCTGTCTCCGCCCGCGGGCGTCGTGTATGGACCGTTGTCCTGCACCCTGTAGGCATGCGCCAGCCGGAAGGTACTGCTCTTGCCCCACGGGACTTGTATTGTCGAGGAGATGCTGGTCGTCCTGGACAGTATGTTCTGGCTCTCGGTGAAAAGAAACAGAGTGTAGTCCGTGGTCGTGGCGGCCATCTGGGAGAACGTGACGGACTTGACCTTGTAGAAGAACGACGCGGACGCCGAGTAAAGCTCGTTGGTCCTCGAGTTGCCCGAATTTTTCGGGCGGACGTAGATCATCTTTTGTATGTCTCTCTTGACCGTCGCAGAACCGGAGTACCTGGAACCGGTCCGCCCGAGCTTGAGGCCCAGGGAGATGCCGTCTTTGTATACGTCTCTCTCATCGGGGATGCTGGTGGCGTCGTAAAAGAAGTACTGCGCGAGACTGATGTTGCCGATGGCGTCGGCCGAGATGAGGGGCGTGAGGCGGCGCTCGACTTTCCCCGAGAGGGTCCTCGTGTTGACGTCTCCGTTCCTGCCCGCGCCGGTGACGTTGGTGGCGTTCTCCATGTCGAATCGTGACGTGATGCTCGTCCCCATCAGGGTGAGCCCGCTCAACTGCGTCGTGGCGGACTTCGACAGGTAAGAACTCGATTTCGTTTTCTCTGCCGCGTAGTCCACCTTGTTGTCGCTGTATCTGGCGTCGGTGGAGAGCGAAAGTCCGTCCTTGATGTTGACCCCAAAAGAGGCGTCCACCAAAGTGCCTTTGGAATCCCAGGTCTCCTGGCTGCCGAAAAGCGGGTACTGAAGCTGTCTGTTGTTCCGGCTGAATCCCAGCCGCACGGACGTGCTCTTGTGCGGGTTGAAGCCGAGGTCGGCCCTGACAGATTCGTTCACGTCCTGGTCGTTTGTTCTCAGTGCCGTGGCGAGGTCGTTTGAGCGCTTGCTGCCCAGCTGGCCAGACGCATTCACTCGAAGCGTGCACGGTATTGGAAAGACGTATTTCGAATCCAGAGTGAGAGCCGAGGTCGTGCCCTTGGCCGTGTAAGTCGGTTTGGTCTCGTCAACAGAACCGGCAGTGGCGGTGATCCTCGCAGTAAAGATCTTGGACTGCTCCCACGCGTAGCTCGCCCTGGCCCCAACGTCGTCTGTGTCGTACCGCTTTCCGAGGAACTTGTCGGTATGGCGCGTTGTGTTGATGTCGAGACCAACCGAAAGGCGTTCGGTCGGCGCAAAATCTATGGCCATCTGCGCGGTTGCGTTGCGCCTGTCGCTTTTGGTCTCGGTGTCAGCGTAGATGTTGCCGCTCGTGCTGGTCGAGACAGAGACTCCCCGCGCGGAGAACTCGAACCCCAGACTCTGGTTCCAGGTGGAAGTGGTCCTGTTGAGAGTATAGTTAGTGGAATACCTGACCGGCCCCATCCACACCTTTCCGGCCTCATCCTCTGCCCTGGCCAGGGCCTTGAGTGAATCTACCATCCTCTGCGCCGGACTCTTGGCTGTCTTTAGCGTGTCCTGGGCCGCCTTCAGACTGTCAGCCAGTGCGGTCGTGTCGGAGACCGCCGCGGCCGTGAACGCGAGAGCGCGCTCCGCGGCAGAAAGAGTGTCGCTGCCGGCTCCGGAGCTCACGGCCCGGCTCTCTGCAGTCCAGGCAGAAACGCAGAACAGCGCCAGCGCGCATGCGAGCGCGCGAGGAAGTGTGGCCTTTCTGAGGGCGGCCAATGTGGTTAAGGCGTGAAACATAATCCTATGTCGCGGCCGAGGTAAGCACGGCATCAGCGGAGGACGCCTGAACCGGGTGTCCATCGCACTGTAACTCCCAGGAATCCGACGTGGTGACCCGGCGGGGCAATGGTCCAGCCGGAGGACGCGTCCCTCCCCCTAGACGTCGTCTGGACCCGAAAGCATAGGCAACTCCAGCCCCTCATCATAAAAAACATCGGCAATCCTGGCCAGTTCCTGTAATTCCAGCTGCTCCGCCCTCTTCGTCCCGTCTACACGCGCAAGCCGGAAGAGCGGCGCCAGGGTATTTTTCTCTAAATCGAAGCGTTCCGCAATACTATTCAACACCATCTTTCTCCTGTGGGAGAAGGCGGCACGCACAACACTCACAAAGGAGGTCTCGTCTTTGACCGGGACGGCCGGCCGTTCCCGGAATTCCATCCTCAATACGGAGGAGCTCACGTCCGGTTTGGGGAAGAAGCAGCGTGGAGAGATGCTCATTACGCGTTCAACTTCCGCGTAGAAGCGCACGAGCACACTTATGGAACCGTACTGCCGCGTCCCCGGCCTGGCCAGCAGGCGCTCTGCATACTCCTTCTGGACTGTCAGAAGGGTCCTTCCGATGCACGAACGATTCTCTATCAGAAAAAGGATTATCTGCGTCGTGATTCTGTATGGCAGGTTTCCGAGAACCTCGATCCTGCCGGGCTTGACACCGCGGCGTGTCGCGGCTCCCGCCAGGAGTCGCGGAATGTCCACGCGCAGGATGTCCTTCTCCACGACCTCCGCGTTCTGAAAGTCCTTGACCGTGGCCCTCAGAACTTTCGCCAGCCTCCTGTCAATCTCGACGGCGAAGAGCCTGACTCCTTTTTCAGCGAGCGGGAGCGTGAGTGCGCCTGCACCCGCGCCGATCTCGAGAAACACCTCGTTCTCGCGCGGCTCGAGGAGCCTCACCAGTTTCCGCGCCACGTTTTCATCAATCAGGAAATTTTGCCCGAGCTTCTTGCTGGGCCTGAAGTCGCTCGCCCGGAGGAATTGTCTGGCAGAATAAGGGTTCATTCGTCCTTGACCGGAAATCATCAATCCTTCCCGGCGGCAGAGCGTAAACGCTTCTCGGCGTCGTCCACCCTGAATAGCTTGCGAGCGTTTGAGGTGGTCACCTCGTCTACCTTTTCTCTCGGAATGTTCTTTATCGCCGCAACTGCATCCAGCACAAGGCTCACGTAGGCGGGCTCGTTTCTCTTGGACCTGTGCGGCTCGGGTGCGAGATAGGGCGCGTCGGTCTCGAGAAGGATGCGCTCCAGAGGCGTGACCGCCACGAGCCGATGGCCGTCGCTCCGTTCATAAGTGATCGTCCCTCCGAAACCCAGCATGAAGCCCATTCCGAGCGCGCGCCGGGCAGAGGCGACGTCCCCGGAAAAACAATGAAGAACGCCTCCGTTCTCGGCTCCTCGCACTCTTTCGAGTATGTCCAGCGCCTCACGGTATGCCTGCCGCACGTGGACAATCACCGGGAGTTTCTTCCTCTTCGCAAGCGCGATTTGCTCCACGAAGACTTTCTTCTGAACGTCCCTCGGGGAAAGATCTCTGTAGAAGTCGAGGCCGATCTCGCCGATGGCCACCACACCGGGTCCGTCCGCGAGTTGTCCGAGCCGCGCGATGACCGCATCGTCCACCGTCCTGGCATCATGGGGATGAACGCCTACTGCCGCATAGATGCCCTTGAACGACAGGGGTAGTTTGACTGCCTGTTCGCTTGTTGGCGCGTCAGTGGCGACCTCGATGAGGAATTCGTTGCCCGCGTCGAAGGCTCTTTCGATCACCTGATTTCTGTCGCGGCTGTACTGCCTGCTGAGCAGATGAACGTGACTGTCTACCAAGGCTGCACCAGGTTTCCTGTTAAGTGATCCGACAGGACGGAGGGCATCACAGAGAGCGTCCGGAAGACACCGGAAGAAACCGGAGGGGTCCCGAAATGCACTACGTCGAAATTCTGGGGAAAAGTGGAGCCGGCTGGGCGATGACGCGGCCAGGCTCTATCACCCTGTCGCTCCAACCGAGAGTGCTGATGCCGCCCAGCGCCGGAGAACCGCTGTAACCCGCCCGTTCCCAAATCTCGACGGATTTGCCTGGCATGACCGGGAAGAGCAGAATGGCTATCACCCTGATCGATTCCAGGAGCGCATTCAGAATCGACAGCAGGTCCTCCCTCTTGGCCGGGTCCTTGGCGAGCTGCCAGGGAGAAGTCTCCTCTATGAACTGGTTGGCTCGCCGTATGAGCTTCCACGTGGACTGGACCGCGCCGCTGACTTCGTAATGCTCCATCAGGCCGGGATATTCTGCGACGCAGGATCGGACAGCTTCTCTCAGCTCCCCGATCTTCTCGCTCTGAACAAACGTGTCCTCGACCCGGCCCGCGTTGTAGCGCACAACCATGGCCAGAGCTCTGCTCACGAGATTGCCGAGGTCGTTCGCGAGGTCGGAGTTGTATCTTTCGATGAAGAGCTCCCACGAAAAATCACCGTCTCTGTCGAGCGGCACCTCGCGGAGCAGGTAGTAGCGCAGCGGGTCCGGCCCGAACCTGTCCGCCACGTCGAGCGGGTTCACGATGTTGCCGAGGGACTTGCTCATTCTCTCACCCTTGAAAGATACGAATCCGTGACCGAGCACGGTCCTCGGCAGCTCGACACCGGCGCTCATGAGCATTGCCGGCCAGAGCACGCAGTGGAACCGGGTGATGTCTTTGCCGATTATGTGAAGGCTGGCGGGCCAGTACTTCGAGAAGAGCGGGCCTGCGCCGTACCCGCGGGGGTCGGAATCAGTCTCTGCGCTCGGGTTGGCGTTCGGGCCTGCGCTCGGGCCGGAGCCTGAACCTGCATCCCGACCTGCATATTCTATTGCGGAGACGTAGTTGATGAGCGCGTCGAACCACACGTAGATCGTCTGGGTCGGGTCGTTCGGAAGCGGAATTCCCCACCTGGAGCCCGCCCTGGACACGCTGACGTCTATGAGTCCGGACTTGATGACGTTGACGATCTCGTTTCGCCTTATCTCGGGCACTATGAACTCGGGGTGTTCCTCGATGTGCCTTAGGAGGGCGTCCTGGTACTTTGAGAGCCGGAAGAAGTGATTTTTCTCGCTGATCCACTTCGGCTCGGCTTTGTGCGTCGGGCATTTACCCTCGACGAGGTCCTTCTCGGTGTAAAACGCCTCACACGACACGCAGTACAGACCTTCGTACGCACCCGCGTATATGTCTCCGCTCTCGTGTATGCGGGAGAACATTTTCTGGACGGCTCTGACGTGCCTGGGCTCCGTGGTCCGGATGAAACCGTCGTAGGAAATGTTCAGCTTCTTCCACGTCGTCTGGAAGGTCTCGGCCATCATGTCGCAGTATCTCTGCGGTTCGAGCCCCTTCGCGATTGCCGCCTTCTCGACGTTCGTGCTGTGTTCGTCGTTCCCCATGAGGAAGAAGGTGTCGTCTCCGCGAAGCCGCCTGTATCTGGCGATGGCATCCGCGGCTATCTTTTCGTAGGCGGTCCCGAGGTGTGGAACATCGTTCACGTAATCTATGGCCGTGGTGACAAAGAATGTATTAGTGCCCATCAATGAGTCTCATCTGCGCGTATTGCCGTGTGGGGTTTACTGCCTACCTCTCGGTCTGCCCGAGTCCTCGGGCGGGCGGCGCGGGTTCTTTTTCCGTCTCAACGTCGGCCTTTCGGATCGAAAAGCGGGGACCTCGTCGAGTGGTATCTTCTTCTCGATGCCTTCTGCGTCCTGCACCAGCACGGCGCGGGCGAAGAAGTCGAGTCTCGTGACTGTCACTTCGCCTTCCGGCAGATCGAGTCTCGAACCTACTTTGGGAAATTTCTTCAGCTCGCTCCTGTAGAAGTCCACTTCGTACATGAGGCAGCACATGAGCCGGCCGCAGGCGCCGGATATCTTGGTCGGGCTGAGGGCAAGCTGCTGCTCTTTGGCCATCCTCAGGGTCACTGGTTCGAACTCCCGCAGGAACGTGGCGCAGCAGAACTTCTTGCCGCAGACGCCGTAACCACCGGTCCTCCTGGCCTCGTCGCGCACGCCGATCTGCCGGAGCTCTATCCTGGTCTTGAATGAAGCCGCCAGGTCTTTCACCAGTTCTCTGAAATCGACTCTCTTGTCCGCCGTGAAATAGAAGGTGATTTTGTTTCGGTCAAACTGGCACTCCACGTCCACGAGCCTCATTTTGAGCTCGCGCACTGCTATCCTCTCCTGGCAGACTCTGTAAGCGTCTTCTTCGAGCTTGTCATTGTCGCGAAGCCGGGCTAAGTCCTCTTCGGTCGCTTTCCGGAGCACCTGCTTCGTACCCCGGGACCTCATTTTTCTGTGGGCCAGCTCTCCGACCAGAAGGACCTTGCCTATGTCCTCGCCCCTCTCGGCCTGCACGATCGCGTATTCACCGATGGTGAGAGCAAGATCCGACGGGTTATGGAAGACGTCCCTTCGCTCTCCCTTGAACATTATCTCGACTGCGTCGCCCAATTTATCTTCTCCTCTCATCCTGCCTGTGTCTGAAAGCCTACCCTGCTAAGCGTCGGACTGCCGCCAGTCGCCGGCGAGCGGGCCGTTCCCTTTGACGACGCCGGCCAATCTCAGGAAGGACGCGGAAAGAAGCAGGGACATATCTACGTTTCTCTCCATGGAGAAGATGATCTCCTCGAGTATGTCTATTCTTCTCCTGATTTCGGTGAGTTCGATACCCTCTGCCTCGCGCCTGAGCTCGTCCGCCAGGTCCGCGTGCGCAACGTCGCCTTCCCTGCCATTGCACCTGAGCAGGAGCAGGTCCCGGAGCCAGAGCAGGGCCAGGTGGACGAATATCCTCACCTGGTTCCTGTCGTTTCCTTCGGCCAGCGCTTCTGCCCCCGCAAGGATCTCTGCGGGTGTTCTGCTGCCCAGTGAGCGCAGGTATTCCAGGTTCGCTTCTCTGTATTTTACTATATCCTGCTCTGCGAATTCCACAGCGGCAGACAGGCTGCCGCCGGAGAGGCGCGCCAGGATTGCGGCTTCCGCGACGGTCATATCTTTCCTGTCCAGCTTGTCCTTTCTTTCCATCAGGACCCTCTGTATTTCGAGCGCCGGCAGGGGCACGAGATGCACTGCCTGGCACCTTGAAACGATGGTGGGCAATAGCTCGTTGCGGCTCGTCGCCGTCAAGACGAACGTGACGCGAGGGTTCGATACACCGGGCTTCGGTTCCTCGAGAGTCCTCAGGAGGCAGTTGGACGCCTCCGGTGTCATCCTTTCCGCGTAAGCCAGGATTACGACCCGCCGTCTGCCCTCTCTCACCCCGACTGCCAGGTCCATCCTGAGGTCCTGGATCGTCTTTATCTTTATCGTGGCGGCGGCCGGAAACGCATGGATGAAGAGCTCGTTCTCGCTTCGGGCCTTGTGCGTGGCGACGATCTCTTCGTACTCGTTCTTGGCGGAGGTGGGGAAGATGAAGGTGACGTCTGGGTGGACGAACCTGGCGATTCTCCGGCACGCCGGGCACTCGCCGCACCCGTCAGGATCGTTGTTCTCGCAGTTCAGGGCCTGGGCAAACGCAATCGCCAGTTTGGCCTTCCCCACGCCGCGCGGTCCGTGAAAGAGGTAGCCACTCGACACCCGGTCGGAAGCAATCGAGCTCTTGAGGAACTCTTTCGCCTGTTCCTGGTCTATCACGTCCTTGAAACCCATTCTTGTGCTCTCCGCTGCTGCTGACCGCTCGGTGCGTTCACCGCGTTTCTGCGCGCAGTCTCACGCCCGTGGTTTCCTCGCACCCGGGCTCACTTCAAATGCTGGTCGTTGCTGCCGCCGGTCTCGTGCCCGCGGTCTCCCCGGGCCACCTTCACCTCAGCCATTGCTCGGGGTTCAAGGCCTGCTTCCCCTTTCGCACTTCGAAGTGCAGGCAGTTTCCCCTGAGAGATTCGCTGTCGCCCACCTTCGCGATCACCTGGCCGGCCGGCACTTCCTGACCGACTTTCACGAAGACCTCGGCTGCGTGCGCATACAGTGTGTAGTAGCCGCCTCCGTGGTTGAGGATGATGCAGTTGCCCAGTCCCGCAAGCCAGCTGGCGTAGTCCACGCGCCCTCTCGCCACCGCTTTTATCTCCGTGCCGTAAGGAGCGGAGATGTCGACGCCGGGGTTGAAAGTGGTGGTGCCGAACCGTGGGTGAGTGTTGTTCCCGAATCTGCCCGCGACCGAGCCGGAGACCGGCCAGTTCAGAATGCCGCGATTCTTCTCGAACTCGGGAGAGAGCATCCATCCCGGCGTGGGGACCTTCCGGGCAAGTTCATCTTTGCGCCTGCGTTCGAGTCCTTCCAGGATCTTTGCGGTGCGGGCCGCCGCGCGTTCCAGCTCCTTCGCCGCCTCCTCATAGCTCTCTCTCTCGTTCTGGATCTTGTTGACCGTGGTCTGTTTTGTTTTCCTCAGTGTGACGAGATTGCGCTTCTCGCTTTCTTTCTCCTTGCGCAGGGACGTGATGTCGGAAAGCTGTGTCTTGAGTTTTGTCTCGCTGTTTTCGAGTCTCGCCCTGTCGTTGTCGAAATCGTCCATGAGCCGCTTGTCGCTTTCGGCGACCAGGGCAAGATACCGGTAACGGGCAAGCAGCTGCGCGAACGATTCGGCTGACAGGAGGAATTCGAGCGCGCGCGTGCGCCCGTACTTGTAGATCTCTCTCAGTCTCCACGCCAGAAGGTCGCGCTGGAGGCTCAGGGCCTCTCGCGCCTTGTGGACCTCACCTGTCGTCACTGTGAGCTGGCGGTCCAGATTTCCTTCGGTCCTCGTGAGCTTATTGACGTATTGTTCTGTGACGTTGATCTCCTGGTTGACGTGCCTCAGATCTTTGACGGCCGTCTTTTCCTTGCCGAGAAGCTGCTTGGCCTTCTTGCGCTTCGCGTCAAGGTCCTTCTTGGTCTCTTCCAGTTCCTTTTTCTGGTCCTCGATCTCCTTGTCGAGGCCGGAGCTCTTCGCACCGGGCTGGGTAGTCGGCTGGGCCCCCGGCTGCCCGCCTGGCTGGGTGCCCGGCTGCGCCGCCGGCTGGGCTGGCCGTTGGACCGGAGTGCCACCCTGCACAGAACCGGGTGCGGCTCCCTGCGTCCGACCAGTGACCAGAGAGGGAGAAAATGGCGGAGCGAAAACGGAGAGAATCAGGAGAAGCGAAAGCGCGACGGCGACCGGCCGGCAATTTCTACTTTCCATGGCGTCAGGCACGTTCTTCTCGCAGGACTTCGTAAAGAGTGAACAATGTTCCGACTATCCCGGCGCCGACACCCACGAGTATGAAGATGCCCACCAGGGCGGGTGACAAAAAGGCAACGTCGGGAAGTCTCTGGGCGAAGGTCCGATGGACGGCGTAAAGCAGGGCCAGAGCGACCAGGGCTGACACGATCGTGTGGAACATACCCTCCAGCAGAAACGGGATTCTGACAAAGTGGCTCGTGGCCCCGACCACTCTCATTATCTCGATGCCTTCCTTTCGGGCGAGCACTGTGAGTCTCACCACGTTGGCCACGACGAACGCCACGGCCAGGCCCACTATGGCGCCTATGATGATGTTGAGCAAGGTGAGACTCCTGAGAAGCCGGTCCAGTCTCAGTGCCCACGGGCCGCCGTAACTGACCTCCTCGATTCCCTTCAGATTCCCGACGTAAGCGGCAACCCTCTCCAGCACCTCGGCGCCTCTCTGTCCGGCCCTCAGTTTGATTTCGAACGATGCGGGAAGGGGATTCGAGCCGAGCGCCTCGAGCACGTCTTCTTCGCCGAGCGACTTCCTGAATTGTTCCAGCGCCTCTTCCTTGCTGACGAAGGTGATCTCCTCTATTTCCGGGAGCTTCGCCATCTCCGACCTCAGATACCCTATCTGCCCCTCGGTGACTCCGTCTTCGATGAAGGCCACCACGCCCTTCCTCTGCTCGAGCTGACTGGAAACGACCTGCACGTTCGCCGTCACCAGCAGGACTATGCCGAAAACCATCAGAGAGGCCGCGGTGGAGACCAGTGTCGCCGCCGTCAGCGACTTCTGCCTCACGAATCCCTGAAGCGTTTCGCCAAGAAAATACCGCGCCCTGCTCAAGAAAGTCTGCATGGTCAGAACGGCGGACCTCCACCGGGCTCGAAAACTCTGCCCTCTTTGATCCTCGCGATCCGGCAGCCAAGCTTCTGCGGAATGTTCTCGTTGTGGGTCGCCACTATCGTGGCCGTCCCGCCGGCGTTGATGTCACAGATGATCTGCACTATTTGCTCGCCGACGGTTGCGTCCAGGTTGCCGGTGGGCTCGTCGGCCAGCAGCACGATGGGGTCGTTCACGATGGCTCTCGCGAGAGCGACTCTCTGCTGCTCGCCGCCCGAAAGCTCCCGGGGAAGGGCGCTCCTTCGGTGACAGAGCCCCACCCTGCCCAGAGCGCTCATGACTTTCTGCTTCAGCTCCGCGCCTCCAGACGTGCCTGAGATTCTAAGCGGCAAAGCCACGTTCTCGAACGCGGTCCTGTCCTGGATAAGGCGGAAATCCTGGAACACGACGCCGACCTGCCTCCTGAGGACGGGGATCTTGCAACGAGGGATGGTGGTGCTGACAAAACCTCCCACGATGACCTGGCCGGAGGTGGGCATCTCTTCCATGTAGATCATCTTGAGAAGCGTGCTCTTTCCGGCTCCACTCGGGCCCACCACAAAGAGGATCTCTCCCTGCTGGAGCTGGAAATTGACGTCATTCAGAGCAACGCGATTGCCCGCGTACGTCTTTGTCACGTGAAAAAACCGAATCAAGTCATGCTCCCGGCTGTTTCGTTACCGCCTTGGGTACGACCCCCTGGAGACTTTTCTTTCGCCGGTGTCATCCGCGCCCTTCACTCCAGTGTGACTTCGTTC
>Ga0315294_10004677_pt1 | contig 14976 bp, 15 predicted proteins | sample YL17G13_40_MG_FD_203626 | JGI IMG/M metagenome (GOLD analysis project Ga0315294, IMG submission 203626) | Sediment microbial communities from Yellowstone Lake, YNP, Wyoming, USA - YL17G13_40 | ecosystem: Environmental > Aquatic > Freshwater > Lake > Sediment | place: USA: Wyoming | collected... | reverse complement strand
AATAATGGGGACAGCTACCGTTTTTTCCGCCCCTCACTTCGCGAGAAAATTGACTCCGGTTTTTTTGTTTCCGCCTCCCGTAAGGGACACCAAATGGCGGGAGGCGGAAAATAAGGATTTGAGATTTAAAATTTAAGATTTGAGAGTAAGGACACTTCAGACAACTCGGACCAGTAGGACAAGTAGGACGGAGGAGTAACCCCCTCAATAAATTGAGGGGCTAAATTTAAGCAAACCTCACGATTGCACCCCGCCTACGGCGGATAAACCCCAGGCCGGAGAAACTGGCTCCCCGCCAAAGACATGCGGGGATCTCCGCTGCGCTACGAGGGGCTATATACAAACGCCCGAAGGGGGCGTTCAAAGAGGTAACCCCGCCACAAGTAGCGGGGCTAAATATTATTTGGATGCCTTTCGGGCGATAGATTTCAACAGATTCCTCGACTGCGCTCGGAATGACCCGGCAATAAAGTAAGCATTTGATGTTAATTTGGGTAATTCAATCAAACGCTCACTTGCGAGGCCCAAAAAAATCCGGGAATTTTTGAAAATTTTTTTACTCCTTATGGCACAAGGACTTATCTACTTTGGGCATAAAAACAATGTTTTGTAAGTGCTTAAAATGCCCCAAAATTAACCTTATATATAGAGGAACGTTGTTCCTCTGTAGTGGCACAGCAGTGCAAGCACATCGGGATAGATTCCCACGTTTCAGGTCTTGAGGCCAAGACAGGTAAATTGAAAAAACTAAAAAATTAGTGTCTTTGCGCCTTGGTGGTAGAAAGGGTGAGAATCATGAAGCTCAATTTAGCAATTTGGATTCCTGAATGGTTAGACAAAATTTGCGTGTGGCCGGTGGTGGTTTATCGGTTGTGGAAATATGGTTATACATATCGGCGGATTTATTTAGATGAAGGTCAATGGACGATAGTTGACCCGCAGGATTACTATATTTTTGGCGGTTTCAAATGGTGCGCCATGGGAAGGAAGGGGAGATTCTATGCCGTCAGAGGGGCCAGAATCAGCTCCGGGGAAATAAAGATGGTGCGATTGCACAGGGCAATTATGAAGGCACCGGAGGACAAACTGGTTGACCACGGCAATGGAAATACCTTAGATAATCGCAGGGCCAACCTACGACTGGCAACATACTCGCAGAACGCCTGTAACAGCCGAAGAAATAAAACAAAGACATCGTCACGGTTCAAAGGGGTTTCTTTCAGTAAGCGCGACGACCGATGGATCGCCCGAATCCATTATGAGGGGAAAGGAAAATGGATAGGCAGATTTAATACAGAGATTGAGGCCGCACGTGCTTATGACCAGGCGGCCAGGAAATGCCACGGGGAGTATGCCTGTTTGAATTTCAGGGAATGATGTTGTCGGGACTCTCCTCCCTGCCTAAAGCATACCGGGGCAGGCCCTTCTACGTTAACGCTACGAAGGGCGGGCAAATCCACTTGAACAAGGGGGGTAAAAGTTGTAAAAAGGTATCTGACAGCGTTTAGGTTCTGGATTCCTGCTTTCGCAGGAATGACAGGAAATCAGTGTAATCTGTGGTTTAGGAAAATGTGATGAGTGATGCAGCGGCAGCATTGAAAGAGTTCAAGGTAACGAAGAAGTTTTTCGTGGGGATTGATTCGGACGGGTGCGTATTCGATACGATGGGGATAAAGCAGCGGGAATGTTTCTGCCCGTGGACGGTGGCGTGTTTCGGATTGCAGCCGGTGGCTGAGGCGGCGAGAGAGTGCAGGGTGTTTGCGGATTTGTTCAGCAAGACACGAGGGGCGAACAGGCACAAGACGCTGAAGCGGATTTTGTCGGAACTGCTGCCGAATCACCCGCACGTCAAGCAGAGGGGATTCAAGATTCCGCAACTGCCGCATTATTTCGCGTGGGTGGATGACCCGAAGAGCATCCTGAGCAACGACGGATTAAAAAAGGCGGCTGATGCGGCGAAAGACCCGATGGTAAAGAAAGAACTGGAGCAGGCGCTGGACTGGAGCAAGAAGGTGAACCAGGCGGTTACGGATATCGTAAAAGGAATACCGCCCTTCCCATATGTGCGGGAGAGTTTGGAGAAAGTGCAGCCGAAGGCGGATGTGATTGTGGTGTCGGCGACGCCCGGTGAGGCGCTTGTGCGGGAATGGCAGGAGCACGATATCGCCAAATTCGTCGCGGTCATCGCAGGTCAGGAAATGGGAACAAAGGCGCAGCATCTTGAATACGCGACAAAAGGCAGATACGATAAGGGGCACGTTTTGATGGTGGGAGACGCGCCGGGCGATTTGAAGGCGGCAAAGGCGAACGATGCGTTGTTTTACCCGATAGTGCCCGGCAAAGAGACGGAGTCGTGGAAGCGGTTTTTTAATGAGGCGTTTGACAGATTTCTCAAGAGGCAGTTTGCCGGCGGATACGAGCAGAAGCTGATAACGGAATTCGAAAATTCTCTGCCAGGCAAACCACCATGGGAAAGGTAAACAGAATTGTGGATTTCGGATTGCGGATTGAGTAAAGTTGGCGGGGTAAACCCCGTCCTACGAATTTTAAGCGTGCTGGATTATGGTAATTGAACGGCAATATGCGGATGGGGTCATCAGCAAAGAGCAGATGCAGGAGGCGGTGGCGGAGTATTTCGGCAAGAGGGACTACTCCGGCAAAAGCATTCTTGTTATTGTCCCGGATAATACACGGTCCGGGCCGATAGGCGGCGTATTCAAGGCCGTCTTCGACTGTATCGGCAGCGAGACCAAACAATTAGACGTGTTAGTCGCGCTGGGGACTCATCAGCCGATAAACGAGGAGCAAATTTGCGCCCGGCTGACGATGACGCGGGAGGAGCGAAACAGCAAATACAAATCGGTGAAATTTTTCAATCACCGGTGGGACAATCCTGAAACGTTCAAAAGCATCGGCAAGATTCACGCCGACAAGATAGAACGGCTGACCAGCGGGCTTTTCAGCGAAGATGTCGATGTGGTGGTCAACAAGCTGATTTTCGATTACGATGAGTTTTTTATCGTCGGGCCTGTATTTCCGCACGAGGTAGTGGGGTTTTCAGGCGGGCACAAATATGTTTTCCCGGGCATAGCGGGGCCTCAAATCATAAACTTTTTCCACTGGCTCGGCGCCGTGATAACGAACCCTGCGATAAACGGCACGAAGTGGACGGCGACGCGAGATGTCGTCGAAAATGCGGCATCATACATCAAAACGCCGCATACGCTTTTTGCGATAGTGTCGAATAAAGAAGAGTTCAAAGGCATATTCATCGGCGACTGCGTTGAGACGTGGGAGAAGGCGGCGGATTTGTCAGCGAAGGTTCATATTGTCTATAAGGACAAGCCCTGCAAGACGGTGCTGGGGATAGCGCCGAAGATGTATGACGAGATATGGACGGCAGGCAAGGTGATGTACAAGCTGGAGCCGGTGATTGCGGACGGCGGGATGCTGATAATTTACGCGCCGCATATCAAAGAGGTTTCTGTAACGCACGGCAAAACAATCGAGCAGGTTGGCTATCATACGCGGGATTATTTCCTCAAGCAGTGGGACAAATTCAAGGATTATCCGTTAGGGGCGATAGCTCACTGCACGCACGTCAAAGGAATCGGCACGTATAACAACGGCGTGGAAAAACCGAGAATCAACGTTGTCCTGGCGACGGGCATAAGCAGGGAGCGATGCAAGAAGATAAACCTCGGCTATATGGACCCGGAACAAATCGACATTGCTAATTACGAGGGCAAGGAAGATAAGGGAATTTTGGTTGTGCATAACGCGGGTGAAACGCTATACAGATTGTCGGACGGTTCTATACCAAGAATAAGAGAATAGTAACCCCCCAATAAATCCGCCATAGGCGGACAAGTTGGGGGGCTAAATTTTAATTGGGAAGGAAATCATAAAATGACACAGGCGGATATCGGATTGGTCGGGCTGGCGGTAATGGGCGAAAACCTGATTTTGAATATGGAGAGCAAAGGGTTCACCGTGGCTTGTTTCAACAGGACGGTTTCGAAGGTCGATGATTTTATAAACGGGCGGGCAAAAGACAGGAAGATAATCGGCTGTCGCTCAATCGGAGAACTGACGGCGACCCTGAAAAAGCCGAGGAAGGTAATGCTGATGGTCAAAGCGGGACAGGCGGTGGATGATTTTATCGAGCAGCTGCTCCCCTCTCTTGAGAATGGGGACATAATTATCGACGGCGGCAATTCGCATTTCCCGGATACGATTCGCAGGACCAAATACGTGGAAAGCAAGGGCAAGCTGTATATCGGCACGGGCGTTTCCGGCGGCGAGGAAGGCGCATTGCGCGGGCCGTCGATTATGCCGGGCGGGTCGCCGGCGGCCTGGCAGAGCGTTAAGCCGATATTCCAGGCGATTTGCGCAAAAACGGACAAGGGGGAACCTTGCTGCGAATGGGTCGGCGAAAACGGCGCAGGGCATTTTGTTAAAATGGTTCACAACGGCATAGAATACGGCGATATGCAATTGATATGCGAGACGTATCATTTGATGCGGGAAGGGCTGGGGTTGAGTAACGCCGAGATGCACAAGGTCCTCGCGGAGTGGAACCAGGGCGAGCTGAACTCATACCTGATTGAGATTACGCGGGACATTCTCGCTTATAAGGACGAGCAGGGAAACGAGGTAATTGATTTGATTCTGGATACTGCCGGACAAAAAGGAACGGGCAAATGGACGGTGGTTGCAGCTTTGGATTCGGGCCAGCCGTTGACGCTGATTGGCGAGGCGGTTTTCGGGCGGTGTTTGTCAGCCCTGAAGGACGAACGAGTAAAAGCATCGCAGGTATTGAAAGGCCCGAAGGCACAATTCAAAGGGGACAAGGCAAGGTTCATCGACGATTTGCGAAAGGCGCTATACGCGTCGAAGATTATAAGTTACGCGCAGGGTTATCAACTGATGCGAGCGGCGGCAAAGGAATACGGCTGGAATCTCAACTACGGCGGCGTCGCGCTTATGTGGCGTGGCGGCTGCATTATCCGCTCGGTATTTTTGGGTGAGATTAAAAAAGCATTCGACAAAAACCCGAACCTCGAAAACCTTTTACTCGACCCGTTCTTCAAACGGGCGATGGCAAAGGCGCAGGCATCCTGGCGGCGGGTTGTTACAACAGCGGTCAAACTGGGTATCCCAATTCCGGCGATTAGCGCAGCGATGGCGTTTTACGACGGTTATCGTCACGACCGGCTGCCCGCGAACCTGTTGCAGGCGCAGCGAGATTATTTCGGCGCGCATACTTACGAGCGGGTCGATAAGCCCAGGGGACAATTTTTTCACACCAACTGGACTGGCCGGGGCGGCGATACAAGCTCATCCGCATATACGGTTTAACTGAACCGGTCGATTTACAGGAGACAGCGCCGAGAACTTTTATCTATTTCAGGGATAATCCGGAATATTTATACTTTGTTCTTTTATTGCCGGCGAACAAGGATAAAATAATTACGTATTGTCACGTAACAGTTGACCGATTTCAACGCAGGGTTAACCGGTTCATAATGTGCTATTGCGGGAGGTATGTATGCGCACGGCGATAATTCTCTTGTCCTTTCTTGTTATGGGATTAGCGATTGGCTGGCTTATCTGGTATCTTGTGCCGCAACTGTGGCCTGAATATACCGCGGAGACCTTTATAAAAGTCCTGCCGGGCACAGAAAAGGTATCAACAGTCAACCTTCTTCGACAACAGAGCGCCCTGGCGAGTTTGGTTGACAGGAACAAAATTCAGCAGACCGAATGGTTTCGGGGTCTTGGCAAAATCAAAGATGAAAGATTGAAAGCCGCAGTGCCGGACTTAAAAAGGCGTTCTTGTGCCAGAGCCATACCAAACAGCGACCTTATCAGGGTTTCGATGACCTGCGCCAATGGTGACGACGCCGCTGTCATAGTAAACGAAATGGTTGATATGTTTCTGAAAATTCAACTGGGTGCAAAGCGAAAACAAATCGTATCAAATCTTATGGTTCTCGAAGATAATCAGGTTCGCCTTCAAAGAGACCTTGATTCGGCCGAAAGGACGTTGGCTGATGTCCGTCAAAGATACGGCTTTACTGACCTCGAAGAGCACGCCTACCCCCACCCAATCACTGTCCGACTGATACGCCTCCAGAACGAGGAGGACAATTGCGCCCTCGACATAAACCAGCTTCAAACTCGTCGCGATGCGCTTCTGAGCCAGCCATCTCCCGGAAAGCCCGACCCGAATACAACCGCCGGGATAAAGGACCTGGAACTTAAAATCAAGCTGGCGCAAAAGCGATTGGACGGACTCAGGAAAATGCGGGAAGAAACAGAGAAAAAACAGGAAGAGCTGGGCCAGGCCAGAACACAATACGCTTATGGACAGTTTATCAGAGACGACAGGCGCAGAGCGCTGTATTCAGCGAGGGCGAAGATTGAAGAATTGGGGATGCTTTCAGACAATCCGGAAGTAACCGGCCTGCAATTAGTTGACTATGCCCCGACCCCGTTGCAGGCAGATATATTGCCCTGGCAAATACCTGTCCCCGCAGCGGGAGCGGCAGGTCTTTTTCTTGGAATTATATGCGTGCTGCTGACCAACAAGAAAAAGAAGATAAATCCGTAGAATGGCTTTACAGCCGAGAAGGTCAATCTTTTGGTTTCTGGCTGAAGAAGCGAGAGCGATTTTTCATTATGTAAGCCATTATGTCCGTTCTGCTGATGATTCCGACGAGTTTGCCGTGGTTGAGAATCGGGACCCGGCGGAAGTTATTGTTAATCAGACAATCGCAGATTTCAAACAGAGATGTGCCCTGGTCAAAACCAATCACGCCCGTCGTCATATATTCCTCTACCAAACCGGGCTTTGCGTTCGGGTCATAAAGCAGCTTGAGCATATCCTTTTCAGAGATAACGCCGAGCAGATTCATATAGTCATCGACGACAGGCAGGCCCGTGACGTTCTTGGTCGCGAGTATTTCCATCGCCTCATAAATCGGGGTTGACGTCCCGACGGTGAGCAAACCGGATTTCATAACGTCCTTGGCAACCACCATGGCAGAACAAGACGCCTGGTCATCCTGCTGACCATGCGGCCGGAATTTATCTTTGTTGGCCCTGATAAGGTCGGCCCTGCTTATGATTCCGGCGAGCCGGCCCTGGTGCATCACCGGAACTCTTCGAAAACTGTTTTGCATCAAGCATCGGCAGACATCCACAAGGTTATCATCTTCATCAAATGTGAATATTTTGGTTGTCATATAGTCGCCGACGCAACCTTCGACGAATTCGGTATCATAGAGCAGTTTAAGAACGTCTTTTTCGGAGATGAGGCCGACGAGACCTGATTCATCGACAACGGGCAGGCCCGTGACATTCTTTTTTACCATCAACACGATGGCCTGGTAAACGGAGGATTTTTTATCTATGGTGGCCACGCCGTATTGCGTAATGTGCTTTGCTTTGGTTTTTTCCTGCCCACATTGAAGCGTCGCAGTGGCATTCGAGTTATCTTCGCTAAAATGCTCAGTTGTCGCCATAATTCAATTCCTTATATAAACCCTGAAATTCTCAGGGAACTTATAGTTTGGGTTTTTGGCTGAAGAAGTGCTCACGGTTCTGCATTATGTAAATAATAATGTCGCGTCTGCTGATGATGCCCGTGAGCTTGCCCTTCTCAAGTATGGGGACCCTGCGGAAGTTGTTGTTAATCAGGCAGTGACAAACCTCGAAGAGCGAATCATCCCAGTCGAAGCTGACAATGTCTCTTGTCATACAGTCCTGTACCAGCCCGGCTTTTGCGTCGGGGTCGCACAAGAGATTGATAAGATCTTTTTCGGAAACGACGCCCACAAGTTTCATCGAGTCGTCCACGACGGGCAAGCCCGTAATATCGCCCGTTGCGATAAGTTCCATCGCCGCGTAAATGGGGGAGTTTCTTCTGACCGTGAGCAGGCCGCAGGTCATAACGTGCTTTGCGAGGAGGAAATTCGGGTGAGACATTGTTTTGTCGTGTGGGGCGGCGGGTCTGAATCTGTATTTGTTGGCTCTAATCAGGTCGGCCCTGGTTATGATGGCGACAAGTTTTCCGCGGCGCAATACCGGGACTCTTCGGAAATTGTTGCTCATAAGGCACTGGCAGACATCGACAACGTCATCGTCCTCGTCAAAAGTCAGAACATTTGTCGTCATATAATCGCCGACACATCCGCCGGCAAACTCGACGTCATAAAGGAGTTTTAACACGTCTTTCTCGGAAATGATGCCGCGAAGGCCTGTGTCATCGACAACGGGCAGACCGGTGACGTCGTGTTTGACCATCAGGTCTATGGCCTGATAAACGGAGGCGCTTTTGTCGATGGCGACAACTTCATATTGTGCGATATCTTTGGCTTTGGTTTTTTCGCCGGGGGCGGACTGAATAGTCGCGGCGGGTGTTGAGTTATCGGCGCTGAAGGGTTCCATTGTCGCCATAATGTAGCTCCTTGAAAATTTTTAGTTCGGCGATTCCGGGTTCATACCCCGGAGGCAATAATTGCCTTTTGGTTCCCCAATACCGTTACCCATAACATCAGATGGCTTATCGGCTCGAAAATGGGATGGCTTTAGCGCAAAGTTATCGCCAGCAATGCAGGCGCAGCAGGATTAGAGGACGTTGGCTTTGGGTGTTGGCTTAACTAACCGCCCCTCCCTTCGAACCGTGAATGTCAGGCCTACGCCAGCGTATCCGGATGAGCGGCAAGATAGATGCGACTCGGACAGGTGCAAAAATAGCCGAAACCGAAAGGAGTGCGGTAGTCACATTTCCCAGGGTCGCCTCTTATGCAGGCGTCGCGGTGACATTGTGAACAGTCAACGAGTTGACCTTCGCCGACAATCCTCGCGCCACATAGTTTTTGGGAGCCCGGCTTGAAACAGCGAAACTCATTGTCGCAATGGGTCTGCGACATAAGTTTTTGTATAAGGTCCTCTTTCTTTTTCTCCACTTTTGCGCACCCTCATCCAAAAACAAAAGAGTCATTACGGCTGCCGAGCGTGGTATAATGGTTATAGATGTCCCGCAAGGCAGAATTGGTTCAAACCAGGTACTGAGGAGTAATTGTATATCCGCAACACTGGCTTGTAAACATATTTTTGGGTATTTTTTATTTTTTTCCTACAGGCCATTTCATAACTGTCATTCCCGCGACACTAAGCGAAGTTTACCCGCCGAGTTTCTGGCGGGCGGAGAGCCCCGAACGGAAAGCGGGAATCCAGAAGCCCGTTTGGGCCGCAATATCCTCGATTAAATCGATTCCCACGATAAAAAACGAGGTTGTGAAATGGCTTGTATGACGATAATCAAGCTTCCGGCAGACATAACCGGCTGGTATTTGCGGCCGGATGCTGGTATCCTGAGTTGCCGTGGCAATTGGCCGACAGGCAAGTTGACTTGAGTTTGAGCATCGTGTATATTCTGGCCAGCGAAATAAACCTGTTTTTGAGGATATTTTTACATAGGGCCTCTTATGGATTTATTCTGGAAGATAATCATAGCGGGCGCGGTGCTTGTCGCTATCGGCTGGATTGCCTATGGGATTTGGGAGTGGCGTGAACGCAAGCTCGAAAAAGAACAGCCGAAAGTCAGGTCCGAGCGATACCAGCAGGCGTCAAGTTCGGTCGCGGATTACGCGAAGAAACTGGCTGAATTCAAAAAGCCAACATATAAACGTGAAGACGCACCACCGACAGACACAAAACCGCCTCAGGGGTAAACGCCAATGGCAGGAACGTTTTTAACCGAAGATTTTCTGCTGCAAGGCAAAACCGCTCGCCGGCTTTATCACGAATACGCCGAGCAAATGCCCATTTATGATTACCACTGTCATTTGCCAGCGGGACTGATTGCCGAAGACCACCTGTTCGAAAACATAACTAAGGCGTGGCTGGCAGGCGACCATTACAAGTGGCGGGCGATGAGAGCCAACGGCGTTGACGAACGATACATAACCGGCGACGCGGGCGATTACGAAAAGTTTAAAAAATGGGCCGAGACGGTTCCCTGCACCCTGCGAAACCCGCTTTATCACTGGACCCACCTGGAGCTGAAACGATATTTCGGCATCAACGAACTGCTAAACGGGGATAATACTAAAGACATTTACGACGCGTGCAGCGAACTGCTGCGGTCGGAGAACTTCAGTGTCCTTAAACTGCTCGGCAAAATGAACGTCGAGCTTGTTTGCACAACCGAGGGGCCGCTGGATACCCTTGTGCATCACAGGAAAATCCGCGAGAACTCGCCCGTGTTAAAAGTTTACGCGGCTTTCAGGCCCGACAAAGCCCTGGCGACAGAAGATTTGCCGGCCCTGAATGTATTTATAGACAAGCTCGGCCAAATGTGCGGCGGCGAAATCCGCTCTTTCGATTCATACATCGAAGCGATGCGCCTCAGGCACAAGTATTTTCACGACGAGGGTTGTCGGCTGTCGGATTACGGGCTTGAGACAGCATACGCGGAGCGGTACGGCGCAGATGAGATTGCGAAAATTTTTGAGAAGATTAGGACAAACAGGCCGCTTGAAGCCGGCGAATCGCTGAAGTTCAAATCGGCAATGATGTTCGAGCTGGCGTGTATGGACGCCGAGGCCGACTGGGTTATGCAATTGCACCTTGGGGCATTGAGAAACAACAACAGCCGGATGCTGAATACGCTCGGGCCTGACACCGGCTACGATTCAATCGGGGATTTTGATATAGCCAAACCTTTGGCAATGTTCCTCGACAGGTTGAATACCGCAGGCAAGCTGCCGAAAACGATTTTGTATAACCTCAACCCCAAAGACAGCGCGGTTATGGCAACTATGGCGGGCAATTTTCAGGACGGCTCCTGCCCGGGCAAAATACAATACGGCTCGGCGTGGTGGTTCTTAGACCAGAAGACCGGCATCGAAGAGCAAATCGGGATGCTTTCGAATATGGGGCTTTTGAGCAGGTTCGTCGGTATGACAACTGATTCGCGGAGTTTCCTGTCGTTTCCCCGCCACGAGTATTTCCGCAGAATACTTTGCAACATCATCGGCGGCGACGTGGAGCAGGGATTATTGCCTAATGATATTGAACTTTTAGGCAAAATGGTCGAGGACATCTGCTTCAACAACGCCGAGAGCTACTTCTCAATGCCGCTCGATTAGCCGGCTTGCCCGGCCAAATGTGGTAAACAATAAAAAAGGTCCCGCTTTTTGGGCGGGACCACAGGTTTTTCGTCCCGCTGCGGCTCGGCAATTTCAGCAATTTCTTGTAACCATAACTCTTGCCTTCAGCCGAAACGAGTCCGGTACTATTGCTTAGGATGGTTTGACGTCTGTCGCTTCCGGACCTTTCTTGCCCTGGGCGAGAGTGTATTCCACCGCCTGGCCTTCCTTTAACGTGCGAAATCCCTCACTGGCAATCTTGGAGTGATGAACAAACACATCCTCACTGCCGTCATCGGGAACGATAAAACCAAACCCTTTTTTCTCATTGAACCATTTCACTTTGCCTGTAGCCACGTTTTTCTCCTTTTAACCCACACACCCGACTCCTCGCCGTTTACCGAAAGCGCTCTTCCGAGGATAGTTAAAAAAACGCCCTTTACACGGTGACAAAATAGCTTAAGACGCCTTGCGATTCAACAACTTTTTTGAGGTTTTTTTGGCCTTCCAAGCGGCGAACAAGGGGCATTTTATCCCCGATTCACAGGCCAAATAGTCGCCGATGAGCCCTTGTTTTCATATCATTTTTGGCCGGCAAAACGGGGTTTTTGCTTTACTTGAACGAAGCCGGCAGGTATATACAGTATCTCTAATGTGGTAAAAGGACTTGACATAGCAGTAAGTTTAAACTAAATTTTCAGGTTTGGTCTTGGGTTTTGGTACCAATATATGGTTGTTTAACTAAGGTTTTTGGAGGTTTTTGTGGCTAAAGAGTTGGCAAAAGAGTTGATTAGTGCAGGCGTCCATTTCGGACACAGCGCAAACAGATGGAACCCCAAGATGGGGGCTTTTATTTTTGGCAAACGCGGGCAGATACACATTATCGACGTGCGCAAAACACTTGCGGGCCTGGTGATTGCGAAGAAACTGCTCACCGACGTAGTGGCGTCGGGCAAGGACGTCGTCTTCGTGGGGACCAAGCGGCAGGCACAAAAGGCGGTTGAGGCATCGGCGGCAAAGTGCGGAATGCACTGCGTCTCGGACCGATGGCTTGGCGGGACACTCACGAATTTCAGGACGATACGGTCGCGTGTTCAGCGGCTGGAAGAGCTGGAAGGAATGCAGGATGCGGGAACGCTCGAGTCGCAGAGCAAAAAACAGGCCTCTCGGCTGAAACGCGAACTGCGGAAAATAAAAAGCAACATGGAGGGGATACGCAAGATGGGCCGGCTGCCCGGCGTCGTAGTAGTAGTCGATGGCAAAAAAGAATATCTCGCCCTGCGGGAAGCCAGGAAACTCGGCATAACAACGGTGGGGATAATCGATACCGATTGCGACCCCGACACCGTGGACGTGGTGATTCCAGCCAACGATGATTCGATAAGAGCGATAAGCTTGTTACTGGATGAGCTTGCCGACGCGGTAGCCCAAGGCAAAACAATGGATACAATTCGCAAGGACGTCGCGTCCAAACCCAGGCACATCAGGTCAAAAAGAACGGTAATGGCGCGCGCGGATAAGACGGAAGCCGAGCCGACATCTGAGGAAACGAGCGAAACACCCCAAACAAACGGCGAACAGGCACAGTAATCAGAAAACGATAAACCGAAAAGGGTTTTTAGCAGGAGCTTTTGAAATGGCGGCGATTCCGGCAGCACTGGTAGTTAAACTTCGCAAGATGAGCAGCCAGGGTATGATGGACTGCAAAAAGGCGCTCGAAGAGGCCAACGGCGACATTGACGCGGCAATGGCAATACTGCGGAAAAAAGGCCTCGCGACGTTAGCCAAACGTGCGGAGCGGGAAACTACTCAGGGGCTGGTGGTCAGCAAAGCAAGCCCGGACGGCAGGACTGCGGTGCTGGCGTCGCTGTGCTGCGAAACGGACTTTGTCTCCAACAGCGATGATTTCAAGGCCGCGGCGGATAAACTGGCCGAATACGGAATGGTTTGCGCCAAAAATGACGGAATCGAGAACGTTCTCGAGACAGCCGTCGGCGGCAAAAAGTTCAGCGACGTTATCACTGAGCTGGTAAGCAAAACCGGCGAGAAAACCGAAGTTGGTGACTACGCTAAATTCCAACTCGCTGGCGACGGACTTATATGTGTTTACGTGCACTTCAACAAGAAAGTCGGAACAATGCTGGAAATCGCCGCAAGCGACCAGAAGGTGGCCTCCTCAGACGAACTCAAGCGAACGGGAGCGGACATAGCGATGCACATTACCGCCACAAAACCGCTTGCACTGGATAAATCAGGCATCGACCCCAAGGTGATTGAGCAGGAAAAGAGCATTTACGCCGACCAGATGAAGAATAAGCCGGCTAACATCGTAGATAAAATCGTCGAAGGCAAAATGAAGAAATTTTTCGAGGACAATTGCCTGCTCGACCAGAAATTTGTGAAGGACGACACAAAAACAGTGGCGCAGGTATTGGATGACGCGGCCAAGTCGGCAGGCGGCAAGGCGACGATAAAGCAATTCGTTAGATTCGACGTCGGATAAACGGCCTGCGGGCAAAAAGGGGTCAGGCCCCTTTTTGTCTCAGAATATATTTTCGCCAACCCAAAGGATGTGGGAAACAAAATAAATGCCAGCGAGCAAATACAAGCGGGTTCTGCTTAAGTTATCGGGGGAGAGTTTTTGCGAGCAAGGCGGTTTTGGGATTGACGGCGAGCATCTCGAATCGATAGCGGCCAGAATTGCCGAGATTAACACCCTCGGTCCCCAGGTGGCCGTCGTGGTGGGAGCGGGGAACTTCATCAGGGGGGAAAAATTCTCACAAAAAACAATGATACCGCGAAATACCGCGGATTATATGGGGATGCTCACGACCATTATCAACGCCTGCGCCCTGCAGGAAACGCTCGAAAAACTCGGCACAACAACGCGCGTGATGAGCGCGATAGAAGTTGAGGCGATGTGCGAGCGGTTTATTCGCCGAAGAGCGATGAGGCATTTCGAGCAGGGCAGAATCGTGATATTAGCAGGCGGCACAGGCAATCCGTTTTTCACCACCGATACCTGCGCGGCCCTGCGGGCGGCGGAGCTTGACGCCGACCTGCTGATAAAGGCGACGAAGGTTGACGGCGTTTACAGCGACGACCCAAAAAAAAATCCCAATGCGAAACTTTTTGACAAACTGTCATACCAGGAGGTTCTCGAAAAGAATCTTCGCGTAATGGACCATTCGGCCATCAGCTTGTGCCGGGACAACAAAATACCGATAATCGTGCTGAACATCTTCAAAAAAGGCAATTTAACCAAGGCGATTCGCGGCGAACCGGTAGGAACCGTGATTTGTTAGAGGCAGGAGGCGAGCTATGCCCGTTAAGCAGATAATAACAGACAGCGAAGCCAAGATGAAAAAGGCGGTAGATGTCCTGCAGGACGAGCTTAAAGGCGTTCGCACTGGCAGGGCATCGACGGGGCTTGTTGAGAATCTGAGGGTTGAGTACTACGGCAACCCCACGCCTTTGAAGGCGTTGGCGGCTCTGTCAACACCCCAGCCGGATATGATTCTGGTCAAGCCCTTTGACCCGGGGTCAATCAAGGATATAGACAAGGCGATATTGGCCAGCGACCTGGGTTTGACGCCGATGACGGACGGCAAGACGATACGGCTGAGTATTCCGCCTTTGAGCGAGGAACGGCGGATGCAGTTGACGCATCAGATAAAAGGAATGGGCGAACAGGCGAAGGTAAGCGTTCGCAATGTCAGAAGAGACGAAATAAAATCGCTTGAGAAAGCAGAAAAGGACAAGCTCATAACCAAAGACGACTTTGAGAAGGGCAAAAAGCAGCTCGACGATTTGA
>Ga0315294_10004676_pt1 | contig 14976 bp, 6 predicted proteins | sample YL17G13_40_MG_FD_203626 | JGI IMG/M metagenome (GOLD analysis project Ga0315294, IMG submission 203626) | Sediment microbial communities from Yellowstone Lake, YNP, Wyoming, USA - YL17G13_40 | ecosystem: Environmental > Aquatic > Freshwater > Lake > Sediment | place: USA: Wyoming | collected... | reverse complement strand
TGGATCCGGCAGGGCCTCACCCGGGCCATCGCCGACCAGGCCCGGACCATCCGCATCCCGGTCCACATGATCGAGACCATCAACAAGCTTAACCGGGTCAGCCGGAGTCTCGTCCAGGAGATCGGGCTCGCGCCGAACAGCGAAGAGATCGCCAAGAAAATGGACATACCGGTGAGCACGGTCCGCAAGATCATCAAGATCGCCCAGGTACCGATCTCTCTCGAAACGCCGATCGGCGAGGAAGAAGACAGCCACCTGGGCGATTTCATCGAGGACAAGATCACGCCTTCGCCGCCCGACACGGTCATCCTAATCAATCTGCGCGAGCAGATCGAGGAAGCCCTGAAATCCCTGACCGAAAGGGAAGCCAAGGTCCTCAAGATGCGTTTCGGGCTGGGCGACGGAAACGAGCACACCCTGGAAGAAGTCGGGCAGCAGTTCAAGGTCACCCGGGAACGGATCCGGCAGATCGAGGCCAAGGCCTTGCGCAAGCTCAAATACCCCAGCCGCTCGAAAAAGCTCAAGTCGTTCACCAACGGCTACTGGAGCTGATCTTGTCTCCGGATCGCCGGCCATGGCCACTTGCGTTTTAACGATCAAGGGCAAGTCGGAGAGGGAAGAGCGGCGCCGGCGGCTGAATATGAGGTATTTTTCATTAGGGGTGATTTCAAGTAGGCCCTGAGTCTGGACATCCGTGAGCGGATTCCGCAGCCAGTCGTCGATGACGAGAAGCTGGGTCTTGGCCAGCAGGTGTCGTATCCAAAGGTTTTAAAATGGGGTGCGTCCTATTTCATGGTTTTTGCTCAACCAGTTGTTTACACGCCCGGACAATCCGCTCCACACTCGGTAGTGTCTTATCTTCCAGATGCCGCGCATAGGGAATGGTGGTCTGTGTGCAAACCCGTGCATATTTGAAGACCAGTCCCCCCTCCAGGGCCACTGCTGCCAACTCACCGGATAGGCCAAAACCCTCATAGTCTTCATCCACGACCAGCATGCGGCCGGTGTGGCTTACCTCTTTGTAGAGAGTCACTTTATCGAGCGGCGACACAGAGCGCAGGTCGACCACGCCCGCTGAAATACCCTGTTGTTCCAGAATCCCAGTCAAGATTACGATCAGGCCGAAGTTCGAGAAGCATTAATTTTTAGATTCGTTCGTAATCAGTAGGTCGGAGGTTCGATTCCTCTCGCTGGCTCTCTCGTTTCTCCCCTGATAAGCCTGATAAATCAGATATTTATGTGAATCATGTCTGAATTTTCGTTTCCGCCGCTTTCCGTCCATTTCCGCCCGATTCCGCCCTAAACACGTCATAAAAGTCGACAGTCAAATCAATGTTTCCCAGATCAAGTTTTCTGAAAAGTCCTAGGAGACTCATACTCGGCCTTTGCATAACATTGACATTATTAAGTCATTGGCGTGATAATTTATTGCAGTAAGTTCGATTAAGCTTCGATTCAAATCGATTGGGGAATAGACATGAAGAGGCTGAGGAACCGAATTGTCTTTGCTTTCTTCTGTCTGATCGTTTTTCCCATATTCGGATTCGCCGATACTAATGTCAGCGGAATAATTTCTTCTGACACAACATGGACTCTGGCCCGAATTCCATATATCGTGACGGGCAATGTTTTCACTAATAGCGCCATGACACTGACTTTTGAACCTGGTGTTATTGCCAAATTCAAGGCCAGCGGACAAGATATTATTTATGATTGGCCTAAGTTGCATAGTAACGAGAGAAATTCTGGCTATACGGATTTAGCGATTCTTCCTCCCACTATCACCGGATTTACTCCAAAAAGCGGCACAATGGGTTCACAAATAAATTTAACCGGCACACATTTCAATACAGAAATTTCAGGTAATATTATCAGGATAAATGATCTTATTGCTGCTGTTACCAATGCTTCGGCCAGTGAACTAAAGGTCATTGTTCCTGAGGGAGCCATTACGGGCAAAATTTCTCTGACAATCGGAGAAACAACGACTACCACTACAGATAATTTCACAGTTACAGATTTTGAAAATAAATTTGTTGTTCGAGGTCTTAATGTGCAGTTTGACAGACGTGGTGTTTGGGCAGGATATTATACCGGGCAGCTCATCAAAGATTTGAACATCTTTGAATCTTCACTTGGCCATACAGTTGCCGAAGAGGTTAGCCTGCAACTTGATGAAATGAAAAAAATTGGAGTAAACACTATTACCCTTGAACTACGGAGCTCTGACCCGGGTTGGACCGGTGGATTCGAATATCCTGCATGTAATGTGCACGAAGCAACCGGATTGTCCTATCCTGTTCCTACACAATCGGAAATTACAAACTTGCTTACCCTTTTCGATCTGATTCACAACAAGCAGATTAAAATAATGCTGATGCTTGTGAATACACACATGGAGGAACAGCCCCCCTTAAACAACACACAATGGATAAGTGCCATATTGAACGTAGTTAAAGACCATCCTGCTCTCGACCTGGTACTATTTGATGGGAATACTCGATTAGTCGATAGCAATGGTGACGGTAAAAAAGATCAATGTGGGATACCTGCTGAACCACCCTTATGGCTCGGCCCGTCATCTATACCTGCAAATTACGTTAAATGGGCAATACAATACGGAATGACATTGGGTTTACCTGCAAATAAACTTTCAGCAGAATGTGTTGTGGGCTGGTATGTTATTGATGCAGAATCGCCTTCAGGCCCTGATGCAACTGGCCTCCATTTGTGGCGTACGGTAAAGGTCCTGAAACAAATATTTGATGATCTTGCCGTGCCTGATAATCAACGTACATATGCTATCTCGTTTTATCAGCAACGGAAATGCGAGAACGCTAATGGTGTTCCTTGTGTGGATGCCAATCCATCTGTCTGGGCCGAAGAAACATGGAAAAACGTTTTTGAAATTATTGGAAGAAAAGATTCCAGGGTAGTTGCAGTGGAAATGGGATTAAATAAATATGATCCCAATTGGACGACAGAGCGGGCATTCGAAACCCATATTAAACTGATAAAAAGGTACGGTGTGGCGGGAGGCTGCTTCTGGAGATGGGTTTTTGCTGATGATAATGAAAAAAATGATCTGACATTATCCACTCCTGTTAAAAAGAGAGGTTTAACCTTTGAGTACAACGCGGTGAAAGATAAAATGGCACAATATTACTCCACGATCAGCGTGACGTCCCCCAACTGCGGTGAGAGCTGGGTCATCGGGTCGGTTCATAACATAACTTGGACGACGACAGGGACGGTCGGGAACGTCAAGATCGAGTATTCGAAGGACAGCGGGTCGAGCTACACGACGATCATCGCCTCAACGGTGAACAGTGGATCCTATCCTTGGACGGTGCCGGATACACCATCGATGAATTGTCTCGTCAAGATCAGCGATGCGTCCAGCGGAACACCGTCGGATACAAGCGATGCTATATTCATGATCGTAGCCGCCGCTCCTCCAACGATAAAGCTGAATAAAACCAAATTGAATTATGCTGCAATTTCTGGCGGGATTTCGAGTTCGAACCAAACGGCTATAATCAGTAATATAGGAGTGGGGACGTTAAACTGGACGGCCGCATCGAACAAGAGCTGGCTGGAAGTGTTGCCGGGATCAGGGACAGGGACGGGCGTCATCCAGGTCAACGTCAATGCAGCTGGGCAGGCCCTGGGGACGCAGACGGGTACGATCACAGTTACGGATCCTTACGCCTCGAACAATCCCCAGACGATCGAAGTAGCTCTGACGGTCAAGGTGGCAGGATCGGGCACGGTTCCTTTTGGGGATTTTGCTACGCCGATTAACGGGACGACGGGGATCACCGGGGCAATCCCTGTAACGGGCTGGATGCTAGATGATATCGAAACTACTAAGGTCGAGATTTGGCGGGACGCGTTTGCAGGGGAAACAGAGGGGATCTGGAAGATCGGCGATGCCATTTTTGTTGAGGGCGCACGGCCGGACGTTGAGCAAGCGTACCCCGACTATCCTTTGAACTACCGTGCCGGATGGGGCTATATGCTTTTAACGAACATGCTTCCTAATCATGGGAATGGGACGTGCAGACTTCACGCTTACGCCTATGACAAAGAGGGAAACAAAGTTCTGCTGGGGACAAAGACGATCACCTGCTCTAACGCGGCAGCCGTGAAGCCATTTGGGGCGATCGACACTCCAAGCCAGGGGGGAGATGCGTCGGGGAACCCGTTCGTGAACTTCGGCTGGGTTCTGACGCCGATGCCGAAGACCGTGCCCAAGGATGGGTCGACGATCGAGGTGTATGTGGATGGCGCCAAGCTGGGGACCCTGGCCACAGCGCCGAATGTCTATAACCAGTACCGGGTGGACGTTTCGACGAACTTCCCGGGGTTTAACAATACGGGAGGTCCGGAGGCCGGGGGGCCGGTGGGGGCCTTCTTCCTGGACGCGACGAAGTTGACGAACGGGGTCCATACGATCCACTGGATCGCCCGGGATGATGCCGGCGCGGCGGACGGAATCGGATCACGCTTTTTCAACATTGTGAACACGGGAACCTCGGCTAATGAATTAAGTCATCGCGAGGAGCGGAGCGACGCGGCGATCCGACTCGAAGAGTCGTCCCGAGTTTTGCGGGGGATCTCATCTGCCCGCTCCACATTGGAGGACATCCTCGCCCTGCCGCTCTCGTTCGAGCCATTGCGGGTGAAGACCGGATTCGACCTGAAAGCGGAACCGGCGACCATCCTGCCGGACAACCTGGGTGTTTGCCATGTCCAGATGGGCGAGGTCGAGCCCTTGGAATTATTTTTGAATCCGGCTCAAGCGGATCAAATCTGGAATAAAACCGCGGGGAGCGGCGATCTCAAGAAGGATAATCCCCCCCCACCCCCCTTTAGAAAAGGGGGGGAAGATACAAGTAGAAAAGAAGGGGAAGAAACGAAGTGCGTCGGATATTTGAGAGTCGGAGTTGAGCTCCGGCCGCTTCCCATCGGCTCGACGCTAGACTCAGAGACAGGCCTATTCTCCTGGCTGCCCGGGCCAGGATTCCTAGGAACATATAATCTCCTTTTCCTGCAAACAGATGGATTGGGGATCACAAGAAGAATCCCGGTGAAGGTGACGATACGGCCGAAGTTTTACAACTGATTTTAAAGGCCATTCGTTGGGCAAGGATCCGGATAAAGGATAATAATGCCGAAGGGACCTTCGAACGCGACGCCTGATGGGCGGGAAGGCCGCTCCTCTGGAGGCATGCTTCGCCAATCAACCGGAAAGGACAGGTCGACGCAAAAGAGACTTCTAACCGCATTAGGGGCCGCCGCCCTTTTCGCGGCCCTGGTCTTTGCTCGAGCGGCCGGACAGGCGAAGCCGCTCCCGGGCGAAAACGCGGCCGAGGGACCTATGCCGGTCCTCTCCGTCCGGCTGACATCGCCGAACGGCGGTGAATTGTGGAAAGGCGGAGAAAAGCGGAAGATCGCCTGGGTCGTCTCCGAAGGGGCTGACATCACAAACATCACCATCCGCTGCTCTACGGATTCCGGGTCCACGACGGAGCTCGTCACAAGCCTCGAGAGAAATCCTGCTTCCTATACGTGGGACGTCCCGCATCTCACGTCCGCGACCTGTCTAGTGTTGATCGAAGTCTCCGACTCGAAGGGCAACCGCGCCCGGGATCAAAGCGACTCGGCCTTCACGATCACGAAACCCGAATCTAAGCCGGATTTGGTCACGGAGATTGAATCTTCAAAAAAAGAAACGTTTGTCGAGAGCTTCTCCATAACGGTCACCGTCAGAAACACGGGAACGGCTCCGTCCCCTGAATCGATCTGCGAAGTCACGATCAGGAACGCCCACGCCCCCCGGCAGCTGCTGAGAAAATTCGAAAAAAAGATCAGGGAATTGACCGCCGAAGACAGTTTCAGTTTCTCGTCCCCGTTGAAGCTGGGGATCGGGTTGTTTGAGATTTGCGCCACGATCGATCCGAAAAATAAAATCCCTGAGCAGGATAAGGTCAATAACCGGGCCTGCATCACGATCGCGGGGAAGTAGAACGATCGCTTCGCCCCGAATTGACACCTTTTCGATCCATTTGGTATGGTGAGGGTGTGTTCATCAAAGCTATTCCGCCTCAGAGGATTCAATCCGCATGACGAGGAAAAAGTTTCTCTCTTTTTATCCGATCGGCTTCTTCATAATCGGGCTGCTTTCTCTCCTCGCCGGCCGCGCCGTCCCCCAGATCGGGGAGACTCCGGTTCTCGCGCGGGTCGAACTCGGCGCGATCTTTCCGGCCTTGCCCTTGCAGGCGATCCTTCAAGATGCCCAGGGGCGCGATTACGCGCTCGTCATCGCCAAGGCGTCGCGCTTGAGGTCCAGCGGCGCGAACTATCGCGTGCTCGAAGCGAACGCGCGGGCCTCGGATTACATGATCGCTTTGGAGCGCCGTCCGGGCGCGCGGCAAGTCGCGGCCCTGTTGTTCCAGGTTCTGGAGGATGATGGCCGGTCCATCATCCTCCGCCTGCCGGCGGGGCAGGAGGACCGGCTGTCAGCCCTTGGCTTCGATCTCCAACGGCTGGACGAGTCACCGATGGTCGTACGGGCCTCGGTTCCCGCGCCGGTCGCACGGATATCCGCGCCGGACCCGGCGATCACGGCGATGATCGCCCAGGTCCAATCGAGTACCGTCTTGGATTATATGGCCCAGTTGAGCGGGGCGAAGCCGGCTTCGATCGGCGGATCGTCCTACACGGTGGCGTCCCGGCATACGAGCTCCGGAACTCCCATTGCCAAGGCCACGCAACTTGTCTATGAGCGGTTGACCGCGCTCGGCCTGAACGCGAGCTATCATGACTGGACCGCGTCCGGCTATGCCAGCCGCAACGTGGTCGGCGAAATGACCGGCACGGTCTCGCCCGCGGAGATCGTGCTCATCACCGCCCATCTGGACGATCTCCCGTTGGGAGCCACGGCGCCCGGCGCGGACGACAACGCCAGCGGTTCCGCCGGGGTTTGGATCGCGGCGGACATCCTCAGCCGGTACCGTTTTCAGCGCACCCTCCGTTTTGTCTTTTTCACCGGCGAGGAGCAGGGCCTCTATGGAAGCGCCCGGTACGCCGCGGCCGCGGCCGGGCGCGGCGAGAACATCGTGGCCGTGTTCAACCTGGACATGATCGCCTGGGACGGTGCGGACGGCCCGACGTTGCGCCTCCACACCCGGTCCCAGACCAATCCGGGCTACGCCGGAGACGCGGCGATCGCCAACGCCTTCGTTTCCATCGTCAATACCTTCGGCTTGAGCGGCGGGCTGACCCCGATCATCACTCCGGACGGAGAGAACGGCAGCGATCACGCCTCGTTCTGGGCCCGGGGATATCCGGCCATTATGGCGATCGAAGATGATCTGGACGATTTCAATCCGCACTGGCACAAGGCGGACGATGTCTCTTCTAATCTCAACGCGACGTATTTCACGAACTACATCAAAGCGGCGGTGGGGACGGCCGCTCAACTCGCCCTTCCCGCTTCGCCCGCCGGCCCGGCGATCAGCTTGAGCCGAAGAAATCTGTATTATGGAGCGTCATCGGGCCCAGTGGTCACATCGGCCCAATCCGTGATCATCGGCAATTCCGGGACGGGAACTCTGACGTGGACCGCAGCCTCAAATCAAAGCTGGCTGAGCGTCGCGCCGGCTTCGGGATCGGGGCCGGGCGTCATCCAGATCAGCGTCAATTCCGGCGGATTGCCGGTCGGAACGTGGACCGGGACGATCACGATTTCGGATCCGAACGCGTCAAACAGTCCGCAAACGGTCAACATCGGCCTGTCGATCAAAGGCGCCGGCCAGAGCGGGCCGCCGTTCGGGGAGTTCTCGACACCGACGGATGGGACGACGGGAGTGACGGGAGCGATCCCGGTCACCGGGTGGGTGGTGGATGACGTCGAAGCTGCAACGGTGAAGATTTACCGCGAACCCGTGGCGGGGGAGGGGCCGGGGCTTGTCTTTATCGGGGACGCGATTTTTGTCGAAGGAGCCCGGCCGGACATTGAAACCGCATTTCCCGGTTATCCAATCAACTACAGAGCGGGCTGGGGTTACATGCTCTTGACGAACTTCCTCCCAAATCAGGGAAATGGGTCTTACAAGCTCCATGCTTTTGCCTCCGACAAGGAGGGGAATCAGGTTCTATTGGGATCGAAGACGATCACCGCCGCCAACGCGATGGCGGTCAAGCCGTTCGGGACGATCGATACTCCGGTGCAAGGGGGGCCGGCGTCCGGCACGGCGTTCATCAACTTCGGCTGGGTTTTAACGCCCAAATCGAAGACCGTGCCTAAAGACGGCTCGGCGATTTCGGTTTGGGTGGATGGCGTCCAGGCGGGAACCCTGGCGACGCCGCCGAATGTCTATAATCAATACCGGGTGGACGTGGCGACGATGTTCCCGGGATTGAACAATTCAAACGGTCCGGTCGGAGCTTTTTATTTGGACACGACGAAGTATGCGAACGGCGTCCACACGATCCACTGGATCGCGACGGACGATGCCGGCGCGGCGGACGGAATCGGCTCACGATACTTCAATATCGTGAATCCAGGATCAGCAGCTCAAACAGGTTTAGAGCCAATTAGCCTGGGAAAATCAGATTCATATGAATCCGTTATGAATCTGCCGGTGAGTTTCGAGTCACTAAGGTTAAAGAGAGGCTTTAACCTAAAGACAGAGCCGGAGGTCCTTAAGCCCGATAATTATGGGACAATTTATTTTCAAATAAGAGAAGTTGAGCGGATTGAAATGGAACTCGGTGAGGACAAAGGCTATCGAGGATATCTGTTGGTTGGAGAGAAACTGCGGCCGCTGCCGATCGGTTCGACGCTCGATCCTCGAACCGGCCGCTTCTCCTGGCTCCCGGGACCCGGTTTCTTTGGAAGCTACGATCTAATTTTCATCCATGAAGATGAATTCGGCGGGGTAAAGAAAATCTCCCTCACGCTGAGGATCCAGCCGAAGTTTAAAAATTAATAAGAGACAGCGCCCTTCCCGCCTAGGAGCCTGTTCTCGATCCCTATTTCGAAATCCGTCCGATCTCTCGTCCTTTCGGAGCGATCTCGGCCTTTTTTCCCGGCTTCGGAATGATTTTCACTTGAACGCGGAGGAGCGACGGACTTCCGTCACGGCTCCCGGTTTTTACGAAGAGCAGGTCATAAACGCCTAGGAATCCCGGTCCGGGCATCCAGGAAAAAGTCCCGCTCGCGGAATTCAACGTCGCGCCGATCGGCAAAGGCCGGAGATCTCCGCCCACGGATAGGAAGCCCCGGCTGAAATACGATCCCTGCCCGGGACCGATCTCCAAGCGATCGACCTCAGGCATCTCGATCCGGACGATGCCGTCCGCGTCCGCCAACACGATCTCGGGCCGGGCGTTGAGGCTGAAACCCCTTTTGGCCATGACCGGTTCCCAGGCGACGGCCATCCCGCCCAGGTCGGCCTTGATCTCCGCGGGAGGAACTTGACGGTTCTGCGGCTGGACCTCCCCGGTCCCCGACGATGCGCCGTTCAGTATCGAGAAATAGCGCGAGCCGATCCCATCGGCGTTCCCGGCGTTGTCCTCGGCCGTCCAGGCCATGATGTGGACCTTGTTCTCATACTTGGTCGTGTCGATATAGTAATACCCCACGGCGCCGTTGCTGTTATTGAGACCGGGAAAGTTCGCGGCGATGTCCGACCGGTATTGATTGTACGTCGGATGGCCGATCTGATTGCCGTCGATCCAGAGCCTGAGCGTCGAGCCATCGACAGGAACGGTATTCGGCAGGGGCGTCAGGACCCAGCCGAAATTGACGAATGTGGCGCCCGAAGCCTGCCCTCCTTGGACCGGCGTATCGATGGTCCCGAAGGGTTTGACGGCGTGGGCGTTGTCGCACGTGATCTTCTTGGTGCCGAGAAGGAAGGAGTTGTTTTCGGCGTCGATCGCGTACGCGTAAAGGGTGAACTGGCCGTTCCCGTGGTTCGGGAGGAAGTTCGTCAACATCATGTACCCCCAGCCGGCTCTATTGGCGAACGGATAGGCAGGGTAGAGCTGTTCGATATCCGGCCGAGCTCCCTCGACGAAAAGTCCATATCCGATAAAGACCAGACCGTCCGGCCCGATGGCGCCGGTCGGATCGCTGGCATCGGGAAGCCTTTTGAGCACGATCCAGAGGACCTCGATATCGTCCACAACCCAGCCTGTCACCGGAATCGCCCCGGTGATCCCCGTCGCCCCATCAAGCGGTGTATCGAACGATCCATAGGGGACCGTCGTCGCGGTTGGATTATAGACGGTCAAAAAGACGTTGATCGTCTTCGGAGAGTTGGGAGCGTTCGTCGAGGAGACGGTGATCGTCGCGGTGTAGCTGCCGGCGGCTAAGCCTGTCGGATTGACGGAGGCCGCGATGGAGGTATTTCCGGTCCCGGAGACCGGCAGGCAGGACAACCAGGTTTGGTTCGTAGCCACAGACCAGTTGAGCGTGCCGCCTCCCGAATTCGTCACTTGGAAACTCTGGCTGCTCGTCTTGACGCCGGCCGTTGTCGCTCCGAAAATCAAGGTCTGCGTCGAAAGGGCGATGAACGGGGTTTGAAGGTTCGTCGCGATCCGGGTAACGAAAGCGTCGGAGTTGCCGTTTTGGCTCACATCGTAGGCGCCGGAGGTCACGGGGAATGTCCTGGAAAAGGTCTCTCCGGTAAGGTAGGCGGTGGCGGAGCTATCCACGGCCAGGGCATAAGCCAGATCGGCCGCGGAATCCCCAAGATACGTCGAGTAGACGAGGGACGATCCTGTCGCGTCGAGGCGAGTTAGAAACGCGTCGTTATCTCCATTGTGGGTCGTGTCGAACGAGCCGGCGACCGTAGGAAAATTCGTCGAGTTGGTATAGCCCGCGATATAAGCGTTGCCGCTGCTGTCGATGACGATATCTGCCGAGTATTCCGTATTCGTTCCGCCCAGATAGGTGGAATAGGTCAGGGCGCTGCCCGATGAATTGAGCTTTGTGATGAAGGCATCATAGCCGCCGTTGTATGTTGTATCGTAAGCGTTTTCTGTCGTCGGATAGCCGCCGTAGTAGTTCTGGCCTGTGATAAAGACATTTTCGGAGGAGTCGACGGCGATTCCATAGGCTTTGTCTTCGTTCGTGCCGCCGATATACGTGGAGTAGAGAACACCAGTCCCTGAAGAATTCAGGCAGGAAACAAAGGCGTCATAGTATCCTTTGTTCGTCGTTTGATAGGCGCCGGTCGTCGTCGGGAAATCCGTGGACCGGGTATAGCCGGTGACGAAGATGTTGCCGTTCTTGCTCACGGCGATGGCATTGCTCGAATCTTCCGCCGTCCCGCCGAGATACGTGGAAAAACCGAGTCCCGTCCCGGTGGAATTCAACTTGGCGACGAACCCGTCGTAATCGCCGTTGAGGCTCGTATCGAAAGCTCCGGAGGTCGTCGGGAAGTTCGCGGATGCCGTATAGCCGGTGACATAGACGCCGCCCAGGAGGTCAATCGCGATCGCGTTGGCCACGTCGTTTAGCGATCCCCCGAGCACGGTCGAGTAGAGCAGGTTGGATCCGAGGGAATTGAACTTGGTGACGAATGCGTCATAGTTGCCATTATGAGTGGAATCATAGGCCCCGGCGGTCGTCGGAAAGTCGGAGGAATAGGTGTATCCGGCCACGAAAACGTTGCCGTCGCCGTCGACGGCGATGCCGATGCCTTTATCATAGCTGGATCCTCCGAAGAACGTCGAATAAACGATCGCGGTTCCCGTCGGATTCAACTTGGTCACGAACGCATCATGCTGGCCGTTGAAGCTGGTGTCATAGGCGCCGGAGGTCGTGGGGAAATTCGTCGAATACGTGGCGCCGGTGATATAGGCATAACCGTTTTTATCGATCGCGATGGCCTGACCGCTGTCGGCCGCGACATCGCCCAGAAACGTCGAATAGATAAGTTCGGGATCGATCGTCAAATCGAGGCCGCGATCATACTCTCCGACCTGGAGGCCAACCGTATCGTCATCGGTCATCATATAGGCCGCCGGAATCTCCACTTTCTTTCCATTGACGATTTGATAGGCGACGGGCTTCCTGTCTTCAAGGATGCCCCCGGAAGTCTCGATTTGGAGATGGCCTCGGTCATTGAGGCGGACGGCCGTGGTCCCTTCATATCGGATCAGAATATCCTTCACTCGACCGGAGGGCCGGACGATATAGTCGTACTTAAGAGCGCCCTCCTGGCCGTAAACGCGGAGATCGACATGGGGGTAGAGATCGGTGTAGAGAACTTCATCGAAGGTCCGGGCTGTGACGGACTGAACGGGATCCGCCCCGGAGCCGTGATTCAAGAAGTTCATGAGGGCGCCGGTCTCGTTATGACCGTCCAGGCGGACGTCGGGATTCGCGCCCAGGAAGCGCGTCCGGATGTTTTCGACGCGAATTGAAGAATCGTGGCGCTCCGGCTTTATCGCCTTTTTGGAATCTGCGGGTTCCGGATCCAGGTCGCGCAGAATCTGGTAGATCATTCCGTCGGGCGCGAGGAAAAGGTTCATTTCGCCCCGCTTCAGATGGAATCTCGCCTCCCCGCTTACTTGCCCTTTGTTCTCCACGAAATGGAGCGGCATGCGGCTGAGCGTGGCGAGTATCTGCGGCGGAGTTGCGGCGGCGTTTTTCGGCTGAGTCACGGTGGTGTTGAGGAGAAAGCCGAACAGAACAAGGATGGAAGAAGCCAATAAAAAGCGAACAGATTTTTTCATAATTATCCCTCCTAATTGACAGGCATTTATATTATAGGTACCGAATTTTCTCGTTGTCAAGAAAAATCGGAAGAAAAATCGCCTTTCATTCAAGTCTTTGTTGACATTCCGGCTACATCCTGTTTTAATTTCCGTCACAGGAAAAATGCTTGCCGAACAACGCTATGAGGAGGATCCCATGACACGGACGATGATCGTAAAACGTATGTTTCTTCAATCCATAAACTTCCTTTTGATCTTTTTCCTGGCTTCTCTCTTTGTCCACGGCGCATACCTGACTAATGTGCCCCAAACGCTCCGCCAGCCGGACGGGACCATTCTCCATTGTCTGGCCAGCGGCGACGAGTTCTATAATTGGCTCCACGATCTGGCCGGCTACACGATCATGCCGGACCCGAAGACAGGTTTTTATGTCTATGCCCTGAAGAAAGCGGACGGCGATCTCGTCGCCTCCCCCTATATCGCGGGGCGGGTCGATCCCATGATCCTGGGTTTGGAAAAATGGGTCAAGAAATCGCCCGAACGGCTCAAAGCCCGCCTGGCCGCCTTTAAAGATCGTCGAAGCTACCTCGTTCCGGCGCCCAAGACCGGGACGATCAACAACCTCGTCATCTTCATCCGTTTCTCTGATCAGAGCGAGTTCACGAACGCGATCACGGGCTACGAGACGAATTTCAACGCCTCCACGGCCGGAACCAGCTCCATGTACAACTATTTCCGGGAGGCCTCATACACAGATCTATCGGTCAATACCGCGTTTTATCCGGACCGATCCGGCGCTACGGTCGTTTCTTATCAAGACGCCAATCCGAGAAATTATTATTCGCCTTATAACGCCTCCTCCAATCCCGGCGGATATTCTACAACCGACGACGGAACCGATAGCATGAACCGCGAACACACGTTGTTGAAGAACGCCGTCAATTTTTGCAGCGCTCAGATCCTCGCCGACGGGCCGAATCTGGACGGCGACGGCGATAACCGCGTGGATAACGTCTGTTTTATCATTTCCGGGACTTCAGATGCCTGGAGCAATCTCCTCTGGCCTCATCAATGGTTCCTTTACAGCCAGACCGTCAATATCGGCACGAAGCGTGTTTATGCTTATAATTTCCAGTTGAACGGGACATCCGGCCCCGGGCCGAGCGTCCTGGTCCACGAGATGGGCCATTCTCTCGGCGCTCCCGACTTCTATCGCTACACAGATAAAACCATCACCCCGGTGGGCTACTGGGACGTCATGGCCAACAACCTCAGCACGCCTCAGCACATGAGCGCCTTTACGAAGTTCAAATACATGACCTGGATCTCCTCCATCCCGAAAATCACGACGGCGGGGACGTACACGCTGAATCCTCTGACCTCGTCCACGAACAATTGCTACAGGATCGACTCGCCCAACTCCACGACCGAATATTTCGTGGTCGAATATCGGAAGCTGCAGGGCTTCGACATCGGCCTTCCCTCGGAGGGCCTCCTTGTCTATCGGGTCAATACGGCCGTTGGCGTTCCCGGCAACGCCGACGGCCCGCCGGACGAACTCTACGTCTACCGGCCGGGCGGGACGACCACGAGCGACGGGGTTTTCGGGACTGGAATTTGGTCGGATTTCGGGAGAGCGACCTTCAGCAGCGGGGCCGGCCGGACGGCCTTCAACGATTCGACCGACCCCTCGAGTTTTCTCTCGAACGGGGGGCCGGGCACCCTCGGCATCTCGAATGTCGGCGCCGTCGGTTCGACGATCTCGTTTAACGTCGGCTTCACCTTCATGTCGCTGTCCAAGAGGAATTTGAACTTCGGAGCCATCGCCGGAGGCGTATCCACGGCGTCCCAGTCCGTCGTCGTCAGCGCTCCGGGCAGCTGGACTGCGTCAACTATCTATAGTGGGATCGGGATTTCGCCCTCCTCGGGGACGGGAAGCGGAGTCATTCAGATCAGCGTTAATCCGGCGGGATATGGAGCGGGGGATTACAAAGGAACCGTCACGGTTTCCGATCCCGCGGCCTCGAATTCCCCGCAGACGATCACGCTCTGGCTCAGAGTCATGAATGCCGGAACGAGCGGCGTTCCTTTCGGCGAGTTCGCCACGCCGGTCAACGCTTCGTATGTCGCGGGGGCCATCCCTGTAACAGGATGGGTGTTGGATGATATCGAAACGACCGCGGTCGAGGTCTGGAGGGACCCGGTCAGCCCGGAAGGTCCGAGCCTCGTTTTTATCGG
>Ga0315294_10004674_pt1 | contig 14977 bp, 12 predicted proteins | sample YL17G13_40_MG_FD_203626 | JGI IMG/M metagenome (GOLD analysis project Ga0315294, IMG submission 203626) | Sediment microbial communities from Yellowstone Lake, YNP, Wyoming, USA - YL17G13_40 | ecosystem: Environmental > Aquatic > Freshwater > Lake > Sediment | place: USA: Wyoming | collected... | reverse complement strand
ATGGCGGCTCTACCTCTACCCGTGGGAGACGATGTCGGACCGGATGTACATGGCCAATGTCGTCGAGTGGCTGTCCCCGACCCTCCAGGACCAGCCCGAGTTCTTCGTCTGGCTCGTCGCCGCCGCGGGGCTGATCGCGGCCACCGCCCGCCGGCATGGCGTTCCCGCCCTGCTGACCGGGGTTACGCTGGCCGGCCTCTCGCTCCTCTCCCGGCGGCACATTCCCCTCGCCGTGATCGCGCTCACCCCGCCCGCCGCCCGGGCGCTGGCCGCGCTCGTCCCCGCCCCGGGACGGATCGCGGCCGCGGCGGCCGCCGCGGCCTGCGCGGGATCGGTGGGCTGGGCCGCCTGGCACGGGGAAGCCCTCCGGACCGGGATTCGCCAGGACCTCTACCCCGCCGGCGCCCTCGGGTTCCTCCGCAACGCCCCGCTCCGCCCGGGCCGCGACATCCGGACATTCACCCTCCACCGCTGGGGAGGCTACCTCGAGTGGTTTCTCCCCGGGCGGTTCAGGACGTTCATCGACGGCCGCCAGCTCGTCTTCGGCCGCGAGCTCTTCGCCGACTACTACCGGATACTCGAGAACACGCCCGAAGCGCCGCTCCTGCTCCGGTTGCTGCCGTCCGACTTGTTCGTGCTCGGTTACGGCGCCAAGGTCGGACCCCGGCTCGCCGCCGACCCCACGCTTGCCCTCGTCCACTGGGACGACACCTGCCTCGTCTATGTTCGCCGGGCGGCCGCCGACGCCGGGTGGCTGAAGGAACACCGGTATGCGGCGTTCCATCCCGAAACCGGGCCGGGCGGAAGCGTCACGGCCGCCCTGGTCGAGCTCGACCGCGCCGCGCGGGAGACTCCCTCGGCCGCCCGGCCGTGGACCTCGAAGACGCGATTGCTCCTGTCGCTGGGGCGGACGGCCGACGCCGGGCTCTCCGCCCGCGAGGCGGTCGCCCGGGCGCCCGGCATTCTTCCCGTTCTCCTCACCGCCTTCGACGCGGCGATCGCCCGGCGCGACACCGCCGGCGCCGGGGCGCTCCTCCGCGACGCCCGGCGGCTGGACCCGCGGGGGCCGGCTCCGCGGGTCGCGGCCGCCCGGCTCGCCCTTCTGGCTGGCGATCCCGCGGGGGCGGACCGCATGATCGCGGACGCCATCCGCGCAGGAGAGAAGATCGAAGCGGCCGGCCGGCCGCCCGGCCCCGCGCTCGCCGATGCCTTCCGCCTGCTCGCGGACCGGCGGCACGCCGCCGGCGACCGGGCCGGGGCTTCCGACGCGCTGCGCCGGGCGGGCAACGCGGATTACCGGGCGGGACTGCCGGCCGACGCGATTGTATGCTACCGGCATGCCCTCGCTCTGACTCCGTCCGACCCACGGCTCCTGCACAACCTCGGCGCCGTCCTGGTCGCCCAGGGCCGGCCGGCGGACGCCCTCGTCGTGCTCCGGCAGGCGCACGCCCTCGACCCCCGGAACGCGGACACGCTCACGGCCATCGGCCTCGCGCACTACCGGCTCGGCGATGTCGGAGCGGCCCGGGCCGCCTGGAAACAGGCGATCGCCCTGGTTCCCGGGCACGCGGACGCCGCGTCCTACCTCAAGACCATCGGGGAGTGACCCGCGGCCTTTCTAGCCCGGGGGTAAGATAGGGCGATGGCGGACGACGACCTCGCCTTCCTGAACCTGGTCCTGCTCCTGGGCACCATGACTTCCCGGCGGCTGGACGGCGTGGCCCGGGCCGGACCCGACGAGCGCAACGAACGCCTGCACGCCGCACGGGGCACGATAGACATGCTCGCCAGCCTCAAGAAACGGACCACGGGCCGCACGACCCCGGAGGAGGAACGCGTTCTCGACTCCGTGCTCCGGGACCTCCAGTCCCGGTACGTGCGCGCGCTCGCCTCGCCGTCAGGCTGACGTCCGCCCGATCCCGTCCAGCGAGGCGATTCCACTGATTTGAGTCCGGAGCCCCGGATGGGGGACACTAGGGCACCATGCGTACCCCCACTGTCGGAGTGATCGGCTGCGGAGATATCGCCCAGAAGTCCTACCTCCCGTCCCTCGCCGGCGAGTTGAAACGGCTGGGCCGGCTTGCCGCCGTCTGCGACGTGGTCCGCGAGCGGGCGGAGAAGTGCGGAAAGAAATACCGCGTTCCGGCCTTCACCGATGTCCGGAAGATGTTTGAAGCGGCCGACCTCGACGCCGCCGTCGTGCTGACGCCGCTCCTCACCCACCCCAGGTTCGCGCGGCTGGCGATCCGCGCGGGCGTGAGCGTGTACACCGAGAAGCCGCTCGCGGCGACGGTCCGCGAGGCGGACGCCCTCGTCCGGCTCGCCCGGCGCCGGCGCGTCCTGCTCGCCTCCGCCCCTTCCGCCTCGGTCACGCCCCTCGTGCGGGAAGCCCGCCGGCTCCTGCGCGCGGGCGCGATCGGGAAGCCCTGCCTCATCCGCGCGCACTCGAGCCACGGCGGCCCGGGAGGCGTCTGGAACACGGACTACTCCTGGGTGTACCGGAAGAACCTGTCGGGGCCGATCCCGCCCATCTACGACATGGGCATCTACGGCCTCTCCACCCTCACGGCCCTGCTGGGGCCGGTCAGGCGCGTGACCGCGCTGGCCGGGCTCGCGATCACGCCGCGCTCGATCGAGGTCGCCGGGCGCAAGCCCTACTGGCTGCGCCCCACCGGGCTCGACAACGCCTTCCTGCTCCTCGACTACGGGGACGCCCGGCTGGCCGCGCTGGACGCGTCCTACTGCCTCCGGGAGAGCGAGGGCTGGCCCATCGAGCTCTTCGGGAGCGACGGCGCGATGTCCCTTTCCGCGTGGGGAGGCCGGCTCCGGATCTGCTCCCACACCGGCGCGGCCGGGCTCCCCCGGCACCGGTGGGTCGTGCGGTCCGTCCGCCCCGGCCCGGTTTCGGGCTTCGTCGCCGGGGTCGCGCACTTCCTCGACTGCCTCAAGGGGCGCCGGGAGCCCGACAACGGCGGCGACTTCTCCCGCCATCTCGTGGACATCATGGAATCCGCCATCCGCTCGGCCGCCGCCGGCCGCGCGGTCAGGCTGCGAACGTCGTTCGACTGGAGGAAGATGCGATGAAGAACGCACGCTGGCGCGTGGGAGTGCTCGGACTCGATCACTGGTACTGGGCCACCGGGTTCGTCCCCGGGCTCCTCAAGGACCCGCGGTACGAGCTGGCCGCGCTCTGGGAGCCGCAAAAGTGGCGGCTCCGCGCCACCAAGTACCCGGCGAAGCGGATCGCGTCCGATCCCCGGCAGATCACGGACGATCCCTCGATCGACCTCGTCGTCTCGTTCCTCACCTGCCCGGCCAACGCGAAGTGGCTGACCCGGGCCGCCCGGCTTGGGAAAGCCGTCGTCTGCGACAAGCCCATCGCGATGACCGAGGCCGCCGCCCGGCCCCTCGTGGCCGCGCTCGCCCGCCACCGGCGGCCGTCGTTCACGCTCGAGGGAGGCACGCCGCTCTCGGGCCGGGCCCGGTTCCTGCGCGGGCTGATCCGCAAGGGGACGATCGGCCGCCCGATCACGGTCACCTCCGTCATGCGCGGCGGCATGCCGCAGGCGTGGTGGGACCGATCCGGCCGCGGCAACTGGGGCTGGTGGGTCAACCCGAAGCTGGTTCCCGGCGGAGCCTGGATCGACCACTCGATCTACGCGATCTCGGAGACCCGCTACCTGCTGGGCGACGATCCAGTCTCGGTCGCAGCCGTGATGGCCAACGTCAAGTACCCCAGGAGCGTCCTCAAGCTCGAGGACTACGGAACCGCGACCTACACCTACCGCCGGGGGGCGGTGGTCACGATGGAGTACGACTGGGTCGGCGGCACGGGCTCCTCGCGCCTGATCGTGGGAACGAACGGCGCCCTGCGCTGGGGACTCGGCGTGCCCGACGGGAAGGTCGAGCTGCGGCGCAACTGGAAGTCCTCGCTCCTGGCCCTGCCGAAGGGCAAGGACGAGTCGCTCCTCGACCACCTGGCCCGGGCGCTGAGCAAGGGGACCGACACGTGCTCGCCCGCGCGGTTGGGATTGGCGAACCTCCGGATCGCGCTGGCCGCCTACCGCGCCGCAAAGACGGGACGGACGGTTCGGATCGGGGGCTGAGTTAGAGGTTTACGTTGAGGGCGAGGCGGAGCGTGAACCCGAGGCCGCCGATCGTGAGCCCGGGCAGGTCCTTCGCGTCCCCGTAGATCAGGACCGGGTTCGCGCTGTCGCTCGTCGTGGTCCGGGCAACGTCCGCCAGCCAGATCAGTCCGCCGTAGAGGCGCAGATCGACGCCCTCGCTGGCCGGGACCACGAGTCCGGCCAGTGCCTGCACGGCCGGGGTGAGCGCGACGTCCTGGCGGCTGCTCGTCACGTGCTCGATGATCGTCGTGTCGGCCGCGTTGTACGTCGTCAGGGTCCGATCCGTCGTCACGCCCAGGAAGAAGACGCCCAGGCCCACCTCGCCTCCGAACGTCACGTTCTCCGACGCGCGGGAGTACCGGACCGCGACCAGGATGGGTACCGCCGTCACGTTCCACGTCGTGAAGTCTCCGTCGTGGCGGCCGTTGTGCGAAGAGGCGTTCAGGGCGAGGTTGCGGTGGTCGAACGCCTGGTCTCCGGCGGGCAAGGCGAACCCGGCCTCGACCGCCGGCGCGAACGGACCGACTAGCCCCGGGATCGGCACGACCGCGACGAACCCGAACGCGCCGAAACTGGCGAGGTCGCTCTGGGGAGAATCCACGGCCGGCGCCACGCCCACGTTGGTCCGGACGTAGTCGATCTGGCCGGGCACCGAGATGTAGGTCAGCGCGTATTCGACGCTCAACGCGGGTCCGGCCGCCAGGACGGCCAGCAAGGCGAGGAACGGAGTCCGAGGCCTCACGTTGTGATCATACCGCGCCCCAGACCGCTATTTCTCCGCCGTCGTGAACACACAGGATGAGTCAGTCCGGACCTGAACCGGCGTCAGCTTGATACCCCGCGTCACCGCCCGTATGCTCCTGGGGCTTGAAGTCCCCAGCGACTTGAACTTCTCGCCCGGTTTCAGGGCGGCATCGTCCTGGTCCCGGAACTGCTCGGTACTGGCCACGAGCCTCAGCATCTCGGCGCCGTAAGGCTCGGACACGTCGAACGCGAAACTCATGGTCTGGTCCGGGATAGAACAGACCCGGTTCGCCGGTATCTTGTTGTCGGTCACGTAGGCGTTGGGGAACAGCATCTGCATGCTCCCCGATGAGTCGGTGTGATAGATCCTCACGAAGCAGTCACGGTTGGCCACGAACCGGATGACGATGCTTTCCCCCTTGTGATACACCCCCGTCGGGCTGTCCATCCACAACTGCGTCATCAGCTCCTTGCTCTTCCCCGCTTCCCTGCCCCAAAGCCGCAGGGCGTCGACGGTGTCCTTGTAGTTCTTCGGCGCCATGGCGACGCTGGCCGGAACATCGGCCTTCATCAGGCACGTCCGGACGCTTCTCTTGACTCCGGTCTCCACATTCATGATGACCAGGTTCACCTCGACCGTGTCTCCCCTCTCCCAGTAGTCTCCGGCCAGCAGGGAGTCGACTCCCTTGATCCTCCCGGTCTTCGACGCCGCCCTCTCTTCCACGGCCCCGGTGAGAGTCAGAGCCTGCTCCTCGAGGACCGCCTTCAACTCCTTCCTCGCCACCTGTTCCACGCCCGAGACGCCGGAGAGAACCGTGCCAAGCCTGGACGCAATGTACTCCCCGAAGTCCCCGGGTACGTTCCCCTCGTATTTGAACTCCCCTACCGCAACCTTGAGCTTCTGGCCGTCCGCCGGCTGGTCGGGCGCGACGAGACCCCTCACGTCGGCGTCGATGTCGCACGCCGTGGCGATCTGCGGAATGGCAACGAGGACAGTCAGCAGCAAGGCTTTCATCGTCTTCTCCCTTCCTGATGGCACATCGGGACCATCCTACACCACCTCACAGGCGGATCCGACATGTGAGACCGGCCTAGCGTACGGGGGCCGCCAGCGGATACTCGGGCGGCGCCACGCACCGGAAGCCGTAGTAGTCGCCTCCGCTGTCCGGGCGAATCATGCCCCGGGCAGCCGACCGGCAGTTCCCGATGACGTCATTCCACGATCCGCCGCGCACGACCCGGTACTCCCCCGTGGGCGGGCCCTGGGGATCCTGGTAGGTCCCCGCCGCATAGTAGGTCGGGTCGTACCAGTCCGCACACCACTCCCGCACGTTCCCGTGCACGTCGAAGAGGCGGAAGTCGTTGGGCCGTCTCCTGCCCACGGGTTGCGTCCTCTTACGGGAGTTCGCCTGATACCAGGCGTACCGCCCGGCCTCATTCTCGTCGTCGCCGGAACACCAACGGCCCCGCGAGCCCGCCCGGCAAAGGTATTCCCACTCCGCTTCCGTCGGGAGCCGCATGCCGTAGTGCTTCGCGTATTGATTCGCCCCATGCCACGTGACCCCGACCACCGGACATTCCGCATACCCCGGTTGAGGTCCCCACTTGCCCTCGGACTTGCGCAGGCCCATCCGGCTCTCGTAGAGCATCCAATGGCCCTCCGCATCGGTATCCCTACGCCACTCGGTGAGGAATTTGGCGAATACCTCGTTCGTCACCTCATGCCGATGCACGTAGAAGGAGCCCACCGCAACGGGATGGACCGGCCTCTCGTCGAGGGGACCGTCGTTGCTCCCCATCGTGAACTCCCCTCCAGGGACGAGGACCATCGGGGCGCCGTCACGACCCGGAATTTCGGGCGGGCCGGCGCCGCCCGTTGGCCCGACCACGAACACGAATTCGCCCTCGCCGCTGCGCCCCACCTGCGGGTTCTGGGGCTTGCCGAACTGCGACATGGATGTCTGCCAAACCTTCGGTTTCACGTAGGACGCGATTTCGTCCGACGTCACGATGCCATTGTGGTCGGCGTCGGCCGCCCCGTTGACCGCCGCCAGGAACAGCCCCGTGAACAGCCCCTGCCCCTGCCACTCGTGCGCCTCCTCTCCCGCGCCTCCCGCGGTAAACACCATCCGCACCGGCCGGCGTGTCACCTCGAGGAGGTAGTCACGCGAGGTCGCCGACCGCGGGATGGCTCTTGTCGGGAGCGCGAGCCCGGAGTAGCACGCGTCCGCAACGAACATCACATGCTTGCACTGGTAGCCCTCAAACCACCTGACCAGCTCGGCCATCGAAATCCCGGTGGAAACGATCTGGTCCCGGTCGCCGTCAACGGGGACGAGGTATCCCATCCTTTCGTCCTTGCCCATCGCGCTCTCGTCCTTGCCCTTGCCGACCGACACGCCGTGGCCGGCGTAGAACACGAGCACCCGGTCGTTGCGGCCCAGGCTTGGCGGGACATCACCGCGGACCTCCGTGATCCGGTCCTGGTTCGCCGTGGCCTCCACCTGCTGGCGGAGGTCTCCGGCCAGGACGTCGCCCAGCACCCACCTGATCCCGCGCTGGCTGGCCTTGTCGTTCAGCAGAAGGATCACGGCGAACTGCTGCTTGCGGAGCTCATCCATGACCGTCCTGGCGTCCCGTACGGCGCCCGCCAGGGCAGGAACGTTCGGCGACTGGTACTGGTCCACGCCGATCACGACGGCCAGGGAATGCTCGTAGATCGTGACCGTCCCACTCACCCCGCTCTGGACCCCGGGGGGCGGAGTGTATACCACGGCGATGCCCCGGCCCTCGTCCGCACCGGCCGCGACGGCCGGAAGGAGGACCGCCGCGGAGAGAATGAGCCTGGCCCGGCCGAGGATCCTCATCCTCCGCTCCCTACCTGCTGCATCGGGCCTGCGCCACGACTTCCACCCGCCGGTTGAAGCCCCTTCCCTCATCGGTCGCGTTGGGGCCGACCGGATCCTTCGCTCCCCGAGTGCGCACGGTCGGCGGGACCGGACAGCTTCTGGCTTCCTCGAGGACGCTCGCCACGTTGCGGGCGCGGCGCAGGCCGAGATCCTCGTTGTAGGCGTCGGTGCCCCTCGAGTCCGTGTGACCCGTGACCACGAGCCGCCACGCCTGCCGCTTGACCTCCAACTCCCGAACGAATCCCGCCAGCCGCTCCGATGCCCCGGCGTCAGGCTGATCGTTGTCATACGCGAACACAACCACGACCCGCCCGACGTCACACCACTGGGTAAGGCCGGACTCCAGCCTCAACTCCCGCTCCACCCGATACTCGAACCGTTCCCGCTTGAAGGTCTTGTCGACCCAGACGCCGGCCGCCCGAACCTGCACCAGATACCTGCCCGGCTCAAGGTTCTCCAGCACGACCGGGAGCGCCGGGTTGGCCGCCCGCGGCGGGAAGGCGACGGCCTGTTTCTGCACTGTCCGCCCGCTGGCAGCGCTCACGAGGACGGCTTCAACCGTGCCCTGGTCGAGAACCCGGTCACTGCCATGGAGACGGACGATGAACGCAATGGCCGTGCGGCCGACGACGCGATCGGGCAGCCCCTCGATCGAAATCCTGCCGCCGACCTCGTAGACGAGCGCGCGGTCACGGGCCGTCGCCTCGCCTCCGGCCTTGCCCGCCGGAAAAGCAGGCCCCGCCAAACAGGACAAGAGCACCGTACCTCCGACCACGAGGGAAGCGGGGCAGCTCACCCGAACGTTCGCCGCCTTCCTCATCGTTTGGGCTCGTTGCCGCGCCGCGCCACGCTTATCACCTCGCCCCTCTTCCCTTTCACCATGAACCGGCATCGCGATCCGCGGAAGATCTCGCGCACCCGTGGATCCCCCGGCGCCACCGGGGCATCCCCGAACTGCCAGTTGAACTCCAGGGAAGCCGGGTCCAGGGAAAGATTCTCGATCTCGATAGCGTATTCCGCATCCTTCCTGATCTCGAACCGGTAACGGCACTCCACGACGTAGTGATCGCCCGCATCGACCCGGGAACATGGGCTCTTCACCTCGGTCAGGAGCGCCTCGCCGGCCACGGACGGGGCGAGGTCTGGAAGACGCTGAGCGAGATCATCCGGCGAGCTCGCGATCAGTACCCTGCCGGAACGCGAATCCCCCGTCCGGCCCGCCATGCCCACCACCGTCGATTCCCGGAACTCGGACGTGTTCTCCTCCGCCTGTGCCTTGAGCCGGAGTGCGATGGTCTGGCAGTCCTCCGTGGCAGCGTTCCCCGGCAGCGAATCCCCTCCCAACGCCATATACCGCCTGAGGGCACCGCATTCCTTGCCAAGCCGCCGGTACCAGTATTCGCGATCCCCCCTCAAGCCGATGGAGTTGATGGTCACGGGCGGGTTGAGACCCCGCAGCTCCTCCGCCAGGTTGAGAATCCTTCTTTCCACCTCCGTAACGGAAACGGCATTCACGTAGTGCGTATCGGCGCCGTCGGTCAGGACGTAGAGGTACCGTCCGGAAACGTCGGAGGAGGCAGGGATTCTGAAACGCGCGAGCGCGGTCTGGAGGGTATCCACGATATTCGTGGCGGCGCCGTGGAACACGAGCCCCTTCCGCACCCTCAGCAGTACGCCGGCAACGGACGCCGCGTCCTGCCCGTGCGCGAGGGGGACCTCGATCCAGTCCCCTTTTCCCGGGGGATCGGGGCGCACGTCGGTATCGAAGAAGATGAAGGCCAGCCGCGCCTTGCCGTATCCCCTGGAGCGCATTCTCTGGAGGAGTCCCTCCACGACGATCTCCCGGGCCGGCTTGTGCCATTCGGGCAGGGAATCGAAGATCACGCGAGTCGGGTCGTTTATGGCCATCGAAGGCGAGGTGTCGATGGCGAATACCACCTCGACGTCTCCCGCACCGACGAACAGCCGACCGACCGACTCGGACAGCTCCTGCTGAGGTCCCAACACCTGGTCGACGAAGGCCGGCAGCATCGGGATGAGGGCTTTCACGTTGTCAGCCAGGCACGGGTAGACCACGGGTAGCTCTCCGCCGCGCGAGGCCGTGCACCGGGCGATCACGGCACCCGTGGCCTGGGCATGAATGTCGAATCGGAGCTCCGCCCGCCCCGGGGACGCGCTGGGAGGAAGGATGCGCATCCACGGCCTGGTCTTCGCGGCCGCCTCAAGGAGGGCGCGCATCTCGTCCAGCGCCGCGCTCTGGGCTCCCGCCTCGGCCTGGAGCGGATCGCTCGGTCCCTTGGCGACGTGCACGAGGAGTCGGCTGCGCACGACGACCGACGCTGCCTGCCTGAACTGGATCGACGCGAAGTCCGCAAGGTCGCGGGATGGCACCTCGTCATCGGACACCGCCCGGCTCCGGACGCGCTCCCGCTCGAGAGCCTTCATGAATCTGAAGATATCCACGATGTCCAAGCCGTCGTCATCGGCATCCCGCGCCATCCCCATGACGCCGGGCGCGAACAGGGCCATCGGCCAGCCGCACGGATGCTCCTTGAAGAACCCGACTGCGTCGCCCCAGATTTCAGGCCGGCGGAACTGCTCGCCGACCCGATCGGCCCGTTTCAGCATTCCCGCCGCGAGGAGATCCCCGCCGCCGCGGGAAGACGGACCCCGCGTGGACGCGCTCAGCACGTAGAGATTCGGGGCCGAGATGGCACGCAGGCTGTCAGCCATGCCGGTGCTCGTCGGGCAACCGGCGAGGAAGACGGCCGCCGGGCCCGTGTGGTTGATTCTCTGCTGGAAGTTGTTCACCACCTTGATCAGCTCAACCGGATCCATTCCCCAGTCCTCTTTCCGGGACGGGGTCGTGCCGAACCACAGCCGGCCGTCCTTGGTCCCGTCAGCGAATACCACCACGAGAAGGAAGTCGGTGGGCCCGATCACGCTCTCGACTTTGCCGCCCTGCACAAACAGGGCGCTGATCTCGTCAGCCTGGACCGGGAAATGGCGCGGAGACGGCAGGTAGTTCGAGTACTTGATGAGACGGTCCGGCGGAACCTGGGCGTAGGCGCCAAGCAACGCGCACATCAGATCCGCGTCATGGCGAAACCGGTCGTCCACACCGGAAACCGTGACCAGCACGATGCGGTCATTCGGCCACACCGGGCTGGTCCCGATCGCTATCACGACCTGAGGGAGAACGCTCACCAAGACGAGAAGGAAGAGGATATGGCAGCCGACCGATCCGCCCCGCCGCGCCGACGTCACTGCCCGTCCCACCAAACGCCCTCCATCCGACTGCCGCGAATCCCATGCAGTGTACCCCGAGGTGGCACCCCCGGTCCATGAGGCCGCAGGAACCCACTGCACCGGTGAATCAGAAGGCGGAACGGCGGGAAGGCGGTCAAGACCCGGACTTCAGCCTTTGACCCCCGATTCCTTGGCCTTCGGAGCCGCCTTGAGGAGTTCCGGCCCGCGCATGGTCAGCCCGATACGCGTACTCCAGGCGTAGCCGCCGTGCGCGACGATCAGCCGGCGCGACAGCACGATGCCCAGCTTCCCATCGGCGAGGACGAACGTGGAAAGCTGCGGCTCAAACACCCACACCGACCCCAGCGGGGCCATCCCGGCGCCGTAGGCCTGGGCGAGGCCCGCCAGCACGCCGAGGCAGAAGAGCTGGTCCTGGAAGGACTGCGTCATCGTGAAGGCGTTCAGGCGCATCGTGAACCGGCCACCCCCGACGATGGCCACGGTATCCTGATACAGCAATCCTCCCGAGAAGTTCCCGAGAAGCGCCATCGTGATCCCGAGCATGTAGCCCCGCGCCGCCACCTGAACCGGGAACGGCGACCCGGACACCTGATCGTGCACTGCGAACGTTCCCGCCGGATCCTCCTGCGTCAGCCCCACCATGGGGGTCATCGCGGAGGCCCGCCCCGCCAGGACCGCCCAGACGAGGACGCCCGCCACGGCACGACCCTTCATCGAATGGAAAAAGACAGGGAGGCCCCCGTCACCGTCGCCGGCGCCGAGGGCCTCCCGAGACACGACCGAAACGATCCTAGACCTTGAAGCTCAGAACCCGACCTGGACCGACAGCCCGAGGTTGTACCCATCCGACGCGGCGCCGCCCGCCACACCGGTCAGGCTGGCCTTCGAGAACCGGGCGGCCGCGGTCGCACGAAGCGCGCCCGAAACCTTCTCACCCGTCCCCGACAGGATGTTCACGATCCCGAAGACGTCCGCCAGCGCTGCCGTGTTGGACGCCGCGACCGTCCCCGTCGCCGCCCCGAGGTTCAGCCCAACGACCACGTTCTTCACGACGCCCTTGGCGACCTGGATGGCGGACACGCTCAGCGTGCCAGCCACCGCTCCGATCATGGTGTTGCTGTTCTCCGTGTAGGCACCGAGAGACAGGTCGTTGTCCAGGGCCCAGCTCAGCGTGAAGTTGGAGCCGTTCTGGGTCAGGTAGTTGGCCGCCGTCGGCCGGTAGAAGTTGGTTCCGAAGTCGAACATCACGCTCGCCGCCGAGGCTGTCCCTGCCAGCGAGAGCACCACTGCGACTGCAAAGAGCTTCTTCATTGTTTCGTCTCTCCTTGTAGTGATCGAATCAGAACCAGATCGCCGCGTTGAGCAACACCATCGCATTGTCGTAGTTGCTCACCGGATCGATCCTCTTCAGCAGACCCATCGCGCTCGGCCTTCCCAGGACTTCCTGCGTTCCAAAGGTGTTCGTGTCCGGGAACTGCACGAAGTTGTACGAGGCGATGATCCCGATGTCGGTCAGGACCGTCTTGGTCTCCGCCTTCAGCAGGTGGATCTTGGCCGCGATGCCGAGCAACGGTGCCGTCACGGTCAGGGCTGTCGCGGTAGCAACCGGCCCCGGGAGCGTGGACCCGAAGTCGGTCAGGGCGCCCGTCGTTCCGTCGCTGTTCCTCGCAACCGGTGCAACGCCGACGAGACTCTCAATTCCGACGTTGATCCCGAGCTCGATCAGGTTCATCGCGGGCAGAGACGCGAGCAACGTGATCCCGTTGGCTCCCACCGTCCCCGACGTCACGAGCTCGTGCTTGAGGGTTGGGTTCAGGTTGTCCGTGTACGAGTGGGTTCCCCGGAACAGGCCGCTCGAGTTCCAGACCCCGACCGAGAAGCTCTCGGACACCTTCCAGTCCAGCATGAACTGCTGAGCCATCTTCATGTCGAAGCCGTTGGCGGATATCGCCGGGCCGATCGACCATTCCAGGCCGACCCCTGCCCGATCTGCCGCCAGCACGGCCTGACCGCCCGCCGCCATCACTGCACCGACGGCGAGCAGGACTGCCATGGTTTTGCGCATTGCCTTGCCTCCTTGTGGCGTTGACCCTTTACATCCCGATCCGAATACTCACCAGAAGACCGTTGGACGGGGCCCCCATGCCCCGCATTTTGTTGACGATAAGCGAGCCGCCGCTGATTTGTCAAGCCGGAAAGCCGCACGAAACGGCCCTCGTAGCATTCTGAAACGTAGCACCGCTTGTGGTTATTGTTCCTGTTGATAACAGCGGTTAACACATGCTCTAATCCATGGAGGCGAAAGAGTGGGGGCAGTCCCCCACTCTTCATGCTGTTCGGGGGTCTGCCGATGGATATTGCGGCCAAGGTACGGGATATCGCCCAGCCCCTGTGCCGGGCGGAAGGAGCGGAGTTGCTGGACGTAGCGCTGGTACGCGAGAACGGACGGCAGGTCCTCCGGCTCACGGTGGAGCGGGAGTCCGGCCCGACCACGCTCGCCGACTGCGAGGCCGTGAGCCGCGCCGTCGAAACCGCGCTCGACGCGGCCGCGGCGGTCCCGTTCCGGCACGTCCTCGAGGTCTCGTCCCCCGGCGCCGACCGGCCGCGGACGACGCTTCCCGGCTTTCGCCGCCAGGTCGGGCACCCCGTGCGCGTGACGCTGCACGGCGTGCGGGCGGGCCCCCTGACCGGCACCCTGGCCGAGGCCGGGGAGGGCGGGCTGACGCTGGAGTCCTCCGACGGTTCCCGCCGCACGATCCCGCTGGCCGAGGTCGCGGAAGTCCGGCGGGAGGTCCCCTTCGGCCCCCGGGAGGCCGCCTCGTGAAGCCGAACATGATCGATGCCATCCAGCAGCTCGAGCGGGGCAAGCGCATGAGCCGCGAGACGATCCGCGAGATCGTCGAGTCAGCGCTGCTGTCGGCGGCGCGCAAGACGCTCGGCGTCACGCCGGAGCGCGTCGAGGTCAGCTACAGCGAGGCCACGGGGGACATGAAGGTCACCGTCAAGCGCGTGGTCGTGGCCGGCCAGCCATCCATCCCGGACGAGATCTCGCTGGCGGAGGCCCGCCGGACGAAGGCCGATGCCGCCGCGGGGGAGGAGGTCACCCTCACCGTCCCGCTCGACGACCTGGGCCGTATCGCGGCGCAGACCGCGAAGCACATCGTTCTCCAGCGCGTCCGGGAGGTGGAGCGTGAGAGCCAATACGGCGAGTTCAAGGACAAGATCGGCAAGGCCGTGACGAGCGTCGTGAAACAGCGGCGCGGCAAGCTCGTGATTCTCGACCTCGGTGACGTCGAAGCCGTCCTGCCCGGAAGCGAGCAGATCCCGAAGGAGGACTACCGGCCGGGCGAGCACCTGAAAGTCTACGTTGCCGACGTCACCATGACGCCGCGCGGCCCGCACATCATCGCGTCCCGGAGCCGTCCCGAGCTCGTGCGGTTCCTCTTCGAGGCCGAGGTGCCCGAGGTCGCGCAGGGCGTCGTCGAAATCCGGGCCGTCGCACGCGAGCCGGGCTCCCGGTCCAAGGTCGCAGTCATGTCTCACGACCGCAACGTGGACCCCGTGGGCGCCTGCATCGGCATGAAGGGCATGCGCGTGCAGGCCGTCGTGCAGGAACTGCACGGCGAGAAGATGGACGTCGTCATGTGGGCCGAGGACCCCGAGGCGTTCCTGATCAACGCGTTGTCGCCGGCAAAGCCCACCCGCGTCGTCAAGGACGACGCGGCGAAATCCATGGTCGCGGTGGCCACGGATCACAACCAGCTCACGCACTTGATCGGGCGGGGCGGGCAGAACGCACGGCTCGCCTCGAAGCTGACGGGATGGAAGGTCGAGATCATGACCGAGGCGGAACTGCGCGGAGGGCCTGCGGACGGGGTTTCGGCGTCCGCCGAAACCCCGGCGGTCGCTGCTGACCCTGCGCCTGCG
>Ga0315294_10004670_pt1 | contig 14985 bp, 18 predicted proteins | sample YL17G13_40_MG_FD_203626 | JGI IMG/M metagenome (GOLD analysis project Ga0315294, IMG submission 203626) | Sediment microbial communities from Yellowstone Lake, YNP, Wyoming, USA - YL17G13_40 | ecosystem: Environmental > Aquatic > Freshwater > Lake > Sediment | place: USA: Wyoming | collected... | reverse complement strand
AGGGAGAATCTCATCCATTATGGACCGTATTGGCATGGAAGAGAATCAGCCGATTGAGCACAACCTCATTTCGAGGGCTATCGAAAATGCACAAAAAAGGGTCGAGGCGCATAATTTTGATATACGCAAGCACCTCTTGGAATTTGACGATGTAATGAACAGGCAAAGACAGGTGATTTACGAACAGCGCAAGAAAGTGCTTAAGGGAGAGGAGCTATGGACGGATGTTGAAGAGATGCTGGAAGAACTCGTCGAACAAATAGTCTCTGAGTACGTAGATGAGAAGTCCCATCCGGAGGAATGGAACCTGAGAGGATTGGACGATATTGTTTTCAAACAATTTTCTTTGCGATTGAACTTCAGTGAAACAGGGAGAAATCTCAGCAGGGAAGCCATTGAAGAAACGCTCATTGACGCTGCGAAAAGCCTGCTGAAAAAAAAGGAGGAGGAATACGGCAAACCCCTCATGGATTATCTCATGAAGGTAATCATGTTGCAGTGTATTGATTTTCACTGGAAAGATCATCTCCTTAGCATGGATCACTTAAAAGAAGGCATTGGCCTCAGAGGTTACGGACAGAAGGATCCTGTCCGGGAATACCAGAAAGAGGGTTATGAAATGTTCATGGAAATGATCCACCGCATTAAGGAGGATACCATCGAAAAACTCTGCATCGTCAGAATCCAGAGGGAAGAAGAGATCGAAGAAATGCGGGAAGAGGCCAGTCAGGATTATATCATGAGCCGTGGGGAACAAACGGCGGAGACATCTACCGTGAAGAGGGATACGAAGAAGGTGGGGAGAAATGATCCCTGTCCGTGCGGTAGCGGGAAGAAATATAAGAAGTGCTGCGGACAGTGAAAAGATGTGCAACAGACATGATAAATTTTTTTTGATATACCTCTCAAATAAGGTGCTTTATGATCTGTAAAGAGTCGGATACATACGCCGTGCCAGGTTTTCTGGCGAATGGCATTCATGCGGGCATCAAGGAAAATGGCATCAAGGATCTCGCCCTGATTTTTTCTGTGGTACCGGCAAAGGCATCGGCGGTATTTACGAGAAATTGCTTTAAGGCGGCACCGGTTCTCCTCGATATGGAAAGGATAAAATCGGGTGTGGCTCAGGCGATTCTGGCAAATAGCGGCAATGCGAATGCGGCGACCGGCGAGGCTGGATACGCCGATGCCGTGGACATGTCGAGAAGTGTTTCCGATAATCTGAATATCGCCGATGAACTCGTTTTGGTGGCATCTACCGGAATAATCGGACACAGGCCTCCCGTAAGGAATATCAAAGAAGGCATGGAAGGGCTAGTTGGGGGCTTGCATCCAAATGGCATTCCTGCGGCTGCAGAGGCAATCATGACAACGGATAAATTTCCCAAGATGTCTTGCCGGAAGAACGTGATCGGTTCGAAAGAAGTTTCTGTATGCGGGATTGCCAAGGGAGCGGGCATGATAGAGCCTAATATGGCGACCATGCTCGCATTTGCCATGACCGACCTCGACATCGATGTTCATACCCTGAATGAGGTCTTTAAACAGGCCGTAGACGGGAGCTTTAATGCAATAACGGTGGATGGGTGCATGAGCACGAATGATACAGCGATAATTCTGGCGAATGGTATGGCCGGTAACAAACAGATGAAAGGGGCTTCCAATAGTTTATCTTTGTTTAGAGAAATGCTTTTCGGTGTAATGTCTGATCTCTCAGATGCCATCGTCAGGGATGGTGAGGGGGCGACAAAATTTATCGAAGTAATCGTTGATGAGGCAGGTTCGATAACAGATGCAAAAAAAGTTGCGTATGCCGTAGCTAACTCAAATCTGGTCAAGACCGCCTTTTACGGTGGCGATCCCAACTGGGGGAGAATAATAGCGGCTGCCGGCTCGAGTGGCATTAATCTTCCTGTTGATGCTGTTAAGCTATACTTTGAAGAAATTCCGGTATTTGCTCATGGAAAAGGTATTGACGGCCATGAAACAGAGCTTTTAGAAATCATGTCAAGGACAAATATTAAGGTGTTCTTAAAACTCGGGATGGGGAATAAATCACACAGAATATGCACTTCTGATCTCACCTTTGACTACATCAAAATCAATGCCCACTATCGCACCTAATTCTATGAAATTGTAAAAGTCCAGTAATCGCAAAAAATATCCCGCCGCGCGTTCACCTGCTATTGTATTTGCCTTTTTTCTCTTGCTAATTTAAAATCTATGTGCTATCTGCCAGCGGATTTCACACATCCTTTGATTGGCGGGGCGTTGCTTTTCAGAGCGAAAAGTTCCCCGTACAAAGAGACAGGGATGGCGGTAAAAAAACATAAGGAGTTGCAAAATGGCAATCATATCAATGAAGTTATTACTTGAAGCGGGTGTTCACTTTGGTCATCAGACTAACAAGTGGAACCCAAAGATGAAGCCTTACATATTTGGGGCGAGAAACGGAATTTATATCATAGACCTCCAGCAGACAGTGGGGATGTTCCAGACCGCGTATGATTTCGTGGTCGATATGGTGGGAACGGGCGGAGAGCTTCTCTTTGTAGGAACCAAGAAGCAATCGCAGGAGGCAGTTAAGGAAGAGTCGGAGCGGAGCGGAATGCCTTACGTCAATCAGAGATGGCTGGGCGGGATGCTGACCAATTTTAATACCATCAATAAGAGAATTGAGAGATTGAACTTTCTGGAGAAGATGTTTTCTGATGACAGCGTCAAGGCGTTTCCCAAGAAGGAGATAATGAAGCTTCAGAAAGAGATGAACAAGCTTGAAAAAGTCCTGGGCGGGATAAAAATAATGAAACGTCTTCCCGGCGGTTTGTTTGTCGTTGATCCCAAGCGCGAGAGTATTGCCGTGAAAGAGGCGCAAAAATTGAAAATTCCTATAGTCGCTATAGTTGATACAAACTGCAATCCCGACGACATAGACTATATTATTCCCGGTAACGACGACGCCATCAGGGCAATCAAGCTTTTTTCTGCGAAGATTTCAGACGCCGTGATCGAGGGCAAAAAGAAGTTCGAGGAGCATGTGCAGGCCGATACCGACAAGGAAGCAGTTACCCTGGCCTCTGGGAAAGGCGAAGATGTGGAAACGGATGTCCCTGAGTCAGTGGAAACAAAGGATGGAATAACTGATTTTGAAGAAGATATTGAAACAGATAAAGAGCGTCAATCAAAGTAAGAATTTTGGTGGGAGGTAAAACAAATTGAGCATTACATCATCAAGGGTTAAAGAGCTGAGAGATAAAACAGGCGCCGGCATGATGGATTGCAAGGAAGCTCTGACTACGTCTGGCGGAGATTTCGAAAAGGCAATCGACTATTTGCGTAAGAAGGGCATGTCTGCAGCGACGAAGAGATCATCAAAGGCGGCAAAAGATGGAGTCATTGCCTCATATATCCATATGGGTGGGAAAATAGGCGTCCTGGTAGAGGTTAATTGCGAAACGGACTTCGTCGCCAAGACAGATGATTTTCGACTCCTGGCGAAGGAACTGACCATGCATATAGCTGCGGCGAACCCCAGGTATCTGAAGTCTGAAGATATACCTCCCGATGTCCTGGAACGGGAGAAGGAGATTTACAAAAGCCAGGCTTTGGCGGAAAGGAAGCCTGAGAAGATATGGGATAAGATCATAGAAGGTAAACTTAAGAAGTATTATGAAGATGTCTGCCTCCTGGATCAGAAATTTATAAAAGATACGGCCATTACCGTTGGGACGCTGGTCAGTAATATGATCGCCAAGACGGGTGAGAATATTGTTATTAGAAGATTCATCAGGTTCCAGCTGGGCGCCGATTGAAGAAGAGATGATGGATAAACCTGTCTATAAAAGAGTCCTCCTGAAACTGAGTGGCGAAGTCCTTATGGGAAAAGGCACCTATGGGATAGACCTTGATGCCGTATCGAGTATTGCAAGAGAAATCAGGGATGTTGCAAAGCTTGGTGTCGAGATAGGCGTCGTGGTCGGCGGTGGCAATATTTTTCGCGGGTTTGAAGCCAATGAGATGGGTATGGATCGAACTTCCGCGGATTATATGGGTATGCTCGCGACAGTAATAAACAGCCTTGCATTGCAGAGCGCCCTTGAACAACTTGATGTTGTGACAAGAGTTCAAACCGCCATTGAGATGAAACAAGTTGCGGAACCGTTTATCCAAAGGAGGGCTGTGCGTCATCTGGAAAAAGGAAGGGTCGTTATATTTGCAGGCGGCACAGGCAACCCTTATTTTACTACGGATACCGCCGCTTCTTTGAGGGCCGTAGAGATAAAGGCCGATGTTATTCTGAAAGCAACCAAAGTAGAAGGGGTCTTTGATAAAGATCCCGTTACGTGCAGTGATGCGAAGATGTTCACGGAGATTTCTTATTATGACATATTGACGAGACACTTGAAGGTTATGGATGCAACTGCTATTTCTCTATGCAGAGAAAACAATCTTCCTATCATCGTCTTTAATCTGCAGAAGAAGGGCAATATCAAACGCGTGATTTGCGGTAAAGATATTGGAACGAGAGTTAGAGGTTGACATGAAGGATCTTATCTTTGACGAATTAAGGGATAATATGGAAAAAGCGATCAATGCTTACGAAAAGTCCTTGAGTAAAGTACGGACGGGGAGGGCGTCACTGTCACTTCTGGATGGTATTAAAGTGGACTATTACGGCGTTCCCACGCCACTCAACCAGGTGGCTACACTTTCCATACCAGAGAGCCGCCTCATAGTTATATCACCTTGGGACAATAGCATTATAGGAACCATAGAAAAGGCTATACAGAAATCTGATCTTGGTTTGATGCCGGCAAATGACGGGAAAGTGATACGCATTTCAATTCCGCTGCTTACAGAAGAGCGTAGAAAGGAACTGGCAAAGGTCGTAAAGAGGATCGCCGAAGAATGCAAGATAAATCTGAGAAATGTCAGAAGGGACGCAAATGACCAGCTAAAGACCCTGAAGAAGGACAATGACATCTCTGAAGACGATTTCTATTTGTACCAGGAGGAAGTTCAGGAAATAACGGATAAGTATATTAAGAAAACCGACGGTATTCTTGCTGCCAAAGAAAAGGAAATCATGGAAATATAAATCTATCCCGCGAACAAAAGATACCGGGGAGCCTTTTGGCTCCTTCTTTGTTTTGGAAATGATGTAAATTATACTTGCCTGGCTGTCATTGCTGTTTTTTGAAGACTTTCTAACTCTCTCAATTTTTTGCATGTCTTGAACTTTATCCTTGATTGTGCTACTTGAACGAAATATTAACTATCCACAGATATTATAAAAAGAGCATGTCGTCCGATGAAAAAGATTGACCATAAAAAACTGCCCCAACACATCGCCATAATCATGGACGGTAACGGCAGATGGGCGGAAAAGCATGCCTTCGGGAGGATAACGGGTCATAAGAGAGGCGCCAAATCAGTGAAGGTTGTGGTAAAAGCTTGCCGGGAGATCGGTATAAAATATCTCACCTTGTATGCATTTTCTGTTGAAAATTGGCTTCGTCCCCGGGAAGAAGTGGATGCACTGATGGATTTATTGGATAAATACCTGCGATCGGAGCTTGACGAGATGCTGCGTCACGGCATCCGATTGGTTGCTATCGGTGACATCGGGTCATTGAGCGGACCCGTAAGAAATATGCTCGCGGAGGCAATTGATAAGACGTCTCATAACAATGGGATGGTTCTTAATCTGGCCCTGAGCTATGGTGGAAGGGATGAAATCGTTGAGGCTGTGAAAGGCATACTAAAAGACTGTCAGGACGGAGAGATCACTCCCCAGGATCTGACGAAAGAATTGTTTTCGACGTATCTATATACGGCCGATATTCCCGATCCGGACCTGCTGATAAGAACGAGCGGCGAATACAGGTTGAGCAATTTCTTATTGTGGCAGTCAGCTTATACAGAATTTTATTTCTCTGATGTCCTTTGGCCCGATTTTCGAAGGAAGCATCTCATTGAGGCAATTGTTGAGTTTCAGCGGAGGGAGAGGAGATTCGGATTGACAAGTAGCCAGTTATACAGGGATGGAGCATATACAGGATGACTCCCCACATAAAAAGATGGATATCCGGGGTTATAGCTGTACCGCTACTCGTTGCCATTATATTCTATGCTTCGGAAGTGGTGTTTGCTGCTTTTATTATAATTATTATTCTCGGAGCCGTAATTGAGTATAACAGGATGGTATTTAGTGAAGGATTCGTCCGGGAAAAATTGCAAGGTCTGATTATTGCCGTATTAATTCCTCTTGCCGCTTTTTCAGGTGATTTACGTATTGTGCTGGCTGTCATTGCATTTTCCATGTTAGGTGTCTTTTCTCTGTCTCTTGTTGGCATGAACGGTCATTCCATTGACGTAGTTTCAGTCAGTAAGCTCGTACTTGGCTTTATTTATATCCCATTCATGCTGTCACATTTCATTCTGCTGAGGCATGCCGACGACGGGATAGAGTGGGTATTCTTTATCTTGATCTTGGCATTTTCCGGGGATATAGCAGCATTCTATGTGGGCAGAAGTATAGGGAAGAGAAAACTGATGCCTCTGGTAAGTCCGGGCAAGACCGTGGAAGGGACGGCGGGATTGCTGATAGGAAGCATCGTTGGCTGCGTATTGTTCCAGCATTTTTTTCTTCCGAGACTTCCTGTCTTTCATGCCGCAGCTCTTGGGCTTTCGGGAGGCATTATTGGACAACTTGGCGATCTTTGTGAGTCTGTTATCAAAAGAGCTTCCGGGGTAAAAGATTCCGGTTCCCTTGTCATTGGACACGGGGGCTTGCTGGATCGGCTGGACTGTTTAATTTTTATTGTGCCCTACGTATACTACTATAGAATATTTTTGACGGCTTCATAGGAAGTCCCCTTTCCTTTCGCAGGGAAAACTATTGTTCTTACATTCATGGGTTTTGAAGACATGAAGAATATAGCCATACTGGGTTCGACAGGTTCCATCGGAGTTAATGCCTTAGACGTCATATCTAATAACCCTGATCGATTTAAGGTTGTTGGTCTCACGGCATATAAAAATGTCAGCCTGTTAGCGGAGCAAATTGAGAGATTCAAGCCAAAGGTTGTCTCGGTCATCGACGAGAAACATGCCAAAAAACTGAAAAATATCATAAAGCCTGCGAGAGGAACCGAGATCGTGCACGGAGCAGACGGTTACCGCGATGTCGCATGCATAAGCGAAGCAAGCATGGTCGTATCCGCTATGGTGGGTTCCGCGGGTCTCATTCCCACTATGGAAGCTATCGAGGCGGGAAAGGACATTGCCCTCGCCAATAAGGAAATAATGGTGATGGCAGGCTCTCTTGTTGTTGAAAGGGCACGTGAGAAGGGCGTAAAGATTTTGCCCGTAGATAGCGAGCATAGCGCAATCTTTCAATGCATCACGGGACACACAGGATCGGATATCAGACGAATTATTCTGACTGCGTCGGGCGGTCCGTTCTTACATCTATCAAAGGAAAAACTTGCAGACGTGAAACCTGAGGACGCATTGAAACATCCCTCCTGGCAGATGGGACGAAAGATTACAGTGGATTCGGCTTCCATGATGAACAAGGGTCTTGAGGTCATTGAGGCGCGGTGGTTTTTTTCCGTTGACATTGACCGTATTGAGGTGCAAATTCATCCGCAGAGCATAATTCATTCCATGGTAGAATACTGCGACGGATCTGTAATAGCACAACTGAGCATGCCGGATATGCGCATTCCCATAGCCTACGCCCTGTCTTTTCCCGATAGACTTGCCCGAATTGAGCCTTTTCTTGATTTATTGAAGGTGCGCGTCTTTGAATTCTTCAGACCCGATATGGAAAAATTTCCATGCTTGAGACTTGCCTATGAAGCAGGGAAGGCAGGGGGCACGATGCCTGCTGTCCTGAATGCTGCCAACGAGGTAGCCGTGCAGGCATTCTTGGGGAACGCCCTACGGTTTGCAGACATAGCTAATGTAGTAAAAGAGGCGCTTTCATGTCATCAGCGGAAAGAGCATCCGGACTTGGGAGAGATAATGGAAGCGGATCTTTGGGCCAGGAATATTGCAAAAAGAACAATTGAGAGGATAAGAGTTCCATCGTGTTAGGCATTAGCATTGTATCCGTTATTATTCTTCTGGGCATTCTTATTTTCGCCCATGAGTTTGGCCATTTTCTGGTGGCTAAATATTCGGGTGTCGGTGTTTTGAAATTTTCTCTCGGATTCGGGCCCAAGTTAGTAGGGAAGAAGATAGGGGAGACGGAGTATCGCATTTCATTGATACCGCTCGGCGGTTACGTAAAGCTCATGGGAGAGTCGGAGAATGAGGAGCTCCCGGAGGAAGATGAAAAAAGGTCTTTTTTCAAACAACCGGTTTTGAAAAGAGCGGCAATCGTTGCCGCAGGTCCAGTCTTCAATTTTCTGCTTGCCATACTGATTTTCACGATTATTTACATGGTTGGAGTTCCAACCCTGACTACCTATATAAGCGGGGTGCAGGAAGGGTCTCCGGCCTTTGAAGCCGGCATCAGGGAAGGTGACGTCATTGCCGCCATCGACGGCAAAGAAATCACGCGGTGGGAAAGGCTTGCTGAAATTATCAGTAAAAGCGATGGCAGGGAATTGCATATCACAATAACAAGAGGCGAACAATTGAAGGACGTTCTCTTAAAGCCGAGGTTGTACCAGGCAAAAAATATTTTCGGTGAAGAAATCGAGTCTTACAAAATAGGTGTAAGTCCTTCATCGGAACACACAGTCGTTGAGAGGATGAACCCATTTCTGGCCTTTTGGACCAGTCTCAAACAGACATGGTTTATAAGTAAATTGACTGTGCTAAGTATTATTAAGATATTTGAAGGTGTCGTTTCTCCAAGAACCCTCGGCGGCCCCATTATGATTGCGCAAATTGCAGGGGCCCAGGTCAAGGAGGGCATCATACCGTTCGTGTTGTTTATGGCCTTGTTAAGTATAAACCTTGCTATCCTGAATCTCTTGCCTATTCCCATCCTTGATGGCGGTCATCTCCTCTTCTATCTTGCAGAAGCCGTAACAGGTCGAGAAATTAATATTAAGTGGAGAGAGATGGCTCAGCAGGTCGGCCTCGTCATTCTTATTGCCCTCATGATATTCGTTTTCATCATGGACATAGAAAGACTCAATATAAAGTGGTTTGATGACTTTAACAAATTTTTCACACGGTAGACATGTTGATTTTAGCAATTGATACCTCTACGAAGAGCGCCAGTATTGCACTTCTCCGGGATAGCGATATCCTGTCCGAGATCTTCGTCAATCTGGATGTGAATCACTCCGTGGTGTTGTTGCCCGCTTTGCATCACTTATTGAGACTTTCGCGCATAGAACCGGACGAGATAGATCTCTTCGCGTGCACTATAGGACCCGGTTCATTTACAGGGCTTCGCGTGGGCGCGAGTACCATAAAAGGACTCGCCCTGGCGACAGGGAGGCCGATTGCAGGTGTATCAACACTGGAAGCCCTGGCATTCAATATCACAGGCTCGGAAATCTCAGTCTGTCCTATGCTCGACGCAAAGAAAGACCAGGTATATACGGCTCTCTACAGGACCGGACGGGATTACACATTGGAGAAAATAGAAAGCGAGAGGGTGACTGACGTCCGGGGATTCTTACAGTGCATTGACGAAGAGGTTATATTCGTGGGTGATGGATCTGTAAAATACGCCGGGCTCATCAGTGAGATGTTGCCGGGAAAATCATATTTTGCATCCGGCTGCCATCAGCACGTGAGAGCAGCGGTCGTAGGTGTCCTGGGCAAGAAAAAATATTCTGAAGGAGATGTTCTGGATTCCGTTACCTTTGCGCCTGTATATCTCCGCGCGTCGGAAGCAGAAATGAAGCGTTTCTCACGGTAAATTCTTGCAAGCCAAAGGGAAGATTTTACCTCATTCGGGAATATGAAATATTGACAAGGATTGTTGATTAATATAAGAATAATGTATAGGGGGTAGCGTGCATGGAAAAAGCCGATGAGCTCTTGATCAAAAAATATATTAATCAGGATGAGGAGCTGAAGAGCTACGTTGAGGATCACAAAAAACTCGAAGCAGATCTCGAGAATTTTAACAAACGTATCTATTTGACGGCAGAAGAGGAAATTGAGAAGAAGAACCTGCAGAAAAGAAAACTGCGGGGGAAGGAGCAGATTTACAGAATCCTTGCAAAGTACCGTTGTCAGGCGCAAGAAGCATGAGATGACCATTCATGGGATTATTAATATTGTGCAATAATAAATGAGTCATAACAGTATCATAGTCCGTGAGGGTCTTCCATTCATCATACCACTTGGTGTTTTCACTTTAATTTTTTCCATTTTCGGTATAATCTGGGCGTCGTCGATATTCTTTATCGCCACGTGCTTCGTTGCCTGGTTCTTCAGGAATCCGGAGCGTGAGTTTGCTGATGGCGCGAAAGCTGTAATATCTCCGGCAGACGGTGAGATAATAAAGATAGAAAACGTCGTGGAGAACGATTTTCTCAGAGGTCCGGCACAGAAAATCAGTGTATTTATGAACGTATTTAACGTTCATGTTAACCGCATACCGTATTCCGGCACAGTGGGCACCATAGAATATAACAGAGGAAATTTTTTTTCGGCAAATCTGGACAAGGCATCAGAGCTTAATGAAAGAAATTCGGTTCTTATCAAAACGGATGATGGGGAAAAAATTTTAACAGTACAGATAGCCGGATGGATTGCAAGAAGGATAGAGTGTTGGGTTAAGGAAGGAATGCATGTACGCAAGGGTGAGCGATTCGGCCTCATACGATTCGGCTCACGTCTTGAAGTCTTTCTGCCTTCCGATGCGATAATATCCATTAGAGTGGGTGATAAAGTAAGGGCGGGAGAGACACTTATAGGATGGCTGAAATGAAAAAAGATGCCACATTTAGGAGAGAGCGTGTAAGAAAGGGCATATATTTATTGCCCAACCTTTTTACGACGGGAAGCCTTTTTTGCGGATTCTATTCTGTCATCGCGTCCATGAAAGGCGATTTTTGGCTTGCTGCAGCACCCATCTTATTGGCTTTTGTCTTGGACGGCCTGGATGGTAGAATAGCGAGGATGACGAACACGACAAGCAAATTCGGTTCGGAATACGACTCTCTGTCGGATCTGGTAGCCTTCGGTGTTGCTCCATCCATTCTCGCCTATACGTGGGCGCTTTCGATATACGGGAAATGGGGATGGCTTGCATCATTCCTCTTTGTTGTTTGCGGCGCATTGCGGCTGGCAAGATTCAACATTCAGATAGGCTTGATTGAAAGCAAGGTTTTCAATGGACTGCCGATACCGGGAGCTGCGGCCGTTGTTGCAACGGGGGTATTGCTTTATTACTACCTGGGGGGGGAAGGGAGATTTAATGATCTGAGCATTTTGATAGGCGTCATCATTCTATCGCTGCTGATGGTGAGCAGCATAAAGTATTACAGCTTTAAGGACCTTAACTTCTTTTCCAGAAAACCTTTCATGTCCTTTGTTTTGATCGTGTTTATTCTGGTTATAGTCATCGCAGAGCCGCAGATCATGCTGTTTACCTTTGCCTTCGGTTATAGTCTATCCGGTCCGACGTGGGCGCTTTTTAAGATCGGCAAAAAGGTATACACGGAATGGAAGGCCAGAGCGGTGCGCATTCATACAAAGCGCGCGCTGAAAAGGCAGCAATAAGAGATATGAAAACTATAAGACGCTCTGCCTCTATTGGAGTGAATCGTTTAGAGAGAGCGTCTTTTTTACAGACTGGTGTTTGAGACAATCTATGAAGAAGGACAAATTTGTGAAGTCTTATAATGTTGCAGTCGTTGGTGCTACGGGTGTTGTCGGCAACGAGATGATCAGGATCCTGGAAGAACGGGAATTTCCCGTCCGTAATTTGACACTGCTGGCTTCAGAGCGTTCAGTTGGGAAGAAGCTGAAATTTAGAGGGAAGTCTGTTCCCGTTTATGTGTTGAATGAAAAATCATTCTCAGGAATTGATATTGGGCTTTTTTCAGCTGGCGGGAGCATCTCTGAGCGCTTTGCCCCCATAGCCGCCGCATCAGGATGTGTAGTGATTGATAATACAAGCGCATTCAGGATGGTGCCTGATATTCCTTTGGTAGTTCCGGAAGTAAATCGGAAAGCAATCGGCATGTATAAAAATAAGGGGATAATTGCTAATCCAAACTGTTCAACCATCCAAATGGTTCTGGTCCTAAAGCCGATTCACGATGCTGTAAAGGTCAGGAGAGTTGTGGTTTCTACTTATCAGGCCGTCTCCGGAACGGGCAAGGAAGCCATAGAAGAATTGGTCAAGCAGACAAAGGCTCTTTTGAGCGGCCGTAAACCCGTGGTTAAGGTGTATCCTCACAGAATAGCATTTAACTGTCTTCCACATATCGATGTCTTTCTGGATAACGGCTATTCGAAAGAGGAGATGAAAATGGTGAATGAAACCAAAAAAATTCTCGGCGATCCGACAATTGCCGTGACGGCTACAACAGTGAGAGTTCCAGTCCTTTTCGGACATTCGGAGTCTGTCAATATCGAAACCGAAAGAAAAATTAGCGCAAGAGAGGTGAGGAGAATACTTTCGCATGCGCCTGGCGTCAAAGTGGTAGATGACCTCAAGAGGAATAAATATCCTCTCCCGATAGATGCGGCAGGTAAAGATGATACGTTTGTCGGCAGGATCAGGGAAGACGAGTCCATTAAAAACGGCATCAATATGTGGATTGTATCCGACAATGTAAGGAAGGGTGCCGCATTGAATGCTGTACAGATAGCAGAGCTTCTTGTCAGAGACTACCTATGAGAATAATCGGAGGTGATGCAAAGGGAAGAACCATCTATTCACCAAAGCAAAGTCAAATGAGGCCTACCTCCGACGGTATCAAGGAATCACTTTTCAATATTCTTCATGCACTCTCCGGGAAGTCTTTCGTTGATCTTTTTGCAGGCAGCGGGAATGTGGGGCTGGAGGCATTAAGCCGCGGAGCCGCGAAAGTGGTTTTTGTGGAAAAGAATGCTGTCATGGTTAATGCCATTAAGAGGAACCTCCGTGAATTATCCTTCGGTGGAGAGTATGAAATCCTGGCAGTGGAGGCTGCAAAAGGCATACGGAAACTTCAAAATAGGGGTGAGAGTCTTGATTTTCTGTTTGCCGATCCACCATATGAAAGAGGTTTCGTCAGGGAGATTTTCCGCAGTCTCAGTGGCGGGAATGTCCTCAGTGAAGATGGTGTCCTCATAATCCAGCATTCAGTGAGGGAAAATGTGGATGGGCATTATACAGGTGATTTCATATTGACAGACCGGAGAAGATATGGTGATACACATCTGTCTTTTTTTAAAATAAGGGAAAAGGAATAAAGGAACACATATGGGAAAAATAGCTGTCTATCCTGGTTCATTTGATCCCATCACAAACGGCCATCTTGACCTCATAAAAAGGGGGTTGAAGATTTTTGATGGGATTATTGTTCTTGTAGCTCATAACCCGAGCAAAGCATCCTATCTCTTCTCTGTTGAGGAGAGGATTGAATTGATCAAGGAGGCTGCAAAAGACTGCGAAAGGGTGGAAGTCGCCAGCTTCGAAGGACTGCTGGTGGATTATGTCAAGAAAACCGGCGCAAGTATTATATTGAGGGGACTCCGGGCCCTTTCTGATTTTGAGTACGAATTTCAGCTTGCCCTCATAAATCGGAGACTCAACAAGGACGTCGAGACAGTTTTCCTTATGACCAGTAACGAATGGTTTTTTACAAGTTCTCAGATCATTAAGGAGGCGGCGAGTCTGGGAGGTTCTGTGCAGGGACTGGTACCGGACATCGTGTGTCGGAAGCTGAAAGAAAAATACGCAAGGTAAGTCGAGGAAAGAATGAAACTGGCATCGAGGATATCCACAATAAAACCGTCACCAACACTGGCAATTACCGCCAAAGCCAATGCATTGAAGGCTGAAGGCAGGGATGTAATCAGCTTTGGTGCGGGAGAACCTGATTTTGATACCCCGGATCATATCAAGATGGCAGCCGTGAAGGCCTTAGAGGAGGGGTTTACTAAATATACGCCCGTTGATGGGATCGTTGAATTGAAAGATGCCATCATCAGCAAGTTGCTAAGGGACAATCAGCTAGTTTATAACAGATCAGAGATTGTCGTCTCCTGTGGGGCGAAGCATACCCTTTATAATTTGACTCAGGTCCTCTTTGAGGATGGCGACGAAGTCATTATTCCATCTCCTTACTGGGTTTCATATCTGGATATGGTCTTGCTCACAGGCGCCAGGCCTGTCATTCTCAAGACGGGAGAGGCGCAGGGGTTTAAAATACTGCCCGATCAGTTGAAAGCGGCGATCACGAGAAATACGAAGGCGATTATCATGAACAGCCCGTCAAACCCGACGGGTGCAGTGTACACTGCTCGTGAACTGGCAGCCTTGGCGGAGGTCGTAAGCGGCAAAGAGATGCTCGTAATATCGGATGATATCTATGAAAAGATTATATACGATGACAGGCAGTTTACGAATATCGCATCGCTGAGCAAAGAGCTCAGGGATAGAACAGTGGTCGTGAACGGAGTTTCCAAAACTTATTCAATGACCGGCTGGAGAATCGGTTATGCTGCCGGGCCGGAAGAGATTATCAAAGCCGTGACAAAACTGCAGAGCCAGAATACGTCAAATCCTACTTCCATTTCACAGTGGGCGGCTGTAGAGGCGTTGAACGGTAATCAGGAGAGCGTACCGGTAATGGTTGAAGAATTCAGGCGGAGAAGAGATGTGATCGTGGAGAAGCTAAATGCCATTCCGGGCGTCACCTGTGCGCTCCCGGATGGGGCTTTTTATGTTTTTCCTGATGTTTCGTCTCTGTTCGGACGGTCGTATGGGGGTCAGGCCTTATCGAATTCATCTGATTTTGCAGCATACCTTTTGGATAGGGCCAACGTGGCCGTAATTCCGGGGGT
>Ga0315294_10004668_pt1 | contig 14987 bp, 5 predicted proteins | sample YL17G13_40_MG_FD_203626 | JGI IMG/M metagenome (GOLD analysis project Ga0315294, IMG submission 203626) | Sediment microbial communities from Yellowstone Lake, YNP, Wyoming, USA - YL17G13_40 | ecosystem: Environmental > Aquatic > Freshwater > Lake > Sediment | place: USA: Wyoming | collected... | reverse complement strand
GTCCCGGTTTCCGGATCGGTGAAGACGATCGATCCGTCTTCCGCCACCGTTATCTCATACTTTCTGCCTTCGATCGCGATGATGATCTTCCCGTCTTCATACACGCTCTTATATTGTCTGGAGAGGCCTTCGACGATCTTCATGAGATAATCGAGGTCAGCCTCATTGAAGATGCCGTCTCCGTTGAGATCGTAGGTAGCTGCCCGCCGGCCAAGACGCTTGGCGAACTCCTCTATCCTGCGCAGCGCGTCGAACGATTGCCCGAACCATGCCATGAGATACTCCAGGTCATGCTGCGACAGCTTTCCATCTCTGTCGAGATCAAGTATTTTCATGATATCGCCGTGGAGATACCGGGCGTAGGAGAGAGCGCGATCGTATTCGTTCCGCGCGTAATCGCGATCATTCTCATCGCATGTTCCGTCCCCGTTGAGATCGGCGAGGAAGATGTCGTCCATATCGATATCGCCGTCCTGATCGGTATCCCGGAGATTGGCTTTGATGGATTCGGCGAACAGGGCGATCTTCTTGAGTCCGACTATCGCATCCGAGAGCTGTTCCTCGAATACGAGAAGATCGGATTCGTCAGTCTTGCCGTCTTGCGTAAGGTCAAGGACGGCCAGTATCTCCTGCGGGATGTACTGTCCGTATGTAATAGCTGCCTTAAAACAGTCGTGCGCGTACTCGGCATCCTTGTTGTCGAGCACTCCGTCCCCGTTCACATCGAGCGGATCCCTCTTCAACTGCTCCGCAAAGGCTTCGACCTTCTGAATCGCTTCGATCGCGATCATGATCTGCGCGACATGAAGTTCGGCGTCGATCTGGTTGACCATCCCGTCGGCGTTCCTGTCGAGGACCCTGATGAGGCGGACCGGAAGATAGGTGAGATCCCGTTGATTGGTCCCGATCAGATTATAGCCGTCCCGGACAAACGCCACATCAAGCTCGTTTATCCTGCTATCACCGTTCGTGTCCAGGGAGTTGCAGAAAATCGCCTCGGCAAATGAATATACCTTAACAATCGACCACGAGCTCATCGCGCGCTGGGTAAGCGTAAGCGCCCGCGCCTGATCGCGCTGAGTGATCTTCCCGTCACCGTCAAAATCGAGCACGGACCGGGCGCGCATGCTCAGCCTGTTCTGATACAGATAACTCTTAGCGTACAGCGTCCTGATCCAGTACAGATCATTGGCGTCGGTCTTGCCGTTCCTGACCGGATCGAACGGATTCTGTTCCAGTATGGAACATCCTTTTTCTATCCAGGCGATCACATCCTCGTTTGCCGCGTGAAGCGTCGCAGCCAAAAACGAGCAAAGAAGCCCCCCCACTACCAATACAGAGATAATGGTCTTCATCTCTATCCCCCTTTTTTTGCCCTTTTCACAAAGGTTTACTAATCCCCCAAAAAAAAGGCTCATCAATGAGCCACTATCCATAAGACAACCGTCCGTGAAATAAATTCTCGGGTATTTCTGGCTATTTTTATTTTAACTCTCGGAAATCGGAAAGAAACTACCGGGAAATGCGGCTGATGCCGAGGCGCGCCTCGGCTGTTTCCGGGCTTTCGGGGTATTTGGAAAGGATCGTCTGGTATGCGGACAGGGCTTTCGGCGGATCATTCAATTTCTCCTCGTAAACAATGCCCATAACTGCGTACGCAAGGCTCGCGAAAGGCGAATCGGGATAACCTGACGCGACCTTCTCGAACGAATCGATGGCATCTTCGTACCTGCCGAGATAGTAGTAGTAGGCCCCGATAAAGAGAAGGAACTGGGGGTCGTATTTTTTATCGGGGAACGTCGCGACAATGTCCTCGAATCTCCCGATCGCCTCAAGATGTTTTTCCGCGCTTTTTTCCCTGATCGCCTGATTAAATACGCCTACCGTTTCTTTGAGAAGAGCGGGTATGGGGCTGTCCTTATTGTCCGATATAAAGAGCGGGCACGGCCTCAGCAATTCCCGTGCCCGATGTTCGCCGGTACTGATAAGGAGGGCAACCTGCGGCTTTTCCCCGATCTGGTAGAGCTCCTGGATCTCGTTCCATTCCTCATCCATCAGGGCCGTGGGTGATTCGGGAAGCCTGCCTGCGTAGACCTCGGTCTTTTGACCGGCGCGCACCGTAACGCCCGCAATGGGGCTTGCCAGGCTTTTAACCGTGACCGAGCCGTCCAGAACGCCCACCCAGGTCTTCTGGGCTGCCGGTATGACACTGACCATAAAATCCGTCCCGAGCGCGGTGTTCACGGCATGGGGCGTCTCGATCCTGAATGGATTTCTTGCGAACGCGCCCTGCCGGTGGAAAACAAGGATCTTTCCCTTCGTAACGGAATACCGTATATCTGACCCCGTTATCCGGGAACCAAGCTGTCCGACGCTCACCTCGGTATTGGATTTAAGCCTGATGCTGCATACCCTCGGCATCGCTATATCAACCTGGCTTCCCTGGAATGTCTTGACGATATCGCGCCTGCCGACCCTGCAGGAACCTTCCATCATGATCCATTCGTTCTTTTTCGCGAGGTACACCTTGACGGTCCCCTGCGGATTTGAGACGACGGCGAGCGGCGCGGTAAGATATAGGAAGGCAGCGCAGCACACCAGAACGACTGCCGCCGCTAACGGACGCGCGTACGGCGAGGACATCGGATGCCACGCCTGATTGAGGTCTCCGAGCCTTTTTGAAAAGGAAAAGTCCATGTCGGGAGGCGGGGATAGCCGCTCCTTTGACCGGATGAGTTCGCGCGCCTCCCTGAGGGCCTGCAATTCCCGGGAGCAGTCCGGACAGCCGGATAGATGCTCCTCCACCAGGCGTGTTTCATCGGCCGACAGCCTGCCGTCGATATACCGGGACAATAAGGTTTTAAATCGTGCGCATGCCATGTGTTACTTCCTTTGTGTCTGGAACAGTTCCCTGAATTTCCTGCGCGCCCTGCTCAGCCGCGAGGCGACCGTGCCGACCTTCCAATGCAGCGTCTCAGCCGTCTTTTCGTATGAAAGACCTTCACCATCGCACAGGAGGAGCACCTCCCGGTAGTGGGGCGGGAGCGCGTCGATCGCCCGCTGGATCTCCTCCTGGACCGCCTGCCTGTCAGCCTGGGTATCCGGCCTCAGGCGGTTATCCGGGATCGTATCGCCCAGGGTAATGTTCCCTTCCGGGTTTATCGGATTTTCAAGAGACTCAGTCCGCCTTCTTCTTCTCTGAACGATGAAATTCCTCGAAAGATTCGTGGCTATTGAATATATCCATGATGAGAATTTGGTCGCGTCATGCAATACCCCGATATGCCTATAGGCGCTCAGGAACGCCTCCTGCGTCAATTCCTGGGCCTCGGCGAAGCTCCCGATATAGCTATGAATATAATTCATGATCTTCTCCTTATACCGGTTAAAAAGCTCGGTAAAGGCTTCCTGGGAGCCTTCTTTCGACTGCGCTACCAATTCGCTTTCCGGGATTCCGTTCATAAGGGAGGTATCCGCTGTGAGATCCTTCCTCACTCTATAAGACAACGCGAGGAGGGAAAAATTCTGATTTTTATCAAGTATACCACATGATTGATGGAAGGAGGGTACGAAAAGAGGTATATCCGGGGTATATTACCTGCTGCTTTCAGCCTGAGGCAGGACAAACGCCGCGTCAACAACGCGCTCGCCGTCGTTCAACGAGGCCCCTGTAAAACTGCCGAGGATCTTTTCTGCTTCCTTATTGAAATGCAACAGCGCCGATCGTATCTCCTGCTGATACGCGCTGAACGCCGGCTGAAGGCGTGATTGATAGAGCGTCTCTTTCAGGATAAGGATTTCGTCTCTTTTCTTCATGAGCTCTTCGGATTCCGGCTTGGACGAGCTGATCTTCTCAAGAGCGAATTCCACCAGTTTTTTCTTATCGTTATTGAAGAAGACGGAGGGAGAAAGTTCCTGCCCCTGCCACCAGAGCGAGAGGGTGAAATTGTCGATCAGGAGTTCGTAGAGCGGGCTGTAATATCCCTGCATGAGGGCGTCTTCGCACGCCGCGCGGGCTTTCTGGCACGAGCCGGAAAGACTGGTAAAAAGCCTGCGGATCGCCTCGGGGTCTATCCCGATGGCGGTATACGCGAGCACGAGCTTTACGGTATCCGCGAACTCTTTTACCTCTTCCTTCAGATCGGCATCGTACGTCTTTGAGGCGGCTTCGTCGATCAGCCCGTTCGCGAGCTCGACCAATTCGCCTGTCTCTTCACCCGGTTTTTCGAGAGCGTCAAAAGCGGTATTGATATCTTCTTTGCTCTTCTCGAGCGCGCTGTCGATATCTGCCGACTCAAAGTCCTCTGACAGTCTCGAACCGGACCTTTTGACATAGACGGCATGGATGGTTTTTTCAAGGTGGAGGTCGATAGCTTCAGAGAAGAGAGGCTCGCCGTTCACGTTGTCTTTGAGCGAAACACCGAGCGTCTGACCGCCCAACCCGTCTTTACCGAAGCTTTCACGGATATTCAGGAGATGACCGCCTGTGGAGGTTATCGGGTTCTCATATTGAAACGCTAGGGAATTGGAAAAGAACTTTGAGTTGCGCCCGGAAATAAAAGACCGGGCGTCTATGTCGTTGAGATGAGCTGCGGTATATTTCCCTGTGGTAATCGGCCGCACGCTTGACTCGAGTTGATTTCCAAATCGGCCCGCCAGGTCTATGTCGCGCATGTCAAGCGTACCGTTCATGTCAAAATCATATCCGTAAAGCCTGTTCACGGTAAGGCTGATCTGACGATGGGGATTAGTCTGGATCATCTGTATCCTTGATTCCAGGATGCACAGATCGTCTTGATCCAAGTCTCCGTTCCCATTGAAATCTCCGCGCGGAAGAAATTTAAGATAATACTCGACTATCTCGGCGTCTTCAGCGTCCTCGATGCCGTCGCCGTTCACGTCTCCATTTGCAAAAAGGCCTCCCCATTCTTCAAGGAGAAGCTCCAGATCTCCTTTTCTAATACAGGATAGAAGGAGCTGCTCATCGCTTTGAACGACCATCCCTTGGTATAAGGCGTATACGGTGGCTATCCCATCGCCATCAAGATCTGTATAATCCAGGATGCGCCTCCAGTCTTCTTCGTCCTGCCAGTCCAGGACCATATCGCGGTTCAAGTCGTACCACTCATTATATTCTCCCGCTTTTATCGTCATGTAGAGTAGATCGAGGTCATTGAAATCTAAGCACTTGTCCTCATTGAAGTCGCCCTGTCTCATGGCGTGCCCCCACAGGAAAAGATCATATTCATCCGATCTCCCGCTACCGTCCTCGTCCGCTTTGCGCATCATTTCATCGTTTATATATCCAATCGTTTGCAGCTCCAGACGGATCCAGAGGATAGTGCGGTCCGTAAGGTCGAGCATCCCATCCAGATTCACATCCCCTTTGCCGCTTGCGCGAAATTGAAGCCACCAACTCAAGATATCTGCTTCGCGAGCATCTACCTTCCCGTCATCATTGAGATCGCTCTTGCGCAATATCTGGTAATCAAATTCGTCGCTTTTTCCATCTCCGTTAAAATCGGGAGGGAGCGATAAGCCAAACTCTTGTATACGATACAAGACATTTCCCAGCTTGACATAATAGTCGCCCATAGCGTCCTGTATGCTTTCGTAGTGCGTCCCTTGGTCAGAAACAAAAGCGAAGCCTCCGAGATCGGAATACTCCACGGTAAATACTATCTCTTCTCCTGTGTCAAAAAGATCTTTGGGGTTAAACCCGTCGAATTCACCACCATCCATTTTCTTAATGAATACAATCCGGGCGGTCCATGTCCCGTCAACAAGCTGCCATTGCGTAGCGTCGAATGTTTCGCCCGGCCGATATTTATCATACCACTCTTTCATCGCAATATGATCATCCCAGTATTTTTTGATCTCTTCCTTATCGACGATCTTGTCCTGGTTGATATCGGCGAGCTTGTAAAATCTTCCGACGATCGTATTTTCAAAAGGATCCTGCACGCCGTCGCCATCCATATCCATGAAGGACTCGGGGTCAACCAACACGCCATCAACTATCTTCGCCTTTTCCTTGGTCTCCTGCTCGACACTCCTTCGCTGCTGTAGATTAAGCTCCTGTCCCGCGGTCTTTTCTGCGGAAACCTGGTTGATCTTTTCCTTAACATCTCTCTCGAGGAACTGCTTCTCTCCGTCTTGATTGACCTGAACATTATTGATAGATTGGGTGGCGCCGTTGGTTTGACGTAAATTTATCGGGCCAAACTGGGAATCCTGTCGTTCGTTGAACAGATCCGACACGTCTTTTGCGTATACCGCTTCCGGGATGAGGATCGCTGACAGGAGCAGGCATGCTGATATCATCAGTAAAAGAGAAGACCATTTGAAGATATTGTCTGACAATACCTCAAATGGTCTTATCAGTACCCTATGAATCAAGATAAATCCAGGGTGTCGTATCATCTCTATCCCCCGATGAGTATGATAATCTTTCTAAATCAATGCATTATGTGAAGAAAAAAAATACCTCATTACTTTACATAATAGATTATACACAATGAGGATATTTTTACAAGCTACTTTAACTATCTTTTTTATTACTTAACTTTTGGGACGGTTCCTACGCTTACAACTTATGGTGAGAAAATAGATACGATCGTGCAATTTATAATTTCATTGAATAATTCTGGTGAAAAAGTGAATATATAGGATTTTAATTATATATGGATAAATAAGCTGCAACGAGAGGAGCCGTCCCTAACCGTAGGGGAGGCTTAAGCCTCCCCTGCAGATTCGGATAACTTAATGATATTTTACTTCTTGACTCCCAACAGAACTGACTGTTGCTGAACTACCATCGCAGGGCACGTGGTAACGCCAACCGCGGTCTGCTGCGCTGTTGACTGTGTCTGGACCGTGACTATTTGCGCTACTTCCTGCTGAGAAGCAACGATTATGGTGCTACTCTGAGGCGCAGTTGCCGGTTGTTGCTGTGCCGGCGTTTGTAGAGGTAGTGTAATCTGACCGGTTGTCTGAACTGTGGGTTCCTGCCGGGTAGTTGACTGCGGCTGGCTTTCCTGTATTTGTCCGGTTGACTGAATATGCACATTCCATTCAACGCCGGTCGCATCCCAGGTCCCGCAGTTATCATGAACAAGCTGTGTTATCTTTTTGACAGCTGTGGTCGCCTCGCCGTAAAATACCTCGAACGCCGCTTCAATACTTGACCAGAATCCAGTATCAGGATTTCTTTCGACAATCGACTTTACCGTAGTGACCAAAGCGGTAAATTTCGAAAGAAGATCATTAAGCATTACTGAATAGCTGCCGGTGAGCGAATCATACAGGACCATATTAGCGGAGCAATTCTTTTTGGCCCATGTCTTAAATGTTTCGATATGGGAGTTGATGTATTGGCTGTATCCGCTGAGGCTTTCATTTAATTTTTCATTTATGTTGCCGCTACCCAGCCAGGTTTTCCACTGATCCCAGTACCATCCAAAAGTGAACGAAAGGTACGTAACACTGCTTCCCTGTTGCGGGTTATCATTGAGCACCCCGGGCGATGACTGCGGAAAACCGTAATTCTGGCCCATTGCCGCTGACGAAACCGAGGAAATCAAAACGCTTGCCACGCCGATCAGTATAAAACTTATGATTTTCTTTTTCATCTCTATCCCCCTTTTTTAGTATGTCCCAACGTGTTTAATCATGTATCTGAATGATATCGTGCATCGTCGTGTGCTGGGCTGACGCTATCGTTGGAACAGTCCCGCTGCCCGGCTGCTGGACCTGTGCCTGGACCGCGATCTGTGCGCTGACTTCCTGCTTCTGGGCCTGAGCAGCCGCAAGCTGCGCCTGGACTAAGCTGAAATCGATGCCCTTCACATTGAAGCTGCCGACATGGACGGTCACCTTCTCGGGCGGTTCAAACACGGGGATGAGCTTTTCGCCTTGTATTATCCCTATGATAGGACTGACCGTGAAATCACTCAACACCGTCACAATGTATACCATACTTCCGACATCGGCGCCGGTTGATACCTTGATGGTGACTTGCCACTGCTCATTGCCATTTTCATCATACGTGGTGGCCACCTTGAGAACATCATATAGCGGCCCTTCCTGGCCGGGCACAAATCCGACCTTCTTCATAGCTAAATAGGTAGCATACGACTTGTTCGGGTCCTTGCCGTTGAAAGACCGGATAAGTTGCGCCGCCGCATAAAAATCGTTGTCGTCAATGACACCGTCCTGGTTGATGTCCAGGAGCCGAATCACATCAGTACCGGCATTCAGGTAGTCCTTGTATTTCATGTAGAGATCATACGCGGCCTTCATCCAGCCGATGTCAGGAGTGCTGATCTGTCCGCTCCCGTTCGGGTCAAGGCAGTTTTTCTGGATTCCTACGATGAAGCGCTCAAACAGCTCCGTCAGGTTCTCCGGGTCTTTGATGACCTGGAAGTCTCCTGATATCGTGACTTTGTAAAGCGTGGTATCGGTGCCGGCAGTCTTGGCGATGACGATCACCCAGTTGCCGTTGGATTGGCTTACCTCAATGGCCTTATACAGCGGGCCTTCCTGCCCGGGCACGAACCCTACGGCCTTCATCGCTATATAGGTAGCGTATGCCTCGTTCGGGTCCTGGCCGGCGAAAGACCGGATGAGTTGTACCGCAATATCGCAATCCGTATCGTCAACAATGCCGTCCTGGTTGATATCCAGCGTTCTGATCACATCGGGATTCAGATTCAGGTAGTCCTTGTATTTCATGTAGAGATCATACGTGGCCTTCATCCAGCCGATGTCAGGAGTGCTGATCTGTCCGCTCCCGTTCGGGTCAAGGCAGTTTTTCTGTATTCCTACGATGAAGCGCTCAAACAGCTCCGTCAGGTTCTCCGGCTCTTTGATGACCTGAAAATCCCCCGACACCGTGACTTTGTAGAGCGTGGTCTCGTCACCTGCTGACTTGGCGATGACGATCACCCAGTTGCCGTTGGATTGGCTTACCTCAATGGCCTTATACAGCGGGCCTTCCTGACCGGGCACGAACCCTACGGCCTTCATCGCTATATAGGTAGCGTATGCCTCGTTCGGGTCCTGGCCGGCGAAAGACCGGATGAGTTGTACCGCAATATCGCAATCCGTATCGTCAACAATGCCGTCCTGGTTGATATCCAGCGTTCTGATCACATCGGGATTCAGATTCAGGTAGTCCTTGTATTTCATGTAGAGATCATACGCGGCCTTCATCCAGCCGATGTCAGGAGTGCTGATCTGTCCGCTCCCGTTCGGGTCAAGGCAGTTTTTCTGGATGCCTTCGATATGAGCATACAGTTCAATGATCTCATCTGGTAAGAGTGGGAGGTCGATGCTCGGCGTTGGATCTCCTTGGATCCGTCCTTCGATCCCGATACCGCCATCGATCGGGTCCCGATGGATCGGCTCGACGCCTGGCAGCACTGCTTGCGGATCTGCCTGGATAGTGGTAGCGCCATCTACGATACCTTGCGCGCTCTGCTGGAGAGGAGTTTGAGTTTCAACAGTCGGGGTCGTTGCGGCCGTGGCAAGACCTGCCATCGGTGACGTCGCCGGCTTATTGGCAAGGATCGAACGGTAGAGAGGATCGTAGACCATTATCCCGTCGAGAACCATTTTGCAGAATACGGTGAAGCATATGTGGTTGGACTCGCCTAAGCCGGCTTCCGTGTCGTAATTCTTCATCCAGGCGTCAAGGCGCTCGTAGACCCTGGTCCTGTAACCGCTTTGCAGGGTGATCGCGGCGATGTTCGCCAGATCGAGCTCTGACCGGCCCGGATACTTCTTCCGATTTTCCTCATTCCCAACCCAGACGGCGATATCATTGAGGTAGAGCGCGTGTTCCTGTAAAAGGATACCCTTGATGTGGACAAGAAAATTTTCGATCTTTTTGTATTCGAGGGGATCGTCCGGTTTCAGGCCTTTCAGTATCTTTTCTATCGTGCTTTCAAGATAATACCGATAGTGTACTTTGTGTTCCACGATCTGTTCCGTGATATTTCCGTTGGTCGCAGAGAAGTTTGTTCCGTATCCGCTCAGAGACACCAAAAATGACGCATCCGATCTGAAAGTATCGTATGATTCTCTTAGATAATCAAAAATATCCGTTGACGCAAAAGCTGCTGAAGCTACCGCAAGAAAAACAAGCATTACCCCCGCTACGATCTTTGTCTTCATTTCTATCCCCCTTTTTTGTTAAAGAATTCCCCCTGTAAACCTTGCCGTTAAAAGATATTATTTGTCAGAAGCGTCTTTCTCCTTTCAGATATCCTTTTTTAAACATTTCAGTTTCCGGGCAAAAAATTTTCCTCAAAGTTTCTGTCCCGGAACTGACGAGAGGCTCTCTCGGAAAATTCCCGTAGGGGTATCCCCCAAGAGAGCTCCCGTGCCGAGGGGAGAGGCCTCGGAGAATCCTTGCTGTTTCACTGGGATCTTTTTTTCGGTATTCAGTTTTCGCATAAAAAACTTCCATCCTCTCCTGAATATCAATGGAGCTGTTCAAATGATTACCATGCGGGCCGTATGATGATCCCCCGCGCGTAATTCTTTATATTCCCGCCTGCGGTCTTATCCTGTTGTATAATCAGGCAATCGTTCCCGCATTCGCACTTGGTTACGTGGGATGCCGAATAGCCTATTTTGCCGCATTTCTTGCACTGTATCTTGATCACTCTTTCCTCCTCGATTTTTTACCTCTCGCCAAAGTAGACAAAAAAAATAGGCGATTATTCGAAGATTTATCTTACTTTTTTTATTATTAACTAGACGTGCAATCAGCGCTTATGCGGCGACAGCGTAGAGCTTATTCAATCTATACTGATCATCAATATCATCAGCATTGACTCTGATGATCCGGGGTAGGCCGCGGATAATGAAGAGGACTTTCTGGTCAAAATCGTTGAGAGCTTCTGGAGGGACGGTGTTTCCGGTAAAGAGTTCATACGCCATCTGAAAGAGACTTCGTTCATGATACAGGATGCCCACGCCCACCAGAGCCATCGCATGGAGGTTGATGAACCGGATCTCGCCCTGCTCAAGCTGCTGCGACAGATCAGCGCTCACGATACAGCTGTTGGCCTGAGCCTGTGACGAGAACCGGTCTTTCTCCAATCCTTGGGTAAATGTTGTATCGCCCAGGACGATCACTTTATGGTCTTTGGAGAGGCGCTCCACGGTCTCGATGAGTTCCTCCTGGGTGGAGACACCTATGATGTTCAGTTCGTTCGGATACTCCTTTCTGAGGGCCTGGAGCATCTTCTGGCAGGGCTGCTCAAGGAGCGCCGAAGGAATAGAACCGTCCGTGCTTTGTTCGGCGATCCCGCGTCCCTGGAGCTTCTTGTCGGCCCACGACTGCGGCATGACGATAACCAGGTTACTCATGTCGATCGCCTCCTCGCCGATACCGAGCGTCAGGCGCCGGGTAATTAATTCGTTGCCGGTAGTTACTGCCTCTATAGCGGCTGATACTGCTAGGATCGGCGACGAAGAACCAATTAAAAGAACCTCTTCCTGAGGCGGGATCTGAATTATCCCGCTGGGGGAAGCGCTGCCATCTAACCACCCGGATTCTGACCTGGCTATATTTTCCTTCGCATCTATGTAAGGCTTGACCTTTGACCATATGCCCGTAAATTGTTCCGGACCATTAAAGACATAGTATATGAGTGAACGGTCCGGTATACCAAAACTATCGATCTCTCCGATGTCATTGCGTTCAACGGGATATGAGAAGAGTGTGGGCGCCAGATCAATAAACGGGGCATCGCTCTGCCACTCCCTGAAAATAGCTCCTTCCGGAGTGGTAAGTATGATGGTCTTCGCTCTGCCATCAGGGCTAATGAAATATTCCATTACGGTGATCAGTTTGGCTAATAAGACTGGCCGATCGTCTTGGTATGCGTCATACAGTGTGGGATAATGCGCCATGACGTCGAATGCGTTCCAGACGCTCATAAATGCGAACGTCTCCGCAAAATCTTCATCGACGTTCGTCTGGGCATACTTGGAAATATATTCATCGCTTCGTTTCTCTGAAACTTCTGAGATCTGGTTCAATCGCTTGAATCTCCCAGCGTATGCGGTATAAGGATGATGCCAGAAAACGAGGTGGCCGAGCTCATGAGCAAAGGCATTAAGCGTATGATTAATAATCAGAACCGCGTTGGTGGCCACGAGCCTTTTTGTCACTTCTATCTCTTGTATGTCGTGCTGTGACACAAAAACCCTTTTCTGATCGTCAAGTTGCACGCAGTATAAAATAAGGGCCTTGTTGTTGTAATCTGCTTGCCCCTGCAATGACACCAAAAACTCACCGGGAGGGGTTGGCTTAAAAACCAGGAAATTGACTACGCCTTGTATGAGACCTAATTCGTGGAATGAATAGAGTACGCCTTCAAAATATCTCAATTCCCTTACTGTTAATCTCAGTTCTCCGTCAGCGATAACGACCCCCATGTCCTTCTTAATTCTCTCCCGTATTGTTCTCTCCTCGGGCGTAAGGTCGAGCGGCAATGGTACACTATAGGGCGAGGAGGATTGGCCCCGATCGATCTGGCCACCGCAACCCGCCAGCGCCGTCGCCGTCAGCACAGCACCCATTCGAAGAAAATCTCTGCGAGTCATCTCTTGCCCGGTCCCGCTGGGCGAGGCCCCGCCCGAACTACTGTCAAACTGCGATATTGTGTCGTCCGGTCGGGCGGGCCTGCCCGAACGACCGATATCCTCCCCAGGAAGTCGTTCGGTCGGGCGGGCGCTGCCAACCCTGTCCACCTCGTAGGTGGCGGTGGTCCCACTGGGGGATTGCGGCTCTTTTGGACGACGTTCTTCTGCAGGTATCGCATCCGCAATCGTCGGCAACCTCACGACATGGAGAAAACGGGGGGTTTTCGCATCGCTGCAGATATCAAGCAACGCTGTTTCATAATCGGGAACGACCATGGAATAACCGGGGAAAGAATGGCCAAATTCATCGCCTCCAAAATAGTTATAATATAATTCAAGGATAGCGACCTCTTCCCATCTCGCTCCTACATTGACTATCGTAATACCGGTATCCGCGAAGACCGCCTGAACCAGCGGATAGAGATGAGTGGGAACGAGTATATGGGTTATCTCGCTGAGATCGATCTGTTGTGTCGCCGCCAATTCTACATTCTTATCATAATAAGGATTCTCCTGCAGGGTAATCTGCCTTCCCGTCCGCGATCTGAAGGTTGTGAATGTGTCTCGCGGCGATGTGACCAGCACGATTGAATTCGAGGCCCTGTCCATCAGGGTCTCGAGTTGCTCGTCCACGACCCTTCCATTGTTACGTTCGAGACAGATCGGCAAGAGCGATTGACCTGTTTGGTAGAGCGCCCTCTCCGCGGATGTTTCATTCAGGGCGCCGGTGACCCTGATACCGAGCACAGCTTCTTCCTCGCCTTCCTTGAGAAGAGATGGATGTGCGGTAAGGAGAGTGAAATCTTTCAGCTCGCGAAGTTTTATTAAAGGTACGATGCCATTCCTTTTTATGCTTGCTAAGTGCGAGCTAAGCAGCTGGTGCCAACGGCCCACAAGAGGATCTTGCGATACTTTGCCTTTTTCTAATAAGGCGGCTTTCTCGCACCACTGCCGATACTGATCCTTATCAAACGATCTTGGGAAGGAATCACGACGGTAATTGCTTATAACCTCTGTGAGAAGATTCCTGAAAAGAGGGCCTTCATGTCTTCTGTCCGCAAGGATAGTAACGATGCGTTGTGCTTCCTCTCCAGCTCTTTTCATAGAGCCGTCATAGAGGAACCGTAAATAGAGAGCCCATGCGATACGCTGAGGATCCACCCATATCGTTTTTTCAGGACAATCGCTTCTCTTCGCGTTGGCAGGGGCTTTTTCAAGCCACCCTGCAAATTGTTCTGCATCTTTCACAAAGCGCTGAAATTCAGTCCCGCTGGGGGACTGCTGCTCCTCGGTCTCCCGGTCCCTCTCTTGCCTGGGCTGATCGTCTGCCGCGGGGGGTACCTCTGATGCCTGCCCGGGCACAGGAGGTATCATGCCGTTCTGTTGACCCGATCCCACAACTCTCAATGCCTCGACCCGGGCAACGGTGCTATCAGCTTGCTCTTGACGCCTTTCGGCACGTAACCGTTCCTGGTCGCTCACGGATTGAACTAGGAGATCGCCAATAGTATCTTTTCCGGCTTTGAAACTTATGTCTTTAATGATTTCTACGATTGCCTGCTTCAATCCGGGCTGTCTCAACTCATCGCACAGGCTCAAGAGTATCTCCATCCTGAGCATAAAAGCGTTGACCTCTACAGATATATCCAAATGTAGATACTCGATATCAAATCCTATAAAATATTTGATCCAATCTGACGCATCTCTACGGCTACGATTTGACAGGTGAGGATACATTGCGATCAGATGTGCTAAAGCGCTAAAATTCTCTTTTACTCTACCCGCTTCTAAGAAAAGAGGCTGCCCGGCTGCTATCCCAATTAATTGATTTCTGCACCTTCCTATATCTAATCTCAGATCGCGTACCCTGCGTATGCATTCCCTGCCAAAAAGCCATTTCCCCAACAGTAAAAAGAGCGATTGGACGAGATATTCACGTTGTTCTTCAGAGAGTTGGCGTGCTACTGAGCTATCATAAAAACGACTATGTGTCTTCGCCCATTCTATCAACCAAGGATCATACCCGAGCAATCGCGCGAATCTCTGCCATCGTGTAAGCTTCCCGACGCTTTCGATATCTGCAAGCGCTGTATATACCGCCTGATTGATCCACTTCAGTTCTTGAGCTTCTTGGTCAATGCGTTCCTGTGTCTCATCAGTCCCGCTCGGCGATTGCTGCTCCAAATCGACTTCTGGTTCGTGAGGCCTGGCTTGTTCTTCTGCTGCAGTATCAGTAGATACTTGTTCGGCCACCTGAGGAACCCTCCCGAGGATCAAGTCGGCAAGTACCTCTCCTTCCAGACCAAAGTCTTTCGATACCCTCTCCA
>Ga0315294_10004667_pt1 | contig 14987 bp, 12 predicted proteins | sample YL17G13_40_MG_FD_203626 | JGI IMG/M metagenome (GOLD analysis project Ga0315294, IMG submission 203626) | Sediment microbial communities from Yellowstone Lake, YNP, Wyoming, USA - YL17G13_40 | ecosystem: Environmental > Aquatic > Freshwater > Lake > Sediment | place: USA: Wyoming | collected... | reverse complement strand
CAAGGGGGATGTCGCGCTCACGCGGCGTTTCCACTATGCGATCGTCGACGAGGCCGACTCCATCCTGATCGACGACTGCCGCACCCCCATGATCCTCTCGGGATCCCCGCTGCCCACGGATGAATCCCGGTTCCGGCTGGCGCAGCAAGTCGTCGAGGTGGGCGGCGAGGGCGGCGGGTGGATGCGCGAGGCGCCGTCCGACCCGGAGACCGGCAAAGCGTTGCCCGGCGCGACGGGCGACTTTACGCTCGACGTGCGGCGGCACCGGGTGTCGCTCACGGCCGCGGGATCGGCCCGCGCGCTGCACGCGCTCAGGGAGCTCGGCGCGAGCGTGCCCGAAAACGCCGACGCGGCCGCGCTGTGGGCCGCCGACGCGACCTTGTCCGACCCGTGGGGCCCGTACCTTGTGAATGCGCTAAAGGCCAACTCGTTGTACAGGCGGGACGTGCACTACATCGTGCGCGGCGACCACGCCAAGATCGTCGACGCGTCGACGGGGCGCGTCCTCCCGCTCTCCCGCTGGACGGACAACATGCATCAGGCGGTCGAGGCGAAAGAGCGGTTGCCGATCCGGGGCGCGAGCGTCAACCAGGGGACGGTCACGTTTCAAACGCTGTTCCGCGGATACAAGAAACTGTCGGGGATGACCGGGACCGCCGCCCGGGAGGCGGAAGAGTTGCACGACGTGTACGGCGTGGACGTCGCCCCCGTGCCGCCGCACAGGCCGAGCCGGCGGGTGGATCGGTCTCCTAGAGTCTACTTTGACGGCTCTGGCAAGCGCGCGATGCTCGCCCTGCTCCTCGCCGGGGCGGCTGGCACCGCCCGCCCCGTCCTCATCGGCACGCGCACGGTCGAAGAATCTGAAGCGGTGTCGGCCGCGCTCGACGGCGGGCTGGCCGACGCGGCGGACGCGTTGCGCGCCGACTTTCCGGGCCTCTTCCCTTCCTCCGGCCCCTCCCCCCCGCCCCCCATCCGCCACGCCCTGCTCAACGCGCGCCCCGACCGCGCGGCCGCCGAGGCCGCGGTCGTGTCCCAGGCGGGGCTGCCGGGGGCGGTGACGGTGGCCACGTCGATGGCGGGCCGCGGCACCGACGTCCTCCTGGGGGGCCACCCCCGCGGCCTCGCCGCGGGTTTGCTGTTGCGCAGGCTCGGCGCCCTCCTCGGCGGCGCCCCGGACGACGGCGGCGTGCCTCCGTCGCCGCCGTCGCCCGACTGCGAGTGCGCGCCGCCGCCGGCGGTCGCCGGCGCGCTCGCGCGCGCGGCGGCGGAACTGAAAGCGGCGGCGGGGCCGCTGGAGGAGCCGGCAGGTGGCTACGCGGCGGCTGGCTTGCTGGCGGTGGACGCGGTGGCTGAGCCCGGCGGCAGCGGCAGCGACAGCGAGCGCGACAGCGAGCGCGGCGACGACGACGCCGGCCGGCCGCCGCGCGCGCCCGCCGGCCCCGCGCCCGCGGAAATCGCCGCCGCCGAAGTGGAGCTCGCCCTGCGCGCCGCCGAGCGCGTGCGCAGCGAGTGGCTGACCGAGGCGGGCGACGACGGCGCGGCCGGCGTGTCGGTCTCGGCGCGCTTCGCGCGCTCGCTCGCCGCCGTCCGCCCCCGCGCCGACGCCGCCTTCCCCCCGGCCGCCGGCCCCCGCCCCGCCCTGGCCGCCGCCGCGCTGACGGCCTGGCTCTGGTACGACGCGCTCTGCGCGCGCCTCGCGGCCGACGTGCGCGCCGCGGGCGGCCTCCTCGTCATCTGTGCCTCCCTCCTCGACTCGGCGCGCGCCACCGACCAACTGCTGGGCCGGTGCGGGCGGCAGGGGGACCCCGGGGAGACGTGGGTCGTGCTGGAGGCGGGGGACACGGGGCCCGAGGTGGGCGACGTCGCCGGGTCGCTCACCGCGTTTACCGCCGCGGTGTCGGCCGCCGCGGCGCTCCCCCCGCTCGACGCCTGCGCGGTCGACGGCGTCGCCCGCGCCTTTCTCCGCCTGGCCCAAGGGCGGGCCGAGGCGGCGGCGGGGTCGGCGCGGCGGGAGGTGAAGCAGGTGGACGACGTCGTGGCGCCCCTGCGCGCCCACGTGTACGCATTGCGGCGGCTGCTGGTGTGCGGTGGTCCTGGCCGGGTGCGCAGCCTGGCGGGCGCGCTGCTGGCGGACGTGGCGGCGGATATCGCCGCCGTGGCGACGGCCGACGGGTCCACACTCCCCACGCCCAAGGCCGCCGCCGCCGCGGTCGCCGCCGTGCGCGTGCTGGCCACCTCGCCGCGCGCGCCCAAGATCGTGTTCACGGTGCCCGACGACGGCGGGTCGGCCGCCGACCTGGGCGCCGAAGCGCGCAAGGTCGCCGACATTTCGGGGCGCCCCGTGCTCGTGCCCACGGGTAGTCCGGTCCCGTTTGGCGTCGGCACCGACGCGAACGCGGGCGCGGCGCTCGTCGACCACGTGCTGGCGGCGGCGAAAGGCCCCGGCCCTCCCGCCCCCGCGCGCGGAGCGCTGGAGCGCGCGTCGCCCGCCACCCTCCCCGGCCGCGCCGCGCGCGCGCTGGCGGCCGCGCTGGCGGACGAGCTGGTGATGGCGGCCGACGCGCGGCGGGCGGGGGTCGAGCGCGCGCTCGCCGCCAAGTATTCGCTCCCGGGCGAACTCCCGCCCAACCTCACCACCCCCACCGCCGCCTCCTGGGAGAGTGAGGTCGCCCTGGGCGCCCTGGACGACCTGTGGGCCGACTTTTTGGTGGACGCGGACAACTTGGAGTCGGCGACCGCGCTGCGCGCGTTCGGCCACCTCGCGCCGTTGGACGAATTCCGCCTCGAGGCGTCCTCCCTGTTCGCCGCCCTCCTCGCGGACTACCGGTGGCAGGTGGCGGGGGAGCTCTGCGCGGGGCCCACGCTCGCGGTGCGGCCTTCCAGGGGTGGGGGAGACGGGGGGGAGGGCGGGTGAGGGGCGGCCGCTCGGTTGCCATTCAATGTCTACACTCGCGCATTGCTCCCTCCGTCCCTCGTCACCCGGCCGTCGGCGACCGCAACACGGCGCCCCGGTCGGCGGGCGGCGTCGGCAACGGCGGCGGACAGCCTTCGACCGCCCAGGGCGACGTGCCGACGCCCCCGGCAGTCGCGACGGCGGCCAACGAGATGGGCGCGGGGCGCTCCGGCTTGCCGGCGAGGCGGCGCCCGAGCGCGCCGCGCGCGCCGGCCTCGGCCTGCGTCGCCGCCTCCTCCGCCGCCGTCAGCCGCTCCTCCGCCGCCGCCAGCGGCGTCGCCCACAGCTCGGGTGAGGCGCCGGCGGGCGTGCGAGGCGAGTCGGCCGCGCGCGGATGCGCGCGCCGCGCGGCGACGCGCTGGGCAGCGTACAAGAGGCCCGCGCCCAAAGCAGCGCCCGCGACCAGGGCGGCGGCGTGCGAGGCGGTCGTCGAGGCGGTCGAGGAGGGCGCCATTTTGTTGTGTGGGCGCGCCGTCGCCCGCGCACACTCCCGGGTGCCGGCCGCGACCGCCGCCCTCCAGCCGGCCCGCCCCGCGTTCAGGTGCGATGTCGGAGGGGGTCCCGTGGTCGGCCCGGTAACTTGAGAGACTCGCCACTCCCACGGCGTTGCGGGCGGCATGTCATGGCCCGCCGGGGGGTCGCACCGACGCGCGCGCCCCATCCCCGCCCTCTCCTCCAGCCTCCCTCCTCCTCCATGGTCCGCGTCGCTCCATTTGGCGCCGACACGCCCCGTGGCAAGGACGCGCCGCCCGACGCGGCGGCGCGGGAGGTGGCGCCCACCGACGCGCTGGCCCCCCTCGCGCCGCGCGCCGCGCTCCCCGGCGGCGTCGGCGACCCGCCCGGCTTTTCCATTTGGCAGTTTCTCAAGGATGGCGCAGGTAAGGCAGCGGTGGATCGAGGGGTGGCGGCGGCAGGGCCGCGGCCGACCGCGGATGACCGCGGCCTCGTGTCCCCTCTCGGACGGCGCGGCGCCGCCCGCGCGCCCCGCGACCCGCCCGACCCCCCACCTCCTCTCCAGGCAAGCAACTGTTTGTGCTGCCCCTGCCCATCGGCTTCTACCTCCCCCTCACCGAGCTCCAGTTCCGGCTCGAGGAGCTCGAGTACTCTTCGTTGCTCGACGCCGCCGCCCTCGCCCCTCCCGGGTCGATCGAGCGGTCCACTCTGGTGGCCGGCTTTGCGCTGTCGCATTATGGCGCCACCATCCGCCTCGGCAAGCCGTTCCTGCCGATGCACGGCGAGACGTTCGACATCGTCCTCCCCGCGCGCGGCCTGCGCGTGCTCGGCGAAGCCGTGCACACGTCGTTCAAAGAGCAAACCATTCGGCATGCGTGGGTGGCGCAGGGCGCGGGGTGGACGCTCGAGGCGGACGACGAACCGGTCGTCGCATTCAAGGGGACGCACCTCGACTTCCACCTCAACTGGCGCGACGAGATCACGTTTGCCGACGGCGAAGCGTTTTCCTACCGCAAGCCCACGTCGGTGCTGGGGGGGCTGCTCTCGTCGCGGCACAAGTTGACGCACTCTGGGGCGATCCGCGTGCGCTCCACCCTCGGCCCCGGCGTCGACCTCACCTTCCACGAGCCCGGCCTGCTCTCGGGTCGCCTGGCGCGCGGCGGCCGGGCGCCCGCGCGGCACGAGGTGCGGGGCGCGTTTGTGGGCGCCGACGGGGTGAGCGCGCTCGGCGGCGCGCCCGCGCTCGAGGGCGCGTGGCACCTCGGCCTCGACTCGGTCGCGGCCGACGGCACCCGCACCAACGTGTGGACGCTGGAAAACCCTGCCCCGAGCGAGCGGCACGACATGGGCGCCTTTGCCGCGCGCCTCAACGGGCTCACCCCGGACCTGCTCGCCGCGCTCCCCCCGACCGACTCCCGCCGACGCCCCGACGTGCGCGCCCTGGAAGAAGGCCGGTACGAGGACGCGTACGCGCTCAAGGCCAAGCTGGAGAACGCGCTGGCGGCCAAGCTGGGGTCCGCGCGCGGGTCGCCGCCGGCGCGCTGGTTTGAGCCGCGCGGCGAGGGCGCGCTCGACCGCCCCGCGGGGGACCACTTGCGCTACCGGTACAAGGGGGGGTACTGGGAGGCGAGGGCGAGCGGGGAGTGGGGGGCGGCGGGCGTGGACGGCGCCATTTTCTCGGCGGCCGAGTGACGCGAGAGACGAGAGGGGGGGCGCGCCTCGGCCCCCCATTTTTGATTGCCCGCCCACCGGCGCGCGCACTACTGCAACGCGGCACCGGGGCCTCGGGCACGCTCTCCTTCTCTCACACGAGGTCGACCCCCACCACCGGCCGCCGCAGCGCGCCCGCCGGCAGCGCCGCCTCGAGCGCCCCCCCCACCACCGCCAGCGTGGCCTCGTCCCACGGCCGGCCGATGAGTTGGAGGGCGACGGGCAGGCCGGCCTCGCCGTGGCCGACGGGGATGGTCGCGGCGGGGAGGCCGGACATGTTGACGGGGACCGTGAACCGCATGAGCTCCCCCGTCGTGCGCAGGTCGGTCTCGCCGTAGCGCAGCGCGTCCGCGTGGATGGGGGGGGCCACCGTGCCGCACGCGGGCGCGGCGATGACGTCGCACGCTTGAAACGCGCGGCGGAAGTGGACCATGAGCCGGGTGCGCGCCTGCGCGGCTTGAACAAAGTCCGTGGCCGTCAACCGGGCCGCGGTGGCGAGCGAGACGCGGGTCTCGGGCGCGAGGCGGCGCCGGGTGGGGGCGTGCGCGAGCGCGGGGGCGTAGGCAGCCGCGAGCTCGGCCGCGATCGTCGCAATCTGGGCGCACCGCACCAGCTCCAGTTCGGGCAGGGTGATGGGGACGAGCTGAGGAGGGGTGGAGGGTGGGCGGCGAGCTGCGGCGAAACCCCGTCGTCGCTCGCCCGCTCGACCCCCTCTCCTGTCACCTCGGCCCCCGCGGCGACGAGCGCGTCGAGCCCGCCCCGCATCGCGGCCCCAACACCCGGCGCCACGTCGGCGTTCCAGGCGGGGAAGACGCCGACGCGCACGCCGGCGAGAGGGAGGGAGGAGGAGGCCGCGCCGCGCGCGCCGCGACCTGCCGCCGCCGCCGCCGGCACAGTCGCCGGCGGCGGCCGCGGCACCGCTCCCTCCGTCCCCGCATTCGCAATGACCGCGTGCACGATGGCGGCGTCGCCCACGGTGGGCGCGATCGCGCCGACGGCCATGATGGTGGAAGCGGTCGGCGGCGCCCCGTCGCGCGCCGTGCGCCCCACCGTCGGCCTCAAACTGGCCACGCCACAGAGCGCGGCCGGCACACGGACCGACCCCCCTCCATCCAGCCCCAGCGCAAACGCCGCGACGCCGGCGGCGACCGCGGCGGCCGACCCCGACGACGAGCCGCCCGCGTGCCGCCCGCCGTCGTGCGGGTTGCGGGGGGTGCCCCAGTGCGGGTTGAGGCCGGTCATGCCCACGCCAGCCTCGTGGCAGTTGGCTTTGCCGAGGAGGACGGCGCCCGCGGACCGCAGCGCGGCGACGCACGGCGCGTCGCGCGCGATGGGGCGCGTCTCGCCCAGGAACGCGGTGCCGGCGGTCGTGCGGTGGCCGAGCGCGTCCAAGGCGTCGATGACAGCGTAGGGGACGCCGTCTAAATGGGAGAGAGGGGTGCCGGAGGCGTAGCTGAGAGAGAAGAAGGGGGGGGGGGGCGTCGAGGCGTGCTGCGGCAGCCGCCAGCCCACCAACCACCCTCTCTCTTCTCTCTCACCGCGCCGTGCTCTCCGCCGCCGCCCGGCGCGCGTCGGCGGCGCCCAGGGAAATGAACCAGCGCCCCGGTGGCGACGCCGTTTCCGACGCCGCCACCGCGGCCAGCGCGGCCTCCACGACCGCGGTCGGCGTCGTGGACCGGGACGCGTACGCGGCCGCGTAGTCGGCGATCGAGGGGCGGCGGCCGCCGCGCGCGGCGGGCGCGCGCGCGGGCGCCAGGTGCGCGGCGGCCGCCGCTGCGGCGCCCGGCGCCATCCCTCCCACCACCACCAGCGCCCGCCCACCCACCGCGGTCGCGCCAGGCGCCGGCGGGGGCCAGTGCGGCGCCCAGGTGGGCGTCTCGGGCAGCGCGGCGCCGCGCAGCGCCGCGGGGACGCCGCTGTCTTTCCAGCTCTTGGCCAGCACGATGGGGGCGAGCCAGGATTCCGCGATCCAGGCGACGAGGGGGAGGAGGGGGCCGGAGACGCGCGGGACGCTGGTGGAGGGGGGGGCATTGGCGCGCGCTGCCGCGATTGCCCCGCGCGGCCGCCCTCCATCCCGCCCACCACTCTCCCTCTTTCGCTCACTTCATGGTGCGCAAGTCGTACGGGCCGTCGTCTACCTCGCCCGCGGGCGGCAGCATCGGCCGCGACCGGGACGCGCCCATGGCAAGGGGGCGGGGGTGGTGGGGGGTGGCGTGCGCGGGAGCAGCGCGGTTGGGGTGGAGAGGGGCGGAAAGAGAGTCTGCCGAGGCGTGCGCGCCCGTACGCGCGCGGCGGCCTCCTCGTCCCCCCCTCGGGCCTGCAGCAGCGGCGCCACCGAGTTGCACAGAGACTCTCCCGCCCGCCCTCCCCCCACGCACAAGCGCGCGGGCGCCGCCGCGCGCGCGCGAGCCGCCCGCAGACCGCGGCCCCGGCGGCGGCCGCCGGGGTGCGCGCAGGCCCTCCTCACCCCCCCTCTAGTAACGAAACCCGCGGGGAGGGGGGCGTGGCCCCCCTCGTGCGCCCCATACTCTCACGCCTTGACCCGCGGGACCGGCGCCGCCTTGACGCGCCGGACCGGCGCCGCGTCCCCGTCCGCCGGCTCCCAGTCGGCAAACGCGGGGTGCGGGTCCGCGATCGCGCGGCGCGCAACCCAGACGGCGGAGTTGACCTTGAAGCCCGACCCGAACGCGATCTGCCACACGCGCCCCCGTTTGGGCACCCCTTCGACGGCTTCCGCCCACGCGAGCGCGTACCACACGGACGCGGACGACGTGTTGCCAAACCGGCGGAGCGCTTCCCGGGACGGGCGGGCCAGGGCGGTCGTGAGGGCGAGCTGGTCGGCGATCGCGTCGATGACCGCGCGGCCGCCGGTGTGCAGGCAGAAGACGTCAAAGGCCAGCTTGAAGTCGGGCACGTACGGTTTGAGGTTCATGTTGAGGAGCTGAGCGTGGGGGGAGGAGGGGTGGAAAGGTAAACTACTTGATTCTTTTCGGGGTCGCGCGCGCCGCGCCCTCGCCCCTCTCCTCCTTCCTACCTTGCGCGCCGCCCAGTTGGCCGCAAACGCCACCTTCTCCGGCAGGGGCAGCACAGCCGGCCCCAGCTTGGTCACGTTGGCCTTCAAAGCGGCGCCCGCGACGCGCATCAGGTCTTTCGAGAGGCGCACGCCGACCATGCCGTCCCCGTCCTCGCACTGGTAGACGCACGAGTAGGCGGCGTCGTCCCCCCCCTTGTGCGTGCGCACGACGTGGGTGAGGTCGTACTTGGACCGGGGCGCGTCGGCGGGGTGGTTGGACAGGACGAGCGCCGCGCCGCCGACGCGGAAGATGCACCCGGGGATGAGCATGGACCGCGAGTTGCCGGTGTACAGGTTGTGCGTAATGTTCTCGGTCGACACGACCAGGGCGCGGGACCGCGGGTGGACGCGCAGGTGGTCGGCCGCGAGCGCGGCCGCGACGACGCCCGCGGAGCACCCCATCCCCCCCAGGTTGTACGACGCGACGCCCTCGCGCAGGCCGAAGCGACGTACGACCATGGAGGAGAGGGAGGGGGTGGGGCAGAAGACGGAGCAGTTGACGACGAGGCAGTCGATGTCGCGCGCGTCGAGCCGCGCTTTTTCGAGCGCGTCGGCCACGACCTCAAACATCACCATCTCCGCCTCGTCCCGGCACGCCGCCATGGTAACCTGCCACGGGGGCGGCGCGTGCATGAGGGCGGGCATGGCGGCGCGCTCGCCGACGCCGGAGTGGGCGACGATCTTGCGCATAAAGTCGCGCGACGCCGCGGCGTAGCCCGGCGTCGCGTCGATCGCCGCTTCAAACGTGGCGTTGGAGCAGGACAAAGCGTCCGGCGCGCGGAAGACGGCAAAGTCGACGAGGCGGACGGGGGTGGGGCGCAGGCAGAGGAACGCGACGGTCGCGGCGGCGAGGGCCGCGGCGGCGACCGCGGCCGCCGCCGCCGCCGCGGCCGGCGTCAGGGTCGCCGCCCACGCCGCGGCGGCCGCGAGGGCCGCCTGCAGCTCGCCGGAGCGGGCGAGCGCGGCGAGCTTGGCCTGAGGAGGGAGGGAGGTGGAGACGGGTCGGGGGCGCGCGCGCGAACGTGTGGCGCCGGCGCGGCCTCGGGCCACGCCTCCCGCCCGCACGCGGGCAATGGCGGCCGCCGGCGCCCATGCAGGGCGCCGGCGCGCGGCGCGGGCGCGGCCCGCGGCGGCCGCGATGCGTCGCCCGCCTGCGCGCGCCGCCCGCCGCGCCGCCCGCCCCGCGCCCCGCCCCAGGGCCGCGGCGACACCCGAACGTGACCTGGCGCGGCCGCGGGCGGGCTTGACCCCCCTCTCCCCCCCACCCCTCCCCGAAAAGGGTTCAAGATGGGCCCACGCACCAGGAGCAACACCGCCAACGGCGCCGCCCCCGCCGCCGACGAGTGCCGGCACCAGGCGGCGTACGCGGCCGCCAGGCGGGCGCTGGCGGCGCGGCGGGCGACGTCTGGGAAGGAGGGGGGGACGGGGTCGGGGATCGAACCGCGCGGGCGCGGCGGCGCGCGGCCGGGGCGGGGGCGCGCGCCGCCGCCGCCGGCGCCGGCAGGCGTGCCGCCCGCATTGCGGCCGCCCGCGCGCGCGGCGGCCGTCCCTCCCCCCCCGCCACATGCTCGCACCGACGCCCGGCAGCGATGCGAGCCGCGCGGCCACCTCCGCGCTGCTCGGCCGCCACAGCTGGCGCGCCACGGTGGCGCGGCCGGCGGCGCGCGGCCGGTTTGAGGCGGGGGCCGGGACGGCCATGTTTGGGGGAGTGAGGACAGGGCGCGCCCGCCCCGGAAGGGGAGAGAGGCGGCCCTCTCGCTTGCCGCGGCGGCCGCTGAGACCCAAAGCAGTGCCCCGGCTGGAACAATGGGGAATGTGGTTGCAGCGCACGGGGCGCGCGCTCGCCGCGCTCGCCCGTGCGGCCGAGCGCGGACATAAGAGAAAAGGGGAGGTTGGGGTGGCGGCGCTGGCGCCAGTGGCGCGCCGCGCCTCGCTCGAACAAAGCAGGGGCGTGCGTGGATACTGTCATCACTCACTCAAACCTTCAAAAGCAGGGAGGATGGGGCTGGGCGCCGGCGGCTCCGCCGTCACCGCCCCCGCCGCCCGCCGCGCGCTCTGTCGCCCGCGCCGCGCGCGCGGCCCAGTACCCCCCCCGGTACTCGTAGACAAATGCGGCCCGCCCCGCGGGCGTGCCCAGGGGCGCGACCGGCTGAAACCAGGTCGGCGCGTGCGCGCACGCCGCGCCGGCCTGCCGCTCGAGCCCCGCCTCGCGCGCCGCCGCCGCGTCGCCCCAGCGCCCGCCCTCCAGCGCGCGCATGTCGGACCGGTGGCGGGCGTCGGACGCGGGCGGAGGCGGGACGGCGGGGCGGGAGCGGGGCGGCGCGTTGAGCGACGCGGTCCAGCGCGTCATCGTGTGCCGGCACCCTTTCCCGTCGCCCGACGCGCACGCCCACAGGAGGGCGACTTCCCCGGTGTCGTCATCGACTGCCTCCAGGCGGGCGTCCCACGCGCCGCGCAGAGCGAGGCCGGCGTCGGCGCCGCCGGCCGTCCGCGCGCGGCCGCTCACGTCCCTGTTGCGCCGCCCCCACCCCCGCCCAATCTCCAGCGTGACGACCGCGTCGGTCACCGTCGACGCGACCGCCACGGTGCCCTTGTGCTGGACCCACATGTGGCGCGGGCCGAGCAGCGCGCCGTGGACGCACGTCGCGGCTTTGCCCCACGTGTAGGCGTCGCCGTCCGCAAACCTGAGCCGCGCCAGGAACGCGGGCGCGAGCACGATGGTGGTGCCGGACATGGCGGCCGCGAGCTCGTCCTCGGTGTCGAGGCGCCAACCTGCCGCCGCTTCGGCCGTCGCGCGGTTGACCGCCCTCGGCGCGTGGGCGACCTTCTCCGCCAGAAACCGGAAGCCGAGGTCGGGGCGCACGAGTTCATAGGTTTCGCCGAGGAGGGAGGAGAAGGGACGGCCGACGCGGTGCACGCCGGCGTACGCGGAGAGCGCGAACGCAGCGACGAGCAAATGCCTGGCCAGCGACCCCGCCGCCTTTTCCGCCGCCTGATTCAACAACTCCACGTACTCGTAATCCTCGGCCCGCTGCTGGAGCTCGGACAGGGGCTCGTGGAACCCGATCGGGACGGGGACGGAGATCAGGTCCGGGGTGCGCATCGCCGCGGTGGCCATGGCGAAGAGGCCGGTCACCTTTGGAGGGGGGGTGGCGAGGGGCGGGAGGGCGGCGCGCGGCGTGAGGAGGGGCTCGGCCGCGAGGTGGGCCGCGGCGTCAGGGTCGAGGGCCGGGGTCGGCGGCGCCGCCGTCGTGGTCGGCGCGCATGATGCGGTGCGGATGAGGCTGCTATGTTTTCGGGATGGGTCGGATGGGTGAGGCGGAGGACGTGGGGGCGGCGGCCGGCCGCGGTCGCCGCGGCATGCGGCGCGCCCCCCCCCCCCCCCCCCGCCCCGGCCGCCCCGCAATCCACGCTCCCGCTCAAAGTAGGGCACACAGCTTCGATTTGAATCGATGGCCTTGAACAGGGCTCCCGACCGCGCGGCCGCCCGCCTGCGCCCGCGCAATGCTAGCCCCGCGCGCGTCCGCGCCCCCCCTCCCACCCTCTCACCTAGCCCGCCGCTCTTCGTCCTGCACCGCCAGCTTGCTCATCGTCCTCGAAATAGCGCCCGTACCTTGCGTCGCTTTGACGGCGGCGGCCAGGGCGGCTGCCGCGGCGGCGCGTGCGCCCGCGTCGCATGCTGGCGCCGGCGGCGGCGCCGCCGGCGACGGTGGGCGCGCCCGGCGGACGCGCCGCATGGCAAATGAAATGAGAGCGGGGAGGGTGTGGGAGGAGGCGGGTGTCGTGCCAGGAGTTGTGGCGAGGGAGGAGGGAGGAGTGCGGGGTGGGCGGTCGCTGGCGGCCGGCCCGGTCGCTGGCGGTCGGCCAGACTCGGTGCAACGCGTCGCGCGTGCGCGGCAGCTTGGCTAGCAGGCCTAGCAGGCGCCGCGGCGCCGCGGCGCCGCGGCGGCCCGGCTCGCACGCCGCGTGCGCGTGCGCCGGCCGCACCCCGCCCCCCGCACCCCCCGCCACGCCCCTCGCATGCAATCTGATAGCCACACAGACGCACTGAGGGCGGCGCGGCGACCGGGCGGCTCGCGCCCCGTGCCGGGTGGGAGGGCGTGCGGTGGGCGCCGCCGGGGGGGCAGAGCGGTCGCTGCGCCGCCGGCGCCCCCCCGCTTCCGCCACATCCGCCCCCCTCCCACCCCCACCGCCGCCGCCGAGTGCGCCCCGCACTCACAACGTCCCAGCGTCCCCGCGGGCGACCCCCTCCGAGGGCGCACCGACACCCGCCGCTGCGCCGCCCCCGCATCGCGCGGTTTGCGCCCCGGTTTTAGGTGCGTGCAGGAGCGGAGCGCGCGCGCACACCCCGCTGGGGTGCTTAATTTGCAATCACCTCGCCATCAAGGGGCAAGCGGTGGCCGGGTGGGCGACGCAGGACCGGCTGGGGCCGCCCCAGAGCGGGGGGTTGGAACCGCCGCAAGACTCACCGCCCGACCCCCCTTCCCACCAGCGACCTCGACACCGCGCCCACCACACTCCTCCCTCCACCCATGCGGCGCCACGCCCTGTTTGCCCTGACGGCCGCCGCCGCCCTGCTGGCCGCCGGCGCGTCCGCGCGCCCCGACCCGCGCGGGCCGCCCCCGCCGCGCGGCGGCGCCGGCGCCGGCGACGCCCCGACCGACCGCCCGCACGGGCCTCGTGGGCGCCCTGACGCGGCGGCCGCGCCCCGCGAGACGGCGGCGCCCGCCGGCGGCGACGCCGGCGCGTCGCAGCAGCCGCGCCAAATGGCCGCCCAGTCGGCCCCGCTGTCCTCCGGTGGCTTCATGGAGTCAGCCACCTCGCCTGGCACCCCGTCCCGCGGGCGGGCGCCGCCCTCCGGCTCCTCCAAGGCGGCGCCGACCGACGGCGGCCCGCTCACCACGCGCCCCGCGGCCGCCACCCCTCCCGTGGTCGACGAACCCCCCCCCATGAACCCCAACACGCCCAAGTGTGCCACTGAGCGGCCAGACGGGCGCGTGGGGTACACCGTGTCCCAGCTGGCGGGCGTCGCGTGCGCGCGCGAGGCGGCGGGCATCCCCGACCCCGCGGCCGCCGCGGCGGCCACGCCGCGCAGGGTGAGAGGGCGGAGGAGAGAGAGTGGGTGGGGCCGGCGTGGAGAGCCGAGCCGCGGCGGCGCCCGCGGACCCCGCCGACCCCGACCTCCTTCCTCGTCCCTCTTCCCTCAGGAGCCGCGCGGCGGCGTCGCCGCCGACGTCCTCACCGCCGGCGTCGGTTCCCGCGCCCCCGACGGCGGCGATCGCGGCCGGGGCGGCATGCAGGTGGCGGTCGACGAGGCGGCGGGCGGCAACGGCGTCCGCTCCAGCGCGCCCCCGTTCGACGCGGGCGGCGGCGTCGACGGCACGGCGACCGGCCCCCTGGACGTGGCGCCCGACGCGGGTACGGAAGGAGCGGGCGCGGGGCGCCGGGCCCCCCCCGTCGGCCGCGACGGCCTGGCGCACGACCCGGTCTCCGACCTCAACCGCGCCGTCCAGGGCGCGCAACAGCTGGAGCGCGCGATCACGGAGTCGCCGCTGGCCCAAGCCGCGGCGGGGCTGGCGGGCCTGGCCCAGGGCGTGGCGGGGGCGGTCGGCGCTTTAAACGGGCGGCGCCTCTTGCAGGCGCCGCCGGCGCTCCCGCCGTTGGCCCCGCCGCCCGCGGCCTCCCTGGCCCGCGCGTCGCCCACCGCGGCGCCGGTGCCGCTGCTGGCGTCGCCGCTGGCCGCGCTCGCGGCGCGGCTCGGCGCGGCGCTCGGCCTCGCAGAGCCCTGACCGACCGTGTCTGCCGCCGTCTGCGGGGTGGGGAGGAGAGCCTGCGTGTGTGACATCAGCCTGCCTTGTCCGCGTGGGTCGAGGGCGGGTGCCTCGGGGTCGGCGGCCACTCTCACCCCTCCCGTCCTCTCTCTCTCGTGTTGCCACCGCGGACCGGTTACACTGGCCGCGGCCAGATCGGGGAGCGGGCGGCGCCCCCCGCGGGCCGCCGCGGGGGGGAAACAGCAGCAAGGAAACTCGAGGGGAAGGGGTGTGTGGTTGCGGGGCGGTCTCGTGTGGGGCGCGCGCCGCGCGCGCAAAAGGGCGCGGACAGCCTCACTCTCCCGGGGGCCGGGGCCGCGGGGTCGCCCGCGCGCGCCCGGGGCCGGGGGGCAGCAGTCCTTCTCCCTCACGCGCGCTTCTTGGCCGCCGAGCGCGTCGCGCCCGCGCGCCCCGCCGCTGCCGCCGCGCGCTTCGACGCCGCCTCCTTTTTGTACGCGTTGACGTAGAAGTTGGCAAACAGGGTCATGAACGCCACCGACTGGATGAGGGCCAGGACGACGACGACGCGGGGGCGGTAGTAGGTGGCGGCAAAGACGCCGTAGAGGGCCTGCGCGTTGAGCAACCCGAACTGCACCATCTGCACGCGCGTGATCGACCGCTTGAACACGGGCGGGACGCGCACGCCGGCGGACGAGGCGAGGTAGTAGCCGTACATGAGGACGTGGACCTGGGGAGGGGGGGGAGGGCGTTTTTTGGGGGTCGGTCGAGGGCGAGCGTGCAGGGCGTGGGCGCCCCCCGCGCGACCCGGGCCGGCCTCGGCCACGGGCGGGGGGCCGCGGCCGTCACGCCGTGGCGCCCATTTCCCCCCCGGTTGCACCCCCTCGCCCTCCCGCGTCGCACCGCCGAGTTGAGCGCGCAGATGAACCAGACGTCGCCCCCGGGCGCGAAGTTGACGGCCGACCACCAGCAGGGGAAGAAGGTGGAGGCGTGGTGGTAGACATGCAGGAACGAGATCTGGGGGGGGCGG
>Ga0315294_10004666_pt1 | contig 14988 bp, 28 predicted proteins | sample YL17G13_40_MG_FD_203626 | JGI IMG/M metagenome (GOLD analysis project Ga0315294, IMG submission 203626) | Sediment microbial communities from Yellowstone Lake, YNP, Wyoming, USA - YL17G13_40 | ecosystem: Environmental > Aquatic > Freshwater > Lake > Sediment | place: USA: Wyoming | collected... | reverse complement strand
TAACGGCAATAGAAGTAGTGCCATTGCTTGCGCTGTGTGTGTAGTATCCTGGTTCATCAACTGCGCTTGTCTCAGTGAGCACCGATGAACATATTTGCGTCATGGTGTTAGTACCCGAAGTAATACCAATATTTTCAATCTCATATCGAATAGGCAGGTTAGCGGTTGTCATGTAAGTGCTCGCCACCAGGTTTGCATTGTGGAAATTGTGAAAATTGATTACTTGGCCATTGTATTCGACATTACATCTCACGGTTCCAACTCCAAGCCATTGTACATCAATCATTAGAATTTGCGCTTTGGTAACGTCGAGAGTAACTCCACTCGGTCCAGTCCCGTCTAGTCTATCATCTGACCAGTTTGCTTGATTGACTACAGTGTCAACCACTGATCCTGTGCCACTAGAGCGTAAAACAACACTCAAGGCAGTTCCTGATTGTTGCAAAAAGATCCCGTTTAGATTGTCAAAATAACCAACACGTTTTCTGCAATTGGTTGCACCTGTACCAAAGGTGAATGTCATAATTGCTTCAAGTGACTTGCCTGGAGCATATCGTTGATATTGTCTTAGTTGACGGTAAACCTTTGCACCGCTAGCAGTTCCACCCGTTGACAGTGTAACCGTTGAGGTGTTTGGGTTGTGAGTGATTGCACCTGTACCACCAAGAGTTGTAGACCAGATCAAGGAACCTTCGTTGTACTGGTTTTGGTAGTCAAATTGTGTTAGTGGACTAGATACCCTAAGCCGTCCAAATGCGTCATGGCTTGCACCGCTTGCAATACTAGAATCAATAACAGTGAAATTACCCATTTATTACCTCATGTTAATAAACATTACCACACGGTATTTGAGGTGTCCATATGATCATGAAACTTTTGGAGAAACGTTTCGTCGATGGTTGGTGGTCCAGGTGGTTCAGGCCCTTCGGGTAGTGATTTATGAGCAACCTCGCCATAGCTCCACAGTTCACGGAAAGGATAAAGCACAGCGTCCATCATGTCAGGGTGGAATGATTCATCGTCAATTTTACGTACAATAGTCCCGTCAATTTCTCGTGTCCAAATGGTTTGATCGGTTTCAAGATGAAACGGGCCACCCCTAGGAATCATTAATTGACCGGAGTTTACCACATCCTGAAGTAGTTCGATGCCAAGCTTTTTATCTCGTTTGTAAGCTCTTTCAATGGGCAGGCCATAGACCTCATGAAGCATCGAAGCGGTTTTCTTTTCATCGCCTTCATGACCATAACGAAGTGTTGCGGTTTCAGCGTAAATCCGTAGTGAATGATCACGTGCCGGTACATTGGCCCGCACCCAGGCCATACCATCCCGGATTGCATGCACCAGCTCTTCCATGGTTTCACGACGTGCTTTATGTTCGAATATTAACCATACCAGCTTTTCCTCGGGAACATAGGCAAAAATGGCGAAAGCATCGGCGTCCTGGTAACCCAGGTCAAGCCCAGCCGTGAAGCGTAGTACACCTTGACGTGTCCTCGCCCATTCAATGAACGCAGGCCAATCATAAAGACCCGTTGGATTGAATACTTTCAAACCCGTTGTATTCGTGTACTCACCTAGAAAGAACCTTTCCCTTGCATTTCCAACCAACGAAGCCAGTTCAGCTTCAATGTAATCTTCCGGAAGATTTACGCTGTTATCCTGTGGATTCATTTGAAGCGCCCCGTATGATTCGGGATTAACCAAGGGCAGGCGAGACTCAGGGTGTACTGAGTCAAACCACAGGCGATATGTCCAATGGTTTGTTGAGGTTGGGTTTAAGTCGCATATGAAACGATTCTTGAACTTCATGACCTTTTGAGACAATCGGGTCTTGAGAGTGTTAACAGTTCCCCATGGAATATCCTGTGATTCGTTAATGTAAATCACCGCATACTCTTGACCTAAGATCTTGTCTACACGTTCCTTATCATCTAGCCCCGTGCAAATGATTGTTGACCCATTAAACAAGGTAACTGTCATTGACTGTTCATTGCTCTCGTAATCCTCGCCGGGGTGTAGGTCCATTGCTACCAGTACCATTGGCAGTGTGATTTTCCAAATGCTTGCCCTGACATCCGTAGCATAACGACGAGCTATTAAAATGCGAGCTCCATCGACTTTGAGTGCAATGGTAATGAGTGCATCGATAGTTAGAAACGTCTTCCCCGATCTTGAGCCACCATATAAAAGCGTGTTTTTTTTGGTGAGTATCAGTTTAAACGCCTCTTCCTGCTTAGCTGTTAGTACTATCGGTTTCATCATCGATTAATTTAGCTATACCAGAAATCATGATTGGCCTTCGGTCGACAATATCAGCCGTGATCGATTGATGGGGTGTCCCTTCCATTCTGTCGGTAATGTATTTTTGAGCTAACACGTCACCTTCGGCAGCCTTACCCCACATTACACGGGCTAAATGTTCATTCCTTGTCATGCCATCTTCTAATTCTTCCATGCCAATCATCTCGAGCATTTCTGTAATTGGCTTTTTCTTTCTTCCCCCCGGATTTCCGGATTTACCTTTTACAAACGGCATAAATTCCCCTTTCAAATATTGATATATATTGCTGTCAATATATAGAGTTTTACCAATTAAACAACCACTTTAAAAAGAAAAAGCCAATTGAAAACCAGGAAGCTAATATTATAACTCCTGCTATATTCTTACTCATGTGGGTCCTTCCATTATCATTTAATTTTCCCCATTACTAGAAGGATGAAACGGATTGTTAATCGGCGTTATATTGCTGTCAATATATAGAGTATTACCAATTAAACAACCACTTTAAAATAAAATATCCAACCACCCAAGGCAACAATATTTTAGCTATTTGAAACGCACAAGCTAGTAACCAAAAAAGTATAATTACAAACCAGCTAGTACTATTGTCTTTTTGTTCTTCACTCATTTAATTTTCCCCCCATATTAAAACAACACTAATCATTAACCCAATAAAAAAAGGTAAAAATACTATGATCATTAGTAAGTTTATAAACAGTTCCATACCACCACCACAGATTCGTTTTAATCGCTCCATTGTCTTAAACGTCTCTACATATCAAAAACTTAAATCGATCAATCCTAGATACCACCACACTTCTCAAAACGAATAAGACAACCACACATCAAAGGCATTGAATTGGTTACATGGTAACCCAAACCTTCCATCATAAAAACAAACTTAGTATCACCAGGTTGAACTAGCAATGTCAGAACCTTTCTCAAAGTATCAATTTTCATTTTGTTTCCCTCTCTAACATCATACTATCATAGTTACAGTCTACTGTCAATAGAAACTTTTTACAACCTAACTCAACCGTGAATGAAGAATCCGGGATCAACCAGGCACCGCTCCCCGGATAATGTGAACACCTCTCCCGTAAGCTACAATCACAGGCCCCTTGCTTTGGCCTAGTTCGATCAATACCCATCCCCATACATCTCATATTTTTTCATACTTAACGTAATCAGTTTCTAAAACTTTACAAATCGCCTTTAGGAGTCCAGGGTTTTCATTCACCAAAATATAAAAATCCTTGTTTATTAAAAACCCGACCTGACCAACAACAAAACACACATTCAGGTTGTTCATAGTTTCGCTCTTTATGAGCGAGCAAGTTTTTATGTTTATGAATACACCGCATGAAGAAACCTTTTTGTATATCTCGGTAGTTTCAAAAGTATCAACATACCTAAAACCACTAGCATGTGAGGGGAACGTCCATTTTTTCATAATCAATACCTCCGTGTTTTGTATACCAACCATTTTTCACAATAACCTCGAAATTGGCCCATAACATCCTTGGTATACAAATGGGATATGTTATACATATACCCATTTTTGTATACCAGGAATTATGCCTTATCGACCTGGTATACAAGGTTGTATACCAGGTGTATACCATGTATACCTAGACACTATTTTTAAGCTTAAAACTCCAAGTTTTATCAATAATATAAAATCCAGAATCTCTATATTCTACCAGTCCAGCATCAACTAATTTCTTTGCATAGTACCGATCAGCCGAAGGTTTTACGTGTTGTTTTGAGCTACTTTCGCTCATACCATCTCGTTCAATTAGGTGAGTTATCCAAGCATCTTTGGAGACAAAAGGCTTACTATCTTTGATCTCACAGCCTGAGTCATACCATGCACCGGATAAGCTTTTCATTGGTGCCTCGACCTTATTATTGCTACTTTTTACCTCTTCCCCCGGTACAGCCACACATGTGCTTGAATCACTCCCAAACTTAGAAACACCCATGACAACTACTTCCAAATTAAAGGAAATAACTTGTCCTTTTGAGGCTAACTCACGCTGTTTGGTTATGGTTGCAAATCGGTTTCCATCTTGCTCTACTACTTCAATTTCTGTCTCTATGTGTGCTCTTATGCCAGACCATCCTCTAGCCCCTTTGGCGGTGTCTTTACCGTTATGGTGAATAATTACCATTGCCGCCCCGGTCTTGGCTGTAACCATGCTGAAACGTTCCATAACAGGCCCCATGTCTTCACCGCTGTTTTCATTTGCACCGGCTGACATTCTCGCCAAGGTATCAGCGAAAATTGCTTTAACCTTTTGGCCTTTCATGCGTTCGATGTGGTCGACTAGCTTGATAACGTCCATTGCATCGCCCTGGTTTGTGTAGAAATTAAGAGGCATAGGGACCATTGCTAGATTGCTCAAACCAAAACCATGATGTTTTTTTAGGGCTTGCATGCGACATTTTATTGAACCTGGAGACTCACAGGCTAGGTATACCACCAATCCTTGATCTACTTGTTTGCCGTAGATTTCCTTTCCTTCACTTAGGGAAGCGGCCAAGCTTAATGCAAAGAATGTTTTACCACTGTTTGAATCGCCATATATAACCGTCATTGAATTAGCTACGATTAGATCTTGTATTACCTCGTCAGGTGCTTCGTATTCATCCGATAATTCATCTCCAAAGATTACTTGCATCTTGTCGATGATTGTTGCATCGGCTTGTAATAGCTGGATTATATTGCCACCGCTTAGCTTATAATCATTTACATCGCCTAGTACGGGTGGAACGATTACGCTTGCTCTATGGTTTGATGCTGCTTGATTGGCATGGTTCTCGCCGACTTTACTTTCATCGTTATCTGCTACAATGACGATTTCTATATTTGGATATTTAGATCGTATATCACCAACTACAGGGTCGAGATTGTTGGCTGAGTAAGCAATGATCGTACAAATACCTGTAGTTTCGTATATAGTTGAACCTGTGGCGTATCCTTCAGCAACAAATACTTTATCGGATATCTCGCCGAGCTTGCAGCACTTACCGCCGGTACTTCCACCATACTGGAATCGTTTGTTGCCTTCATGGTCGATGTACTGTAGAGACCACAGAGTTCCATTGATGTCCATTAGAGGAACAATTAGACGGCCATCATTAGATATTCTAGATATTCCAGCTCTAATACCTTTCCGTTTGAGATATGGATGATCGGGCGAAGCTCCTTTGGATGATTCCCATATTCGGTTTACCTCTTCCGCTGATCGAATATTTCTGGTAAGCTTAGCCTGTTGTGCTTTTTCCTTTGCTTCTAAGATGCGACGAAAAGATATCTCCTTTTCGTCGTCGCTTAGGGCTCTATTTGTTTTAGCCGTCCATGTCATGTTAATGTTAGACCGCCAACATCCAAAGGCTCCGCTTGCTAGAACCCCATCATAGGCAACATACCAACCACTATCATCCTTACCGTTGCGTGTACTAAATCTGTGAATTTCACCATCTAATATAATTTCTGTCGGAGGGGTTAATCCTTGCGACATGATAGCATTTATTAATTGTTGTTCTGGTTTTTCGTCAGAAAATGCAGATTGAAACTCTATTAGATTGCCCATTATTTTCCCTTAGATTCAAGATATTTTGAGAGCTTAACTAGTGTGTTATAGGTAGGATTGTTTTCCTTACCGTTAATTATGCACCTCAAAGTATTATAGTGTAACCCAAGATCTCTAGAAACGTACAAAATTGTTTCGCCAACTAATCCAGCTCTGATTTCTTCTAAGTCTTTAATCATGTTCACCTCTTATTGACAGTTTATTGTATATGGGTTATAATGTCAACAGAAAGAGAGAGGTTGATAATGGCTGAATTTTATTTTAATTATGATCCACCCATGCTTGGATGGAATGAATCAGAGATTGTATCAGCGGATATAAAGACAGGCAAAGACTTGTACTGTAAGTACTTATGTATTGGCTTTATGATAACCACAGGACAAACGGTTTACCACAATATTATACTTAAGCACCACAATTCATTCGCTGAAAGTATGGGGTATAACGAGCTTAAGAACATTATTGATATATTCGGCGGTGCTATTGACGACACGTCGATGATGATAGGGAAGAGACTTAGTGTCAATGTAATTAAAGATGGTGATTTTTTAGCCATAAAGACGCTACGAAAATGATTGAATTAAGAGACTATCAAAAGCAAACTATCAAAGATTTATTTGATTATATCAGGGACAACCCAGGCAAGAATCCATGTGTTAGCATACCTACGGGGGGTGGAAAATCGGTAATTATAGCCGAGATTGTCAGGCGTGCTAAGAATAAAAAAGTATTAATGCTGACTCATGTTAAAGAATTGATACAACAAAACGCCGATAAATTGCACGCACTAGATCCGACAATTCCACTGTCTATATTTTCGGCTGGACTTAAGTCTAAGAGCTTAATTAATAATGTTGTATACGCTGGTATACAGTCGGTATACAAAAAAGCAAAACAGATTGGACACATTGACGCTGTGATTGTTGACGAGTGTCACTTGATATCACATAAGGGTGAAGGTACATATCATAAGCTTTTAGATGAACTTAAATCGATTAATCCTAAAATGATTATTATCGGGTTCACAGCTTCCCCGTACCGGCTAGGTCATGGCTACATTTATGAGGATGATGCGCTGTTCGATGATATCATTGAAGGCGCAACAATCCAGCAATTACAACATCTTGGTTTCTTGGCTAAGTTACACAGTAAGTTTACCAAGACACATTTTGATTTATCTAATGTCCATAAACGGGGCGGTGATTGGGTTGAGTCTGAGCTTCAGGAAGCTTGCGACGATCCACTGACTAACCAAGAAATAGTTAAAGAGATTATTGCTAAATCTCAGGATAGAAAATCTATATTAATATTTTGTACTGGTATCGAACACGCCGAAAATATTAAGAATGAGATGATTCGGCAAGGTGTTACTACTGAATGTGTAACTGGGTTGACCGATTCCGATGATCGGGATTGGATGCTCAATGCTTTTAAAGATGGACGTATTAGAGCTATTACCAATGTAGGAGTACTTACTACAGGTTTTGATCATCCTAATCTGGATTGTATTGCACTACTTAGGCCGACTATGAGTCCTGGATTGTATCTTCAAATGGTTGGTCGGGGTTTTAGGATTAAAGAACACACCGATCATTGTAAGATTCTAGACTTTGCTGGATTGGTTTCTCTTCATGGACCTGTAACCGCTATCCGGCCACCAAAGAAGAAAGGCGGTAAAGGTGAAGGGCCACCGCCATGTAAGAATTGTCCTGAGTGTGGAGAGATCTTGCCAGTGCAAGCTACAGAATGTAGTGCATGTGGCTACATTTTCAAAGCTCCAGACCCAAATTCAGCCTTATACCTACATGACGACGACATCATGGGTAATCATGAAACAAAGTTTGTGGTTTATAACTGGTTATGGAGACTAGAGACATCCAAGGCCGGATATAAACAGATAGTCACTTATTATTATGATAATAGAGGGAAAATTCATAAAGAATATTTTGGGATTGAACATCCAAAAACCAGCCGACGTGCTAAATGGAAATTAGCCAATTTAGGAGAGTCATATAATATGATAATTGATCCAATGTCTCACGAACACATGAAAATTCTATCAAACAAGACCCCCCCTAAATGTTTAATTCTAGAACCTAATGGAGATTTTAAGAAGATTAAGGAGCTTCATTGGCATGAGTGAAGATAAAATCCAACATGAGATTGTAATGTGGTTGCAAGATCAAAAGATTTATTTCTTTTCTGTTCCTAATGAGGGGGCCGGTAAAGATGCTGTGATACGAATGACTAGACTTAAGGCTATGGGCTTAAGACCCGGGACATCGGACCTAGTTCTAGTTCTTCCTAATCGGGTTGTATTCGTGGAAGTGAAAACCGATACAGGCATTCAGTCCAAACTTCAAAAGGTATTCCAAGAGCGTGTCACCGCTTTGGGTCATGAATATCTACTAGTAAGGAGCTTGAAAGATCTAGTTGACAACCTTGTCATATAATAGTACAATGTTATCAGTCACTCTGAAGAGTCTAGAAGGACGAAACTGCAATCGGTCAACTGGGGGGCGATTGTAGTCAGTGGTTATAAGGAGAGAGATATGAATTTTAATATGGCATCGTTGATGTCACCGACAGTCCGGCCCATTATCATGACGATAGTAGGTGACGGAGGAATGGGTAAAACTACATTGGGGTCATTATTCCCTGATCCGGTTTTTATTCGAGTGGAGGATGGAACACAGGCAATTAGTCACATGAAAAATGTTGCTTTGTTTCCAGTAGCTAAAAGCACCTCAAATATTATTGAGGCCATCGAGTCATTGAGAAAAGAGAAACATGAGTTTAAAACTCTTGTTATCGATTCAATCACTCAAATGGATGTCATGATCCAAGCGGAAATTGTAGCAGCCGATCCAAAAGCTAAAAGCATTAATGCCGCAGGCGGAGGATATGGGGCTGGATTTCAAATGGTATCAGCTCAGCATCGGATCATTAGAGAGTTGTGTGGAATGTTATCTGAAGAGCGAGAGATGAATATTGTATTTCTTGCCCATAGCACAGTCGAAACGGTTGACTCTCCAGACAGTGAGAGCTACATGCGAGGAACTATCCGCATGAATGCGAAATCTGTTGGTCATTATTCGGACAATGTGGACTTGGTTGGATTTATCAAGCTTACCACTTATGTAAGTGGAGAAGATAAAAAACGAGCTATTGGCGACGGCTCCCGTGTCATTGCCTGTTATCCTACACCATCGCACATATCCAAGAATCGATTCGGTATCACTTCAGACATTCCATACGTACTTGACGGCAATAATCCGTTTGCTCAATTCCTAGGGGGGAAATAATGGCATCAATTAACATCGACTTAAACAACATTGAACCTCTTGCAGACTTTGGTTTAATTCCAGTTGGTTTCTACACTGCAATGATTATCGACTCTGAGATTAAACTTTCTAAATCAGGTGGTAAGTACATTAATTTTAAGGTCCAGATTGTGGACGGTCAATACAAAAATCGCCTTATTTGGTCTATGGTTACTACTGAGAATGATAATATTCAAGCTGTGAACATTGGAAAGCAAACCTTGATCAGTATCATGAATGCGGTCGGAGTGTTGCCACCATTAAAAGACACAGCGCAACTACACAACAAGCCGATTGTTATCAAGGTTACACAAAGAACTGATCCTGTTTATGGTGACAAGAACGAAATCAAGGGGTGGTCGAAAATCGAATCGGCTACATTACCTCCGGTAAGTTTCTCCAAACCAGTTGAAACCGTTGCAACATGGAAGAAGCCAGTATTAGAAGACGATGACGAGGCACCATTTTAAGTAATATTTAAAGTCCGGACTTTGCGAAGGTTTCAATTGCATGACCTTTCTAAAGCCGGATACTTTAGCCCCTTCCTTCCGTTGGCTGGTAGGGGTTTTTTTAAAGGAGTTTTAAATGAGTAATTTCGAGTTTATACTTACGATTTTGTGTTTTTGTTTGATAGTCGTTGCAGTGATTTCGTGGTATGTGGCATGGAAGGATGGGGGGATATAATGCTAGATAAATGGGGCAAAGACTTGCCAACACCTTACGATATAAAACGAGATCATAAAACTGAAATGTGGAAGTTTAGAAAAAAGATCTTATTTTTTCCGATAGTGATTGCTACATATAAAGATTTTGCCTCAGCTAATCTTAGATTAAGAATTGAAGATGAAATCTATTACAGAGATTTAGGACGGTTTGAATGAATACTATCCGTCAATTCCGTGAAAGCTATGAGGTCAAAACCGTTACAGGAATGAACCAAAGAGAGTTTGCAAAAATGGTCGGACTCACACCATCTCAACTATCTAGTATCGAGAACGGTAGGGTTCCTTCAATCGATGAAGCTTTAGCAATCGGAGTTGATTACAAAACTGTTAGACAATATAGGGAATCATTAGAGGTGGTAAGGACTAGATGTCTTACTCAAACAGAGTTTGCAAAGATGGCTGGAATCTCAATGAGGACTCTTATACGTCTAGAGAACGGAGAAAAGCCGTCTTTTAGTACTTTACAGAAAATCGAAAAGGCTTTTGGTAAAAGTATACAAACCATATTGCCAGAGATTTTCGCATAAAAAAACCGCTACATTCCGGCATCAAGTCGGCAAGCGGTTAAAAGCGTAGAATCCTAGTTTTATTTTGTGGTTCTTGCTTTTGAGTTTATTATAAACCCGGGGGGGCTTATGCGCAACTTTTTTCGCTACTACGCTTTAACCATATTTTCAATTATTTTGATCGGGCTGTTATACGCTATATCGGGTGGTCTGTAGTGACTGAACCCCAGGCAACAATAGCGCAAGTTATAAAGCTTCACGGTAAGCCCCCAAGCAAGGAATGGCTTGCAAAGTATATTAAGATTACAGAGCAACAAGCCGAGAAAGAGCTTGCGGATTATGCAAAGACAATTGAAAAGCCCGTTGAAGTCCAAAAAACAACAGATAAAATCCACGAACTACCAATAAAGACCATTAAAATCCTAGCGGTTGCATTGGCTGTTATTGCCTTTGTTCGTGCAATGTTTTATGCATTTGGTTGGTTTCATAATGGCGATGATTACATCTTGTCATGGCTCATGAGTACCCTGGTAGTCGGGATGACTACGCTTGTCCCGATGCTAGGGGTTATGCTCTATCGTGGTAAAAAATACTGGTTAGCAACAGGGACTTTTACACTGGCCGTTGTAATTATGGTGTTTTCAATGGCGATGACTGTCGCAGGGATCTATAACGATCGAACGGTCAAAACTCAGACACAAGACGCAAAACTCCAGGCAGAACTGAAAAGCCGTGGTATCTATTCGGACTTGATCAAACAAGAGGGAATATTAACGGGGGAGTATAATGAGGCTTCAGCCCTCTCTAAAAAGCTGAACGCCGACCTACTCAAAAGCACTGATAAAAACTACTGGTCAATTAAATGGCAAGCCGACCAGGCAACCAAAAAGACTGAGAAAATCAGGGACCAACTGACTGCAATCATTGCACAGAAAAAAGATCAAAACTTTTCAACCGCTCCCCGGCTAGACTTTATTGATTGGTTATCATCAACACTAGGTTGGTCCAGGGACCTGGTCGAGCTAATCCTTGCAATAATACCGGCCCTAATAATTGACCTTGTTGCCCCTATCCTTTTATATGTTGTTGTGTTCTTATAACTTCCTATTGACAACATTGGCAACTAACTGTATACTGTTAATAGATAGGGGGACAGAATGAACTTCGAGGACGAAATAACAGTTTACAACAAGCCGTACGAAATGAAATGGGAGGCTGAGTTTATCCCAGCTTTCCGAGGCGACGGATACAACAGAGCAAACGATGCAGGATATGAACTTGATGTCGCATCCATTAGACACAGTTTATTTGGTACTTGGCACGAGTTGCCCCCAGTTACACAAGAGTCGTTTGAAGAGATGGTTGCAGAAATGAACCGTTTAATGGAGAAAACACTGGAGAGTGAACCATGCGAGTAGAATGTCCAGAATGTAAAATTACTTTCCCGATCCGTCGGGAATTACACGTAACCTTAAAGTTTACCGATGACGATCACACTGATTCGACAACTTGTCCAGAGTGTGGATATATTGCCAAAACCAAGACGGTTTTGACCTGGGAAGATCCTCATGAGTAAAGAAGAAAGATCAACACTATTTACTGCAATGGTCAACGCTATGATTGCCTATAAACTGGAATCAAAAGGCGAACCAGGAATGGACGATGCGATCCTATTAATGGCCATAGCTAATCGGGAAATCGAAAGAATGGAGAATCTTTTAAAGGATGATTTTAAATGAGAGACTTCGACGCTCTAGAAAAAGAAATTGAAGACACCCGGAGAAAATATGAAATTGCCCTAGAGATGCTCAGAAACAATCTACCCGAAGAGCAAGAACTCTATATTACAGGTCACAGGTGGATAGGTACAGTAGTCAGGGATGGTAACAAATATCAATTTAGACCATCTATCCAGGGAGTTGAAAGACTAATTGATCATATGGAATACCCGGTGTTTATCATGGAGGAAACTGATCATGTTTTATCGTGACAGAACGGCCGAAGAATTAAACTCGAGCAAGATTACTTTTAACGGTTATTTACTGCCAATGGGAGTACGAATCAATGACACCTATGTCAAGGCTAGTAACTCAACGCCATTAAAGAAGTACAACCCAAAAGACTTTGAACCTGAGGATAAGGCCAAGCGCAAAACAACCAAGGAAGTTATCCTATTAGACATCCAAACCGGTTTGGAGGAATACTTCGACGCAGTTAAAGACGCCTCAGAGATGCACGGTTGGTGCGTTAACAAAGCACTTCAAAGGCCCTGGTTTCCGATACAAAACAAAATACACAGGCAGTACCTTTGCAGATATGCAACCGATCCAGCACCAACGAAAGAACAATTGCACGATGCCGGGGTATGGTTACGTGCTAACAAGTGGAGGTTTAAAAAGAGACTCTAAATTCTTAAAACACCGATTTAAGAAAGTAGCCCCCTAAAACACCAATAATCGAAGCCCCTACAATGTAAAATATCGTGTCATTGTTTGAGGCTATCAATGAGGCTCTTAGCTTCTTTAATGAGCTCTCGGTCTCGTTTTGCAAGGTCAATTGATCGCTCAATTCCTTCGCTTGCAGCTCGATTTTCTCCAATGCTGAGTTTAACCTTTTCTCCGAGCTCAGTATTAAGCTGTTGGCTTCTGCGAGTTGAAGCTGTAGCATCTCGTTGTCTTGCTCTAATTGCGTCAAGATCTGTGACAACCGCTCCAGTTTTTGGGTTGTTCCTAGGTCTAAAGTAAAAAGCGACAACGGCAACAAAAGAAGCAACAATCCCCAGAATGATTTTCCAAGCATTTTTCATTTCCTTGCATCCAATAAGTTTTGAACTGTAACCAGTCCCCAAAATATACCACCGGCTATTAGAAGCACAACCCCTGGTGCAATTTTTGCGATAACTTCACCGGCTTGAAATTGGGACACAACAATTAAACCAGTACCAATAAAGACTAAAAGAGTCCCTAATGCACGCCGCCAACTGATCGAACCGTCTGCTGAGTGGATTGCAGTTTTCTTGCTTTTTGCTCTTCGTTCTTCCATATTACACGCTCCTAAAGATTCTTTTGGATACTAATTTATAAGGCCCCATATCATGCGCCGTTAACGGATCAAACAAGACACCGCCTTTACCGTCACCAAGCACAAAATGAGTATGTCCAGGTTTCTCAAACATTAATATTTCATACTCGCCAGCATTTGTTGTGTAATTAGATGGCATCTTGCCTAGGAAATCCAGCTCTTTTCCGAATATCTTGGTAAGCCCTTCAGGGTTCAAAACCGTGGTTTCCCCATCGACTACACCTTTTCCAATTGCCTCAACCAATTTTAAAACAATCCAGTGTTCCTGTTGTTTTACACCGGTTATTTTTTCCACCAAGTTATAAATTGACATAAAATAACAGCCCCATTTTTTAATAGGGTTGATTAGATCGGAATCTTGTTTTAACACGGTACCCCCAAAGATCAATTGATCTACTATCTCTTTGCAAATTATGGCTTTAAGATCATTATAGCCAGTGTTGCTAGACTCAGTAATGACGTTATCGTAAACGGCAACCAAAGATTTTGCCCATCTTTTCGTTGTTTAAGTGCTTCAAGGATTGAATCAAGTTTAGCATCGCTTCTTATCCCCTCTTTTTCCAAAAGATTAACCCTCTCAGTTAGGGTAAAAACGTCATGGGCCATCTTCTCAAATAGCTCTATAGCCTCCTCAAGGCTTTTCTCTCGTGACACGTCTACCCCCCTTCGCCGCCTTAATTTCCTTCACTAGTATCATTCCAGCCTGTACCGTTACTTCTAACAAATGCTTCTTTTCAATAATTTCCTTTTGTAAAACTTTCATTTCTAGAGCATCAAATGCCTTTGCCTTTTCAACAAAATGCTTAACAACCAAATATTGGACCCATGTAAGAGCAAGACAAAAACATATTAATAATATCGAGTTTCTCCAAGACTGCCCACCTATAGTATAAATCGAAAATATCGAAATCACATATATAATTGTTTTTGTCCAAAATGCTTTATCTAAAAAACCGTATGTATAAGCCAATATATATGAACAACTGAATATAATGATTGTTATCTGAGTTGATCCGAATAAAACCGTGACAACTCCAGCCATTGCAATCATTGCAACCTGTAGTAGTGCCATTACCCAGTGATCAATCAATGCGGTTGCTATTAAAACCGCTGTAATTATTGCCAGGTATACTACAAACCCTTCAAACTTACCTTCTAAAAGCCAGGAAAAAAGGACGATTGCAGAAAAGCCCCCTAAAATTCCCCCTATATATCGTTGCGTTTCCATGATACTCCCCCCGGAATATGCTATACTCTCTAAATCTCCCCTGCAATCATTGCGATTACAGGCCCCGGTAGTTTAGCTACCGGCTATCTCAGCCAATCTTATTCTAGCAGCTTGCCTCTGTTGTTTTATGTTATCTGGTATCTCAGTCCCAAACTCTGCCCGGTCTAGTATGTATTGTTGAGTGTCAGCAAGAACCTTTTGAAGCGTTTCTTTTTCTTTTTTTAGCAACTTCACCTGATTGT
>Ga0315294_10004665_pt1 | contig 14989 bp, 16 predicted proteins | sample YL17G13_40_MG_FD_203626 | JGI IMG/M metagenome (GOLD analysis project Ga0315294, IMG submission 203626) | Sediment microbial communities from Yellowstone Lake, YNP, Wyoming, USA - YL17G13_40 | ecosystem: Environmental > Aquatic > Freshwater > Lake > Sediment | place: USA: Wyoming | collected... | reverse complement strand
TCCACATCTCCTCCATCTTCGGCTGCCGTGGCGGGAGCGGCCCTGTCTTCTCTGCTGCCAAGGGAGGAGTGGTGGCGCTTGCTCTGGCGATGGCAGTGACCCATGCCAAGGATGCTATCCGGGTGAACTGTGTCTGTCCCGGGGTGATCCTCACCCCGCTCACCGAGGGATGGCTCTCGAGTCCGGGCACCCTCGAGAGCGTGAGCGCCTGGCATCCGATGGGTCGCATCGGCCAACCAGAAGAGGTAGCCGCAGCGATCGCCTTCCTGGCCTCCGACGAGGCCTCCTTTATCACAGGCGCGGTGCTGCCGGTGGACGGTGGCTTCCTCGCCGCTGGTAGGGCTTGAGGTCGCAATGGAACCCGGCGGCATCGGATCCCGACAGGAAGCAGGGCCGCAACCTCGCCAGCCTTCTCGTGCTGTCGCGCGCTCGTCAGTGGACCAAGCGGTGACTCCCAGCCGAGGGGGTACCCGGACTCGGGGGTGCCGGGGTCCGTTCGTCACGATCACCATGCGTGCTGACGCCTGGGCATGGGGCGGCGCCCGAAGACGCCGCCTACCGGTCCCAGATGGTTCGGGAGGGAGTCAGCCTGAGCAAGCCGAGCATCCGCCAGAACGGTCCTACGGGCCCTCGACACACGCAGCTGGTGTCACTGCCCGGAGTCCCGTCGCGAATGAGGACAAGGGCCGCGCCACGGTGGCGATCACCGGCAGCCCGGCCCAATCCAGCCCTCGTTCGACGGCCTCTTCCATCCTCCGTGCTTCTCAGCGCAGGGGTATGCACGAGGGGAGAGAATACTACGAGAGGGGCGCCACGAGCGGCCTGGGCGCCAGATCAGTTTTTGGACAGCACGCCATCCGTGTGTCTACTCGAGGGAAACCTGCGACGGACCCGCTGGCAGCGATGGCGTTCGTGGGAGGCATGGCTCCGGCCAACGTGCTGGCCTTAGAGGTGAAGGTAGTAGATGTTGAGAGAGTGCGGGCCGACGATCCCTTCCCTCCAGATAGGCTCACTCAAGGTAGCGCTGCCGATCATCCAGGGGGGGATGGGGGTGGGGGTCTCCCGGAGTGGGCTGGCGGCTGCTGTGGCGAGAGCAGAGGGCATAGGTGTGATCGCGTCTGTTGGGCTGGGAGCGATCACCAAGGGCCTCGACCGCGATTTCGTGTCGGCCAACCAGGAAGTGCTTCGCGAGGAGATCAGCCGCGCCAGAGCAGCATCGGAGGGCGCCATCGGCGTCAACGTGATGGCGGCTGTTTCCGATAACGCTGACCTGATAGAGACGGCAGTGGAGAGCGGGGCCGACCTCCTGCTGCTGGGAGCAGGACTGCCCAGGTTGCCGAGTTCCGTGGCGCGGGTAGTGAAGGAGATTCCGACCCGCTTTGTGGTCATCGTCTCCTCGCTTCGGGCGATGCAGATCATCTTCCGGCTTTGGTCCAGGCGCTACGCAACCGTCCCTGACGCAGTGGTTGTGGAAGGCCCTCTCGCCGGAGGGCATCTGGGGTTCCGCAGGGAGCAGTTGTCGGACCCCGCACATTCGCTTGAGGTGCTCCTTCCCCCCATCGTCGCCGAGGCCGCACGCATGGAGACCGTCCACGAGAAGTCGATTCCGGTGATCGCGGCGGGCGGCATATTCACGGGTTCCGACATCCGCCGTGTGTTCTCACTGGGGGCGCAAGGCGTTCAGATGGGCACCCGCTTCGCCGCGACCGTGGAGAGCGATGCTTCCGATGAGTTCAAGCAGGCGTATGTGAGAAGCTCGAAGGATGACATCATCATCATTGACAGCCCGGTGGGTCTGCCGGGCCGAGCGATACGGAACCAGTTCACGGACGATGTCGCACTCGGGCTGAAGAGACCGTTTGTCTGCCCGTTCAGATGTCTCACGAACTGCGACCCTCAGACCGCTCCCTATTGCATCGCCAAAGCACTCGTGAAGGCGATGCAGGGGGATATGGCGCACGGGTTCGCCTTTGCCGGTGCGAACGCGTGGAGGGTGGACCGCATCCTCACGGTCCAGGAACTCATGACTTCGCTGGTGGATGAGTTCAACGAGTGTGTCGGGGCCGAGGGCGTGTGGGACGGCCCCGCCCGGTCTCCCGTGCCCGAGACTGTGTAGCCGTCACCGCTTGTGTCCCCTGGAAATGCCAGTTGGGCATAGTGAACACCAAGCTCGAGACGGTGCTCATGGGAGCAGCGATAGCACCGACTCAGCGGGGAAGAAAACCGCCCGGGAGCGCCCGGATGGGGTTATTGGGGAGCACAGGGCAACGCAAGATCAGCTAGGAGGCAGAGATGGATGTGATGGAGGCCGTGAAGCGACGCTACAGCGTGCGGCGGTACCAAGACCGGCCAGTCGAGCCGGAGAAGCTGGAGCGAGTGTTGGAGGCGGCCCGCCTGGCCCCTTCTGCCAGCAATGTTCAGGAGTGGCGCTTCTTGGTGGTGCAGGAGCCAGCTACCCGCAGCGCCCTTGCTGAGGCGGCGAGGGGCCAGAGCTTCGTCGGACAGGCTCCGGTGGTAATCGTGGCCTGCGCGGCCGACACCAGAAAAGTGATGCCGTGTGGGCTGCCCTCCTTCCAGATCGATGTCGCGATCGCCCTGGAACACATCGCCCTCCAGGCCACTTCAGAAGGGCTTGGGACCTGCTGGATCGGTGCCTTCGACGAGGCCAGAGTGAAGAAGCTGCTGGGCATACCGGACCAGGCAAGGGTCGTAGAGCTGATGCCCCTGGGATACCCCGCTGATCAAGGCGGGCCTAAGCAGCGCATGGCGATGAGCGAGATAGCAATGCGGGAGCGCTGGGGAGCAGCGTGGTAGGGAACCATTAGTCGCGCGTCGGAATCTCCGGCCCAAACCAGGGCGGGTCAGGTCGCCCAAGGCAACATGCCTGGCTCTCGTGCCCTTTGGTCCACAACTCACGCTGGCATCGTGAACCCTCCCCTTGGTCCAGAGTCGGCACAGAGGAGCGTTCTTGCTTTAGTAGCAGGCGCCATGCCGGCCCTCGTCGAACGTACGAACAGGTGAGTCGCGGCTACGGCGAGGCCCAGACCATGCCTACGCCGTGCCGCTTCCTCGCGGGGTTGACGCCTTTGCGCCCAAGAGCTAGAACCAGTCGCGATGAGGGGTGTGCGACGTGGACGACGCCACCTGTCTCTATCAACCGCCCGTGAAGCCGGCCTGAGAGCCCCCGCGACTCCGGCTGAAGGTGTCGAGCGCCTATAGGACCGCCCTGAGCACGTTGTGGACTTGTCCAAGCTGGCTCCTTTTGTGCGTGTCGGGTGACCGCGGCGCCACGTATTGAGTGCCTACCTCAGCGCGCGAATCCGACTTACGGCGCGACAAACGTGCGTTCGTGTCGTGAGGAGATGACCGGCGTCCGTGTCCGCGCGACTAGCGGCGACCTTCTCGCTTTCGCAGATACTGAGCCGGCGTGACGATGAGCACCCCTTGCAGCTTTCGGCCGTACAACGATCCGAAGTGACGCGTGTCGCCGGTGAGCAGATGCGTGCAGAGGGCTGCAGCTGCTGCCGCGAGTATCGGCCGGTCCTTCTCTGCGACGGCGAGGCCGCCGGGCAAAGCGCTCTTCCCTGGAAGCGCTGACGTGATGGTCATCCGGGCTGAGAGCTCGTCCAGAGCTGCGATACTGCCGGGCTGGTGCACTAGCAGGTTCCGGCGTGCCTCTTCTAACGCGAACTCCGACGTCACAAGCTCCACGCCAGCAAGCGACCACAGGGCGCGCAATCCGGAGTCAGGCGTGGAGGCGGCAGAGAACAGCACGTTGGCGTCCAGGAAGACCCGGTCCATTGGACCGCTCACCTGAGCTTGACGTGAGGGATCGAGTCAGGCTCAAGGCCCATCTTCCTGACCCGGGCGACTGCCCTGGCGTAGTCTTTCGCATCAACGGCGTTGGTCAGCAAGAACTCCGCCACCCGCTCCGGCGAGTAGGTCTCGACCGGCAGCGCAACAGCGGGCCGAATGAGGATCCCATCGTCCCGCTCTTCCGCGATGACGAGCGCGCCTTCCTGGATGCCGAAGCGCTTGCGCAGCCTCGCCGGGATGACCACTGAGCCTCTCTTGCCGACCTTGCTCGTTTCCCGCACCGAAGCCTTGCCCATGTCAGACCTGCCTGAAAGTCGGATTATCATACCGTATACATTATGCCCCATCCCGTCCGCCCAGTCAAGCCCGGCCGCTGACCCGGCGTGAGACTGTTGGGGTGTTGAGTTGTCCGTCTGCTTCGGGCCACCCGATCGGCTATGCCTACAACGATAATCTCGGTGCGAAGCCCTATGGTGGCATCGGGGGTCGAGGTGGTCTTGTAGTGCTGTTTGAGAGTGATGTCAATCGGCATCGGGAACTGACCCACCATCGGCGTCCAATACTGATCCACCCCGGATTGGCCAGATCGGTTCACCTTGGTCTCTGGACTCCCCGTCTTGATCCTCCCGCTGTCGCTTGCAGTGGGCCGAGTCTCCACGACGATTCCGCCTCTGGGTGGGTCACGCTCGCACGCCGGCTGACAACACCGTCGAGCGCGCCACCCGGAAGCACTTGGGGATCTGCCGCCCCGAGATGCCGAAGCATTCGATGCACCACGGGATATGCAGCCGCTCTGCCAGGGAATAGGGCTTCCGGATGTGGGCGGCCTTCAGGCGCCGCTCCGCACAGGCGAGCCGCTCAACCAGGAACTCGATGGTGTCCCGGAGCATAGCGTTCTCGGCGTGCGCATCCGCCCCGTCACCCGAAGCCTTCACCACCTGCTCCAGGCCTAGTCGTCGTGTCCGCCCCGCCCATCGGCCACTCAACAACACCGCCTTCATCACCAGGCAGACCGCAGTTCCAGTTCCTTCCACATGGGTTCACCCTCCAGGCAAATGGAGTGCCCACGGTACACCAGGAGATGCCGTCAGAGCAAGGCTAGGGCGGTTCTACGGCGAAGTGACCATTACACTGGGGAGCACAGGCTTCACGGGCGCCCGACAAGGAGAGACAGGGACACGCGCCCTCGCCTACGGCTGCGCGGCCTGTTCTGCTTCTCAGGGACCGGCGACGGCCACCCAGAGGTGGACGGAGTCGGCCGAGGGATCGCGCTCCGAGGGGCCACCCCGGTCGACGTTTTGGTAGGGTTTCCCGACGATCCCCATTCGCCCATCGATCGCGACGACGCGGCCCTCGTGCACGCTCACGCCCTCGCTCACCACGAATGGCTCGAACTGGCCTCCGAGGTTGCGGAAGATGAGGACTCGCGGCGGCCACCGGTGGCGCCCGTTGGGATCGCCGAGCTCCGCCACCATCAGGTCCAGTCGCCCATCGCCGTTGAAGTCGGCCACGGCCAGCGTGTGGGGGTCGAGCAGCGAGTCGTGAAGGGTGAGAGGCTCCCACGGCCGTTGCACATCGGCGCCCGGGCGGAAAAGCGTGAGGCGGCCGTACTCCCGGCGGAAGAGACTGGCGTCGCCCTCCGCGACGACGATCTCAGTCCGGCCGTCGCCGTCCAGGTCGGCCGCGACAAGGCGCGGGCTGACATAACCTGTGGTAAACTCGTATCCCTCCCACAGACCGCTCTTGGTCGGCCGGTACCAAGAGAGGCCGGCGATCAGTTCCGGGCGACCGTCGCCATCCACATCGGCGATGGCGAGCCCTTCCCCGCTCACCCCCTGAGCGATGGGCCGGACCGTGGGCCACGGTGACACGGTCGGGTCGGGCGGGAGGGCGGCTCCGAAGATGGTCTGCGAGCCCTGATTCCAGAAGTAGAGCTCCTCCCGGCCGTCACCATCGAGGTCGGCGGCCAGTTGGTCGTGGGACTGGCCTGCCGGCATCGTGAAGATCTCCCTGCGGACCCACGGGCGGGTGGCATCGTCCGGTCGCTCCCACCAGAAGACCCCGCTTCCGCTGTAGTCGTGGCCGGCGACGAAGTCACAGGGGCCGAGCCCGCGGACATCCATGAAGGTCCCGCCCGCCTCGAGCGGACCGCACGTCTCGTCTACCATGTGAGAGACCCACTCGCCGGCCTCCGTGCGGCCGATCCAGTACAGCTCGCACCGCGGCCGGCGGGCGCCCACCATGATCTCGGGCCGGCCGTCGCCGTTCAGATCGCCGGCCACGCAAAGCGTGCGCTCACTCGAGCCGCCGGAGTAGATGACCTGATGCGTGAACTCAGGGAATGCAGCCACAGTAGAACGTCCTCCTCTGGCGGATGCGCCGGGGTGCGTTCCTCGGCGCCGCCGATGGTAGCAGAACACACATAGTGCGTCAAGGTGAGGCGGCAGACCGCCTGAACCGCCTTCCGGCCCGACCGCGCACCCCTTTGCCCTGGGGGGCTGCGCATCCTGGCTTCACACGCACATCCGCATCTGTTATACTTAGTGCGTTAGCCTCGGTACCGTCCGGCCAAAGGAGAGCGTAGCATGCACGGCGAAAGGTTCGAGGGGAAGGTCGCGCTGATCACAGGAGGCGGGGCCGGCATCGGCCGCGCCACAGCCCTGCGGATGGCGCGCGAGGGGGCCGCAGTCGCGGTGGCCGACATCCGGCCGGAGCGGGCGCAGGCGGTGGCGGAGGAAGTGACGCGGGAGGGGGGCCGGTCGCGGGCGCTGGTGGGCGATGTAACCCGCGAGGAGGACAACGCGCGCTTCGTGAGCGAGACCAAGGGCGCCTTTGGCCGGCTGAGCATCCTGGTGACCAGCGCCGGGGTCGGCAACGCCAGCGACTGCGAGTCGATACCCGAGGAGGTCCTGGACCAAGTACTGGATCTGGACCTCAAGTCCGTGATTCTTACCTGTAAGCACGCCCTCCCGGCCTTACGCGCGGTGGGCGGAGGCAGCATCGTGCACATCTCCTCCATCTTCGGCTGCCGCGGCGGAAGCGGGCCGGTGTTCTGTGCGGCCAAGGGAGGGGTAGTGGGTCTGACTCTGGGCATGGCGGTGGCCTACGCCAAAGACAGCATCCGCGTGAATTGCGTCTGTCCGGGGGTGATCCTCACGCCGCTGACCGAGGGGTGGCTGTCCGACCCAGCGGTGCTCGCGCGCGTGCGCGAGTGGCACCCGGTTGGCCGAATCGGGCATCCCGACGAGGTGGCGGCCGCGATCGCGTTCCTGGCATCGGAGGAGGCTTCCTTCATCACAGGCGCGGTGCTGCCGGTGGACGGGGGGTTCCTCGCGGCGGGGAGGGCGTGACAGTAGGATGACGCGAGCTGATTCCGGAAACTGCCGGCCGACGACCGATCCCGGTGCGAGCAGGCATCCGGAGTGGCTGCGGGTACGCGTGCGGCCATCGCCAGCGGCCAGGCAGTGCGAGCGCGTGCTTGGCGAGCTGGGGGTGGAGACCGTTTGCCGGAGCCGCCGGTGCCCGAACACCCACGAGTGTTGGGACCGCGGGACGGCGGCCTTCATGATCCTCGGAACCACGTGCACGCGCGCCTGCGGCTTCTGCGCCGTGAGCACCGGCGCTCCACGTCCGGTCGAGCCGGACGAGCCCTCGCGGGTGGCGGCGGCATGCAAGCGACTCGCACTGAGGCACGTGGTGGTAACATCGGTCACGAGGGATGACCTGCCGGACGGGGGTGCTTCGCAGTTCGCGGCGGCAGCAGCAGAGCGCGCGATTGACGCAAGATGGGCGGCCGTGTAGCATGGGGGAGACAGCTTAGTGCGTCAAGGGAGGCGATCCGCATGATGGGAGGTGCGAAAGGGGTACCGAAGTACGTGGTGATCTCCCAGCAGATTGTCGGGCAGATCCGCCAAGGCGAACTGCGGCTCGGGGCGTTGGTACCCTCTGAGAACGAGCTGATCGCTCAGTACCGAATAAGCAACACCACCGCGCGCAAGGTGCTGCTCGAACTGGAGCGCGAAGGCTGGGTGACGCGCATCAAGGGACGCGGCACCTACGTGCGGCAGGACCGAGTGGAGCGCACGGTAAGCCGGATTCTGAGCTTCACCCGGAACATGGTGGAGGCCGGGCGCACCCCATCCACGAAGCTGCTGGACGCGCGCGTGATGCGCGGCGTGCGCTCGCTGATTGTGAACAGCCGGGAGTACCACCTCCCCGGGCCGTTCTACGAGGTGCGGCGGTTGCGATTGGCGGACGGGGTGCCGATGATGCTCGAGACCCGGTACGTCTCCATGCAGCTCTGCCCGGGGCTCGACAGGCGAAACCTGGAGGGATCGCTCTATGACATCTATGAGCAGGACTACGGGTTGCGGCTGGTGCGCATCGACCAGATACTGAGCGCGACGGTGTTAGAGGGGCGGGACCTCACTGACCTGGCGGTCGAAGCACCGATCCCCGCGTTCCGCGTCGAGGGTGTGACCTTCGTCGCCAAGGAGCTGATCCTGGAGATGGAGGACTCGTCGTACCGAGGCGATACCTACCGGTTCTACGTCACAGCGACTCAGTGAACGACGTGTGCCCGGCGAGCCAAGGAAGAGACGAACATGGAGACGCTTCGAGAGGCGCAACTGAGGCGGTTCTTCCGCGAGGTCTACATGATTCGCGCCTTCGAGACCCGCTGCATCAAGCTCTACCGACGGGGGCTCATCAAGGGGTACTTCCACCCCTACCTTGGCGAGGAGGCGATCGCAGTCGGAGTGTGCGCCGCCCTTTCCGAGCGGGACTATATCGTCAGCACGCACCGCGGGCATGGGCACTGCATCGCCCGAGGCGCCGACCTCGGGCGGATGGTGGCGGAGTTACTGGGACGGGAGGACGGCTACTGTGGAGGACGAGGGGGCTCAATGCATATCGCCGACTTCGCCAGAGGCAATTTGGGGGCGAACGGCATCGTGGGGGGTGGGATTCCCATCGGGGTAGGTGCGGCGCTGGCCTCCCGGATCCGGGGAGAGGACCGGGTCGCTGCCATCTTCTTCTCGGACGGGGCGGCGAACAACGGCGTCTTTGCGGAGTCACTGAATCTGGCGGCGATCTGGGATCTGCCGGCGCTCTTCGTGCTGGAGAACAACCAGTACGCGGTGTCCACGCCCATCGAGCAGGTCAGCCGCGACCCCGATCTCCACAAGCGGGGCGCCGCCTTCGGGGTAGAGAGCTGTCGTGTCGATGGCAATGACGTGGTGGCCGTCTACCTATCCGCTCAGGAGGCGGTCGCGACGTGCCGCCGCGGCGCGGGGCCGGTGCTTATGGAGGCGAAGACCTTCCGACACATGGGCCACCACGTGAACGATCCGGGCCTGTACATGCCACAGGACCGCGTCGAGTACTACCGGGCGAGAGACCCGGTGGACGTGGCGGCGCGATATCTGCGCGAGTCGGCGGGGACGACCGAGGACGAGTTGTCTCGCATCAAGTCCGAAGTGGACGCCGAGATCGAGGCTGCCGTCGCCTTCGCGGAGGCGAGTCCCGAGCCCCGCGCGCTGTCCTGCCAGACTGGGGCGGTGCGATGACGGAAGCGCGCTCCGATTCCGCAGTCACGGCCACGCGCACAATCAAGTACCGGGAGGCGCTGAATGAGGCGCTCCGGGAGGAGATGCGACGGGACGCCTCGGTCTTCCTGATGGGGGAAGGCATCGCCGAACGCGGCGGCTCTTTCCGGGTGACGGAGGGATTGCTAGCGGAGTTCGGTCCCTGGCGCGTCCTCGACACCCCCATCTCCGAGGCGAGCTTCACCGGAGCCGGGGTTGGCGCCGCCATCGTGGGGATGCGGCCTGTCGTCGAGGTCCTGTTCGTGGACTTCCTGCTGCTCGCGATGGACCAACTCGTGAACCAGGCCGCGAAGTTCCGCTTCTTCGCATGTGGCGAGAGAGGTGTCCCGCTGGTCGTGCGTACCCAGGGCGGGGCCGGGAACGGCCTCGCCGCGCAGCACTCGCAGAGCCTGGAGGCGCTCTTCTACCACATCCCCGGCCTACAGGTGGTGGTTCCCTCCACCCCCTTTGACGCGAAGGGCCTGCTCAAGAGCGCGATCCGCAGCGATGATCCGGTGATCTTCCTCGAGCATAAGCTCCTGTACCAGACGGAAGGGCCGGTGCCCCCCGAGGAGTACGCGATCCCTCTCGGCGTCGGGGAGGTGAGGCGGGCGGGCTCGGATGTAACGCTGATCGCCTGGTCGAACATGGTGCCGCGCAGCCTGGCGGCGGCCGAGCAACTGGCCCAGGAGGGGATCAGCGCCGAGGTCGTGGATCCGCGGACCCTGGTACCCCTCGACCGGCAGCTCATCGTGGACTCCGTGCGCAAGACGGGGCGAGCGCTGGTCGTACAGGAGGCAGTGCGCCGAGGCGGCGTCGCCAGCGACCTCAGCTCGATCATCGTGGAGGAGGCCTTCGAGGCACTGAAGGCGCCGGTGCGGATCCTGGCCGGCAAGGACACGCCCATCCCCTTCAACCTCAAGCTGGAACGCGCCTCGGTGCCGCAGGTGGAGGACATCGTGGCCGCGGTGCGCGCCCTGGCCCGGGAAGAGGGAGGTAGACCGTGCCACTCGTGAGCATGGAGGGAATGCTGGGCGCCGCGCAAGCCGGAGGCTACGCGGTCGGGGCGTTCAACATCCTCGACGAGAATTCGCTGAGGGCCGTGCTGCAGGCGGCGGAGGAGCTGGCAGCACCGGTCATCGTGCAGACGTCGGTGAAGACGGTCGAGTTCTGGGGAGCGGAGACGATCGCCGGCTGGGTGCGCGCCCGGGCCGCTCGCTCCCCGGCGCCGGTGGCGCTGCATCTCGATCACTGCACCTCGCCGGCCTTTCTCCAGCAGTGCATTGACGCAGGATGGACCTCCGTGATGATCGACGCCTCCAGCATGCCTTTCGCCGAGAACCTGGCGGTGACCCGAGAGGTGGTTGCGGCCGCGCGGCCCGCAGGGGTCAGCGTCGAGGCCGAGATGGGCCGGATCGCCGGGGTGGAGGAGGACCTGGCCACCGATGAGGCGTACCTCGCCGATCCGGCGGAGGCAGAGGCATTGTGCGCCGGCATGGGCCTGGCCGCTTTTGCGCCGGCGGTCGGCACAGCGCATGGCCTCTACACCGGAGAACCCAAGATCGCGTTCGACCGACTGGCGGAGATCGCCCGGCGCACCGGAACCCCCATCGCACTGCACGGGGGGACCGGCCTCTCCGACGAAGTGCTCCGGCGATGCATCGCCCTCGGGTGTGCCAAGATCAACATCTCGACCGCCCTCAAGCACGCCTTCGTCGACGGCTTCGTGGAACCGTTCCTCAGCCAGCGGAAGTACGACCCGCTCAAGCTCCTTCGCGCCCAGTTCGAGCGTCTGCGGGACACCGTCTCCGCGCACATACAGCTCTTCGGCGGCGCCGGCCGCGCCGCGCAAGGATAGACACGCCATGATCCCGATCATCATGCCCCAGGTGGGGCAGGACATCGAGAAGGCGACCATCGTCGAGTGGCGCAAGCGAGAGGGTGAGCCGGTAGAGGCCGACGAGATCGTCGTCGTCGTGGAGTCGGAGAAGGCCGCGTTCGAGGTGGAAGCAGAGGCCGCGGGTGTGTTGCTCAAGATCGTTCACCAGGCCGGCGAGGAAGTGGAGATCCTCACACCCATAGGGTACATCGGCCAACCCGGCGAGGAGGTTCCCGAGCCGTGACGTGCGGGCAGGGCATCGCGGAGTCGGGTGAAGATCGGGTGGTCCCCTTCTCGCGCCGCCGCGCGGCCATCGCGAGGCGTCTGACCCAGAGCGCGCAGACGATCCCGCACTTCTACCTCTCGGTGGACGCCGACGTCACGGCCGCCCTGGACTGGCGCAGCGCGTACAACGACGCGCGCGGCACGCATGTCACCGTGACCGACCTGGTGGCGAAGGTGACGTCGCTCGCGCTACGGCAGTTCCCTCGCCTGAACGCGCACGTCGGCGCGGACGCCGTCACGCTCAAAGCCGGGGTGCACCTCGGCCTCGCGGTGGCCACCGCGGAGGGGCTGCTCGTCCCGGTGATCCCGGATGCCGACCGGTTGAGCCTGCCCGCGCTGTCCGAGCGCATCCGGCGCAGCGTGACGGGGGCGCGCGAGGGCCGTCTGCTCGCCGGCCCGGCCGGCACCTTCACGCTGACCTCTCTGGGCATGTACGGTGTGCGGCTGTTCCTGCCCCTTATCAACCCGCCGGAGTGCGCCATCCTGGCGGTCGGCGCCGCCGAGCCGCGGGTGGTACCGGCGCCGAAGGGAGTGGCGGTGCGACAGATGATGACGCTGACGCTGGCCTGCGACCACCGCGCGACAGACGGCGCGGAGGCGGCGCAGTTCCTGGGGACGGTGAAGGCCGAACTCGAGAGGATACCCGACAGCCTCGCCGACTGGTTGGGGCCGGAAGAGGCGACCGGATGAAGGGGCTTATCTTCGACTGTGACGGCGTGCTTGTGGACACGGAACGGGACGGCCACCGAGTCGCCTTCAACCAGGCGTTCGCGGCGAAGGGGCTCGGGGTAGAGTGGGACGTGCCCCTCTATGGCGAGCTGCTGAAGATCGCGGGTGGCAAGGAGCGAATGCGTCACTACTTCGACGACGTCGGCTGGCCCGACGACGTCACCGACCGCGACGCGCTGATCGCCGACCTGCACCGACTGAAGACCGACCTGTTCATGCGGATCATCGAGAGCGGGCAACTGCCGCTCCGGCCCGGAGTGGCGCTCCTCGTGGACGAGGCCCTCGCCGACGACATGCCGTTGGCGGTCTGCTCGACCTCCAACGAGCGCGCCGTGAGACTGATCGTGGAGCGGCTACTCGGGCCGGCGCGGGCACGCGGCTTCAGCCTCATCCTCGCCGGCGATGTGGTCGCCCGCAAGAAGCCGGACCCGGAGATCTACCGGCTGGCCTGCGCGCGACTGGGAGTGCCGGCAGGCGGGTGTGTCGTGATCGAGGACAGCCGCAACGGTCTGCTGGCGGCAACGGCGGCCGGGATGAAGTGCGTGATCACGACCAACGGATACACCGAGGGAGAGGACTTCACGGGCGCCGATGCGGTCTTCCCCGAGCTTGGCGATCCCCCCACGGTGTACGTGACGCTCGACTTCCTGAAAGGGCTGACATGAAGATCTTCCTCGATACGGCTGACCCCGAGGCCATCCGTCGCGCGGAGGAGACGGGCCTCCTCGACGGAGTCACCACGAATCCCTCGCTCGTCGCCAAGGAGAACCGGCGGCTCGAGGACCTGGTCGCGGAGATCTGCACGATCACTTCGGGACCGGTCAGCGTGGAGGCGATGTCGTCGCGGACGGACGAGCTGGTCGCGGAAGCACAATCACTGGCCGCGTTGGCGCCCAGCGTGGTAGTGAAGCTACCCATGACGCCTGCGGGCTGCGCGGCGGCCGCCGTCCTGGAGCGGGACTGCGGCGTGCGGGTGAACATCACCATGGTCTTCTCGCCGACCCAGACGCTGCTGGCCATGAAGACGGGCGCCAGTTTCGTGAGCATCGTGCTCAGCCGCATGGATGCAGTGGGCATTGAGAGCGAGACACTTGTGCGCGACGCGGTCACCCTCAAGCGCAACTACGGGTTCCGTTCCGACATCATTGCCGGAAGCGTGAAGACCCAGAACCACGTGCTCGCGTGTCAGCGGAGCGGGGTGGACGTGGTCACCATCCCGGAGTCGCTCTTCTTTCAGATGTTCCAGCACCCGCTGACGGAGGCGGGGCTGGCCCAGTTTGCGGAGGACTGGAGGAAGGTGCCGGGGAGATGAGAGCTGAGAGGAGCGGCCCCGGGATTGGAGGACGGACCGCTCCGGAAGCACCTCCAAGGCGTTCGTCCAGCACGCGCTGGACAGAGCGAGACGCGAGAGAATGAGGGGCTTGTGAAGCAACTGAAGATCAGCATGGGCATCTGGGGGAACACCAACCTCCCCGACCGCTTCAACGTGCATGGTTTCGGCGAGCCCGTATCCGTCGTCGACCGTATTCGCGAGGTAGGCGAGATCGAGGGCGTGGACGGCATCGAGCTGCACCTACCGACGGAGATCGACGAGCAGAACGCCGACGCGATCGGCCGGGTGTTGGAGGACTACGGCCTCCAGATCGTCCAGCTCTGCGGTCACACCTGGACGGAGAAGCAGTACAAGCATGGGGCGCTGGCAGACGCAGGCAGACGCACACGCGCAGGTGCGCCGCGCCGCGGTGGATCGGGTGAAGACGGCCCTGGACATGGGGGCGCGCTTCAGCGTGCCGATCAGCGTGCTGTGGCCGGCGACCGATGGCAACGACTTCCCGCTTCAGAGCGACTACGCCGCCTTGTACGCCCGTTACGTGGAGAGCGTGCGCGAGCTCCTCGACTACCGGCGCGCGCAGGGCTACGCCACGCGCCTCTGCATCGAGCCGAAGCCCTTTGAGCCGCGCACGCACATCATGATGGGCTCTACCGCGCAGGCGCTCTGCCTGGTGAACGAGATCAATGACCCGGGGCTGGGCCTGAACGTGGACATCGGGCACAGCCTCATCGCCGGCGAGAACCTGGAAGACCAGCTGGCGCCGGTCCTCCGCTACGGCAAGCTTTGCCATACCCACTTCAATGACAACGACCAACAGTGCGACGCCGACCTCCCGCCAGGCACGGTGAGCTTCACGCGCCCGATAGCCGTCATGTACGTCCTCGACGAGGCCGGCTATGACGGGTGGTACGGGCTGCATCTCTTCCCCTACCGGGACACGCCGCGGACGTTCGTCGAGCTGTCCCGCGACAACCTGTGTTTCGCCCAGTCCGTGGTGGAGGAGATGAACGCGAAGGGCGCCAGGGAGCTGCGCTCCTCGGGCCGATATGGACCGGAGCTAGCCGCGCTCGTTCGGGACTGCATCCGCGCAGTCCGGCAGTAAGCGATGAAGGAGACGAGGGACGATGGAGTCCTGGAAGCGTAAGCTGCGCATGGGCATGGTCGGTGGGGGGCAGGGCGCGTTCATCGGCGGCGTGCACCGAATGGCGGCCGCCCTCGACCAGCAGGTCGAGTTCGTCGCCGGCTGCTTCAGCCGCGATCCGGAGAATACGCGCGTAACCGGCGAGCAGCTCTACGTGGAGCCGGCGCGCCGCTACGCCACGTACGAGGAAATGGTAGCGAGAGAGGCCGCCCTCCCCGCGG
>Ga0315294_10004663_pt1 | contig 14991 bp, 15 predicted proteins | sample YL17G13_40_MG_FD_203626 | JGI IMG/M metagenome (GOLD analysis project Ga0315294, IMG submission 203626) | Sediment microbial communities from Yellowstone Lake, YNP, Wyoming, USA - YL17G13_40 | ecosystem: Environmental > Aquatic > Freshwater > Lake > Sediment | place: USA: Wyoming | collected... | reverse complement strand
GAAGCCGACCTTCTCCAGCATCCTCTGACTGACGCGGTTGAAGTCGGAGGCTCCCCCACCGATCGTCGTCAGCCCCATGTGACGGAACCCGTAGTCCACGGCCAGCCCAGCGGCCTCAGTGCCATAGCCCATCCCGCGCCATTCCGAGCGAAGCAAGACAATGAGTTCAGGATCGTGCGCAGCCACTCCAAGTGATACGAAGCCCACAAACGCATCTTCGGCAGGAGCAATGATAGCGCACCGCAGCCAGCTTGGCCTGCGTCTCTCGTCGCGCAGCCACTGCTCAAAGCTCTCGTCCGCGGCGCGGAAGTTCAGGTTGCGCTGCACCTCGGGGTCGCGCCAGAGGTCGTAGACCAAGCGCTCGTCCTCGGGAAGGACGGCGCTTAGAGCGAGGTGCTCGCCGGTGGTGAGGTGCTCGCGCATTGACACCGCTCTTCACTGGGGCAGGAGCGTGTCCCCTGCCCCGTCGCTCCGGCGGGCATGGGAATGCCCGCCCTACAACCCCTCTGCGCCTCTGCGGTGAACGAAACCCTCCCCTACGGCTTACACACCTTGCACGCCGTGTACCCCTTCTTGATCGCGTCCTGCCGCAGGATGGGCTTCTTCACCTTGCTCCGCGCCAGCGTCCTGCACTTCGCGCGGTGGAACTTCTTCCCGCTCTTCGTGATGTAAACGACGTCCTTCGCTGGCTTGGGCGCGGCCGCGGCGTCCAGACGCGGAAGGGCGGAGAACAGCATGCCGACAGTGCAGAGCGCGACGAGCAACAGACCGACTCGCCTCATCGTTACCTCCCCTCCATGTTGGGTTGGGCAGGGGCCTCGTCCGCCAAAGCCTCGGCGAAGGCGGATTGCCTCCTGCCCGAAGTCTACGCTTCCACGAAGTGGCTGAACGCGCGCAGCCTCTGGTAGCGCGCGGCGAGGAGGTCGTCGAGCGGCATCGCCCCCAGCCGCGCGACCGTGCGCGTGATGGCGTCCTTCACCAGCCGCGCGGCCTCGACGGGATCCTTGTGCGCGCCGCCGAGTGGCTCGGGGATGATCTCGTCCACCGCGCGCAGGTTGAAGGTCTGCTGCGCCGAGAGCCGCAACGCCTCGGCCGCGTCCGGTCCGCGGCTCGGATCTCGGCCGAACGCCTCCAGGATCACCGCGCACGATTCCGGCGGGATCACCGAATAGATGGCGTGCTCCAGCATCATCACGTGGTCGCCAACCGCGATCCCGATGGCGCCGCCGCTTCCGCCCTCGCCGATGATGGTGACCACGATCGGGGTCCGCAGCGTCGACATCAGCATCATGTTCTCGGCGATGGCGTTGGCGATGCCCCGCTCCTCCGCCTCCAGGCGCGATTCGGCCGCGGGGGTATCCACGAAGCTGATGACGGGCATCTGGAGCTTCTCGGCGAGGCGCATGATGCGGCCCGCCTTCCGGTACCCCTCGGGGCGCGCGCTGCCGAAGTTGCGGAACTGCCGCTCCTTCACATCGCGGCCCTTCTGGTGGCCGATCACGGCCACACGCTGGCCATCCAGCGACGCCACGCCGGCCACCATCGCGGGATCGTCTCCGAAGCGCCGGTCGCCGTGCAGCTCCACGAAATCCTCGAACACCGCGCTTATGTAGTCCAGCGTGTATGGCCGGTCCACGTGGCGCGCCAGAAGGACGTTATCCCATGCGGTGAGCATTGCGAACACCTCGCGCGTGACCTGCTCCTGCCTGCGGCGGAGGCTGGCGACCTGCTGCCGGAGATTCTCCCGCCGCTCGTCGCTGATGCCTCGGGCCGTCAGCAGCCGCTCCAGCTTCTGGATGTCGCTTTCCAGCTCGCGCAGCTGCCGGTCGAAAGGAAGCCACCTACCCATTGGTCTGCTCCTTGCCGGCCGGCGACAGGATGCGCAGCAGGCGGACCAGCAGCGGGCGCAGCTCCTTGCGGCCTACGACCATGTCAACCATGCCGTGCCTGTGCTGGAACTCGGCGGTATGGCTGCCCGGCGGCAGCTTGATCTTGAACGCGTGCTCGATGACCCGCGGCCCGGCGAACCCGATCAGCGCGTTCCGCTCCGCGATGGCGATGTCGCCCAGTGACGCGAAGCTGGCGAACACGCCGGCGGTGAGCGGATCGGTGGCGACGGTGATGAACGGAACCCGCTCCTGACCCAGCCGCGCCACCATCGCAGAGGTCTTCGCCATCTGCATCAGCGAGACGATCCCCTCCTGCATGCGCGCGCCGCCCGAGCAGGCGAAGGTGAGCAGGGGAACCCCCCGCTCGATGGCGCGCTCGGCCGCCCTGGCGAACTTCTCCCCCAGCACGGCGCCCATGCTGCCGCCCATGAAGTTGAAATCCATCACGGCCAGCACCACCGGCATGCCGTCAATGGCGCATTCGCCGCACACCATGGAATCCGACAGGCCGCTGCGGCCCGCGTAGTCGGAGACCTTGTCGAGGTAGCCGGGGAAGTGAAGCGGATCGTTGGTGCGCAGATCGCGGTCGCGCTCGTGGAACGTGCCGCCGTCGGCGGTGATGGCGATGCGCTCCCGCGCGCTCAGGCGGCGATGGTTGCCGCAGTGGCGGCAAACGTAGAGGTCCTCCTCCAGCTCTCGCTGGTAGAGCATCTCGCCGCACTTGGGGCACTTCGCCCACAGGCCGGCGGGAATGCCGCTGGCCAGGGGCGAGCCGTTTACGCTCTGTTCGGCCAACATGACCCTCCTAGGGCGATATGGCAGACGGTCTGTGAGCGATGCCGCGATGCCGGAAGAGGATGCCCCCGGCGGGCCGTTTTCAGAGGTGCGGCCACCTCTGCCGCAGAAGGTGGAGCAGCATGGACATCGACGGTATCAGACGAGACATTGACGGGATTGACGAGGCCCTGCTCGATCTGCTGAACCGGCGCGCCGAGAGCGTGCGCGAGATCGGTCGGCTGAAAGAGCAGAACGGTGCGATGGTCTTCGACCCACCACGGGAGCGGCAGATCCTGGACCGGCTGTCGTCGCTCAACCGCGGCCCTCTCGACGACGAGGCCATCGCCGAGATCTTCGGTGCCGTCTTCGCGGTTCACCGCCTCCTGGAGAAGCGGCTCGTGGTCGCCTACTTCGGTCTCGCTGGCACGTTCTCCCACATCGCCGCCCGGCGCAAGTTCGGCAGCGCAGCGGACCTCCGCCCGGCCGAGGCCGTCGCGGAGGTATTCCACGCGGTCGAGAAGAAGGAGGCCGATCTCGGCGTCGTGCCCATCGAGAACACCACCGCCGGCGTCGTCCCACTCACCCTCGACTCGCTCGCCGAGTCCAAGCTCGGAATCTGCGCCGAAATCTACGTCGATATCGAGCACTACCTGCTCTCTCAGTGTCGCGACCTGACCGAGATCAAGCGCGTCTACTCTCATCCCCAGCCTATCGCCCAGTGCCGGATTTGGCTGCGCTCGAACTTGCCCCGGGTGGAGGTGGTCTCGGTGGGCAGTACTGCCCGCGCCGCAGAGCTGGCGGCCGCCGAACCCGAGGCCGCTGCCATCGGCCCCGCACTGGCGGCCGAGATCTATGGGGTCCCCATCCTGCGCGCGCGCATCCAGGACGAGCCAGACAACCGCACTCGCTTCTTCGTCATCGGTCACGCCTCGGCCTCCCCGAGCGGTCGCGACAAGACTTCTCTGGTATTCGCAGTGCCGCATAGGGCGGGCGCGCTCCACCGCGCGCTGGGCATCTTGAGCGCCCACCAGATCAACATGACCTTCATCCAGTCCCATCCCATAAAGCAGACGCCCTGGGAGTACATGTTCTTTGTGGACATCGAGGGTCACGCTGACCAGCCCCAGGTGTCGGAGGCGCTCGCCGAGCTGCGGGAGCAGACATCGGTGCTGCGCGTGCTCGGCTCCTATCCGGCCTACTTCCCGCAGGAGCAGAACGACCGTCCGGCTCCGGCGTAGTCGCCCCACCACCGCTTGCCTGCGCGGCACGCTTCCCGCCCTAGCGCGCGTTCTCCTGCTCTCCCCGCGAGCGCGGTGGCAGGCCGAAGGCATGCGGAAGCAGCTCGCGCAGCTCGAACTCGGCGCGTTTCCCGCCTCGGCCGATGGAGACGATGTGGAGGTCGGGCGCCAACTCGATCAGCACTTGGCGGCACGCGCCGCACGGCGACAGCGGCTCTCGATCCGGCGTGTAGATGACGAGGCCGTCGAACTCCCGCTCCCCTTCCGCGATGGCGTGGAAGAGCGCGGCCCGCTCGGCGCAGATGGTCAGCCCGAGGGACGCGTTCTCGACGTTGCACCCCCGGTAGACGCGGCCGCCCCGGCCCCGGAGCGCGGCGCCGACGTGCAGCCCCGAGTGCGGCTCGTAGGCATTCCGGCTGACCGCCTCGGCCGCGACCTCGAGCGCCTCCCAGTCACGCGGTTCCATCGCGCCCCTGCTCATCGGGCTGTTCCGGCCTCCGGGCAACCCGGACCCGCAGAATGCGGTTCTCAGAGACCTCTTCCACCGCGAAATCCAGGTTCTTCCACATCACGTGCTCGCCAATGACCGGCACGTGGCCGAGCTGATCGAGGATGAATCCGCCCACGCTGTCGTAGTCGCCCTCCGGCAGCGTCACCCCGAAGTGGTCCTCCACCTCGTCGGTGCTGACTCTGGCATCCACGACCAGCGTCTCCTCGGAGATCTCGCGGATCGGCCCGGCCTCCACATCGTACTCATCGTGGATCTCGCCGAAGATCTCCTCCAGCAGGTCCTCGATGGTGACCAGCCCCGCGGTGCCGCCGTACTCGTCAATCACTACCGCCATATGGAGGCGGTTGCGCTGCATGAGCTGCAGCACTTCGCTGACCTTCTTGCTCTCCGGTACCACCGTGACCGGCGTGCGCGCGATCTGGCTCGCGGTCAGGTTCGCGCCATCGCTCTGCAAGGCCGAGACCATGTCCTTCGCAAACACGATGCCGACGATGTGGTCCACGTCTCCGTCGTAGACCGGCAGCCGGGAGTAGCCGGTTTCCTCGCTGACACACGCAGCTTCGAGGAGGGTAGCCTGCGCGGGGATGCAGGCCATATCCGTGCGGGGCGTCATCACTTCTCGCGCCACCTTGTCGGCGAACTCGATGACGCCGTGGATCATCTCTTTTTCTTCCTGCTCGATGTCGCCCTCGGCCTCGCCGGCCGTCACCAGCGCCATCATCTCCTCGTCGGAATAGCTGGGCCTGGTGGCGACGGCGACGCCCCCGATGATCGGGACGGCCAGGTGCCGCAGCAGCCAGAGAGCGAGGGTGTAGAGCACGAACGCGACGGGCCGGACGACGGCATGCAGCGCGGCGAGCAGGGGGGCCGCGGCCAGGCCGACCGCCTCCGCCCGCCGAACCGCATAGGTCTTGGGTGTGACTTCGCAGACCACGAGGAGTACCAGGATCATGACGACCGATATCAGCGGTACCCAGCGTTCACTGCCGCCGGACACGCGGATGGTGATTTCGGTGGTGTAGGCGGAGGCGACGATGACGGACAGGTTGATGAGGAGGACGAGCGAATTCAGCACCTCCTGTCGCAGCTCGACCATCCGCTCGAGTCGCTTCGCCCCCCGCCGTCCCTCGTCAACCAGTTGCCGTATCCGGCCCGTCTCCACCCGGACTAGCGCGGCCTCGCACAGGGAGGCGAACATGAGCACGGCCATGCAGATCGCGATCGCCGCCAGGTGCCAGACGTGCGGGCGGAGCGCGGCCAGGACGAATTCTAACGCAGGGTCGCTCATGTGGATGTGGGAGACGGGCTCTCGCCGTCGGGCTTATCCGGTCGTGAGGCGCCGGGGAGCGCGAGCACACGCGCGATCCGGTGGCGGTCCAGCTCGTCAACGACGAGACGGATGTCGTCCAGGTCGAGCACCTGCCCGACGCGCGGGACCATTCCGAGTCTGCTGTAGAGCAGGCCGGCGACCGAACTGTAGTCGCCCTCCGGGAGCTGCACGCCGAGCGCCGCCGATGCCTCGGCGATGGTCATGCGGCCGTCGAGCATGGTCGCGCCGCTTGCCAGGTGCTGAATCGGCGCGCCAACGACATCATACTCGTCGTAGATGTCGCCGACCACCTCCTCCAGGAGGTCCTCGAGCGTCACCAGACCGGCCGTCCCGCCGTACTCGTCCACGACAACAGCGAAGGTGCGGCGATAGCGCTGGAAATCGGTGAGCAGGTCGCTGAGGCGCTTGGTCTCCGGAACTCGGAACACCGGCCGCATGACCGAGCTGACCGGGACGCCGCTCTGCCCCGCCGCCAGCTGCGGCAGCAGGTCCTTCACGTAGACGACACCGATGATATCATCCAGGTCCTCGCCGAACACCGGCAGGCGCGAGACGCGCCGATCGGTGGATAGCGTGCCGGCCTCGCCCACCGTTCCCGTGCCGGCCACCGCCACCATGCTTGTCCGGGGGACCATGACTTCCTGCGCGGTCTTCTCCCCGAACTCGAAGATGTGGTGGATCATCGCCTTCTCTTCTTCTTCCAGGCCGCCCGTCTCCGCCTGTATGTCAACGATGGCGCGTATCTCGCCCTCCGTGACCGGCTGCTCGGGCCGGGGCCGAGCCCCCAGCAGGCGCACCAGCCGCTCGGCGAGGAAGCCGATAGCTCGCGCCGGAACCGAAAGCACGCCCGAGGCGACCCAGACCGGGACCACCGAGGCCTTCATCACGCGCTCGGGATTGGCGGCGGCATAGCTGATGGGAACGGCCTCCGCGAAGACTATCACCAGCACGCCCACGGTCACGATGGCGGCCCAGACCGGTAGTCCGCGCGTCACCACAAAGCCGGTGGCGATCGCCTCCGACACGTAGTTGAGCGCGGTGATCATCACCAGTACCGTGCCCAGAGTCCTCGCGGGTCGGGAGAGCAGCCGCTCGATCAGGCTTCCCGCCATCCCGCCTGTCATACGCTGCGCGCGATGCCGGCCAAGCGCCAGGAAGCTCATCTCGGCGGCCGAGAACAGGCCCGAGGTGATCAGCAACACGATGACCAGCATGAACCTTAGCACATCAGCCGATGACATGGTCACATTCCGGAGCGCATCACCAGCGCGCCGTAGAGCGCGAACCCGGCGACCAGCGCGACCACCGCTCCGATGAACACCTCCCTCACAGTATGGATCCCCGCGTCCACCCGGCTCTGCGCCACCAACACAGCGAGGATGAATGCCAGCGCGCGCTCGAGCGTATCGGACGTGAGAAACCAGATGCTGACGAAGCAGAAGAACGCGAGCGCGCTGTGCGCGCTCAGCGCCCCGCCCCGCACCAGTGAGCCGCGGCCGCCCCAGAGCTTGCCCAGCATGACCGCGACGAACACGGAGACCAGCCCGACCAGGAGGATATGCATCGGGTGAGGGGGCTGTCGCAGGCTGGCGCCTCGCATCGTCTCCAGCGCCTCCGCGTTGACGAAGACGCCGATGACGATGAGCGACCCCATGACGATGGCCACCAGCACACCGGCACCGCCCACGTCCTTCGCGATCTTCGCCAGGGGGTGGTACTCCGGGCTCACCAGGTCAACGACGTTCTCGATGGCGCTGTTGAACACCTCCGCTAGCACGACCAACGTGACCGCCAGACACAACAACAGGAGCTCTACTCGGGTGACGCGCACCACCGCACTGGCGAGGAGGATGAGCGCTCCGATGAGGAAAAGCACCCGTACGTGCCAGTCCTTGTGGAGCACGTGGACGAGGCCGTCTATAGCGAAGCGCGTGCTGTCCAGCAGATGCCGCGATCTCATCCGGCCGCCGTCCCTCATGCCGGACGCGGTCGGCCCCGTGCTGTCTGCTCGGCGGGAGCGCCCTCTGCCTGTCTCAGGAGTTCCTGCACCCGACGCATCATGCGTCGCCGTTGAGTCGGCGTCTCGTCCGTCCACCCGGTCAGGTGCAGAATCCCGTGCGCCAACAGCAGCGCCACCTCGTCCATCACGCCGTGTTCCGCCTCGCGCGCCTGGCGCTCCGCCGTCTCGATCGAGATCGCCACATCCCCCAGCAGCCGTCCCGCCCCCGCCGGGCTGATGTCCTGGGGAAACGCCAGAACGTCCGTCGGCGCGTCCGTGTTCCTGTACTGCCGGTTCAGGTCCCCAATCCATGCGTCATCACCAATCGCTGCGCTCAGCTCCGTGTCGGGCTCGCACCCTTCGGCCGCCATCACCAACTCGGCGACTCGCTTCAGCCGCGCCCGGTCAATCCGGTGGCAGCGCTGCTTGTTCGCGAGCGCCAGCTCCATGCGCTCACACACCGGGCCCGACCGCGGCCGACTCCGGGTACTCGATCCGCGTGTGGCACAGCAGCGCCGTCAGCAGGCGAGCGATGGTGGCCTCCACCGCGGCGATGTCTCTGAACGTCAGGTCGCACTCCCGGAACTGCCCGTCAACCACCCGGTCTCGGGTGATGTCGCTCACCAGCTGCTGCACGCGCTGCGGCGTTGGCTCGGCAAGAGATTTCGCCGCAGCCTGCACCGAATCCGCAAACATGACGATCGCCGCCTCCTTGGTCTGAGGGAGCGGGCCCGGGTACCGGTAATGGTCTTCCGTCACCGATTCCGGCCGCTCCCCTGAGAGAGCGCGCTGATAGAAGAAACTCACGAGCGTCTTCCCGTGATGCTGCTCGATGATGTCGGTGACCTCCTGCGGCAGCCGATGGTGGCGAGCCATCTCGACGCCGTCCTTTACGTGCGAGAGGATCACCAGCCCCGAGAGCGATGACGAGAGCCGGTCGTGCACGTTCTCGATCCCCAGCAGGCCCTGGTTCTCGACGAAGAACGTCGGCCGCTGGAGCTTACCCAGGTCATGGTACAGCGCCCCCACGCGCGCCAGCAGGGCGTCCGCTTCGACGGCTCGCGCGCCTGCATCGGCGAGGTCGGCGACCATGAGGGAGGCATAGTATGTCCCGGGGGCCTCCGCTTGCAGCCGCCGCAGGAGCGGGTGCTGAGGGCTCGACACCTCGAGCAGGCCCATATGCGTGGTGATGCCGAAGGGCCGCTGGAGCAGGAAGATGCCGCCAAGGCTGAGGGCTGCCACCGCCGGGCTGTAGAGCACCACGGCCAGCCCCGCTTCCCGCACGACCGCGGCGAGCTGCTGCGACTGGAGAAAGCCCGTGGCCGCCACCAGAGTCAGGTTTGCGGCCGCCAGGATGCCGACGATCCATCGCAGCCGGGAGATCGGCCAGAGGTAGGACACGCAGGTGAGCGCGATCACCGAGCTCCCCAGCGAGAGCAGCACCGCGATCAGCCCGCCATTGACCATGAGGCCGACCATCAGGCTGAGCGCCAGCGCCAGCGCGAGCGCGACCACCTCCCCAAGGAGCACGGCCGCGATCAGCGCGGCCGTAGGTACCACCAGCATCCAGGCGTTGGGCAGGGAGAGAACCAAGAGGTTGATGACGAAGAGTGCGACGACCAGCAGCAGCGACAGCAGCAGAAGCAGCTTGGGTCGCTCGTACACGCGGCGCTGCCAGCGGTATGTCTGCGCCCCGAGGAGTGCGACGATGAGAGCGGTGATGAGCCCGATGGAGATGATCCGCCGGTAGTTGAGCCCGGGGCCCGAGAGCCCGACCGCCTGGAGCATCGCCAGGTGCTGCTGGGTGACGCGCTCGCCGGGGAATATGATGGGGTAGTCGGCCGCGATGGTCCTGACCACCTCTTGCACCCGCTGCCGGGCTTCGGTGATCGCGGCCTTGGTCGCCCGCGGATCGTGCCGCCGGTTGGGCGCGACTTCGTGGGTAACCAGTGCAGTTAGCACGGCCGCAGCCTTCGGGTCCTTCTCCTTCTCGGCAGCGAGCTTCGCACCGTCCCGCCGGGCATCCTCCAGGTCGGCCGTCCCCTCTCGGATCTCCTGCGCCATCACCGACCGGATGATCTCGCCGGCCTCCTGGTGCAGCGTCTTGAGATGGCCCGGCGATGCCTTCTTCAGCCAGGCCCGCGCCTCCGCGGGGATCGCCGAGAGGATGCGCCTGGCGCCGATCTCCGACGGCGCCTGATCGTCGGCGAGGGCGGTGGTGAGCGAAGCGAAGTTGCCGTCGAGCCGCTTCTCGGCATCCGCGGCCGCGAACGGGAGCGTGGCGTACTGCGGGGACTCCACGGCCTGCTGCTCGGCCTCGCGGCGCAGGCGCTCGGTCTCGTCGAGGTCAATCCACTGGGCCGTGCGCGGCGCCCTGATGAGCGTGGTGCTGCGCTCGCCGAGCCGCAGAGAGACCCGGCCGGGGAACAGGTCGTAGCCGAGAAGGATAAGCCCCGCCCCGGCCCAGGCGAAGAGGCTGAGGCCGATCCTCATCCACGTGAGCGAGCCAACTGTTGTCCATGTGCGCACGCCGTTTGCGCGGCGCGCGCTGCGCGCGCGGCTCATGTGAGCGGCGGGCCCGAGGATGAGCCGCCCTCGTCACGCGGCTCCTCGGCGCGAACGCCTTCCCTCCTGCTGAGACGCCTGGACTCGAACTGATCGTAGGCCTGGATTATACGCTGAACCAGCTCGTGCCGCACGACGTCTTGGTCAGAGAAATGGATGAACGCGATACCCTGGACGCCGGGGAGGATCTCCTTGACGTGGTCGAGCCCGGACACCTGGCCACGCGGCAGATCGGTCTGCGTGATGTCCCCGGTCACCACCGCCTTCGACCCGAACCCGAGCCGGGTCAGGAACATCTTCATCTGCTCGGGCGTCGTGTTCTGCGCTTCGTCGAGGATGATGAAGGAGTCGTTGAGCGTACGCCCGCGCATGAACGCGAGCGGCGCCACCTCAATGATCCCGCGCTCCAGCATGCGCTGCGCCTTCTCCAGGTTCATCATATCATAGAGCGCGTCGAACAGCGGGCGGAGATACGGGTCCACTTTCGCCTGGATATCGCCCGGAAGGAAGCCCAGCCTCTCCCCCGCCTCCAGCGCCGGGCGGGTGAGGATGATGCGCGCTGCCTGCCGGTCGCGCAGCGCGCTCACCGCCATCGCCATCGCGAGATACGTCTTGCCGGTGCCGGCCGGGCCGATCGAGAACGTCAGGTCCGACTGCGCCATGGCCTCGACGTAGTTGCGCTGCATCTGGGTGTGCGGCTTGATCGGCTTCCCGCGGTCGGTGACCAGCACCACGTCGGTGAAGAGCACCTCGTCGGCCTGGGCGCGGCCCGAGCCTACCAGCCGGGCCGCGTATTCGACCTCTCCCGCGGTGATCGCATGGCCCGCCTGGTGCAGCTTCCGCAACTCGGCGATCAGCTCTCCCGCCCTCGCGACCTGCTCCTGGGTGCCGTGGATGCGGATCTCGTTGCCGCGCGCGCCGATACGCGCGCCCACCTCGCGCTCGATCAGCCGAAAGTTCTCATCGTGGTTGCCGGCAAGAGTGACCGCATCCTCGTTGTCGGCGAGGACCAGCTTCGCTTCCGAGTGGCGCGGCGCGCTGTCGGCGGAAGAGGCCGCCGTCGTGCCCTGATGAGACGGGCGACGGTTTCGCGATCGGTTATGGTCCATATGGGGGCGCCGGAGAGGGCATGCACCGCCCGTAGCGCCGCTCTCCCGCGCAGGGATCCAGTCTTTCTCGTTGCAGCCCGAGTCAGCCCAACCGACCGGCAAAGCAAGAAGCCCGCCGTAGGCGGGCCTCCAGGGTCGTCCCCGATCGCGGCCTAATCGCTGCTGCTACGGCGCCTTTCAGCCCGGCGAGTTCGCCTGATCGCGGCCGCCATCAGGCGGCGCCGCTTGTCGCTCGGCTTCTCATACCGCTCATGGCGCTTGGCCGCCTCCAGCACACCGTGCTGGTGCAACTCTCGCTTGAAGCGCCGCAGAGCGTTGTCTATAGACTCGTTTTCGCGAAGTTCAACTGTCAATACCCTCCCCCCCTTTCTTGTCGGACTGCTGCGGAGGTGTCCCGCCCGCTTCGCGTTGCATAAAGGCACGGAGAGCCCCTGGGGGGATCCAGCAGAGCGGCAGGCCAAGCTCTCCGGGCGCGCGACACTCTCTGCGCGCCCTCCGGCTCTACAACACCGCTATTATACCGGCCTCAGGCGGCGTTGTCAAACCGGAGCGTTCCGGCGCCGGGAGCACCGGTCTAGGAACAGCCTGCTCCCATTCTCACCCCGAGGGAGGCGCTGCCCCCTGGGAAGCGGCGACTGTGGAGGTGGCTAGGCCCGGAGGGCCGCCATGGCGGCCCTCCGGGCCTAGCCACCCGCAATGACAGTCTGGGCCCCCCCCGACGGCACTCACTCCCCAGAAACGGTGGTCCTGGTTCCGGTGCTATCCCGGAGGCCACGTCATGCGCCGGCCGCCGAGGAGGTGGAAGTGCACGTGGTCTACCGACTGGCCCGCGTTCGCGCCGCAGTTCGCGACCAGCCGGAAGCCACTCTCGGCAATGCCCTCCTGTGCCGCCAACTGTGCGGCTATTCTGACAATATGGCCGGCGACCTGCTCATCCTCCGCGGTCAAATCGCTCAGAAATGCAACATGTTTGCGGGGAATGAGCAAAATATGGCACGGAGCTTGGGGGGTAACGTCGTGAAACGCGACAATTGTGCTGTCGCTGTAGGCGACCTTCGATTCGATCTCCCCAGACGCGATCTTGCAGAAGATGCAGTTCGCCACAACGCCCTCCCGTATGTCCTCTGCCCGCTAGCTTAGCGACAACCCCAGCAAGTCCCTGGAGTTCTGCCACGCGATCGCCTCCTTCTCCCCCTCGCTGAGCGGCAGGCTGCCCAGCCGCGCCAGGTCGCGCGCCGCTGCTCCCCAGGGGAAATCGGTGGCGAACACGACTCGCCTCGCGCCGTGCGACCGGATGAGATCGAGCATGGTCTCGTCGTCCAGCTTTTTGCGCGGACAGTAGGAGCTGTCGAAGTAGAGGTCGCGCCCGAGGAGGTGGCGACGCACCTCCTCCCACATGAGGTACCCGCCCAGGTGTGCCACGACCATCGTGAGGCCCGGGAACATATCCTTCACCTTCGCCAGCGCGGCCGGCTGGGCGTAGACGTGGTCGAGGGGAGCGATCTCCTGTCCGCTGTGGAAGAGCACGATCAGCCGGCCTTCCGCTGCCTGGTACGCGGGCCACATCCGTCGGTCGTCGGGCACGAACTCCTGGAAGTTCGGCTGGACCTTCACGCCTTTCAGCCCGGAGTCTACGACGCGATCCACCTCTGCCGACAGGTCGGGTAGGTCGGGGTGCAGCGCGCCGAAGCACACGACGCGCTCCGCGTTCGCCTGGGCGGCCCAGTCGTTGATGGAGCGGACCTGGTCGGGACGCGTGGCGACCGGAGCCACCACCGACAGGTCAACGCCCGCGTCGTCCATCGCCGCCAACAGGCCCGCCAGGGTGGGCTCGGCGACAGGCGAGACGCCGTACTGCGCGCCGAGCGCGGCAACGGCTTTCTGCGCCACTTTCTCGGGGAAAGCGTGGGTGTGGAAATCAACGAGATGCTTCGGGCGATACTCGGACATGGTCATGTGGCCGGCAGCGCGAATGCGCGCCGCGCGTTCTCCGCAGTAGCTCGGGTCACGTCCTCTACCGACATGTGGCGTTCCCCCGCGATGGTTCTGGCGATGATCGGGATGTTGGCCGGCTCGTTGTCGCTCGAGCGCCGCGGCTCAGGCGCGAGATAGGGGCAGTCGGTCTCCAGAAGAAGCGCCTCCAGCGGCGCGACGGCCGCGACCTCGCGCAGATGCTGATTGCGCCCGTACGTCACCATCGCGTTGAGTCCCAGGAACGCGCCAAGAGAGACCGCAGCCGCTGCATGAGCGGGCGTCCCGTCGAAGGAATGCCAGATGAGGCCGAGCCCATCCTCCGCGTAGTCGAACACGGTCTCGAGCAGTCGGTCCTGTGCCTCGCGGCAGTGGAGCACCACCGGCAGGCGCAGCTCGGCCGCCAGGTCGAGGTGCCGACGAAAGCTGCTCTCCTGAGCCTCCCTGGGCGATAGGTCGCGGTAGAAGTCAAGGCCCGTCTCCCCGATTGCCACCATGCGCTCGGACGCGGCCAGCCGCCGGATCGCGGCGATGGACTCGGCGCTGACCCCGGCAGCATCATGGGGATGCACGCCGACCGTGGCCCAGATGCCGGCGTTGCCCTGGGCCAGCGTCACGGCGGCCTCGCTGCTGGGCAGATCGTAGCCGACGACGATCATCTCCTGCACCCCCGCGGCTCGCGCCCGCGCCAGGACCTGGTCGAGCTTGCGCGAGAGGCGCGGGTGGTTCAGGTGGGTATGGGTGTCAACGGCCGCGAGCGGAGAGTCGGCCTCAGGCATCGCGGTCCTGGTTCATCTGAGCGGGGCGTGCTCCCGGCTCCAGTCGGCCGGCCGTCTCCGGGACGCGGGCCTCACTCATGTCGAGGACCATCTTGATCCCGTCCCGGTTCTCGCCGTAGTAGTCTGGCAGCAGCCGCGAACGCCGGAACCCAAAGGACTCGTAGAGTGACTGGGCGGCGCGGTTGGTGACGTTCACCTCCAGGTCGGCATCCTCCACCTTGTGCTCCCGCAGATACTCCAGCGCCCGGGCGAGCAGCGCGCGGCCGACGCCCCTGCGCCGGTGGGCCGGATGGACGGCGATGGATGTGACGCCTCCCCTCTTCGCCCCGATCCAGCCCAGGCCCACCCGGACCAGGACATAGCCGACGATGTGGGCGCTCTCTCCCTCGGCGACGAACAGCCCCCTGCGGTCGCGGAACACATGGGCCATGAAGGTGCTCGCGCTGTAGGCGTCGGGTCCGAAGGAGGCGCGCTCGACCTGGAGCACTCGCGGCAGATCACCCAGCCTGAACTTCCGGACTGTGGTCACTGTGTGGCCCTCGCGCCTGTGGCTACTCCGCGGCCCGGAGCGACCGCACTTCGCCCGATGTGATTCGCTGCGATCCGTTCGGTGTCAGCAGCACCAAGGCGCCGGCGTTGTCTATCCCGGCGCATACGCCCCGCAGTCCCATTTCCCCGGCGCTCGCCGGCTTCCCGCCGGAAATCACCACCACCTGCTGGCCGGCGAGCGCGTCCGTCTGCTGCCACGCTGCCACCAGGCTCGAGTCGGCCTGGTAGAGCGCCGGCCACGCGTCCTCCAGATGCCCGAGGATGCCTGCCGCCA
>Ga0315294_10004662_pt1 | contig 14991 bp, 7 predicted proteins | sample YL17G13_40_MG_FD_203626 | JGI IMG/M metagenome (GOLD analysis project Ga0315294, IMG submission 203626) | Sediment microbial communities from Yellowstone Lake, YNP, Wyoming, USA - YL17G13_40 | ecosystem: Environmental > Aquatic > Freshwater > Lake > Sediment | place: USA: Wyoming | collected... | reverse complement strand
CTTGCCGAGGTCCCTCAGTTTCTCAATGCGCTCCGCCCGCGTCAGGACGTTTCGATGGCGCACCAGCGCGCCGCGGGCCTTCAGGCTCTTGTCCAGCGACATCCGGTCACTCCTTCGGTATCTGGATAGAGTAAGCATCCCTGGAGGTGGGTATGCGGGTCGATTTTTCGAAGGCCTCCAACTGTTTGTTGATCTGGGCCGCCAACTCGTCCGACTTCTTCTTGTCGGAGAACCGATCGCTGCTGTACAGGATGTAGAACCCGCCGCGCGTGTCGAGTTCCGTCTCAATCCCTTTCTGCGACAGGAACGCCCGCATCTTGTCGATGGCGTCGGGCTGCGAGACGGCCAGCCGCGCGATCCGCACGCGGTACTGCGGGCCCGCCGGGGCGGGCGTCTCGGTCACGACCGGCCTGCCAGGGCCGACGGTCGTGCCGCCCGGGATCGCCGCGGGCCCCGGCTTCGGCGCAGGCCCCGGCTTCGTCGCAGGCCCCGGCTTCGCCGGGGGCAGCGGAGCCTGGGCAGGGCCCGGCGCCTTGCCGCTCGGATGCTGCGGTCCGATGCGGGCCGGCGCTGCCGGCTGCGCGGGACCGGGGACGACCAGGCCGGGCGTGATGCCGCCCGTCTGGGTTTCGCCGAACGTCGGGCGCTTTTCGGTCGTCGGCAGCCGCTCGGGCCCGTATCGCGTTCCTACGACGAACGCGATGGCCACCAGGCACGCGATGGCGATGACGGCAAGCAGCAGGTGGAGAACCGGTACGCTCACCTGCCGCACCAGGAGCGGCGCGTGCGCGGCGGCGCTGGGCGCCAGCGCGCTTCGGACCAGGGGTTCCGGGCGCGGCCTCTCGGCAGGCCGGGGCGGTGCGGCCGCCGGCGGGGCGGCCGCCGCAGTCCGTTGGATCACCGGCGCCTGCCCCTGGGGCAGATCCTTGCGCAGGAGATCGAATAATGCCTGTTGCGATTTGTGTTTGGCCATAAGGCAGTTCCCAAGAACGCAGGCGTGCGGCCGGGCATTGGACAAACTATAGTCACTTCATGCAGGACCGTCAAGTACGTAACCCGCGGGGGCCTTTTTCTGCTACAGGGCCGCGCGGCGGAGGCGGAGGGCGTTGCCGACGACCGAAACGCTCGAGAAACTCATCGCCGCGCTGGCGATCATCGGCATCATCGGGCTTGGCGCCAGACCCACGAGCGGATACAGCGCCCCGGCCGCAATCGCAATCGCCACGACGTTGTACACGAGCGCAAAAAAGAGGTTCTGGCGGATGTTGCGCAAGGTCGCGCGGCTCAAGCGACGGGCCCGCGCGATGCCCCTCAGGTCGCCGCGCACCAGCGTCACGCCGGCGCTTTCCATGGCCACGTCGGTGCCGGTGCCCATGGCGATGCCCACGTGGGCCTGGGCGAGGGCGGGGGCGTCGTTCAGGCCGTCGCCGGCCATGGCGACGATGCGGCCCTCGTCCTGGAGTTGCCGCACGATCTCGCCCTTGGCCTCGGGCAGCACCTCGGCGTACACTTTGAGGATGCCGAGGCGCCGGGCGACCGCCTCGGCGGTGGTGCGGCTGTCGCCGCTCGCCAGGACGATCTCCAGGCCGTCTTCGCGCAGCAGCCGGATGGCCTCGGGCGTGGAGGCCTTGATAGGGTCGGCTACGCCCAGCAGGCCCGCGGCCTTGCCGCCCTCGGCCAGGAAGACGACGGTCTGGCCCTCGCGGCGGAGTTCCTCCGCCCGGGCTGCAAGGTCCCCCAGCGCCACGCCGCGCTCTTCCAGGAACTGGCGGCTGCCCAGGAGGCACGCCCGCCCGTCGACCTGCCCGGCCACGCCCAGGCCGGCAAAGAACTGAAAGTCGCGGACTTCGCCCGGCTTGGCGCCGCGCGCCTCGGCCCCCGCGACGATGGCCGCCGCCAGCGGATGCTCGCTGGCCCGTTCCAGGCCGGCGGCCAGGCGCAGCACGTCAAACTCAAACGCGCCGCCCCACGCGGCGACCGTCTCCAGGTGCGGCCGCCCCTCGGTCAGCGTCCCGGTCTTGTCGATGACCAGGGTATCGACCTTCTCGAGGACCTCCAGCGCTTCGGCGCTTCGGATAAGAACGCCCACTGCCGCCCCGCGGCCCACGCCCACCATGATGGACATGGGCGTGGCCAGCCCCAGGGCGCACGGGCACGCGATGATGAGCACCGCCACGGCGCTCAGGAGCGCCATGGCCAGGCGCGGCTCCGGCCCGGCCGCCGCCCACACGGCAAAGGTGACGGCCGCAATCACCAGGACCGCCGGGACGAACCACGACGCCACGCGGTCGGCCAGGCGCTGGATGGGCGCGCGGCTCCGCTGGGCCTCGGCCACCATGCGGACGATGTGGGCGAGGACCGTGTCGGCTCCCACGCGGTCGGCCCGCATGACGAGCGCCCCTGCGGCCACGGTGCCGCCGGTCACGCGGTCGCCGGACCTCTTGGGGACCGGCATCGGTTCGCCCGTGAGCATCGATTCATCGACGGCGGCCGCGCCTTCCAGGACGGCCCCGTCGGCCGGGATGCGTTCGCCGGGGCGTACGCGAAGGCGGTCGCCGGGGCGGACGTCGGCCAGCGGCACGTCGGTCTCCGAGCCGTCGTCCTCGATGCGGCGGGCGGTCTTCGGGGCAAGGCCCAGCAGCGCCCGGATGGCCCCGCTCGTGCGGCTGCGGGCGCGCAGTTCCAGCACCTGGCCCAGGAGGACCAGCGTCGTGATGACCGCGGCGGCCTCGAAGTACACGCCCACCTCGCCGCCGTGGCCGCGGAACGATTCCGGAAAGATGCCCGGCGCCAGCGTCGCCACCACGCTGTACGCGTACGCGATGCCCGTGCCGAACGCGATGAGCGTGAACATGTTCAGGCTCAGGCCCGCCAGCGACGCCCAGGCCCGCACGAAAAACGGCCACCCGCACCACAGGACCACCAGCGTTGCGGGGACGAGTTGAATCCACTTCAGGGTCCCCGGTGCGGCGTGCTGGAGCGGTTCGCCTGGGATGAGGTCCGACATGCCAATGACGAAGACCGGGGCCGTCAGGATGAGGCTGACCCAGAACCGGCGGGTCATGTCGGCCAGTTCCGGGTTGGCCTCTTCTTGGGCGGCGGCGGTCGGCGTCGCGGGCTCCAGCGCCATGCCGCACGTGGGGCAGGGGCCGGGGCCGGCCTGGCGGACCTCCGGGTGCATCGGGCAGGTGTAGGTGATGCCGGGGGCGCCGGGGTCGTGCGCCGAAAAGGGGACAGCCCCCTTTTCCATGAGGCTGGAAAAGGGGACAGTCCCCTTTTCGGCCGTCCCCTTTTCGGCCGCCCCCTTTTCCGCGGCCAGGTACTTCTCGGGGTTGCCGCGGAACTCCTGGAGGCAGTGCTCGGAGCAGAAGTAATACGTGCGGCCCTTGTACTCGAAAGAGCCAGCGCAGTCCGCCGGGTCCACCGTCATGCCGCAGATGGGGTCGGTCAGGACCTGCTCGCTTTCGGCCATGGCAACCGCGTCTCCTGGTGCACGTGCTGCGTTTAGGTCATCGTACCGGCAGAGACGCAGTGCCGTCAATCAATGTCCTTGCGGAGGGGACATCGGGTTGCGACAATGCGACTCGTTAAAGCCGGGTGAATGTTGTCGTTGTTTTCGCCCCTGAAGGGGGCATCTATTTAGCCCCCCGTGAATACACGGGGGGCCGCGCGCGGGGGTGCGTGTGCCGCCGCGCCGCCCCCGGTGTATTCACCGGGGGCTAAATGCCGAAATGGGGGACCGAGACGGGGAAAGATGATACCCCCGGCCCCGGGTAAGATTCACGGCCGCGATTGCCGGCTAACGTGCTATACGGAGGTGTGCCGATGATGCGATGGGCCGCCTTTATCGTTTCCCTTGGCGTTGTGCTTTGCGTGTGCGGTCCTGCCTGCGCCCAGGCCCCCGCCGCCGGCCGCAAGACGACCGTCGGCATCGAGGGCCAATCCTTCCGCATCAACGGCCGCCCCACGTACCAGGGCCGCACGTGGAACGACCTGCGCATCGAAGGCCTCCTGATGAACGCGCGGCTGGTCCAGGGCATCTTCGACGACCGCAACACCGAGACCCGCTCCAAGTGGAACTATCCCGACGGCCCGTGGGACCCCGAGCGCAACACGCGCGAATTCATCGCCGCCATGCCCGAGTGGCGCAGGCACGGCCTCCTGGCCTTCACCATCAACCTCCAGGGCGGCAGCCCCACGGGCTACTCCAACCAGCAGCCGTGGCACAACTCGGCGTTTGAGGCCGATGGCACGCTGCGGGCCGACTACCTGGCACGCCTCGAAAAGATTCTCGACAAGGCCGACGACCTCGGCATGGTCGCCATCGTGGGCTACTTCTACTTCGGCCAGGATGAGCGGCTCAGGGACGAAGCGGCGGTCATCAAGGGCGTCGAGGCGGCCACCGACTGGCTCCTCGCCAAGGGCTACACCCACGTGATGGTCGAGATCAACAACGAGTGCAACGTGAACCGCTACGAGCACGCGATCCTGCGGCCCAATCGCGTGCACGAACTGGTGGAACTCGTGAAGAAGCGGTCGGCGGGCAAGGTCAAGGCCCCCGCCGGGCGGCTGCTCGCCAGCGCCAGCATGGGCGGCGGGGGGATTCCGCCCGAGAACCTCGTGGCGGCTGCCGACTTCCTCCTCCTGCACGGCAACGGCGTCTCGGAGCCCGACCGCATTCGCAAGATGGTCGAGACCTGCCGCGCGATGAAGAGTTACCGCGGCCAGCCCATCCTCTTCAACGAGGACGACCACTTCGACTTCGACAAGCCCGACAACAACATGGTGGCCGCCGTCAGCCGCTACGCCTCGTGGGGCCTGTTTGATTACCGCATGAAGGGCGAGGGCTACCAGGAGGGGTACCAGAGCGTTCCCGCCAACTGGGCCATCTCCAGCGAGCGGAAGCGCGGGTTCTTCGGCCTCCTGGCGAAGATGACCGGCGCGGCCGAGAGCAAGGGGGTCGGGGGCCCTGACGACGTAAGGCTCCTGCCGCCGTCGTCCGACCCCGCCGGCGGTCCGAAGGGCGACGCCGGGGCGCGCGGCCGGGTCGGGCCCGCCGCGCCGGTGATGCTCGAGACGCCGCACCTGCGTCTGGCGCTCTCGCCCGCCACGGGCGCCTGCGAAATCCTGGACAAGGCGGCGGGCGTCACGTGGCGGCCTCGCGGCGGCAAGACGAGGTTCGGCCAGGCGATGCTTGCGGTGGGCGGCGGCACGGTGTCCGCCGACCTGGGGCCGTGCGAGGTCCGCAGGGCGGGCGAGGCGCTGGAGGCCACGTTCCGGCCGCTTCGCGGCAGGCCCGAGGCGTGGCTGCGATTCAGGATCAGCCCCGCCGCGGGCGGCAGGGCACTGGATTTCTCGTACGCCGCCGCCGACCCGGCCCTGGTCGCCGAAGTCCGCCTGCTGGATGAAATCATGTGGACGACCGATGCCGAGAAGGGCTGCGTGGTCCTGCCGGTGCGCGAGGGCCTGCTCGTGCCGGCCGACTCGGGCGTTGCCTTTACGCGGGCGTTCGACACGTATGCCTACGAGGGCTGCCACATGCAGATGGCCGGCGTGGTCAAGAGCGGCGCTGCGGCCCTGGTCACGTGGGACGACTGCTACGTCTCGGCCGGCCTGCGGAGCGTCGTCGGAGAGGCGGCGGCCGGGCAGGGCGCGGTTGGCAAACAGTTCATCAGCCTGTCGGTCGTCCTGAAGCAGTCGGCCCGCGGCTGCCGCGTGACGCTCCTGGGCAAAGGCGACTACGGCGCCGTGGCCCGCGCGTACCGCGACGTGGCGCGCGAGAAGGGATACCGGGTCACCTGGGACGAGAAACTCCGCGGGCACCCCGAGCGCGCCAGGTACCTGGGGGCCGTCAACTACAAACTCTGGAACACCCTGTCGCGCACGATGAACGAGGACAGCACCCAGGAACTCTCGGTCCGCGTCAACTGGACGTTCGACGAGGCGGCCCAAATGGCCGAGCACCTGAAGAACGACCTCGGCCTCCAGCGCGTCCTCTTCATCCTGGGCGGCTGGATTCACCGCGGGTACGACAACCAGCATCCCGACATCCTGCCCGCCGCGCCGGAGTGCGGCGGCGACGCGGCGTTCGCCGATGCCTGCAAGCGCATCCGCGCGCAGGGGTACATCCTGTCGCTCCATGATAATTATCAGGATATGTACCGCGATGCGCCGTCTTATGACCCGAGTTACATCCAGAAGACGCGCGACGGCGGCCTTCAGAAGGGCGGGCACTGGGCGGGCGGCATCTGCTACCTCACGTGCGCGCAGCGGGCGCTGGATCTGGCGAAGCGGCCGCAGAACCTGCCCGCCGTCAAACGCCTCTCCGACGCCGACTCGTACTTCATCGACACGACCTACGCGGCGGGCCTCCAGGAGTGCTTCGACCCCCGGCACCCGCTCACCCGCGCCGAGGACATGAAGGCCAAACAGGCCCTCTCGGACTACGCCCGCGGGGTCTTCGGCAGTTTCGGCAGCGAGTGCGGACGCGAGTGGGCCATTCCCCACGCCGACTTCTTCGAGGGGCTCACCGGCGTGGCCGGCACGTACTACCACGACAAGGACCTGCTGGCCCAGACCGGGGCCGTGCCCGTGCCGCTTTTCGAGATGGTGTACCGCGACTGCATCGCCATGTATGGAAAGTATGGATATGACATCAACACATCGGCCGAGTACGTGCTGTGGCACATCAGCCTCGGGCGGCCGCTGAACTACCACAGCGTGCCGTCGCACACCTGGTGGAAGCGGCCGCCGCCGGAGGCGCCGTTCCCCCTGCGGGCGGCGGTGGACGAGTTCAGGCAAACGGGGCCCCGCCGCTTCGCCATCACGTACCGGTGGACGGTGGGCGCGCTGGGCGGCAAGGACTGGCCCGTCTTCGTCCACTTCACCGACGCCGAGGGCGACATCAAGTTCCAGAACGATCACCACCCCCAGCCGCCGATACCCGAGTGGAAGCCGGGCAAGGTGGTCCAGGGGCCGTTCACGGTGGTCGTGCCGGAGGGCCTCGCGGGGGAATTCGACATCCGCATCGGCATCTGCAACCCCGAGCCGCCTGAGGTGCGGCTGGTCCTGGAAGGCGAGCACGACGGCGATCACCGGTACGTCATCGGCCGGGTGAAGGTTGCGGCCGGCACGATCGAACTCCTGCCGCCCGTCTCGAGGGCGCCCGCGCCGCCGAAGCCTGCGCCGCCGCTGCCCGCCCGGGTGGCCGACCCCGGCCTGTTCGTCCGCGGCGACGGCGGCTGGTCCGGGGGGATGTACCCGATAGACCGCTTCGTCAAGAACACGTACGAGGTCCTCTCGCCGCTGAATGAGATCACGTCGCGGATGGTGCTCGCGCGGCACGAGTTTCTCACGGCCGACCGCAAGGTCCGCCGTTCGGTCTTCGGCGAGGGGCCGGGGGCGGTCGAGGTCATCGCCAACCTCGGCGCCGCTTCGCACGCGTGCCGGTCGAAGGCGGGCGGGGACGTGGTCCTCGGGCCGTACGGGTTTCTGGTCGAGGGCCCGACGTTCGTCGCCTTCTCGGCCGCGCAGTTCGGCGGCATCGAGTATGCCACGGCGCCGCTCTTCACGGTGCGCAGCGTTGACGGCAAGCCCATCGCCTCCGGCGGCCGGGTGCGGATCTACCACGGGTTCGGCGACGCGCGCATCGGCATCGGCGGCAAGGAGTTCAAGGTCGAGAAGGAGCAGACGCTCGACCTCAGGTGAGGGTTGCGGCCTTCCGGGCGGGAGACGGGCGGCGATGTTGACGCGAAGGGCATTCCTGGCGGCTTCGGGGGCAACGGGGGTGGCGATGGTCCTGGAACATGGCGCGGCAGGCGCGGTCCGCAAGGCGGGCCAGGGCCGCTTGCGGCTGGCGATTGTGGCGGACACCCACCTGGGCAAGACCGGCTTCGAGGACCCGGCCGAGGGCCTCCGCCGGGCGGTCGACGAGATTAACGCCGCGGGCGTCCTGATGACGATCGTCCTGGGCGACCTCGTCGATACCGGCAACGAGCACGAGGCGCTCTACCCGCAGTGGATGAAGATGGCCGGCGGCTTGAAGCAGCCGTTCTTCGCCGTTCCGGGGAACCATGACCCGCCGGACCTCTTCCGGAAGCACGTCAGTCCGACGATAGACCACTCAGTCGCGCTCGCCGGGTGGCGGTTCGTCTTCCTCGAGGACACGCGCGGCGACTCGCATGATGGCGCCGTGACGGACGCCCAGGTGGCGTGGCTGGCGGCGCAGGCGGCCGACGCGCGGGCCAGCGGCCAGCGGGTCATCCTGTGCACCCACGTCGCGCGGCACCCCAACGAGACGCCCGACATGGGCTGGTACGTCCGCACCGGGGCCGGCGAACTGGCCGCGTGGCTGGAGGCCAACCGCGGCACGGTTGCGGCCATCCTGTCGGGCCACCACCACTGCGGCCTCAGGGGCTGGAGCGATGCCGGGGGGGTCCACGAGGTCCTGGTGCCGTCGCTCTGCTGGAATTTCGATCGGGACCTCTCGAAGGCCCCCGGTTTCTCGCTGCCCGAGCGGCGGCGGGGATACGTCCTGGCGGACCTCGCGCCCGACCACCTGGCCCTGCGCTACAAGCCCCTGGGCGCCGAGGCGCTGGAGCCGGTCGTGCTGCCGCTCGCCCCGGCGTGACGGCCCGCGCCCCCCTGGGTAATTGCCTTTGACTTTCGGGCCGCAAAGTCGGATATTCCTGCGAATCGGCGGCCCTGGGGCGTATGGAATCTGGAACGCCGCAACGCGCGGCAACCCCGGGGACCCCGGAAAATAACTGAAGGAGCGCAACCGATGTCACTTCGCATCACCCGTCGCGGGCTTCTCAAAGGGACGGCCGCCGCAGGCGCCGGCCTCGTGTTGCTGCCCCATGCGCAGTCGGTCTGGGCGTATGCGCAGAACCAGAAACTCAACGTGGCCCTCATCGGCGTGGGCGGGCAGGGCAGCCAAGGCCACGGCATGGCATCCGGCGGGAATAATGTTGTCGCCCTCTGCGACGCGGACTCCGGCCGCATGGCCGGCCTTGCCCAGAAGCAGCCCCAGGCCAAGACCTACACCGACTGGCGCAAGATCTACGACAATCACAAGGACCTGAACCTGGTCCTCGTGGCCACGCCCGACCACACGCACTTTCCGGCGGCGTACTCGGCCGTCATCCGCGGCGCGGGCTGCTACTGCGAGAAGCCCCTCACGCACTCTATCTGGGAGGCCCGCACCCTGGCCGAGGCCACCCGCAAGCACAAGGTCCCCACCCAGATGGGCAACCAGGGCCACGCCAACGAGGGCAACCGCCGCGTCGTTGAATGGGTGCGGGCCGGCGTCATCGGCACCGTCAAGGAAGTCCACACGTGGACCGACCGCCCCATCTGGCCGCAGGGCAAAGTCGGACCGTTCAGGGGAGCCCCGGTCCCCGACAACCTCAACTGGGACGCCTGGCTCGGCGTCGCCCCCCTGAAGCCCTACTTCACGAACGACAAGGGCAAGAGCCCGGTCCATCCGTTCGCATGGCGCGGCTGGTTCGATTACGGCTGCGGCGCCGTGGGCGACATGGGCTGCCACACCTGGGACTGCGTCTGGTGGTCGATGGACCCGCGGGCCCCGCTGTCGGCCGAGCCCATCAAGGTGGTGGACCTGGGGACCGACACGTTCCCGAGGCAGATGATCGTGAAGTGGGAATTCGGCCCCAGCGCCGCCGACTCGCCGTTCAAGCGGCCCGCCTTCACCGCGTTCTGGTACGAAGGCGGCCTGAGGCCCGAGGTGCCGGAGGAGATCAAGAATGATGACGCCTTGCCGCCCAACAAGCGGCAACTGCCCGGACGGGGAAACCTGTTCGTCGGCACCAAGGGCAAACTCGTTGTGGAAGGCGATTACAGCGACAGCCTGAAACTCATCCCGCAGGCCAGGATGGATGAGTTCAAGAGCGGCCAGATGAAGACCATCCAGCGCATCCCCAACTCCATCGGACACCGCGAAGAGTTGATGGCCGCCTGCCGCGGCGAACAGCCCTGGGACTATCCGAAGTCCAACTTTACCTACGCCGGCCCGCTGGTCGAGGCCATGAACCTGGCCAACGTGGCCGTCCGCGTCGGCCAGAAGGTTACCTGGGACCCCAAGAACCTCAAGTGCCCCGGGTGCCCGAAGGCCGACACGGTCATCAAGCGGCCGTATCGCAAGAGTTTCTGGAGCGTCTGATTTCGCCGGAACCGGGCGACTCACGCGCGCGGCGGGCAGCCTTGCCCGCCGCGCTTCTTTACCGGCGCAGCGGGCGGAATGCTCTTGCGCGCAAGGGCTGTGGCCACGGGCCAAAGCGACCACTGCCCCGGAGGGGCAACTGTGCTCTAGCCACGGGCGAAAGCGACCCCTGCCCCTGGCGGGGCGAACGGCGAAGCCGTGTCGGCCGGAAGGGTAGCACCGACCCGCCTCGGCGTTCCTAGCCACCTCCTTTCTCTGCCGTGACGCCTTCTGGGCGGGGCGACCTGCGCCGGAGAATCATCGGCAAGAGGAGGCCCAGACCAAGTGCAAGCAGAAGGCCGAGCGCGAGCACCGCCGGGATGTAGATGATGAGGTAAAGCCGGGGCTCGGACGGTTCGAGCGGCAGCATCGGCGGGCGGGCGATGCGGATGTTCGGCCGCGTCAGGGCGGCGCTGATGCGCATCCGCTCCAGCCCGTCCGTGAGGGTATTCAAGAGGGCCATGCCGCGGTTGTACTCGTCCTCTTTTCCGCGGTACTCGGCAGTCAGTTTGGCGGCGGCGAGGGCGGCGGCACGGGCCTCCGACTGGGCGGCCAGAAGCGACGCCTCCTGGTCGCGGGCGCGATCGTACGCGCCCTTGAGGGTGGCGGCCGTCTGTTGGACGAGTTGCCCGAGGACGTTCTCCTGCCTGGCCTGGAGTTCATTCTGGGCGCCCTGGAGCATGGCCTCGATCCGGCGGATGTCGTCCTTCTTCTCCTCCGAGCCCTGTTTCATGCCCGCCAATTCCAACTTGAGGCGCCACACCTGCTCACTCATCGCCGTGATGGACGGGTCCCTTCGCAGGGCCTCCATCACCTCCGGGAATGCCATCAGGACGGCCGCCTTGTCCTTGCCTTGCTGGGCATCCTGGCGGAGTTTCTGGAACTGGTCCCAGGCGGCCTTGGCGCGGGCCAGTTCCAGTTGCGCATCGGCCAGTTGGCGCGTGCTCACCGCGAGGCGTTCCCGCTGCTCGCTGGTGCGGTCGTCGGTGACCACGAGGCTGGACTCCGAGCGGAGGTCGGCCAGTCGCCGGGCCAGGACATGCAGTTGGTTCTGCATGTCGTCGCGCTTCTCCCGCAAGCCGCGCTGCCGCTCGGCATCGGCCTGTTTGCGATCGGCCTCCAGTTGTTTCGTGTACTGCTCGAGCACCTGCGCGACGATTCGGGTCACTTCCTCGCGATTCCGGCCGCGAAGACCGACGTAAATGTACTGCGTATTGGGGATGGACTGGACCCGGAGGTCCTTGCTGAGGGCCTGGACGGCGCCGGGCCCGGTGTAAGCGGTTTGCTTGCCCTCCACCTCCTTGAAGGCGGCGTCGAGGACGCGGGGGTTCTTGATGGCCTGCACCTGCGTTTCGACGTAGGATGGATACAACTGGAAGGGCACTTCGGGTTCCCCGTAGCCGCCCGTGACCGCAGGGAACGGGTTCAGCCCGGGCGCGACCTCCAGCAGGCCCTCCGCCGTGTACGACGGCCAGTAACAATACCATGCCACCAGGGCGCCGGTGCCGCCCAGGCTGAAAACCACAAACAAGGCGAGGGTCAGAGCGAGGGTCAGACCCCAGCGCATGCGGGACGTTCGCTGGACGCCCGCCGGTACCGGAACCCTCTGATGAGGCTGCGGGACCGCGTTTGGCTGTTGCGACATTTTTGCCCTCCCCTTCCAGTTGGGCGCGACGATAACCTCCTTCGGTGGCCAAGGCCGCCGGCGGATGCGCCCGGCCTGTGGCCATCACTCGTCGAACGCGGCGCATGACGATACGTTACGGCCGCCGATGGAAGAAGTCAAGGGGATTTCAGGGGATTTCCCACTGCGCCTGAGGGGGGTCGTTTACGTGCCACGGCCCGCCCAGGCGGGCCGTTGTGAGCAAGTTCCTTTCGTCCTTATTGCGTGTCAGATTATTCACACGGACGGGGCGGGTGCAAGCAAGGCAAGGTGCGTGCCAAGCACTCACCCTGCGTGGGCTTGCGGCGGCGCACGGGACATTCACCCGTTTCGTGGCCGCCTATTGCCCCGGCCTGCGTGCCCGCCGTTTCGCGCCTGAGCAATGCCCCTTGCGGCAACGTGGATTAACCGCAAAGGACGCAAAGAACGCAAAGGAGGGATCGGTCGGATAGCAGAGAGTGAAGAGGTTGTCTTTGTGTTCTTTGCGTCCTTTGCGGTTCAAGGCCCGTGTTGCCCGGGTCACAGCCCGGATGACGATGCCAGGGCGATCCCTGGCGCTTGCTGCCCGCCGTTTGCCGTTAGCCGTTGCCGTTGTCATTCCGCATTCCGCGTTCCGCGCTCCGAGTTGGCGTCAACGGCGCGCGGCGGACAAGTCCGCCGGCTAACCAGGAAATGACCGCAAGATTGACATCCCAGGGGCCTCCGTCCCGCTATTATAGTAGCGCATTCTACATTCTGGACTATGCATTCCTCCCCCAGGACGGGTGTCCCCAGGTTTCCTGTTCCCTGTTCCCCGTTCCCTGTTCCCCGCTTTTGGGAGTTTTCCACAACGGCGTATGCCCATCCGTCCATGTTGCAAACCGTTAAATTCGGGTCAAAATCGATCAAAAAGGCGACGTTTTCCGTCAAAAAGCGATCAAAAAGGCGCGCATTTCGTCATGCCCATCTTAACATTTTGGGTGTGGACCCCCTCTGGCGCTAGCGCCAGGGCCGTTTTGGGGTTCCGAAGGGGTCAAAAAACGGGTTTTCGGGGGTCCGAAATGCCGTGTGGAAAAGTTATCCACAAAATGTGGAAAACTCTAGCGGCGCCTGGCGCGTAGGCCGCGCTGGCGGCCGTCAATTTTCACAGGCTCGTGCCTCGGGCAGCGGGGTTTAACATTGTGCCTGGTTACCACCGGGTCAGGGGTAAGGGAGGATCCGACCATGTCTTATCGCGTTACCCGCCGCTTGTTCCTGAAAGGCACGGCTGCGGCCGCCGGGCTGACGGTCCTTGGGGGCGCTTCCCGTGCCGGCGCCTACGCGGCGAACCAGAAACTCTCCTGCGCCAACATCGGCGTGGGCGGCCAGGGCGAATCGCACCTGGGTCCGGCCGCGGCAAGTGAAAACCTTGTCGCCCTCTGCGATGCCGATACGAGCCGCCTGGCGGGGCCCGCCAGGAAGTACCCCGCCGCCAAGACCTTCACCGATTACCGCAAAATGCTCGACGAGATGGCCTCTGGGCTGGATGTGGTCTTCGTGGCCACGCCCGACCACCATCATTTTCCGGCCTCCCTCATGGCCCTTCAGCGCGGCAAGCACGTGTACTGCGAAAAGCCACTCACGCATTCCATCTGGGAGGCCCGCACGCTTACCCTGGAGGCCCGCAAGGCCAAGGTGGCCACCCAGATGGGCAACCAGGGCCAGGCCGGCGAAAACGTGCGCCGCCTGTGCGAGTTTATCTGGGCGGGCGCCATCGGCAAGGTCACCGAGGTCCACATCTGGACCGACCGGGCGGCCGGCTGGTGGCCGCAGGGCCGCAACCGCCCCGCCTACACCGACCCGGTGCCGCCTAACCTCAACTGGGACCTCTGGCTCGGCCCGGCCCCCGAGCGCCCGTACGTCTCCGTGTGGCGCGAGGCGGGGTACCAGAAAGAGCGCAAGCAGGTCTACCATCCGTTCGTGTGGCGCGGGTGGTGGGACTTCGGCACGGGGGCGCTCGGCGACATCGCCTGCCACGCCATGGACCCGGCGTTCCGGGCCCTCAAACTCACCTCGCCCGTGGCCGTCGAGGCCAAGTGCGAGGGCGGCACGGCCGAGATGTTCCCCCTGTGGTCGATCATCACGTACGAGTACCCCGCGCGCGGCGACCTGCCGCCCGTCAAACTCATCTGGTACGACGGCAAGAAGAAGCCCGCGCCCCCGCCGGAACTGGAAGAGGGCCGCCAGTGGGGCGACAACGGGCAACTGTTTATCGGCGACAAGGGCAAGATCCTGTACGGCGGCGATGCCGGCCCGCGGCTCATCACCGAGGCCAGGATGGAGGAGTTCCAGAAGAACCTGCCCCCGAAGACCCTGCCGCGCTCCCCCGGCCACCACGAGGAGTTCCTGCTGGCGTGCAGGGGCTGGGGGCCGCCGCCGGGCTCGAATTTTGATCACGCCGGCCCGATGACCGAGGCGGCGCTCACCGGAAACCTCGCCATCCGTTTCGGCAAACGCATCGAGTGGGACGGGCCGAACATGAAGGCCAGGAACTGTCCCGAGGCCGATGCCCTCATCCGCCGCACGTACCGCAAGGGGTGGGTGAACCTCTAGCATTGCGGATTGCGGACCTGCCTGCCGGCAGCCTGCCTGCGGTAGGCAGGGCAGATTGCGGATTGAACGGATAGCGACGCATTGCACTCGCCACGCGGCAGGCGTTATTGCTTGCCGCGCGAGGCTGGAGGGGCGGTCAATCGCCGCTCGCAATGCGGGCGGTGTCGCGGGCGATGACCATCTCTTCGTCCGTCGGGATGACCAGGATGCGGCGGGGCGACCCGTCGGCGGCCACATCGCGCGGCCGGCGGTCGGGCGCGGCGTTGCGTGCGGCGTCCAGGACGTAGCCCATGGGCTCCAGGCCGCGGCAGGCCCGCCGGCGGATGTCGGCGGCGTTTTCGCCGATGCCGCCCGTAAACACCAGCCCGTCCACGCGGCCCAGGACCGCCGTGTAGGCCCCGATGTACTTCCTGATGCGGTAGCAGAAGATCTCCAGGGCCAGGTCGGCCCGCTGGTTTCCGGCCTCGGCGGCCGCCAGGACGTCGCGCATGTCGCTGGAGGCCAGGCCCGAGATGCCCACAAGGCCGCTCCGGCGGTT